>Ga0308417_1001495_pt1 | contig 15964 bp, 18 predicted proteins | sample HotsprSampleOS65_FD_203528 | JGI IMG/M metagenome (GOLD analysis project Ga0308417, IMG submission 203528) | Hot spring phototrophic mat microbial communities from Octopus Spring, Yellowstone National Park, Wyoming, United States - 20090730_OS65 ... | reverse complement strand
AGCAGGTCTCCATTGCCTTTCGGCGTTTGGTTCAGTCGTCACAAGGGAAAGGAGAAGACTATGACACAAGAGCAGTATTGGAGTCTCCATTGCCTTTCGGCGTTTGGTTCAGTCGTCACTGGCAGTGGTAGAAAGCTGCTTTGACGGTGCGCTTGAGGTCTCCATTGCCTTTCGGCGTTTGGTTCAGTCGTCACTTGTGTTAGGTGCAAAAGTTAGCATGCAACTTGCTACAGTCTCCATTGCCTTTCGGCGTTTGGTTCAGTCGTCACATTGGATACATTTGGATGATGAAGGACCGGCCGTACACGGGTCTCCATTGCCTTTCGGCGTTTGGTTCAGTCGTCACGCACGAGCAGCTTGTGGAGCAGTTGATGCAGGAACTAGTCTCCATTGCCTTTCGGCGTTTGGTTCAGTCGTCACGTTGATGAGAGAGTGGGATGGTGAGTGACGCACACACAGTCTCCATTGCCTTTCGGCGTTTGGTTCAGTCGTCACGGTGCGCGCGTTGACGGTAGCAAACGAAGCTGCGTTGCGTCTCCATTGCCTTTCGGCGTTTGGTTCAGTCGTCACTTTTTGCGCTACATGGAAAAGTTAGCATGGGACTTGCTACGTCTCCATTGCCTTTCGGCGTTTGGTTCAGTCGTCACGCGGTCCGGCTGATCGTGAACACGGCGTATGGTATTGTCTCCATTGCCTTTCGGCGTTTGGTTCAGTCGTCACGAGGAACGAGTGCGCACAATGGTGGTGCGCGCGTTGGAAGGTCTCCATTGCCTTTCGGCGTTTGGTTCAGTCGTCACACTACAGGCATTGGCAAACGGCGCGAACAGCGCCGTTGTCTCCATTGCCTTTCGGCGTTTGGTTCAGTCGTCACGAGGGACGAGAAAGAGAGACTATTTGAACACAAAGCAGTCTCCATTGCCTTTCGGCGTTTGGTTCAGTCGTCACTACACCGAATTCGACAAAGACGGAGTCTGCCGGGCCGTTTGTCTCCATTGCCTTTCGGCGTTTGGTTCAGTCGTCACGCTTTGACGGCGCGCTTGAAAGGCTGGACGAGAGAATTGCGGTCTCCATTGCCTTTCGGCGTTTGGTTCAGTCGTCACCACAAAAGTTAGCATGGGACCTGCTTTAGCTATAATCGGTCTCCATTGCCTTTCGGCGTTTGGTTCAGTCGTCACGGAAGCTGGCACAGCAACTGTTGCAGGCAGGGGACGGTCTCCATTGCCTTTCGGCGTTTGGTTCAGTCGTCACCATAGAACTCCACAGTTCGGAAGCCTCTGGCCCTGGTCTCCATTGCCTTTCGGCGTTTGGTTCAGTCGTCACGGAGGCGCGTGTAATGGAGATGGTGACAGACGCGCTGAGGTCTCCATTGCCTTTCGGCGTTTGGTTCAGTCGTCACAAGGGAAAGGAGAAGACTATGACACAAGAGCAGTATTGGAGTCTCCATTGCCTTTCGGCGTTTGGTTCAGTCGTCACTTGCGGTAGCGGTAGTGAACGGTTGCTTTGACGGCGCGCTTGGTCTCCATTGCCTTTCGGCGTTTGGTTCAGTCGTCACTGCAGCGCTAGCGGATGCGCTTGCGCTAGTGCAAACTGTCTCCATTGCCTTTCGGCGTTTGGTTCAGTCGTCACCACAACACAGCAACTTGTTAAGCAATACAGCAGCAGCAAGGTCTCCATTGCCTTTCGGCGTTTGGTTCAGTCGTCACAAGACGCAAGAAGAACTATGGAGAGAGCAAGAGGCGCGGGTGGTCTCCATTGCCTTTCGGCGTTTGGTTCAGTCGTCACGGAGTTTATCACGCTCTCGCGCTGGTGGCGGGAGCCGTCGGTCTCCATTGCCTTTCGGCGTTTGGTTCAGTCGTCACGGGAGCCGTCGCGGCGGGAGCTATTGGCGGCCAAGAAGCGTCTCCATTGCCTTTCGGCGTTTGGTTCAGTCGTCACAGGGCTACCGCTGAACAAAAAGCCTACGCAGCCCGCATTTGTCTCCATTGCCTTTCGGCGTTTGGTTCAGTCGTCACGATGTCGGGGTTGAGGTGGAGGGCTTGCTGGTGGGGCGGCGTCTCCATTGCCTTTCGGCGTTTGGTTCAGTCGTCACATTTGTCGTTGTGCGGAACATGGAGCGTGAACCGGTGGGTCTCCATTGCCTTTCGGCGTTTGGTTCAGTCGTCACATCTTGAGCCAGTTGACCTTGTTTGCGGAGGATTTCGTCTCCATTGCCTTTCGGCGTTTGGTTCAGTCGTCACCGGTTGGTGGGTTGGAGCCATGGTGGCCAGCCATCCGGTCTCCATTGCCTTTCGGCGTTTGGTTCAGTCGTCACACCGTCGACGGATGGCACGAATTATGCTGGTTACTATGTGGTCTCCATTGCCTTTCGGCGTTTGGTTCAGTCGTCACCTTCCTTGTCTAGTTTGAAACATCTGCACCGGGCTTCGTCTCCATTGCCTTTCGGCGTTTGGTTCAGTCGTCACGCGACAACTTCCTCCTGACGGTGTGTGGCTTGAAGCCCGGTCTCCATTGCCTTTCGGCGTTTGGTTCAGTCGTCACACGAATCGTCGGTTGCCGAGGGTGACTTGGGTTTTTCTAGGTCTCCATTGCCTTTCGGCGTTTGGTTCAGTCGTCACTCACGCGCGCCTCTTGTTGTTTCCATCTCTCTTCCTGTGGTCTCCATTGCCTTTCGGCGTTTGGTTCAGTCGTCACGGGAATGAGAAAGAAAGGCTGTTTGAAGGCAAAGCAGCGTCTCCATTGCCTTTCGGCGTTTGGTTCAGTCGTCACCCGTTGCATACGTCAACGCAACCCCCTTGCTTGACGCGGCGCGTCTCCATTGCCTTTCGGCGTTTGGTTCAGTCGTCACTTTGTGTTAGGTGCAAAAGTTAGCACGCAACTTGCTATAGTCTCCATTGCCTTTCGGCGTTTGGTTCAGTCGTCACGAAGTCGACTATGGAAACGTGACGTTGGTGGCGATGCGTGTGTCTCCATTGCCTTTCGGCGTTTGGTTCAGTCGTCACCGGTACGCCGAAGGATCGTTGGCCAGAAGCTCTCCAGGTCTCCATTGCCTTTCGGCGTTTGGTTCAGTCGTCACCGCAATACAACAGCAACAGCAACGCGCGCGTGCGCGCGTCTCCATTGCCTTTCGGCGTTTGGTTCAGTCGTCACGGACATGTGAATGCGGAAAGACGAACGGGGACTGGAAATGTCTCCATTGCCTTTCGGCGTTTGGTTCAGTCGTCACCTTGCGGTGGCGAAAGAAGCTGCGACACAGCAGCTAGAACGGTCTCCATTGCCTTTCGGCGTTTGGTTCAGTCGTCACAACGTTGGCGCGCGCAAGAGGCGCGTGTAATGGAGATGGTCTCCATTGCCTTTCGGCGTTTGGTTCAGTCGTCACAAATGTGATTGTGGAACGACAAACGGTGATTGGAAATGCGTCTCCATTGCCTTTCGGCGTTTGGTTCAGTCGTCACATTGTGCGCACGATATGGAGGATGATTGAGGATGGAGACTTGGTCTCCATTGCCTTTCGGCGTTTGGTTCAGTCGTCACGTGTTGGAAGAAGCAGAGCTACAGAGAGAGTGGGACGGTCTCCATTGCCTTTCGGCGTTTGGTTCAGTCGTCACTTGTCTCCCCCGCCACGGGCCACCCGCTGGCCCGGCGGGTCTCCATTGCCTTTCGGCGTTTGGTTCAGTCGTCACAGGAGAAGACTATGGAATACTGGAGACAGCAGGAAGAGTCTCCATTGCCTTTCGGCGTTTGGTTCAGTCGTCACATGCAGGAACTGACAGAAGGACAGCTGCGAGAGCAGCTATGTCTCCATTGCCTTTCGGCGTTTGGTTCAGTCGTCACGAGAGAGATAGACGGGGAATAACGCGAGTAACGCACACAGTCTCCATTGCCTTTCGGCGTTTGGTTCAGTCGTCACGCGGTGGCAACAGTTGGCGCATGCTTTGACGGTGCCCTTGGTCTCCATTGCCTTTCGGCGTTTGGTTCAGTCGTCACCGGCGGGACGCCAACGGGCAGATCGTCAGCGTCCCCGGGTCTCCATTGCCTTTCGGCGTTTGGTTCAGTCGTCACCCCACTGGGTCGGCGTAATCAACGCGACCACGCCGATCGGTCTCCATTGCCTTTCGGCGTTTGGTTCAGTCGTCACCGGCGTTGCGCCGGCTCCACCTCCGAGCGGTCAGTCACACCGGTCTCCATTGCCTTTCGGCGTTTGGTTCAGTCGTCACCATGTCCGCAAGAACAAAGCGGACACCTGCTGGGTCATGTCTCCATTGCCTTTCGGCGTTTGGTTCAGTCGTCACTTTTGCGCTACGTGGAAAAGTTAGCATGGGACTTGCTACGTCTCCATTGCCTTTCGGCGTTTGGTTCAGTCGTCACCGTTAAAAGTTAGCACGCAACTTGCTACAAGTAGTAGTGGGTCTCCATTGCCTTTCGGCGTTTGGTTCAGTCGTCACAAGATCTCATCGCCAGGGCCTCCGGACTTTGCAACTGACCTGTCTCCATTGCCTTTCGGCGTTTGGTTCAGTCGTCACGGAGACGAGCAATGGAAACCAGGTTCGTTAACCTCACCGTCTCCATTGCCTTTCGGCGTTTGGTTCAGTCGTCACAAAGGAGAAAGGCAATGGAGAGAACGAGGATCGGGTATATCGTCTCCATTGCCTTTCGGCGTTTGGTTCAGTCGTCACAAAGGAAATGGCGATCAAATACGGCTTGGTGGAGGAGCTGGGTCTCCATTGCCTTTCGGCGTTTGGTTCAGTCGTCACCACAAAAGTTAGCATGGGACCTGCTTTAGCTATAAGTCGGTCGGTCTCCATTGCCTTTCGGCGTTTGGTTCAGTCGTCACGGTACGACCTCTCCGGCGTCCTCAGGGCCATTGAGGCCCTGGTCTCCATTGCCTTTCGGCGTTTGGTTCAGTCGTCACATACCGACCAGCCAGTAGCTGGTCAGGCCTGCCAATATGGGTCTCCATTGCCTTTCGGCGTTTGGTTCAGTCGTCACCGGCCCTCCGGACCTTGGATGGCCAGCGTGCCTTCGTCCGTCTCCATTGCCTTTCGGCGTTTGGTTCAGTCGTCACTCATTCAGACGACCAAAAGGGAAACGGAAAGGCAATGGGTCTCCATTGCCTTTCGGCGTTTGGTTCAGTCGTCACCGGAATTCCCGCCCAGCGGAACTGTGGCCCGTGTGGCCGCCGTCTCCATTGCCTTTCGGCGTTTGGTTCAGTCGTCACACAGTTGATGGAGGTGGAGGTTGGGAATGAGAAAGAAAGGGTCTCCATTGCCTTTCGGCGTTTGGTTCAGTCGTCACGCAGCTAGAACGAGAATTGGCACGGCTGTTGCAGGCAGGTCTCCATTGCCTTTCGGCGTTTGGTTCAGTCGTCACTTGCAGCAAAGGTAGTAAAGACTATTTGGACAGCAATTGGTCTCCATTGCCTTTCGGCGTTTGGTTCAGTCGTCACACCGGACCAGCTTAACATCGTCGCGGACGCGGTGATTAACGTCTCCATTGCCTTTCGGCGTTTGGTTCAGTCGTCACTTGAGACGGCAGAGGAAAGGCTGGACGAGAGAATAGCGGTCTCCATTGCCTTTCGGCGTTTGGTTCAGTCGTCACTGACTATGAGCGGAAAGAAAGTTATGAGCGAAGAGGGTCTCCATTGCCTTTCGGCGTTTGGTTCAGTCGTCACTTGGGGCGGGGTGCCCGGAATAATGGGATTGACGCCCTCCGTCTCCATTGCCTTTCGGCGTTTGGTTCAGTCGTCACAATCCGACCGGCAGCAGCAGTCGGATCAGCAGCAAGTGTCTCCATTGCCTTTCGGCGTTTGGTTCAGTCGTCACGCAATTGCTGCAGGTGCAGGCAGGGGACGAAAGGGAAAAGGTCTCCATTGCCTTTCGGCGTTTGGTTCAGTCGTCACTGGTGACGCGCGCACTGGCAGTGGCACAAGAGGCTGCGTGTCTCCATTGCCTTTCGGCGTTTGGTTCAGTCGTCACCAGGCGCCAAGGGCGCACCGTTTGCTCAGCCTACCGTTTGGTCTCCATTGCCTTTCGGCGTTTGGTTCAGTCGTCACTGGCTCGCCGGTGGATGAGTTTTACCCGCTGCCCTTTTGTCTCCATTGCCTTTCGGCGTTTGGTTCAGTCGTCACATCTGGTGAAATTTCTCAACTGCCGACTCGTGAGATGAGTCTCCATTGCCTTTCGGCGTTTGGTTCAGTCGTCACCACGACAAAGAGAAGCTGTTTGAACACAAGGCAGCAATGGTCTCCATTGCCTTTCGGCGTTTGGTTCAGTCGTCACTGGGATTTCTGACGTTGACATTTGCGGAGGATGTCGAGGTCTCCATTGCCTTTCGGCGTTTGGTTCAGTCGTCACCGGCGGCAAACGAAGCTGCCTTGCGGCAGCTAGAACGGTCTCCATTGCCTTTCGGCGTTTGGTTCAGTCGTCACGTATTGGCGTGAACAGGAAGCACGTGTGAAAGAGATGGTGGTCTCCATTGCCTTTCGGCGTTTGGTTCAGTCGTCACAAGGTTCAGCACGTCGTGTTGCTTGGTTCTGACGGCAACATGTCTCCATTGCCTTTCGGCGTTTGGTTCAGTCGTCACCTTTCGGCGTTTGGAGTTGGTCGTTTCGATCCGCTGCGTCTCCATTGCCTTTCGGCGTTTGGTTCAGTCGTCACCAGAAGAGAGACTAGAAGAGAGAATAGCAGGGGTGCTAGGTCTCCATTGCCTTTCGGCGTTTGGTTCAGTCGTCACCAGCAAGGAAGGGAAGATTGCATTGGAGGCCCTCCCTGTCTCCATTGCCTTTCGGCGTTTGGTTCAGTCGTCACAGACGGCAAGAGTTAGGGACATTGCGGCCGCGCTTGGTCTCCATTGCCTTTCGGCGTTTGGTTCAGTCGTCACTGCAAGCGTGCTTTGCGCTAGCAGAAGAGAGACTAGAAGGTCTCCATTGCCTTTCGGCGTTTGGTTCAGTCGTCACCGCGGGAAGCCGCGTTACAGCAGCTAGAAAGAGAACTGGTCTCCATTGCCTTTCGGCGTTTGGTTCAGTCGTCACTGCGCTAGCAGAAGAGAGACTAGAAGAGAGAATAGCAGGGTCTCCATTGCCTTTCGGCGTTTGGTTCAGTCGTCACCACTGCGATGGAAGCAGGGAAGTTTGCGGCAGTGGACGCTGGTCTCCATTGCCTTTCGGCGTTTGGTTCAGTCGTCACCATCCCCTATGTTAGCAAAGAAGGGAAGATCGCTCTGGGTCTCCATTGCCTTTCGGCGTTTGGTTCAGTCGTCACCTGTGCTCTGGAAATGCGAATGGACACCGGTTGACTCCCTCGTCTCCATTGCCTTTCGGCGTTTGGTTCAGTCGTCACAATGGAGACGGCAAAGATTGGATACATTTGGATGATGGGTCTCCATTGCCTTTCGGCGTTTGGTTCAGTCGTCACGCATGCTTTGCGCGGGTAGAAGAAAAGTTGGAAGACAGTCTCCATTGCCTTTCGGCGTTTGGTTCAGTCGTCACCCAAAAGGGAAACGGAAAGGCAATGGAGACGAAAACGGTCTCCATTGCCTTTCGGCGTTTGGTTCAGTCGTCACCGAGAGTGCCAGAGGCGTCCTCGTCGTCGGACTCGACCGGTCTCCATTGCCTTTCGGCGTTTGGTTCAGTCGTCACATGGGACCTGCTTTAGCTATAATCGGTCGGGGCACACAATGTCTCCATTGCCTTTCGGCGTTTGGTTCAGTCGTCACTGCACAGCAGCAGACGCCAGCGTACAGCTAGCTGTACGTCTCCATTGCCTTTCGGCGTTTGGTTCAGTCGTCACAAGAACGTTGGCGCGCGCAAGAGGCGCGTGTGCGCGAAATGGTCTCCATTGCCTTTCGGCGTTTGGTTCAGTCGTCACGGCGGCAGCCCTGATGGCCCACAATTTCGACCCCAGTCTCCATTGCCTTTCGGCGTTTGGTTCAGTCGTCACAGAACGTTGGCGCGCGCAAGAGGCGCGGGTGATGGAGATGGTCTCCATTGCCTTTCGGCGTTTGGTTCAGTCGTCACGCACAGCAGCAAAAAGAAAGGAGAAGGTGACTATGACACGTCTCCATTGCCTTTCGGCGTTTGGTTCAGTCGTCACCTGCGAACATGCAGCAGAGCAAAGATGCAGAGATTGCGGTCTCCATTGCCTTTCGGCGTTTGGTTCAGTCGTCACAAACGTGTGGCAATGGACGACGCTGCTGCGAACATGGTCTCCATTGCCTTTCGGCGTTTGGTTCAGTCGTCACTCTGGCGAGAGTGCCAGAGGCGTCCTCGTCGTCGGACTGTCTCCATTGCCTTTCGGCGTTTGGTTCAGTCGTCACCACAGAAAGGCAATGGAGATGAAGAGAACGACTCTTCTGTCTCCATTGCCTTTCGGCGTTTGGTTCAGTCGTCACCTGACCCCCCGGCACGTGGGGCCGGCGCAACGCCGGCTCCAGTCTCCATTGCCTTTCGGCGTTTGGTTCAGTCGTCACAACCTCACACCTCACCCCGTCCGTCTAAACGACGGACGGTCTCCATTGCCTTTCGGCGTTTGGTTCAGTCGTCACGGCACGTGGGGCCGGCGCAACGCCGGCTCCACCTCCGAGCGGTCTCCATTGCCTTTCGGCGTTTGGTTCAGTCGTCACTACATCACCAGTGCGCTGGTCGCGCAAGCGGCCAAGCGGTCTCCATTGCCTTTCGGCGTTTGGTTCAGTCGTCACCGGCCAGATCGTCAGCGTCCCTGGATTCGTCCGGGCCAGCGTCTCCATTGCCTTTCGGCGTTTGGTTCAGTCGTCACGACAAAATAAAGGAAGCTGTGTTGGCGGCACTAGAAGTAGGGTCTCCATTGCCTTTCGGCGTTTGGTTCAGTCGTCACTTTTTTGCGCTACATGGAAAAGTTAGCATGGGACTTGCTATGTCTCCATTGCCTTTCGGCGTTTGGTTCAGTCGTCACCCAATATGGCAGGCCGCTCATTCGAACGACCAACACAGGTCTCCATTGCCTTTCGGCGTTTGGTTCAGTCGTCACCAAGAACAAAGCGGACACCTGCTGGGTCATTCAAATCGGTCTCCATTGCCTTTCGGCGTTTGGTTCAGTCGTCACCCAAGCGGCCTGACGTCGTCTCCCCCGCCACGGGCCACGTCTCCATTGCCTTTCGGCGTTTGGTTCAGTCGTCACGGGTGATTCCTTCGGACGGTTTCTGGATCGAGGCTCGGTCTCCATTGCCTTTCGGCGTTTGGTTCAGTCGTCACCAGTTGGAGAATGGTATATGCTTGGTGCGTTTGATCCGAGTCTCCATTGCCTTTCGGCGTTTGGTTCAGTCGTCACGCGCGATGATCTGGTGAAATTTCTCAACTGCCGACTCGGTCTCCATTGCCTTTCGGCGTTTGGTTCAGTCGTCACACACAAGAAGAGAGATGGAGACAGCAAGAGGCGCGTGTACGTCTCCATTGCCTTTCGGCGTTTGGTTCAGTCGTCACCGGTTCGGTTCGCGAGATGGTGGATTGCGGGCGGCTTCGGTCTCCATTGCCTTTCGGCGTTTGGTTCAGTCGTCACCGTATGATAGAGATTGGAGACAGGGAAGAGCGCATTAAGGTCTCCATTGCCTTTCGGCGTTTGGTTCAGTCGTCACGGTGGACAACTGATATAGCAGCAGCAGAAAGGAGAAGAGTCTCCATTGCCTTTCGGCGTTTGGTTCAGTCGTCACTTGGCGGTTGCATGCGAAGCTGCATTACAGCAGCTTGAGTCTCCATTGCCTTTCGGCGTTTGGTTCAGTCGTCACGCAGCGCTAGCGCATGCGCTTGCGCTAGTGCAAACTGCAGTCTCCATTGCCTTTCGGCGTTTGGTTCAGTCGTCACGATGAGAGGAGAGTACTAAACGTGGCTGCTGCAAGCTGGGTCTCCATTGCCTTTCGGCGTTTGGTTCAGTCGTCACGGACGGAGGTGACAGGCTCATACGGGGACGGCAAGGCCAAGTCTCCATTGCCTTTCGGCGTTTGGTTCAGTCGTCACAAGGAGAAGATGGCTATGACACAGGAAGAACGTTGGCGCGTCTCCATTGCCTTTCGGCGTTTGGTTCAGTCGTCACGACAGCTCGGGTCCGTGAAATCGCGGACGCGCTCGGCCGGCGTCTCCATTGCCTTTCGGCGTTTGGTTCAGTCGTCACAGCTGACCAAGTCGGGGTATCGGATCAATCTCGATCCCGTCTCCATTGCCTTTCGGCGTTTGGTTCAGTCGTCACTAAGCAAGCCTGCGTTCGAGTCGCGCGGGCTTATGCTGCGTCTCCATTGCCTTTCGGCGTTTGGTTCAGTCGTCACAGGGTCACACAACCTAAGACCCTGCTTCATCGGTCCCGTCTCCATTGCCTTTCGGCGTTTGGTTCAGTCGTCACGCGGCTCATCTTCATCCCAGTGTCCGCAGCCGAGGGGTACGTCTCCATTGCCTTTCGGCGTTTGGTTCAGTCGTCACTTTATCCAAAGTGATTCTGAAACGGCCGCATGAGGCATGGGGTCTCCATTGCCTTTCGGCGTTTGGTTCAGTCGTCACTGGAAAGCTGGAACGCGAAACCCGGGTGTACTTCCGGAGTCTCCATTGCCTTTCGGCGTTTGGTTCAGTCGTCACAGCAGCAACAGCAACAGACAAGGAAGGAAAGGAGAGAGTCTCCATTGCCTTTCGGCGTTTGGTTCAGTCGTCACGATGGGGAATAGCACACACACACACACACACAGCAGCGTCTCCATTGCCTTTCGGCGTTTGGTTCAGTCGTCACACAAGGAAGGAAAGGAGAGAGCGTATGATAGAGATTGGAGTCTCCATTGCCTTTCGGCGTTTGGTTCAGTCGTCACCTTGGACGAGTTAGATAAACCTCGTCCAGAGGTTGTGGGTCTCCATTGCCTTTCGGCGTTTGGTTCAGTCGTCACGTGTTACTGTGAGTTGACCAGGTCGGGGTATCGAATCGTCTCCATTGCCTTTCGGCGTTTGGTTCAGTCGTCACACACAACCTAAGACCCTGCTTCATCGGGCCCACCGGCTGGTCTCCATTGCCTTTCGGCGTTTGGTTCAGTCGTCACCCGGAACCGAAGCCTGCTGCGCCGCCGCAACCTCAACGTCTCCATTGCCTTTCGGCGTTTGGTTCAGTCGTCACCGTTGCTATGTTGCGCGGGGGGCGTTATGCCGCATCGGGTCTCCATTGCCTTTCGGCGTTTGGTTCAGTCGTCACGTGGCGGCCGCTCGCAAGAGGGCCGTCGAAATGGCCACGTCTCCATTGCCTTTCGGCGTTTGGTTCAGTCGTCACGCGCCCGGGCGGGCGGGCACTATTCCGATGACGGTTGTCTCCATTGCCTTTCGGCGTTTGGTTCAGTCGTCACCTTCCGGAAAACACCGCAGGGCATCGCGCTTTCCTACGGTCTCCATTGCCTTTCGGCGTTTGGTTCAGTCGTCACCCCGCGCTACGTGCTAGACTTCTTGAATGCGGCCGAGTCTCCATTGCCTTTCGGCGTTTGGTTCAGTCGTCACATGTCGGTGGAGCGAGGGATTCCCCATCCCTCTCGATCCGTCTCCATTGCCTTTCGGCGTTTGGTTCAGTCGTCACCAACGGCTGCTGTTTGAACACAAGGCGGCGATGGCAGTGGTCTCCATTGCCTTTCGGCGTTTGGTTCAGTCGTCACCCGTCGAACCGACCCTGTGGTTGTCGGACGAAACCTTGCGGTCTCCATTGCCTTTCGGCGTTTGGTTCAGTCGTCACACGCCAGCGTACAGCTAGCTGTACGCTAGCGTTGACGTTGGTCTCCATTGCCTTTCGGCGTTTGGTTCAGTCGTCACGACAGCATATGACGCAAGAACAGTATTGGCGTGAACGTCTCCATTGCCTTTCGGCGTTTGGTTCAGTCGTCACCAATTGCTGCAGGTGCAGGGAGGGGACGAAAGGGAGGGTCTCCATTGCCTTTCGGCGTTTGGTTCAGTCGTCACGCAGAGGTGCTAGAGGAAATGGAACTGATGAGGGAATGGGTCTCCATTGCCTTTCGGCGTTTGGTTCAGTCGTCACTCCGCAGGCGAGGGGTACCGCAGGCTCGCTGATCTAACGTCTCCATTGCCTTTCGGCGTTTGGTTCAGTCGTCACCTGCGGCTTTAACCCTCATCTGGGACCTCGAGGTGCGGTCTCCATTGCCTTTCGGCGTTTGGTTCAGTCGTCACGTGGATTCTCTCTAAGTTGTCCACCAGTGACATCCGCTGTCTCCATTGCCTTTCGGCGTTTGGTTCAGTCGTCACGCGCAATTGCTTGCGCGTAGCGTTGGCGACGTTGCGCTGGTCTCCATTGCCTTTCGGCGTTTGGTTCAGTCGTCACCAGGACCTGGTACCGCATCCCAAGATTGCCCACCTGGTCTCCATTGCCTTTCGGCGTTTGGTTCAGTCGTCACGGAGCCGACCCGGAGTTAGTCATCCGCGGTATCTGCGGGTCTCCATTGCCTTTCGGCGTTTGGTTCAGTCGTCACGCAAAAGTTAGCACGCAACTTGCTGTAGCTAGTAGTAGTCTCCATTGCCTTTCGGCGTTTGGTTCAGTCGTCACCTGCACGCGCTTGCGCAACGCGTGCTGGCTAACTATGTGTCTCCATTGCCTTTCGGCGTTTGGTTCAGTCGTCACGCAAGCGTAGCAGCTAGCTGTTCGCTAGCTGCTACGCGTCTCCATTGCCTTTCGGCGTTTGGTTCAGTCGTCACCACAATGCACACAACACAACACACAACACAGCAACTTGTTGTCTCCATTGCCTTTCGGCGTTTGGTTCAGTCGTCACTGGAAATAGGTGACAGAGAGGTAAACATTAAAGACGCAGTGGTCTCCATTGCCTTTCGGCGTTTGGTTCAGTCGTCACAACCGGGTGAGTTGTCCGGAGTTTCTGCGGGTCATGCTGTGTGTCTCCATTGCCTTTCGGCGTTTGGTTCAGTCGTCACGTTGACCCTGCCGGTGGGACTACTTGGTGCGTTTCTTCGTCTCCATTGCCTTTCGGCGTTTGGTTCAGTCGTCACGCAGTTGTGGGTTCGTGATCCAGCGGTCCGGCTGATCGTGTCTCCATTGCCTTTCGGCGTTTGGTTCAGTCGTCACGTGGCTGGTCGGTCCGGCAGTTGGAGATTCGCGTATGCTTGTCTCCATTGCCTTTCGGCGTTTGGTTCAGTCGTCACTGAGGGAGACAAAAAAGCTTCTGAGACAGATGGCGCTAGTCTCCATTGCCTTTCGGCGTTTGGTTCAGTCGTCACCCCAGCTTCAAGTTGGGGGTCAACCGGACTGGACAAAGGTCTCCATTGCCTTTCGGCGTTTGGTTCAGTCGTCACAAGGGGAGTGGACTGCTGGACCGATCGCCATTTTCGCCGGTCTCCATTGCCTTTCGGCGTTTGGTTCAGTCGTCACCATGGGACCTGCTTTAGCTATAAGTCGGTCGGGGCACACAGGTCTCCATTGCCTTTCGGCGTTTGGTTCAGTCGTCACAAGAAAGTTATGAGCGAAGAGGAGCAACAGCAATACTGGTCTCCATTGCCTTTCGGCGTTTGGTTCAGTCGTCACGCAACAGCAACACAACACAACGCACACAATGCACACAACAGTCTCCATTGCCTTTCGGCGTTTGGTTCAGTCGTCACGGGCGAATACTGAACGTGACTGCTGGCTGCTAGCTACTACGTCTCCATTGCCTTTCGGCGTTTGGTTCAGTCGTCACTTTTTTGCGCTACATGGAAAAGTTAGCATGGGACTTGCTAGTCTCCATTGCCTTTCGGCGTTTGGTTCAGTCGTCACAAGTGCTGCAGGAAATGGAGCTGATGAGGGAATGGGATGGTCTCCATTGCCTTTCGGCGTTTGGTTCAGTCGTCACAACTTGCTGTAGCTAGTAGTAGCTGCTGTGCATGGTGCGTCTCCATTGCCTTTCGGCGTTTGGTTCAGTCGTCACAGTGTTTGAGGGTGAGGCAGCAATGGCGACAGTGCGCGCGTCTCCATTGCCTTTCGGCGTTTGGTTCAGTCGTCACGCGAAGAGCAGATTAAAGACGCGGTACTACGCGCGCTTGGTCTCCATTGCCTTTCGGCGTTTGGTTCAGTCGTCACGACGCGAAGACTGCAAAACGTGTGGTACACACGATTTGGGTCTCCATTGCCTTTCGGCGTTTGGTTCAGTCGTCACCGACGAAGAGGAGAGACTTTTTGAGCACGAGGCAGCGCGTCTCCATTGCCTTTCGGCGTTTGGTTCAGTCGTCACAACAGCAACAGACAAGGAAGGAAAGGAGAGAGCATATGAGTCTCCATTGCCTTTCGGCGTTTGGTTCAGTCGTCACAAGGGGCGAGTACAAGTAATGATGCGACTGACTGCTACTAGTCTCCATTGCCTTTCGGCGTTTGGTTCAGTCGTCACTGACGTACTAGAAGCAATGCATGCAAGGGGCGAGTACAAGTCTCCATTGCCTTTCGGCGTTTGGTTCAGTCGTCACACAAGCTTGTGCAGCGCTAGCGCATGCGCTTGCGCTAGGTCTCCATTGCCTTTCGGCGTTTGGTTCAGTCGTCACGACGAAAGGGAGGTAGTGTTTGAAGGCAAAGCAGCAAGTCTCCATTGCCTTTCGGCGTTTGGTTCAGTCGTCACCATGGGACCTGCTTTAGCTATAGTCGGTAGGGGCACACGTCTCCATTGCCTTTCGGCGTTTGGTTCAGTCGTCACCCGACCCCCAGCCGGGGGTCATTTACATCGTCAGCGCGCTGGTCTCCATTGCCTTTCGGCGTTTGGTTCAGTCGTCACGAGGAGCTCCGACAGGAGATTCAGCGCCTCGAACGAGTCTGTCTCCATTGCCTTTCGGCGTTTGGTTCAGTCGTCACGGAGGCGGCACGGCGAAAGGCGGAGGCTGAAGCGGGTCTCCATTGCCTTTCGGCGTTTGGTTCAGTCGTCACACGGGAATTCCCGCCCAGTGGGGTGGTCGCGCGGGTCACGTCTCCATTGCCTTTCGGCGTTTGGTTCAGTCGTCACAGAGCAGTGGCGGAGCGTGTGGTGCGGAAGATTTGGAGTCTCCATTGCCTTTCGGCGTTTGGTTCAGTCGTCACTTAGACGCGATGCGACACAGGGGCGAATACTGAACGTGGTCTCCATTGCCTTTCGGCGTTTGGTTCAGTCGTCACAAAGACAACGGAAAGGAGAAAGGCAATGGAGACAAGAGTCTCCATTGCCTTTCGGCGTTTGGTTCAGTCGTCACCACAAACAGGCCCCGCAAAGACAACCAGAACACAGAAAGGTCTCCATTGCCTTTCGGCGTTTGGTTCAGTCGTCACGCGGAGCGTGTGGTGCGGAAGATTTGGAAGATGATTGAGTCTCCATTGCCTTTCGGCGTTTGGTTCAGTCGTCACGAGCATATGGAGATTACAGAGCGCGAAGAGCAGATTAAAGGTCTCCATTGCCTTTCGGCGTTTGGTTCAGTCGTCACTTGATTGTGCTAAACGAAATGCGAAGGCGTGGTGAGTCTCCATTGCCTTTCGGCGTTTGGTTCAGTCGTCACGTAGAAGAGAAGTTGGAAGACGTAATGATGGAGGTGTTGGGTCTCCATTGCCTTTCGGCGTTTGGTTCAGTCGTCACCTGGCGGTTGCATGCGAAGCTGCATTACAGCAGCTTGGTCTCCATTGCCTTTCGGCGTTTGGTTCAGTCGTCACACGACAGGAAGCGCGCGTAATGGAGATGGTGACATTGGCGCGTCTCCATTGCCTTTCGGCGTTTGGTTCAGTCGTCACAAAGAAAGGCTGTTTGAAGGCAAAGCAGCAATAGCAGTGGTCTCCATTGCCTTTCGGCGTTTGGTTCAGTCGTCACAGTGCGCATTGTGCGCACAATTTGGCAAATGATTGAAGACGTCTCCATTGCCTTTCGGCGTTTGGTTCAGTCGTCACTGCGGTAGCGGTAGTGAACGGTTGCTTTGAGACGGCAGAGTCTCCATTGCCTTTCGGCGTTTGGTTCAGTCGTCACGCGATGGTGGAACTTG
>Ga0308417_1001489_pt1 | contig 16014 bp, 14 predicted proteins | sample HotsprSampleOS65_FD_203528 | JGI IMG/M metagenome (GOLD analysis project Ga0308417, IMG submission 203528) | Hot spring phototrophic mat microbial communities from Octopus Spring, Yellowstone National Park, Wyoming, United States - 20090730_OS65 ... | reverse complement strand
TGGTGGTCGGGGTCCTGCTGGCCCTGTTCACCTTCGGCGGCCGGGAGGTGGTCACGGGGCAGCGCCAGGCGGCCACGTCGCCCGACGCCATCTCTGCGACCGAGTCGAACATCGCCCAGCTCGGTGGCGAGCTGTTCACCGACTGGGTCTTCGCCCTCGAGGTGACCGCCGGTCTGCTCACGATCGCGGTGGTGGGCGCGGTGCTGCTGTCCCGCCGTCCGGACCGGCCGCAGCCGATCCCCGAGCCGGAGTCGATGGCCGACCAGGGCGACGAGCCGCTCCTGCGCTCCGGTGAGGGGGAGTGATGGGAAACATCGACGGCGCGTACCTCGTGCTGTCCGCACTGCTGTTCGCCATCGGCGGTGCGGGGCTGCTCGTGCGCCGGAACCCGCTGGTCCAGATCATGTGCATCGAGCTGATGCTCAACGCCGTGAACCTGACCTTCGTGACCTTCGGTCGGATGCTCAACTCCATCACCGGCCAGGTCGTGGTCTTCTTCGTGCTCGTCGTGGCTGCCGCTGAGGTGGTGGTCGGTCTCGGCATCGTCGTGGCCGTCGCCCGTCGACGGCCCGGCGCCACCTCCGACGACATCAGCCTGCTCAGGGGATAGGGGTCCCGTCCGTCATGGTCGAACTCGTCTGGTTGCTCCCTGCCCTGCCGCTCGTCGGCGTGGCACTGCTGGTGCTGTTCGGCAGGCGCATGGGCGAACCTGCCTCGGGATGGCTCGCCACGGCGATGTGCACGGCCTCGTTCGTCGTGGCGCTGGTCGTGTTCGTGGGGCTGGTGGACCAGCCGGAGCACACCTTCGAGCAGGTCCTGTGGGAGTGGATCCCCGTCGGGGACTTCCGGGTCGACGTCGGGTTCCTCCTCGACCCGCTGTCGATGGCGATGGCCCTGTTCATCACCGGGGTCGCGGCGCTCATCCACCTGTACTCGATCGGCTACATGCACGGCGACCCCCGGTTCCCGACGTTCTTCCTCTACCTGAACCTGTTCGTCGCCTCCATGCTCGTGCTGGTCCTCGGCGACAACCTGCTGCTCACCTTCGTCGGTTGGGAGGGGGTGGGTGCCTGCTCGTACTTCCTGATCTCGTTCTGGTTCGAACGGGACGAGAACGCCAGCGCCGGCAAGAAGGCCTTCATCACCAACCGGGTGGGGGACTGGGGCTTCATGGTGGGGACCTTCGCCACCTACTTCGCGCTCGGCACCATCAGCTACACCGAGTTCCTCCCCCTCGCCCCCGGGCTGGCCGCCACCACCGCCACCTTCATCGCCGGCATGCTCTTCATCGGAGCCATCGGCAAGTCCGCCCAGATCCCGCTGTTCATCTGGCTGCCCGACGCCATGGCGGGCCCGACCCCGGTCTCCGCGCTCATCCACGCCGCCACCATGGTCACCGCCGGCGTGTACCTCATGTGCCGCATCAGCCCGGTGCTCGGCGCCTCCTACGACTGGCTGCCCGAGGTCATCGCCTGGGTGGGGGTGCTCACCGCGCTGGTCGCCGCCTTCGCGGCGATGGGGCAGATGGACATCAAGAAGGCACTGGCCTACTCGACCATCAGCCAGCTCGGGTACATGTTCCTCGCCGTCGGCGTGGGCGCGTACTGGGCGGCGATCTTCCACATGATCACCCACGCGTTCTTCAAGGCCTGCCTGTTCCTCGGGTCGGGATCGGTCATCCACGGCATGCACGAGGAGCAGGACATGCGCCGCATGGGGGGACTGCGGCGGTTCATGCCGATCACCGCCGGCACGTTCATCGTGGCCACGCTGGCCATCGCGGGTGTCCCCCCGCTGTCGGGGTTCTGGTCCAAGGACGAGATCCTCGCCTACGCCCTGCAGGCGAACCCGGCGCTGTACGCCGTCGGGTTGTTCACCGCCCTGCTCACCGCCTACTACATGAGCCGCGTCGCCATCCGCACCTTCTACGGCGAGCCCCGCTGGCCGGCCTTCGCCGCCGCGGGAGCGGGAGGCGGTGAGCCCGGGGCAGTCGAGCCGGAGGCCGCCGGGCTGCGCGTGCCGGCACAGGCCGCGGCCGGCGCGGCGGGCGGGCTCCCGACCGACGCCGACATCGCAGCTGACCCCGAGCCCCCGCACAACGAGCACCTCAGCGCCGACTTCGTCCCCCACGAGTCGCCCTGGACCATGACGGTGCCGCTCGTGGTGCTCGCCGGGCTCTCCGTGGTCGGCGGGCTGTTGAACCTGCCGATCTCGGGCATGCACTTCCTCGAGGACTGGCTCGAGCCGGTGTTCGCGCTCGGCGACCCTGCGGAGCTCGGGTACTCGGGCGCCACGATCGTCGCGCTGCTCGGCGTCTCCACCGCCGTTGCGCTCGCCGGCGTGGCGCTCGCCGCCTACGTGTGGCTCTGGGAGCGCTTCGACGGGCGTCGGCTCGAGCCGGCGCCCTTCGTGCGTGCCTGGTACGTCGACCGGCTCATCACCGACTTCGTCGGGGGGCCGGGGGAGAAGGGCTTCGAAGGGATCGAGGCGTTCGACCGGGTCGGCATCGACGGGGCGGTCAACGACGTGGGCCGGCTCACCCGGGGTGCGTCCGCCCGGATCCGGGTCCTGCAGTCCGGATTCCTGCGCACCTACGCCCTGCTGATCGGGGTCGGCTCGATCCTGCTGATCGCCTACGTCCTCACCCAGGTGCTGGTGTACTGATGGCTCCCGTCCTCGCCGCCGAGGCCACGAGCACGCTGGCCTTCCCCGTCCTGCCGGCCCTCGTGCTGCTCCCCGTGCTCGGCTCGCTGGTCATCGCACTGACCCCGCGGTCGCGACCGGAGCTGCACCGGCTCACCTCGATCCTGACCGCCATCAGCGTCGGCGCCCTGTCCGTGTGGGTGCTCCTCGAGTTCCGCACCGAGGACCCCGGCTTCCAGTTCGTCGTCGAACAGACCTGGGTCCGTGCCCTCGACATCAAGTTCTACCTGGGCGTCGACGGGATCTCCCTGTTCCTCGTGGTCCTCACCGGCATCCTCTTCCCGATCGCGCTGCTCGCGGCCAGGCCCGACCACGACGAGAAGGGCTACTACCTGTGGATCACCCTGCTCCAGGCCGGCTGCATGGGCGTGTTCCTCGCGCTCGACCTGTTCCTGTTCTTCCTGATGTTCGAGCTCACCATCGTGCCGCTCTACTTCCTCATCGGACGGTGGGGCCACGGGCGCCGGGTGTACGCCGCCACCAAGTTCTTCCTGTTCACCATGACGGGCTCGGCGTTCATGTTCGTCGCGATCGTCGCGCTCGCCGTGCTCGCCGAGGCCGGCGACGGGGGCACGATCAGCTTCGACCTGTTGAAGGTGGTCAACAGCGGCAACGTGGCCGAGGGCACGGCCCGGTGGCTGTTCCTCGGCTTCGCCGTGGCCTTCGCGGTGAAGACCCCCGTGTTCCCGTTCCACACCTGGCTGCCCGACGCCCACACCGAGGCTCCCACCGCCGGCTCGGTCGACCTGGCCGGTGTGCTGCTCAAGCTCGGGACCTACGGCTTCCTGCGCTACGGCCTGTACCTGTTCCCCGAGGCCGCCGTGTGGTTCGCTCCCGTGATGCTGACCCTCGGCACGATCGGCATCGTCTACGGGGGCATCGTCGCCGCCATGCAGCGCAACCTGAAGCGGCTGGTGGCCTACTCCTCGGTCGCCCACATGGGGTTCGCGGTGATCGGGCTGTTCGCGCTGAACGTGGAGGGCCTCACCGGTTCGGTCATGGTGATGGTCAACCACGGCATCACCACGGGCGCCCTGTTCGTCCTGCTCGGCTACCTCTACACCCGCCGTCACACGTTCGAGATCGCCCGTCTGCGGGGCATCCAGAAGGTTGCCCCCTGGTTCGCCGGGGTGTTCACCCTGGTGATGCTGTCCTCGGTCGGCCTGCCCGGACTCAACAGCTTCCCGGGTGAGTTCCTCACCCTGCTCGGCACGTTCATCGCCCACCGGTGGTGGGCACTGATCGCCGCCACCGGGGTGATCGTGGCCGCGCTCTACCTGCTCTGGGCGTACCAGCGGGTCTTCCACGGCACCCCCGACGAGGAGAACCGCAGCGTTGCCGATCTGCGCATCGGCGAGAAGCTGGTCATGGCACCGCTGGTCGTGCTGATCATCGGGCTCGGGGTGTTCCCGAGGCCGATGATCGAGCGGATCCAGCCCTCGGTGCGCGAGCTCGTCGCCCACGTCGAGCGTGAGACCGGGGTCACGACCCCCCGCTCCCAGCTCGGCAGCGAGCTCGACCCGGTGGCCATCGAGGAGAAGCGCACCGAGGCGGAGGCCGGTCACGCCGGCACCGGTGGGCACGGCACGGCCGGCCACGGGGAGGAGGGCCGATGAGCGCGCTGTGGTCGATCCTCGCCCAGGTTCCCCCGGGGGGCGTGATCTCCCCGGCACCGGAGCCGGTGGCGCCTCCCGGCGGGCCGCTGCCGCTGCCGACTCCCTCGGTGGAGTGGGAGGCGTTGGCCCCGCTCATCATCCTCATGGCCGGTGCGCTGCTCCTGCTCACGATCACGTCGCTGGTCAAGCGGAAGCTCCACGGGTTCTACGCGGCCTACACCATCGCCGTGGCGGTGGCCGCGATGGTGGCCGTGCTGCCGGTGTGGGCCCGGGTGCAGGGCTGGCCCCGGCTGCTGTGGATCGACCTGACCCACGACGACGGGACGGGACCGTTCAGCACCGTCGGCGGCGCCGTGGGTGTCGACGGCTTCATGCTGTTCGTGACCGTGGTGATCTGCGGGGCGGTGATCGTGGGGGCGCTGCTGGCCAACGACTACCTGCGCCGCGAGGACCTCGACGGGCCCGAGCTGTACGTGCTGATGCTGCTGTCGGCTGCGGGCGGCGTGATCATGGCGATGGCCAACGACCTCATCGTGCTGTTCCTGGGTCTCGAGACCCTGTCCATCGCCGTCTACGTGCTGGCGGCGATGCACCGCCGCCGGATCCAGTCCCAGGAGGCGGGCCTCAAGTACTTCGTGCTCGGCTCGTTCGCCTCGGCGTTCTTCCTCTACGGCATCGCCATGGTGTTCGGGGCCACCGGATCGACGAACCTGATCGGGATCAAGGACTTCATGGCCGAGGTGGTCCCGGTCGAGAACGGCCTGCTGCTGCTCGGACTGGTCTTCCTGCTCGTCGGCTTCGGCTTCAAGGTGGCGGCGGTGCCGTTCCACGCCTGGAGCCCCGACGTCTACGACGGGTCCCCGGCCCCGGTCGTGGCTTACATGGCGGGTGCCGTCAAGGCCGCCGCCTTCGCCGGGCTCGCCCGGGTCTTCATGGTCACCTTCTCGAACTACGCCAACGACTGGAAGCCGGTGATCTGGGCGCTCGCCATCCTGTCGATGCTCGGGGGTGCCATGCTCGGCGCTGTCCAGCACAACGTGAAGCGCATCCTGGCCTACTCGTCGATCAACAACGCCGGGTTCATCCTCGTCGCCGTGGCCGCCGCCGACGAGGTCGGGGTGCAGGCGGTGCTGTTCTACCTGGCCGCGTACACCTTCATGGTCGCAGGGGCGTTCGCCGTCGTCACCGTCGTCGACCGCCGCGGTGAGAACCGCCACGAGCTGTCCGACTACCGGGGACTGGCGCACACGAACCCGGTGCTGGCCCTCGTGTTCACCATCTTCCTGCTGGCCCAGGCGGGAGTGCCGTTCACCGCCGGGTTCTTCGCCAAGTTCTACGCCGTCACCGCCGCCGTGAACGCCGGCGCATGGTGGCTCGCCCTCGTGGCCCTGCTGGCTGCGGTGGTGGCAGCGTTCCTGTACCTGCGGATCGTGGCGGTCATGTACATGGCCGGCGACGAGCACGGGGCGGTCGAGGTCCCCGCCGGGCCCCGCATCCGGGTCCCGGTCGGTGGGTGGCTGGCGCTCGCCGTGTGCTTCGTGGTCACCGTCGGTGTCGGGATCGTGCCCTCACCGCTGCTCGACGCCGCCGGTGAGGCACGGCCCGCACTGGTCGCCAGCCCGGACGCCGTCACCGGTCCGGCCGCTGCAGCGTCGACGGGGCCCTGAGCCCGCCCCCACGGATTTCGCGCTTTGTGCGCCCGTTCACTAGTCTCGGCACGCGATGTCGTACTCCGATTTCGTCCGCCAGTACCTCACCGTCGCCATCTTCGGGGGCCTGGCGGTCGGCATGGTCGGCCTCATCCTCGGGGTGGGCCGGATCCTGCGTCCGGACCGTCCGCAGGAACAGAAGTACATCACCTACGAGAGCGGGGTGGACCCGGTCGGGATCGGCTGGTCCCAGAGCCAGATCCGCTACTACGTGTTCGCCCTGCTGTTCGTCATCTTCGACGTGGAGGCCGTGTTCATCTTCCCCTGGGCGACCCGGCTCGAGACCTACGGGGTCTTCGGGCTGGTGGAGATGGGGATCTTCATCGTGATCCTGGCGCTCGGCCTCGTCTACGCCTGGCGCAAGAACGTCCTGAAGTGGGTGTGAGCTGATGGGTCTGGTCGAGAGCGGAAAGGTCCCGGCGCCCCTCACGAAGCTGCTCAACCTCGCCCGCAAGTACTCGCTGTGGTGCTACCAGTGGGGCCTCGCCTGCTGCGCCATCGAGATGGGAGCGGCGTTCGCCTCGCCCCGCTACGACGTGATGCGCCTCGGGGTGATCCCGTTCCCCGCCAGTCCCCGCCAGGCCGACCTGGTGGTCATCGCCGGCACGGTGACCGACAAGATGGCGCCGGCCCTCCTGCGGCTCTACGAGCAGATGCCCGACCCCAAGTACGTGATCTCGATGGGCAGCTGCGCCAACTGCGGCGGCCCCTACTGGGACTCGTACTCGGTGACCAAGGGGGTCGACCAGCTCATCCCGGTCGACGTGTACGTGCCCGGGTGCCCACCGAGACCGGAGGCGCTGCTCGAGGGCATCGTGCTGCTCCAGGAGCGCATCCAGGACGAGGACATGGCCGAGCGCTGGAAGGGGGAACCCATTGTCGTCGGCTGACACCACCGAGGCACCCGCCGGGGAGCTCGAGCGCGACGACGCCCGGGAGGCCGTCGTCGAGCGCTTCCGTTCCGAGCTCGGTGACGCCGTGGTGGGTGCGCACGTCCGGCCGGGCCACGCGGTGTGGGTCAGGGTCGACCGGGGCGCCTGGCGGGAGGCCGCCCGGTTCGCCCGCGACGGGCTGCACTGTGCCTTCTTCGACTTCCTGTCGGCCATCGACTGGCTCCCGTCGCCGTTCGGCCGGGACATGGACAGCCAGGAGGACCGGATCGCCGCCGGGGACACGGACGGGTCCCCGGCGGAACCGACGGCGATCGTGGCGGGCGCCGCCGGAGGCGACACCCGGTTCCAGCTCCTCGCCCGGGTGTACGCACCCACCACCGGCACCGCCGTCATCCTCAAGGCGGACGTGCCCGACGACGACCTGTCGATCGACTCGTGGGTGCCGGTCTACGCCGGGGCGAACTGGCACGAGCGTGAGACCTGGGAGATGTTCGGCATCGACTTCGTCGGCCACCCGGGCCTCACCCACATCTACCTCCCCGGGCAGTTCGAGGGTCATCCCCTGCGCAAGGACTTCCCGCTGCTGGCCCGCCGGGTCAAGCCCTGGCCCGGCATCGTCGACGTCGAGCCGATGCCCGGCGGCGCCGGTGAGGGCGAAGGGGGCGAGGAATGACGGCGATCACCGACCGGGAGAAGCTCGCCTACGTCGCCGCCAGGGCCGCCGACGGAAGGATCAACATCGAGCTCGAGACCGAGGGGATGACGATCAACCTCGGTCCCCAGCACCCGGCGACCCACGGCACGCTGCGCATCGTGGCCCGCCTCGACGGCGAGCAGATCGTGTCGGCCGAACCGATCTGCGGCTACATGCACCGCGGCTACGAGAAGCTGGCCGAGGTCCGCACCTACCCGCAGGTGACCACGCTCATCAACCGGATCGACTGGCTCGGCAGCTTCGCCAACGAGGTGCCCTTCATCCTCGCCGCCGAGGAGCTCATGGGCATCGAGGCCCCGCCGCGCGCCCAGTGGATCCGCACCATCCTGTTCGAGCTGTCCCGCATCGCCAACATCTCGCTGTTCCTCGGCGACCTCGGCATCCAGCTGGGTGGGCTCACGGTCGGCTTCTACGCCTTCCGGGACCGCGAGTACGTCCTCAACCAGATCGAGGCAGCCACCGGTGGCCGGTTCCACCCCAACTTCGACCGGATCGGTGGCCTCAAGGACGATCTCCCCAAGGGCTGGATCGCCGAGACGCACAAGGCGATGGAGAAGGTCCGTCGGTTCTGTGACGAGGTCGAGGACCTGCTGATCGGCAACGAGATCTTCCAGACCCGCACCCGGGGGATCGGGGTCATCCCCGGCCACGTGGGGCTGTCCTACGGCCTGTCCGGGGCCAACATCCGGGCGTCGGGGGTCGACTGGGACCTGCGGCGCGACTCTTGCCCGCGGGGCCTGGTGTACGACGAGGTCGACTGGAAGGTCTGGACCCATCCCGACGGGGACTCCTTCGCCCGCTCCTGGGTCCGCCTCCAGGAGGTGCGCGAGGCCAGCAAGATCGTGGACCAGCTCCTCGACACGATCCCCGGCGGTCCGATCATGGCCAAGGTCCCCCGCATCATCAAGGTGCCCGAGGGCGAGGCCTACGTCGCCACCGAGAACCCGCTCGGGGAGATGGGCTACTACGTGGTGAGCAAGGGCGACCTCGTGCCGTTCCGGGTGAAGATCCGCTCCGCGTCGTTCAACAACGTGTCGATCATCCCGTGGGTCGCCCGGGGCCTCTACGTCCCCGATCTCGTCACCGTGCTGGCCAGCCTGTACTTCATCCTGGGTGACATCGACCGATGAGCCAGCTCGCCTCCGGCGCGGCGGTCCTCGCCGCCTTCGACCCGCCCTACTGGCTCGAGACGGCCATCAAGGCCCTCGTCGTGGCGGTGCTCATCCCCACCACCGCGCTCATCCTCGGCATCGTCTTCCTGTTCAAGGTGATGTCGTGGATGCAGAGCCGGCTCGGTCCCCAGGAGGCCGGCCCGAGGGGCCTGCTGCAGCTCCTCGCCGACGGCGGGAAGTTCCTCCAGAAGGAGGACATCATCCCCGCGAGCGCCGACCGGTTCGTGTTCAAGGCCGCTCCGTTCGTGGTGCTGGCCTCCACCTTCCTGACCTACGTCGTCATCCCGGCCAGCATGAACCTGGTCGTGGAGGATCTCGATGTCGGGATCTTCTACGTCTTCGCCGTCTCGTCGCTGTCGGTCATCGGGGTGCTGATGGCGGGCTGGGCGTCGGCCAACAAGTACTCCCTGGTGGGCGGTCTGCGGGCGGCCGGCCAGCTCATCGCCTACGAGCTGCCGATGATCCTCGCCGTGGTGGGCGTCGTCATCCAGGCGGGCACGCTAAACCTCAACGGGATCGTGGTCGCCCAGAACAGCGGCGAGATCCTGGGATGGGGCGGCATCGGCTTGCCGTTCATCCTCACGCAGTTCATCGGGTTCGGGATCTTCCTCGCAGCCGTGCAGGCCGAGCTCACCCAGACCCCGTTCGACATGCCCGTCGCCGAGTCGGAGATCGTCTCGGGCTACCAGGTCGAGTACTCGGGCTTCCGGTTCCTCACCTTCTTCCTGGGCGAGTTCGCCACCGCCTTCGCCTTCGCCGCCATCGCCGCCGTGCTGTTCCTCGGAGGGTGGGCGGTGCCCTGGCTCGAGGCGGACAGCGACTGGTACTGGGTGCTCGGACCGGTGGTGCTGTTCGCCAAGATCATGCTGGTGTCGTTCCTCATCTTCTGGCTCCGGTTCACCTACCCGCGCTTGCGTGAGGACCAGCTGCAGACCTTCGCCTGGAAGTTCCTCATCCCCCTCTCGCTCGTCAACATCCTGGCGACGGGCGTGCTGAAGGTGGTGCTCTGAGATGCCCAAGGTCCCCGGTCTCATCAAGGGTCTCGGCGTCACGTTCGGTGAGATGGTCAAGACCCTCACCGACGGCCCGGTCACGGTCCAGTACCCGCACGAGAAGGAGGAGCCCGCCCCCCGTGCCCGGGGGGTGATCGCCCTCCACGAGGAGAACTGCACGGCGTGCATGCTGTGTGCCCGTGAGTGCCCGGACTGGTGCATCTACATCGAGGCGCACAAGTACCTCGCACCGCCGCGGCGCGAGGGTGGCAAGCCCCGCCAGAAGAACGCCCTCGACCGGTTCGACATCGACTTCTCCCTCTGCATGTTCTGCGGGATCTGCGTCGAGGTCTGTCCGTTCGAGGCGCTCTTCTGGAGTCCCGAGTACGAGTTCTCCGAGCTGAAGATCGCCGATCTGCTCCACGACAAGGAGCGCCTCGGGCAGTGGATGCAGACCGTGCCCGACTTCGAACCCTACGAGAGCGGCTCGGAGCAGAAGCCCAAGAAGGTGCCCCGGTGACCCCGGTGTTCGCAAGCGAGGTGCTCGTCGCCCAGACGATCGCCTTCGGTCTGATCGCGGCGGCGATGATCTTCGCCGCCGTCCGGGTCGTGACCTGCAGGAACCTGGTGCATGCCGCCCTGTGGCTGGTGACGGTGCTCGCAGGGATGGCCGCCCAGTACATCCTGCTCGCTGCCGAGTTCGTCGCCGTCACCCAGGTGCTGGTCTACATCGGTGCGATCGTGGTGCTGTTCCTGTTCGGCATCATGCTGACCCGCAGCCAGATGGGCTTGAGCGACCGTCTCGACAACCCCAGACAGGCGAAGCTCGTCGCTGGCGGCGTCGCCGTCGCGCTGCTGGCCGTGCTCGGCTACGCGCTGTGGGACGGGTTCGAGGATCGCAGGTTCGGCGAGATCTCGGTCCAGACCACGACCCAGGTCTCCGACGCCATCTTCTCGACCTACCTGGTCCCGTTCGAGGTGGTCTCGGTGCTGCTGCTCGCCGCGCTCATCGGCGCCATCGTCATCGCGAGGAGGGACTGATGCTCGTCAACCAGTTCCTGTTCCTCGGGGCCATCCTGTTCTGCATCGGCGTCTACGGCGTGCTGGCACGGCGCAACGGCGTGCTGGTGCTCATGTCGATCGAGCTCATCCTCAACTCCGTCAACATCAACCTGGTCGCGTTCGGGACGATGTGGCACGCCACCGACGCCTCGAACCTCTCCGGCCAGGTCTTCGCCCTGTTCGTCATCGCCATCGCCGCCGCCGAGGTCGGCGTCGGGCTCGCCATCGTGTTGATGCTCTACCGCAACCGGCGCAGCATCGACATCGATGACGTCGACCTCATGAGGGGCTGACGTGCACGCCATGGACTCCCACGCCGGCTGGTTCCTCGAGAACGTCTGGATCATCCCGCTCGTCGCCGCGGTGTCGTTCCTCGCGATCCTGTTCGTCGGCAAGCGGCTGCCCGAGCGCGCCACCGCCGGGATCGGGATCCTGGCGGTGGCGATCTGTCTGGTGCTCTCGGGCGGCGTGGCGGTGCAGTGGATCGACCGCACCAACCACCCGCCCGAGGTGGGGCATGCCACCACGGGCGCCGGCCACGGTGGCACCGAGGAGGCTCCCGCCGATGAGGAGGGCGGTCACGCACCGGGTGCGCTGAGTGCGGGGGAGAGCGCGGCCGCGCCGGTCGTGGGCGCCGCCGAGGGCGAGGCCCACGAGTCGGTCCCTCCGGTCGTGAAGGAGCTGACCTGGTTCCAGATCGGGGGCATCGAGTTCAAGGCCGGCACGCTCACCGACGGCCTCACGGCGATGATGCTGGTGGTGGTGAGCACCATCTCGCTGCTGGTGCACGTCTACTCGCGCGAGTACCTCCACGGCGACGTGCGCTTCACGCACTACTACGCCTTCCTCAGCCTGTTCACCGCGTCGATGCTGTTCTACGTCGTCAGCTCCAACACCCTCCAGATGCTCGTGGGCTGGGAGCTGGTGGGGCTCTGCTCGTTCGCGCTCATCGGCCACTGGTGGGAGGACAAGAGCAACAGCGACGCCGCCCTCAAGGCGTTCCTGACGAACCGGGTCGGCGACACCGGGCTCATCGTGGGCGTCGTCGTCACCTTCTTCGCCGCCGGGGCCACGAGCTTCGGCGTGCTCCACCTCAACGAGTACGCGCTGTCCCCGGAGGCCAACCAGACGCTGCTGCTCGTCGGTGGGCTGTGTCTGTTCGCCGGCGTCACGTCGAAGTCGGGCCAGTTCCCACTGCACACCTGGCTCCCCGACGCGATGGCGGGCCCGACGCCGGTCTCGGCGCTCATCCACGCCGCCACCATGGTCGTGGCCGGCGTCTACCTGATCGCCCGCCTGTACGCGGTCTTCTTCGAGGGGCTGAACATCCAGTTCAACTCCATCAACTACATCGCCCTGATCGGTGCGATCACCGTGGTCGGCGGGGCCGCGCTGGCCTTCGTGCAGCACGACCTCAAGAAGGTGCTCGCCTACTCCACGATCAGCCAGCTCGGCTACATGGTCATGGGCCTCGGGGTCGGGGCATGGACGGCGGGCGTGTTCCACCTGTTCACCCACGCCTTCTTCAAGGCCGGTCTGTTCCTCGGTGCGGGGTCGGTCAGCCACGCCGCCCACCACACCTTCGACATGCGCAAGATGGGCGGTCTGCGCAAGCACATGCCCTCCACCTACCGGACCTTCCTCATCTGCACCGCGGCGCTGATGGGCATCTTCCCGCTCGCCGGCTTCTGGTCCAAGGACGAGGTGCTCGCCGGTGCCCAGCAGGGCCAGCAGCAGGGCTACACGCTCATGCTGGTCATGGGGGTGATCGGCGCGCTGCTCACCGCCGCCTACATGACGCGCGCCATCTACTACACGTTCTTCGGTGAGTACCGGGGTGAGGGGCATCCCCACGAGTCGCCGAAGATCATGACGATCCCGTTGTGGGTGCTCGCCTTCGGCGGGCTGACCTTCGGGCTGCTCAACCTCCCGAAGGCGTTCCAGATCGACGGGGTCATCGAGTACACCACCCGCTTCGAGCACTACGTGGAGCCCACCTTCCTGTTCCCCGAGGTCGAGCACCCGGAGTTCTCCCTCCCACTCGCCCTGGTCTCCACCGCCCTCGCCCTGCTCGGCATCGCGCTGGCCTACCAGTACTACTGGCTGGAGCGGAGCCCGCTGAAGGGGCTCTCGGCGAGACAGCCGTTCACCGCGGGGTACACCCTGCTCGCCAACAAGTACTACCTCGACACCCTGTACACCGACATCGTCGTCGGGACCACCAAGGGCCCGATCGCCCGGGCGTCGTACTGGGTCAACCAGCACGTCATCGACGCCGTCGTCGATGCCGCCGGCGCGATCTCGGTGGCGGTGGGCCGGGTCGTGTACCGCGACATCGACCAGAAGGTCGTCGACGGACTGGTCAACGGCTCGGGCGCCGGAGCGGAGGAGTCGGGCGAGGTGCTCCGCCACATCCAGACCGGCAAGGTCCAGCAGTACGGCGCCATCCTCTTCGCCGGTGCCGCCGTCCTCGCCGCCGTGTTCGTCATCGCCGTCTAACCCAGGAACCGAACGAGACACCATGGAAGACCTCCTGAACGACTACGGCCTGAGCCTCGCGATCTTCCTCCCGCTGCTCGGCGCGGCCGTGATGCTGCTGATCCCCCGCCGGGAGGAGCAGCTCCACAAGCTGGTTGCGCTCGTGACGAGTGGGGCGGTGCTCGTGGTGGGGATCCTGCTGCTCGCGAACTTCGACTACGACCGGTCGAGTGAGTTGCAGTTCCTTGTCGACAAGCAGTGGATCCCGGTGATCAACAGCCGCTACATCGTCGGGCTCGACGGCATCTCCCTCCCGCTTCTCGCCCTCACGGTGCTGATCGTGCCGCTGTGCGTCATCTACTCCTGGAACCACATCCCCGAGCCTGGCAACCCGAAGGCCTTCCTCATCCTCATGCTCGTGCTGGAGACGGGCATGGTGGGCTCCTTCCTCGCCCAGGATCTGATCCTGTTCTTCGTGTTCTTCGAGGTCGTGCTCCTGCCGATGTACTTCATGATCGGTGTCTGGGGCGGTGAGGAGCGGCAGTACGCATCGATCAAGTTCTTCCTCTACACGCTGTTCGGCTCGGCGCTGATGATCGTCAGCTTCCTGGCGCTGTACTTCCTCTCCGATGAGGTGCTGCTGGCGGGCATGACGGAGCCCATGCACACCTTCGACATGCGCCTCCTGCCGGAGGCTGCCGGCGCCATCTCGCTCACCGCCCAGCTGTGGATCTTCGCCGGCATGTTCATCGGCTTCGGGATCAAGGTGCCGATGTTCCCGTTCCACACCTGGCTCCCCGACGCCCACACCCAGGCGCCGACGGTCGGGTCGGTCATCCTGGCGGCCGTGCTGCTGAAGCTCGGGACGTACGGCTTCGTGCGCATCGCCCTGCCGATCCTGCCTGAGGCGGCGGAGCGCTGGGCCTGGGTGATCGGGCTGCTGGCCGTGATCGGCATCATCTACGGCGCCCTGTGCTGTCTGGCCCAGACCGACATGAAGCGGCTCATCGCCTTCTCGTCGGTGGCCCACATGGGCTTCGTGATGCTGGGCATCGCCACGCTCACCGACTTCGGCATCAACGCCGCCATCTTCGGGATGGTCGCCCACGGGCTCATCACCGGCATGCTGTTCTTCCTCGCCGGCTCCACCAAGGAGCGCTACCACACCCTCGAGATCCGCCGACTCGGCGGACTGCTCAAGCAGGCCCCCCGGATGGGCTGGATCCTCGGGTTCTGCGTCATGGCCTCGCTCGGCCTCCCCGGCCTCGCCGGGTTCTGGGGCGAGTTCCCGGCCATCCTGTCCGCCTACCAGCCGGGTGGCAGCGACCCGAACGTCGCCCTGTTCCGGGTGTACATGGTCGTCGCCGCCATCGGGACGGTGTTCGCCGCCGGCTACCTGCTCTGGCTCTACCAGCGGGTGGCGTTCGGTGTGCCCAAGGAGGAGTTCGCCGACGACCCCCACATCCACGATGTGACTCCGCTGGAGTGGGTGTCGTGGGTACCGCTGCTGGTGCTGATCGTGGTGCTCGGCGTGTACCCGAACCTGATCTTCGGTGTCACCGACGACGCCGTGGTCACGACGATGGCCGCCTTCGCAGGCATCGGGAGCTGACCGGGCCGTGTCGAACGTGCTGAGCTTCGCGTGGGAAGCGCCCCGGATCGACTACCACGCGTTCGCGCCCGAGCTCGTGGTGGTGATCGGCCTCGCCGTGCTGATGCTGGTCGACCTCTTCGCCGGTGAGCGCGAGAAGTGGGCGCAGTCGTCCCTGGCGGGCATCACCCTGCTCGTGGCGGCCGTGCCCGTGGTGACCCTCGCCGCCGACGGGGCGGATCGGGCGCTGTTCGGCGGCGCCTACGTCGTCGACGACTTCGCGCTGGTCCTGAAGGGCCTGTTCCTCGCCGCGGGCTACGTCGTCGTGCTGCTGTCGACCAACTACATCGCCGAGGGCGACTACTGGGAGGGCGAGTACTACCAGCTGCTGCTCGCCGCGCTGCTCGGGATGATGGTCATGGCATCGGCGCGGGACCTCATCAGCATCTTCGTGGCCCTCGAGCTGCTGTCGATCCCGGCCTACCTGCTGGCCGCCTGGCGCAAGCGGGACCTCCGCTCGAACGAGGCCGGGCTCAAGTACTACCTGATGGGTGTCTTCGCCTCGGCGATCCTGCTGTACGGGATGTCGCTGCTGTACGGCTCCACCGGATCGACGCTGCTCGCCGACATCGGCGCCGTCATCGCCAACACGGCCGGGACCCGCCCGCTCGTGACCCTCGGGATCGTCTTCGTGATCGTGGGCTTCGGGTTCAAGGTCTCGGCGGTGCCGTTCCACACCTGGGCTCCCGACACCTACGAGGGCGCTCCCACACCGGTCACGTCCTTCCTGGCGGTGGCGTCCAAGACCGCCGGCTTCGTGGCGCTGCTCGTCTTCGTGTTCGTCGGCTTCTACGGCCCGAACGGCAGCGACGTCTACCAGCCGATGCTGTTCGTGCTGGCGGTGGCGTCGATGACGGTCGGCAACCTCATCGCGCTGCGGCAGGACAACATCGTGCGGATGCTCGCCTACTCGGGGATCGCCCAGGCCGGCTACATGCTGGCGCCGCTCGCGGTCGCCGGCACCAACCCCGAGGTGGGCGACACGGCCCTGCGGTCGATCGTGGTGTACCTGCTGATCTACGC
>Ga0308417_1001487_pt1 | contig 16018 bp, 10 predicted proteins | sample HotsprSampleOS65_FD_203528 | JGI IMG/M metagenome (GOLD analysis project Ga0308417, IMG submission 203528) | Hot spring phototrophic mat microbial communities from Octopus Spring, Yellowstone National Park, Wyoming, United States - 20090730_OS65 ... | reverse complement strand
CGCCGTGCCCTTGGTGCCGTGGGCATAGCTGGCGAACTCATCGTGGCAGCCGGGCATCTGCCGCCCGTAGTAGAACAGCTTCGTGCCGTCGGGATAGGTGTACTCGACCGAATAGGTGTCGAAGTTCTGATCGACGTTATTGCCGCGGTAGTGCCGCCCGCCCAAGGCCGCCGCCTTAACCGGCCAAGCGCCCTTCATCCACGAGCACTCGTCGATCTGGTGGATGTAGTAGTCGCTATAGACGCCGCCGCTGGCCCAGAGGAACGAGTGGAAGCGTTGAATCTGGTAGAGCGTTTCGCTGATGTTGTCGGGTTTGCGCCCGGTCATCCCGCCGCCGCCGCCCATGCGGTAGGCGCGCATCGCAATGATCTCGCCGATTTCGCCTTTGTCGATGCGATCTTTCAATTCCTGGCGGCCGCGGCAGTGACGCACCATTAGGCCGACGCCGCATTTGAGGTTCTTCTTGTCGGCTTCGGCGGCCAGTTCGATCATCCGCTTCGTCGTCGGGCCATCGACGGTGACCGGCTTTTCCATGAAGACATTCAGACCCTTTTCGATGGCGTACTTGAAATGCACCCAGCGGAAGGCCGGCGGCGTGGCCAAAATCACCACGTCGCCCGGCTTCAGGCAATCCATCGCCTTGCGATAGGCGTCGAACCCGAGGAACTTGGTCCCGTCGGTTACGCCGAACTTATCCGGCTTGTTGCCCCAGCGGGTTTTCATGTTCTCGTAACTGCCGTTGAGCTTCCGCTCGAACACGTCGGCCATGGCCACAAGCTTGGTCGGGGCATTGGGCACACTCAGCGCGTCGTTGGCGGCGCCGGTGCCGCGGCCCCCGCAACCCACCAACGCCACCTGGATGGTGCCGCTTTCCGCAGCATGCACCCGAGGCACGATCAACGTAGCCATCGCCGTGGCCGCGGCGGCCTGACCGCTGCGTTTCAAAAACGCGCGACGCGACGGATGGGAATCTCCGAAATTGCTCATCACAAACCTCCCAAAGGTGAAAAAAAACAGCTTGACTGTTCCAGCACGATCGGTCGTTCAATCGGCATGACGCAGCCGAACCGTCGGGCGGGCATGCCCGCTTCAGTCAAGAAACGCTTGCCCTGGGTCGGCTTCGCCGCCGAGGATCGTATCGCAATCGCGTATCTTTCGATTCCCGCACGTCGCCGCAGCAGGTCGCCAAGGCATGCTGCGCGGCGACCCATCGCGGTCTTGCGACGATTCATGAGGTGGGCCAACTGCGGGTGCCTGCGGCGTCGCACCGTGCGATCGCACAACCGGAACCCGGGGGACAACTCCGCTGCGTCCGTTCACTCAAAAGAGGAAACGGCCGAATGGGAACCCAATCGGCCGGTTGCGCACAAATGCCAACCGCGCCGCCTTCGGTTCTCTACGGTCCACCTAAAATAACACCGCCCAAGGCCCCGGTCAATCAAACGGCGTTCGGCGGCCGGCGGGCTGGATTTCCACCTGTAGCGAGCCGGCGTTGTCGGCCCACTCGGAGGGCAGCTCGTTGATCTTGAAATAGAGCGTGCCGCTTCGTTCGGCCGTGAACGTGCGACCCAACCCCACCTCGACCGGCGGGCGAAGCAGCGCGGAAAGCCCGGCGGCGGGTACATCGGGCCGAATGCCCATCAGCAGCATGCCCAGCGGCCGACCCTGGTAGTAGCGGATCGTCACCCCGCCCGGCTCGCACGGCCAGGGCTTCGGCTCGGCGGCCACTTGATAGCGGCCCGACGCGCGGAGCGTGTAGCTCTTTCCTTCCTCGACGGCCCAGCCGCTCGATTGCCAGCCGCGGTCGGCGGCCACTTCGAAGGCGGCCCCGGGCGCGGGCGGCTTGCCCGGAGCGAACACGGCGGAGTCGCGGGCGACATCGTGCCCATACTCGAGCGTCATCACGAACAACTGCCAGTGTTCGGCCAACTCGGCCCAGTCGTCGGCAAAGGCTTGGCGAAACTTCTCGTTGAAGTGCTTGTCGAGCACATGCTTTTGCATTTGGCGGAAGCGGGCCTGGTAGCGCGGGTGATGATCGAGCAGCACGGCCAGCGCCCACGACCACGCATAAGCGTCGTTCTCCAGGAAAGCGGTGGGCCGAAGATCGAGCACGGCATCGATCCTCTTGCCGCGTTTGGCCGCCAGTTCGTCGCGGATAATCTTGATTCGGCCCCACATCGGCACGTCTTCTTTATGCCGCGGAACGACGCCGAGGGTCAGCGTGCGGCCGTCCCAGTGATGGGTAGCCAGCAGCTCGGCCGTGCCTTCCATGAACCACGGCGGGCCGCACGCTCCAAGCCGCGTGTTCATGAAACAATGCACGCCTTCGTGCAGCAGCAGGTGACGGCGGTAATAGTCGCTCGGCTGGTCGTCGAGCCAAAGGTCGTAATTGCGCGCATAGCCGAACTGGAAGGCGGGGATTTCCGGGGGCAGCAGGTTCGCGCGAACGAATCGCTCGCGGTCTTTCATCACGCAGGCCGTGGCCCGCCAGGGACCGAGAGCGGCTTCGTCGATCCCGAAGTAGCGGCAGTATTGCGGCACGGCGGCGTCGAACAGGGCCGGCAACTCGTCGATCTCTTTGGCGGAGGGCAGGTCGGTATAAAGCGTTACCCATTTGCCGGGCAGCTTGCGAATCCCTTCGGCGGCCGCCACAGCGTCTTCCGGCTGCAAGCGCGCAATCTTCTGATCAAAGCGGTCGAACGAATCGACGGGCTGATCGAGCAGCTCGCCCAGCAGGCGTTTGGGCGGTTGCGGAGGGGCCGGCCGACTTGACGATTCCGCCGCCGAAAGCGCCGCCGCGAACAAATAGTGCCACACAATGGCAAAAGCGGCCGCGATTGCAACGACGCGGCCGATTCCGTGCAATCCCCGTTTGAACCCCATTCCGTCTTTCGCGGTTTTATTGATACGGCTCGCGCGCTGAAATGATCGCGTTTCTCCTGAAAGGAAGAAGTCTCGTATACGCCGCGCGAAGTAGAGGCACCGCCCGGCCCAACACGCTCCGGCCCAACAAACTCGAGCGCACCGCACTCCGGCGCGGCGCATCCCGGCCTGCCGCGATTCGGCCCGCCAAAGCCCCCCGATCACGTTTCGATCTGTCATTGCCGTGCTCGCCGTGCTCTGCATTCGCTCTGTTGCTCGAGTTGCCGCGAGGCGGTCAGGGGCGGACGGCTGGGCCGGGCGAGGCGGCCCGCCCCGGCCCCATCCGGCGTTGACGCAACCGAGTGAACCAAACGCCCAAAACAAGCGCCACCGCCAGCATGCCCAAGCTGATGTTCTGCGAAATACTCAATCCTGTGCCGAACACCGCGCTTTCGTCGACGCGGATGATCTCCAGCAGAAACCGCGAAACGGCATGCAGCCCCAACCCCAGGGCGAACAACTGGCCATCGTACTTCAAATACGGCTCGACGGCCAGCAGCAACAGGCACAAGAGCAGCGCGTCGATGGCGCTGTAGAGCTGCGCGGGATGGACCGGGCGGCTTCGTTCGGGCAAGGGATTTGGCTCGACCACCACGGGCGGCTTGCCCGCGAAGGCGAACTCGAGCGGCCGAGGGTTGACGGCCGCGAAGCGAAAGACCTCGGCAGCGGCGTCGATCGTCGGCAGCGGCCGCCCGTTGATCGCCTGCAAGCGATCGCCCACGGCGATGCCTTGCCGGGCCAGCGGCGAATCGGCGTCGATCCACTGCACCGGCAAACCGCTTTCTTCGGCCCGGTCGGCGACAGCGGCTTCGTCAGCCCCGGCGGCTCGGCCAACGCCAGCGGTCTGGTCTGCAACCGCGGCGCGCTTTGAAGCGGCCGCGGCCCCGTGATCCGATTCCGCGCCGGGCGGGCCAACGGCGCCCGGGCCGCGCGACGAACGGCCGCCGGCCTCGGGCGTGTTCGTCGGCGCGGACGTGCAGCAAATGCAACCGCCGCCCGCCGCGCAACTCGAACCCTCTGCACTGAGCAGCAATCCGAACTGCAAGCCGCGGTCGAGTTGGGCCAAGTAGGGCGGACTATCGATGGGAAACGTCACTGCCCACGGCAAATCGCACTCGCCGCCGAAACAACAGCCGTTCAACAGGCAGCCGATGCGTCCAATCGCCTGCCCCAGCGCGAAGCTGGGCACTACCAAGTCGCACAAGGCAGGCAAGGGCAAGCGGCGAACGAGGGCGAACGCCACCAACCCGACCACCGCGCCGATCAAACTGCCGAAGACAACAAGCCCGCCCCGCGTCACGTTCAGCAAGCTGCCGATGCCGGCGGCGATTCCCGCGTCGAAGGCCGGAGCGAAATCGCGGCTCCAATACTCGATGATGTAGAATGCCCGGGCGCCGACGATGCCGGGAACGAATACCCAGAACGCCAAGCTGTAGATCATGTCGGCATCCCATCCGCGCCGCCGGGCGCGGTGAACGGCCAACGCAATCGAGGCCAGCACGGCCGCAAGCATCATCGCGCCGTAGCCGCGGATTGGCAGACCTTCGGGCTCGGCGATGGCAGGCACAACGAAAAGGATCACCGCCGCGCCCAAAAGGGCCAGCAAAAGATGCGAACCCCAGTCGGTTTGCGGCCCGCGCCGCCGCCAAATCCACAGGGCAGCGCCGCCGGTCAGCCCGAGCCAAACAAACAGCAGCAGCCCGAAACCGAACAGCGGAACTCCGCCGATGTTCAGGGGGATGAAAAACAGTGTTCGCAGCATGTTCGGCTTCCGATCGGCATAATCGCGGCGACGCAAAATACCTTGTGAAACGACCGGCGACCCAGCCGGCCGCCCAACGGGCGTTTCGCCACTCGCCAAACGCTCGTCCAACGGCCGCCGCAGCGGCCGCCCGCCGCTTGCGCAACACTTGCCCGACGGCCGCCAAGGCTCGTTTACTTCGGCCGTTCGAGGATCGTGTTGTCGATCAAGCGGGTGTTCTCGATACGGACGGCCAGGGCGCACAGCGTCGGCGAGGCGATTTGTTCCACCGGCTGCAAATGCACCGGGTCAACCAGCGCCACGTAATCAATCTCGATCTCCGCGCCGGCAACGTACTGTAGTTTTTCGCGGGCGGCCGCTTCTATCGCGGCCGCGGAGCGTTCGCCTTGGGCAACGAGCGCGCGAGCCGCCTCCAGCGCGCGAAACAACGCGGTCGCCTTTTGCCGTCCATCGGCGCTGAGATAGCGGTTGCGCGAACTCATGGCCAATCCGTCAGGCTCGCGGACGATCGGGCAACGACGGATTTCGACCGGCAGGTGGAAGTCGTCGCGCATCTGCTCGATCACCCGCAATTGCTGAAAGTCCTTCTGCCCGAAATACGCAACATCGGGCCCGACGATCTGAAACAGCTTGAGCACCACCGTGGCCACGCCGCGGAAATGCCCGGGCCGGTATGCTCCTTCGAGCGGCTCGGCCGCGCCGTACGGCTCGACCCAGGTGGCGAAGCCGGGCGGATAGATTTCGGCATCGTCGGGGACGAAGACGGCATCGGCCAGTTGGGCCAGTTGGCGCAGGTCGGAATCGAGCGTCCGCGGATACCGCCCGAAATCCTCGTGGGGCGCGAACTGGCTCGGATTCACATAGATGGAAACGACCGTTCGATGGCACTCGCCGCGCGACGCGCGGACCAAGCTCAAGTGTCCCTCGTGCAGCGCCCCCATCGTGGGCACGAACCCGATGCGTTCGCGCCGCTCTTTCGCAGCGGCGCTCCACTGACGAACCTCGGCGATGGTGTGCAGCACCGCCGGCAGATCGTGGGCAGAAAGCTCGTTCATCGCTGCATCGCCTCCAAGGCCGCGGAAAGCTCGATCAAGGCATCGTCGAATGAGATGTCTTTCAGCACCATGGTCGGGCCGATGTCCGGCCGGCGCAGCTCGTCCCAAAACGCGGCCGGCCAATCGGCGGCCGACCGAGCCGAATCATCGCCCGACGCCGCATGATGGCCCGATGCGAAATCGTCACTCGGCGCCAATTGGTCAACATCGCCGTCGGTGAAAATGCCGGCCGCTTCGTCGATTGGGGCTGTACCGGCGGCTCTCTCTCCGGTCGGCCCGACCGATCCCGCAACGGCCTCGGCTGCTGCGTTGGGTTCCACTGCCGCGGTCATTTCCGTTGGAGCACCCGCTTCGGCGGCCTCGCCAGAAAGGGCTGCCGTATCCGTTTTCGATGCCGCGCCGGAGGTGGCGGCATCGTCGAGCGGGGGATCGAACGCGACAATCAACCTTGGGCGCGGGCCGGCGGTTTGCGCCCGCTGCCAGCGGTCGGTGAACTCGGCGTATTCCTGAATGCCCAGCGAGACCCGCGCGCACGCGCGGAGCCAGCCGATCCACGCGGGGCACAGGTCGAACACTTCGCTATCGTCGCTGCCGCCCGCAAAACGAGCAGCGGCGGCGCGGCCGAATTGCGCCGACGTCTTCGACCACTGCTCCAGGGCCGTTTCCAATTGCCGAGAGGAGAGACGCGGATGGGCCGACGGCGCGGCCAACGTCGCGTCTTCCGCGGGCACGATCAGACGGGTATCGTGCGGCCGCTGGCCGTGCAAGCGCCGGGCCAATTCGGCGGCCGCCGCCGGCCGAGGGCCGGTGATCATCACCAGCGGCAACGACTGGTCCAAATGTGCCCGAAGCTTCGCCAGCGTCCATCCGATCAAGGGATGGACCCATTGCGGCGCGATTTCCGCGGCCGGCTCGATCACGAATCGCCGCCAAGCCATGCGAGGATGCGGCAGCGAAAGGGCCGGCGATTGAATCGAGCGGCTGCCGAACAGCAGCAGATCCAGGTCGATCACTCGCGGCGCCCATCGTTGATCGGACGTGCGGCCGAGTTGTTTTTCGATCGATTGAAGACGGCTGAGAAGAACGCGCGGCCCCAAGAGCGTTTCGACAACGGCCGCGCCGTTGAGAAAGGGAGGTTGCCCGGGCAGGCCGCCAGCCGGCCGAGTTTCCAACCAACGGCTGACGCGCGAAATCCGGGTTTTGGGCAAACGGTTGATCCGATCCACCGCCGCTTCGAGCATGGCGGCGCGGTCGCCCCAATTCGATCCCAGACCGATCAACGCCTCAGCCACGGCCGACGCCTTTCTCGCCCGCTTCTGCCGCATCGGCAGCGGCGCGGTGCAGTGCGCTCCTTTCGACGCCTGTTCGCCGTCGAACGTTCATCGGCATGCCACTACGTCGGCTGCGCCCCGCAGTGCCGACTTCAATTGCGGCGAAAAACACGGAAGGCTTGGGTGGGGCCATCCGGGCCACGGCGCGGGCACGCCGGCGGTCGGTCCCTACGGTTGCGCCACCCAAGACTCCCGATGTTGTCTCATTCGAAGCTGGCGGCCCGATGCTCGGTTGATTCCCGCAACAAAGCGCATGAAGCCGGCTTCGGAACGCCTGCTTGTGGTCGGCCGATTTTACAAACGAAACGCCGCCCCGCCTCGCACCGCTCCTTTGAGGATCGACACTTTCGCGCGGCCCGTCCCGGCAGCGACGGCAAAGCGCCCATTCTCCCCGATTCGAGCAACTTGTCAAGACAGTGTGCAACGACCGCCGCGCGCGTGCAGCGAACAGCGACAAACACCGCGAAATCGCCCGTGTTTTCGCATGGTTTCAACCAACACCATCGATGGCATGCAGTGCAGCCGCTGTGAAAACTCAGGCCGAACTTCCGGCTTCGGCCGCCGCTCGGCCGGGAAAACATTGCGCTGCCCGCCACCTCCCCATGCTGCCTCCCCGTGTTGCCTGCGACCGGGCTTGTCGAACAATCGGCAACCAATCGCCGGCATGGTGTTTGCTCGGCGAATGCTGTTGCGGGATGTCGCGTGCGACACTGTTCGACAAGGCCCCGCCGAGCCGTTGCACGGGCTTATGCGTCGGCAAGGCGCGCATGCTGCCGAACTCGATCCGCGAATCGATCGAACAACGCCATGCCCGCCGCGGCCGTGGGGGCCAAGCGTTCTTCAAGCTGCGCGCGAATCTCGGCGACGCGGCGCGCACCGATTTCCGCGCAATCGCCGGCGAACTCTTCGGCAGACAACCACTGCGCGATGATTTCGGCCGTGATTTCCGCGTGAAACTGCACCGCCCAGGCGTTGCCGAAGCGAAACGCCTGATGCTCGCACAAAGCCGATCGGGCCAAATGCTCCACGCCCAACGGCAAATCAAAGGTGTCGCCGTGCCACTGGAAGACGGGCATCGGGCCGGCCAAGCCGCCGAACAGCGGGTCGTGCTCGGCGGCCGGAAGCAGTTCCACTTCGTGCCAGCCGATCTCCTTGGTGTGGTTGCGATAGGTTCGTGCGCCCAACGCCCTGGCCATCAGTTGGGCGCCGAGGCAAATGCCCAAGACGGGCTTGTTCGCGGCCATCATCTGCCGCATGAAGCGCACTTCGTCGGCCAAAAAGGGATACCGCAGTGTATCCGAGGCGCTCATTGGGCCGCCCAAAACGATCAGGCCGGAGGCGGCCGAGGCATCGAATCGCACATCGCCCGGCTCGTAGAAGCGGACGACTTCCAACTCCACACCGTGCCGCGACGGAAGGCGCTCGACGCTGCCCAGCGGCACACTGGGCGCATGACAGAAGACATAAATCGGTTTCATTGCTGAAATGCGCCGGATCGAAATCGAAGAAGAGAAACGGCTCAGAACTCCGGCACGTCCCGCGATGATCCCTCGCGCATCGGCCATCATAGCAGCAGGAATCGCATCGCGTCAAACGCCGGCATGGCAGAATCGATCGATCGCTTGCTCTCTCGGCCCATTCGAGATAGCCTGAAGCGGTGCGCACGGTGCGGCGGCGGTTGAGCAGTCGTTCGTCGGGAGACTGCGCGCGAGGGGGGACGGCCGGCCTGTCGTTTGCCATGCGCAAAAAAAGTTCCACACAATTGCGAAAGCGACCGATTGTCGTTTGGACTCATTCTGCGGGATGAACCGGGGAGGAAGATCGTGGCAACGCGGCGACAGGCGGCGACGGAAACTGCGGCAACGAGAACTGCGGCAACAAGAGCGGCCGGAGCGGGGGCGGCTGTTTGGTCGGCCACACGGATGGCCCATGCCGCCGGCGACGACGCGGTGCGGATCGCGCTGATCGGTTGCGGCAATCGGGGCACAGGCGCCTGCCGCGAGGCATTGCTCACTCAGCAAGGGCCGGTGCGCCTCGTGGCCGTCGGCGACTTGTTCGCCGATCGCATCGAACGCAGCCTCGGCAACTTGACCAAGTATCCGGAATTGAAGGCGAACATCGATGTCCCGCCCGAGCGGCGCTTCGCGGGGTTCGACGCCATCGACAAGGTTCTCGCCGCCGATGTGGATTTGGTGCTGCTCGCCACGCCGCCGCATTTTCGGCCCATGCACTACGCGGCCGCGGTCGCCGCGGGCAAGCATGTGTTCATGGAAAAGCCGCTGTGCGTCGATGCCCCGGGTTACCGGCAACTCGTGGCCGCCAACGCCGAGGCGCGGAAGAAGAAGCTTTCGGTCGTTGTCGGCCTCCAGCGGCGGCATCAGCAGAACTACTTGGAAGGCATTGCAAAGATTCACCAGGGCGCTATCGGCAAGGTGCAGTTGATTCGCACCTATTTCAACATGCCCGGCGGCGGTCGGGCCGGCACGCCAAAGCCGCCCGAAATGAGCGAGATGGAATATCAGATTCGCTTTTGGGGCATCTTCACCTGGCTGTGCGGCGACCACCTGGTCGAACAGGCCACGCATGAGATCGATGTGGCCAACTGGGTGATGCAGGGACATCCGGTCCGCGCGCAGGGGATGGGCGGGCGCGAGGTCCGCAAAGGCCCGGGCAACGGCGACATCTGGGATCACCACTGTGTCGAGTTCGAGTATGCCGACGGCACGCGACACTTTTGCCAAGCCCGCCAGCAGCCGGGCACCTGGACGCACGTTTCGGACAACGTGCTGGGCGACCGCGGCGAAATGACCATCGGCACCGGCGCCTGGGGCTACGGCACGCTCAGCCCCCGCGAACTCCGCGACAAGAACCGGAAGGTCGATAACCCCTACCAACGCGAACACGAAGACCTGATGCAAAGCATCCGCGGCACCGGACCCTATCGCTGCGAAGGCGATTACGGGGCGGAAAGCAGCATGACGGCCGTGATGGGCCGCATGGCCACGTACTCGGGCCAGATGGTCACCTGGGACGAGGCGATCCGCAGCGAAACGCGACTGGGACCGAAGGAGTACTCCTTCGATGCCGCGCCGCCGGTTCGGGCCGCGGCCGACGGCAGCTACGCCTCGGCCGTTCCCGGCATCACCCCGCCCTATTGATTCCCTCCCGTCGAGCGAAAGCGAAGCCGCCGCCGACCGATTCCCTTCGACCTCGCTGCTTCTGAGCAATGCGGGGCATTTGGGTCGAAAGGCTCGCGGTCCGTCCCGCCGTCGCGATCTTGGCGACCGCCGGAAGCGATTGGGCAAGCTAGACTTTTCCGAGGGCGCGCTGCGCGCCTTCCGAGATGGTTGATCGCCGAGGTCGCCGCTGATGCTTGCCCACCAAACACGGTTTTCACTGGGGCCGCCCACTCCCTTGCGGCGGTTGTCGCCGTGGATTGCGCGGGCCGTCCTGACGCTTGCCGCGCTGTTGGCCTGCTTGGCCGCCGGGTGGACCTTTTCGCCTTGGGCGAACAATCGGGCGGGGCAGCAGACGGGCCGGGCCAGCGATGTGGACCTTTATCGGGCGGAAGTGGCGCGGATGGCCGCGGGCGAGGGCTACTATGCGGCGGCCGCGGCCGAACTGCGCCACCGCGGCTATCCCACCCGCAGCATCTTCAACTGGCGCACTCCGGTGCCGTTGTGGTTGTTCGCCCAATTGCCCGACCCTCGCTGGGGCAAGGCCCTGTTGATCGGCCTGGGGTTGCTGCTGGCGGCGTTGGCCTACGCGCTGGCCGCCCGCGATGACGCCCAACAAAGCCCGCTGCTCGCCGGCGAAACAAACCCATCGTTTGCGGCAACAGGCGCAGCACTCCGATCATTCTCGCCGACGGCCGAAGGATGCCCCTCGTTCTCGCCGACGGGCGCTTTGCTGGTTGCGGCACTGACGGGCCCGTTGCTGCTCTGCATGTTGGGCGACATCTATCTGATGCCGGAGCTTTGGGCCGGCGTGCTGATCGCGCTTTCGCTGTGCCTTTACGGACTCGACCGTCGCGATTGGGCCGTCGTTTGCGGGCTGGCGGCCTTGGCGGTCCGCGAGCTGGCGCTTCCCTACTGCCTGCTTTGCCTGGCGTGGGGGTGGCGCGAACGCCGACGGGTCGAGGTGTACGGATGGCTGCTGGGGATGTCGGCCTACGCGGCGGGCTATGCGCTGCATGCCGCGGCCGTTTCCGGTTGGATTCGGCCCGACGACTCCGCCCACGCGCACGGCTGGATTCGCTGCGGCGGGTTGGGCTTTCTGCTGGCGACGGTGCAAATCAACGCCTATCTGCTCGTTCTGCCGCAATGGGTTTCGGGCCTGTGGTTTGCGGCGGCGATGATCGGGCTGACCGGCTGGGATTCGCCCGCGGGAAGGCGGATTGCCGCAGCCGCTGCGGGCTATGCCGTGGGCTTGTCGCTGGTGGGGCAAGAGTTCAATCAGTATTGGGGAGCGATGGTCGCGCCGCTGTGGTGCTTCGGAGTCGCTCGATTCCCCGCCGTGCTCCGCGATTTGATCTCGGCCGCGCGCCGGGCGACGCCCGAAGCGGCCTGCCGCGTCGGCGCCGAGGTGCTGGGCTGAATCGCCCGCTGCCGTCGCTCGGTTGAAGCGTTCGGTAATGGGGCTGCGGGCGAGGCGATCGGCTTGCGCCGACTGCGATTCAATCGCGTGCGGATACGCGCCCGGCGGGCGCCGTGGGGCAGATGTTGCGGTCGTGGTCGCCTGGGCCGTTCGGGTCGGGCAGGGCGTCGTGGTTGGGGCAGTTGACGCGCCGGGCGACGATATAGTGCGGCCGCCCGCGAACCTGATCGTAAATCCGCACGACGTATTCCCCCAAAACGGCGATGCCCAGCGCGTTCAGCGCGCCGAAGAAGCTGCCCACCAACACGTGGGTCGTCCAGCCAGGGATCGCCGTATCGGTGAACAATCGGCAGTAGAGGGCGTACCCGCTCAGCGCGAAGAAGATCGTGCCAGCCGCCGCGCCGATCAGGTAAAAACACCACAGGGGCAGATGCGAGAATGAAAACAGGGCGGTCTTCGCCAAGCGGAACAGCCCGCCGAGCGACACCCGAGGTTTTTCGTCGTATCGGGCGAGCCGTTCGACGGTGATTCCGATTTGGCGGAAGCCGACCCAACTGCGCAGGCCGGGATAGTACCGGTCGTATTCGCCGAGCCGCACGATCTCGTCGGCCACGCGGCGGTCGATCAGCCCGAAAATGCCCGCCTCGGCCGGAATCGGCGTCGAGGCCGCCCGCGAAAGCAGCCGATGGAAGGCCGCGAACAGGCCGCGCTTCACGATATTTTCCTTGCGTTTCGCGCGAACAGCGTAGGCGACCTCGTAGCCCTCTTTCCACGCCCGCACAAAACGCGGAATGGCCTCGGGCGCGTCTTGCAGATCGGAATCCATCAACACGAGGGCATCGCCGCGGGCATGGTGCAGCCCGCACAGCACCGCCGCCTGATGCCCGAAATTGCGCGACAGATGAATCACGCGAACCTGCGATTGCGACAGCGCGAAATCGTCGAGCAGTTGCCCGCTCGAATCGGTCGAGCCGTCGTTGACGAAGACGATCTCGTATTCCATGTCGCACGCCGCGACCGCCTTTGCCACGCGCGACATGAGCAACGGCAGCACCAGCTCTTCGTTGAACACGGGAAGTACGATGCTCAACAACGGGCGATGTTTGTTGATGACGGTCATCAGACGGGTTCCTGCGATGAGCCTGCTCGGTGCGGCGCGGCAGGTCGGCGCAAGCCGCGAAGACCGATCAGGCCAATTAGGGCGATCACTCCACCCAGGCTCAGCCGCCGACCGAGGCGCAGGCTGGGCGGATCAAAGCTCAATTCGACGTGATGGCTTCCCTCGGGCACGGCGACGGCAAGGAAGCCCTCGACGGTGGCGCCCACCGTCGTCGGCTGATCGTCCACCAAGGCACGCCAGCCGCGATGCCAGCTTTCGGCAACAACCAACCGCGACTCGGCGGGCGATTCGACATGGAACTGCATCCGGCCGGGCCGATCGAACACCGTAACGACCTGCCCCGGGTTCAGCGGCGCGTCGCTGCGATCAGCGGGCGCTTCGACGGGCGATTCGAGCCGCACTTTGGGCAACGGGCCGGCAACGGCAAGCCATTGGGCGGCCGCGGTACTCGCCGGCGCGGCGGGGAGGCGGCACTTGCCCGGCGAATCCCCAGAGCCGTTTGATCGAGCCGAACTGCCGGAATCAGCGGCCAACGCGGAAGCGGCGGGCGAATCCCGCTCGGCCAGCCCGAGCCGCTCGCTTTGCTCCGTGCGGCGAATCCACTGCACCGCCGCCCGTCGCAACACATCGGCGGCCAGTTCCGGCGGAAATGCGGCAGGCCACGGCCACCACGGCCGTTGCGGCTCGAGGCCGGCGTAGCCGTCGGCCCGCGACAAGCCGAACGCGAGAACCTGATTGCCCGTCCGTTGTTGGGGTAATTGCCCCAGGGCGATGTCGCAAACGATCCGTGCGGGAGCAGCCGGAAGATCGATCGGCGCCGCCGACGACCGACGGGCCAGTGCTCCCGGGGCATAAACCGAGTAGCTCAGCCCGCTGTAGCCCAAATCGGCGGCCGTAAACAGCGCCAACGCAGCGGCCGCCCAACGCCGGCGACTCGCCCCGGCGGCCATCAACCCCGCGGCCACCGAAAGCAGCAGCGGTCCGGCCAGCACGGCCGCGGGCGACGCGATCGTCTCAGCCGGGCCCAAGGCCAACGCCCAAAGGGCGATCAGCCACGAGGCCGCACAGGGCAGCAAGACCGCCAACCAAACGGCGCCGCCGTGCCCGGCCCACAGCCCGCGCGCGTTAGCCGCGGGAATTCTTGCCGGGAGAGCGCCAATTCCGGAGGCGGTTGCGCACGAGAACACGCGGGCGTAGCCCACGGCCGCCAGCACGGCCGCGGCAAACGCGAACAAGACCATCGCCCGGCACGGGAACCGAAAGCTGCCCACCAAGGGGATTTTCGACCAAAGCGCCAACAGCGGGCCGAACTCGCCAACAGCCAGCAGCAAGGCCAGTACGGCGGCCGCCAGGGCCGGCATCACCAAGCGGCCGAGACGGTCGTCGCGCCGCGACAGACAGGCCCAAACCGCCAGCAAGAGCGGAGCGGCCCCAAGATAGGCGGCCAGCTCGTGCGTGTTCTCGCCGACCACGCGATGAACAAAGAGATAGGGTGCGATCCATTGCACGGCATTGAGCGGGTGCCACGAGCCGGCCGCGCTGAACTCGGCGCCGGCCGAGCGCCGAACGCTTTCGCCCAAGGCATCGACCGTGGGCAGCAGTTGAACGCCGGCCAGCAGCAACCCACAGGCTACCGCCGCCGCCAACGCGACGCCGCCGCGCACCGCCTTGCTTCGCGGGCGGGAATTCGAGTTGCCCAGGTCGGTCGGCCGTGACGTGTTGTTGAGATCTGTTTCGGGGTTCGGCCCAAACGGGGCGGTCGAGATGATTCGTCCGATGCCGACGAACCCCAATCCCAGCCAGGTGAACCATACGTATTGCGGATAGCCCAAGAGCAACTGCGAGGCGGTCAGCAAGGCGATGCCCGCCTGCGCCATCGCGGCCCTGCGATGGAAGCCGCGGCGATGGGCATCGCAAAGCACTTCGGTCAACCAGAGCAGCCACGGCAGATGCGCTACGACGGCCACCGCATGGGGATGAATCAATCGCATCAGGGCGAACGAGCTGCAAGCGAGCGTCAAGGCACCGAAGGCGGCGGCATCGGCGCGGCCGACCAGCCGTCGCAGCCAGAACCACGCCCCCAACGCGAGCATGGGATACGGCAAAAGGTACTCGGCGCCCATCGCCGCATGGAGCGGCAGCAGCCGGTAGAGTATCCACTTCAAGGGATGGTAGCCGCCCAGTTGCCCCTCGCCGGTCAGATAGAACCCGCAGAACAAGTCGGGCATCCAATCGAACGGCTGCCCTTGGGCGAGTTGATGGGCGTAGAAGGCTCGCAGCGGCGCGTGGAATGCCCCGAGATCGTCGCGGATGTAGTCGTAACCGAGCAGCCAGGGGCCGGCCAAGGCTGCATAGACCATCAGCGCAGCCGCAGCGACCCAGCGCGCGTTGACCATCCGCGCGCATGCGCCATCGGACGGGTCGATCGCATTGTTGAATACGGAGGCCATCGGCCGTACGAGCGGGAATGGTGGGGTGGGTGCAAATGCGTGTGGGGAGCAAGCCGCCACTTGCGTTGGAGGCCTGCTGAAATGGGCCGTCGCACGCGCGGCGCGGCCGCTATAACCCTACCTTACATTGCGAGTTGCGGCGTCCGGTTTGACTAATGCCACCGATGACCTACCTTTTGGCAGACGGACGGGTCTGCCAAGGCCCGGCTCGTCGGCAGTGGCGGCGGTCGCGTGGCCGCCGGCTGCAACACTTGGTTTGTTCCGGTCGAGGAGGCGTCTTCGGGCGACTCCTTACCCTGGAACGGAGGAACATTATGAAGTCGCTTGCTCTGAAGTTGCGTCGCTTCCTCGTTTCGGAGGATGGCCCCACCGCAGTGGAGTATGCCGTGATGCTCGCGCTGATTATCATCGTCTGCTTGACGGCGATCAGCGCCATCGGCACCAATGCGAACGCCACGTTCAACCGCGTGGCTCAATCGCTGTCGAGTGGCTCGGGCAGCTAAGCTGGCCTGTGCGCCCGACAGGGTCGAAAACAGCCCCGCAGCGAACAGGGGAACCGGACACCGGCTCGGCGCGGCCCTAAAAAGCCGCGCCGAGTCGCATTTCTTGCCGCTGGTCGAAGCAGTCGATTCTGCACCGCCGGAAAGAGGGATCCATTTCGCGCCGCGAGCAAAAAATGATTTGACAAACGGCACCGGCGCACTACGGTTCACAATAGAGGGCGGCACGCAACAGCCGCCGCCCGATGGATGAATGAGTCGAGTGTGGATTGCAGGCGGGAA
>Ga0308417_1001486_pt1 | contig 16021 bp, 13 predicted proteins | sample HotsprSampleOS65_FD_203528 | JGI IMG/M metagenome (GOLD analysis project Ga0308417, IMG submission 203528) | Hot spring phototrophic mat microbial communities from Octopus Spring, Yellowstone National Park, Wyoming, United States - 20090730_OS65 ... | reverse complement strand
ACCTGGCGCGCGAAGGAAAAGGCGTATTCCCTCTACGACTGGCAGCAATTCGACAACTCGTATGAGATGCACAACGCCATCCTTCTGGCGCTGCGGCGTCGCGATGCCGCCGCTGCAAGAGAGGCAATTCTGGCCCACTACCAGGTGCTCGAAAGGCGCTTGAAACAGCACATCAAACTGGTAAGCGCACTGACAGACTAATCACGCGCAGACCTGTGCGCGCCCAAAAACACTTTCACACGACACACACAGATCATGCTGGCCTACACCATCCGACGACTGCTCAGCCTGGGCTTTGTGCTTTTCGTCATCTCGGTGCTCACGTTCATCATCATGTACAGCGTGCCGGGCGGGCCGTTTGAGGAGCGCCAGATGCCGCTGCAGGGCGCCCAGCGCGAGAACATCCTGCGCAAGTACGGCATGACGGGGTCGATCTTCGAGCGCTACATCGCCTATGTCACCAACGCCCTGCAGGGTGACTTCGGCTACTCCTTCTTCAGCCCGACCGAGCGCGTTCAGGATTTGATTGCGCGGGTGTGGGGGCCGACCCTCATCCTGGGCCTCATCACCATCGTCATCAGTTTCCCGCTTGGCGTGTGGCTCGGCATCCAGGCGGCCAAACGCAAAGGCTCGCTCATCGATATTGTGATCAACACCTTCGCCACGGCGATGACGGTGATCCCCGGCTTCGTCATCGCGGTGGCGCTGATCCTCGTCTTCTCGGCGCGCGTGCGGCTGCTGCCGTCGGGCGGCTGGGGCGGGCCGGAACATCTGGTGCTGCCGGTGATCGCCTATTGCCTGGGGCCGATGTCCACCCTCATCCGCTACATTCGCGGCCTGACGCTCGACGAACTGGGACTGGACTACGTGCGCACGGCGCGCGCGAAAGGGCTGGCTGAGCGCCTGATCATCCCGAAGCACGTGTTCAAGAACCTGATGATCCCTCTGATCACCGTGTTCGGCCCGACTATTCCGCTCATTCTGACTGGCTCCGTCTTCATCGAGACCACATTCCGCATCCCCGGCCTGGGGCAGTACCTCGTCAGCAGTTCGGTCAACCGCGACTACCCCATGGTGATGGCGCTGACCCTCATCATCGCCGTGATCTGGGGCATCACCCTGCTGGTGACAGACTTGCTGTACGCCAGGCTGGACCCGCGCGTGGAGCTGTGACGACATGGCATCAGCGGCACCTGCAAGTAATGTTGCCCCAAAAAGCGCCCTCAGGCTGGTGAAACCGACCAGCACATTCGGCGCAGTGTGGCGCCGGCTGAAACACAACAAGCCGGCCGCCGTGAGCGCCGTCATCGTCATCCTGCTGATGTTGGTCGCCATCTTCGCGCCGATCCTGGCGCCTTACGGCTACGACCAGTCGATCATCCAGGACGCCGGCCAGTTCCCCAATCCGAAGCACCTGCTGGGCACGGATATGCTGGGCCGCGATTTGCTCTCGCGGCTGATCTACGCCACGCGCTCGTCAATTCTGGTTGCATTCGCCGTGCAACTTCTGGCGCTGATCGTGGGCGTGCCGTTTGGATTTGTCGCCGGCCTGAAGCGCGGGCTTGCCGAGAACGCGCTGAACATGGTCGTGATGGTCTTCACCGCGCTGCCCGGTTTCCTGTTCTCGTTGTTCCTGTTGACCGCGTTTGGGGCCGGCATTCCCCAGCTCATCTTTGCGCTCGTCGTGACCACCTGGATCGGCTACGCGCGCATCATGCGCGCCGAGGTGCTGCGCCTGCGCAACCGCGATTTCGTCCTGGCGTCGCAGGCGCTGGGCGCCGGCTTGTGGCACATTTCAGTGCGCCATCTGCTGCCAAATGCCCTCACTGCGCTCATCATCGCCGTTGCGCTGGGCATCCCCGGCACCATCTACGCCGAAGCCGGCCTCAGCTTTCTGGGCCTGGGCATCCGCGACCCGATCCCAAGCTGGGGCAAGATGATCAGCGACGGCATTCCCACGCTGCGCCTGTTCTGGCACCTGATTCTGTTCCCGCTGCTGTCGCTGTCCATCACCACGCTCAGCTTCATGTTCCTGGCCGACGCGCTGCGCGACGCCCTGGACCCCAGCAACATCAGGAGGTGATGCCCGCAAGCCTATAAACCGAATCGCATCTCGACTCATAACCATTTGTTCAAAAGCGTTGAATTCGGATTGACACAAGTTCAGGATTTAGTCTGGTGTGGTGAAGGAGGAAACCCGATCATGAGCAAGCGAACGATCAATCGTCGAACATTCCTGGCGCTCGCCAGCGCAAGTGTGGCCGGCAGCCTGGCAGCCTGCGCTGCCCCGGCAGCAACACAGCCCCCGCCCCCGGCCCAACCCGCAAGTCCCACCGAGCCGCCGTCAGCTCCCGCCGAGCCGACCACCGCGCCCGAGCCAACCACTGTCCCAGAGCCGGCCGCCGCCAACGTCAATGCGCTTGGCAAGGTGTTGCCCGCGGACGCCGCCCCGCTGGACAAGCAAGTGATGATCATGTTCGGCGGCACGCCCTACACCGTCGATCGCTTCATCTCCATGTACCAGTCTGGCGGTTTCACCTCTGCTTACAGCCTCGGCCTCGTGCGCTTCAACAAGGACTACGACGTGCTGCCGGCCGCCGCCGAGAGCTGGCAACCATCGGAAGATGGCATGAAATGGACGTTCAACCTGCGCAAGGGCATCAAGTGGTCTGATGGCAATGAGTTGACCGCCCACGACTACGTGGCCACCTTCCAGCTCGGCGCCAGCCCCGAGCACGCCTGGGACTTCGCCTGGTACTACCTGAACCTCAAGAACTGGGCGGAGGCCACCAGCGGCAGCGTGCCGGTCAGCGAGATCGGCGTCAAGGCGCTGGACGACTACACTCTGGAGTTCGAGACCACCTCGCCGGCGCCTTATCTCCCATCGCAGCTCATCTGGTCGGTGCCGTTGAGCAAGGCCGCCATGGAGAAGCACGGCAAGCTGTACAACAACGAGGTCGCCACGGCCGTAACCTGCTCGCCCTTGAAGCTGACAGAGTGGTCGAAGGACAAGCAGTTCGTGCTTGAGTTGAACGAGCAGTACACCGGCCCGGCTGAGATGATCCCCTACTACAGCAAGTTCATCAGCCAGGTGCCGGCTGCCATCGACGCCGTCACTGCTTACCAATCCAGCGACGCCCTGTGGATGCGCACCGATATCACCACCGGCCGCGTGGCCGAGGCAGACCCCTCGCTGGCCGACCAGGTGTACTGGATGTATGGCGACTTCCGCACCTACTACGTCGGCTTCAATTTCGCCATCAAGCCGTTCGACGACATTCGCGTGCGCCAGGCGCTGAGCATGTGCTTTGACCGCGCGCCGATCGTGCAGGCCGTGGCAGGCCGGGGCGGCGTGCCGGCCTACACCTTCCTCGCCGCCGGCTTCCCCGGCTCATGGGAGAACACGCCTGAAGCGCAGACCATCCAGCCATTCGACGTGGAGAAGGCCAAACAGCTTCTGGCCGAGGCCGGCTACCCCAACGGCCAGGGGTTCCCCAAACTGGAGATTCCCGTCACACCGATCGGCGCCCAGACAGCTTCACTCATCGCGCAAGGCTTCGCTGCCGAGGTCAAGAATCAGCTCGGCATCGAAACCGAAGTGGTCAGCAAGGACTGGCGCGTGTTCATCGAGGAAGTGCGCACCAACCGCATCGTGCCGGTGTGGGTCGACTCCTACGGCATGGACTACCTCGACCAGTCCAACATGCTGAGCATCTTCACCTCGAACCGCCTGACCAACTGGAACAACGCAACCTACGATGAAATGTTCAACAAGGCGGCCGGCTACATCGGCAGCAAAGAGGAGCGCGACGCCATGTTCTATGAGGCTGAGAAGATGGTGCTGTCCGAATACGTCATTTGCCCGCTGTACCACGAGCGCATCCCGTATCTCATCAAGCCGCAGGTGGCCGGGTCGGGCATGGAGCCGGACAAGAACGGCGTGCGCGGCTCGCACTGGCCGGATGACTACGGACTGGGCGAGTTCTGGTTCACCACCTACGTCAGGAATATGTGACGGCTGCATCGGGTCTCAACAACTCATCTGCGCCGGCGCGGTCATGGTCTGTCTGCCATGGCCGCGCCGTTTTTCCTTGCGACATTTGGCATCCTGTCCTACCATGTCCGCTCGGAGGTTTACACACACATGAACGAGCAGAAAAACGAAAGCGTCGAGCGCGCCCTGGACAAGGTCAACACCTTTTCCACCCCGTCCCAACTCAAGATCACCGATCTGCGCATCGCAGTCGTTGCCAGCAACTACGACTACCCGATCATCCGCCTGGACACCAACCAGGGCGTGTATGGCATCGGCGAAGTGCGCGACGCCGGCCACAAAGAGAACGCGCTCCAGTTCAAGAGCCGGCTGCTGGGCCAGAACCCGCTCAACATCGACATGATCTTCCGCGACATCCGGCGCTTCGGCAACCACGGACGCGAAGGCGGCGGGGTGAGCGGCCTGGAAATCGCATTGTGGGACTTGATCGGCAAGGTGTACGGCGCGCCGTGCTGGCAGTTCCTGGGCGGCAAATACCGCGACAAAGTGCGGCTATACGCCGACACGCCGGCGGCCCGCGACGCCCGGCCCGAAAGCTACGTCGAGCGGGTGATGGGCCGCAAAAAGATGGGCCTGACTTTCATCAAGTTCGACATTGGCATGCACCTGCTGGAAGGCATCCCCGACACGCGCATCGGCCAGATCACCCGGCACGAATACCACACCGGAAACTGGCACAACGCGCCCGGCACGGGAACCGGCGTGCATGTCACCGACAAGGGCATCGCGCGCATGGCCGAAGTCGTGGCTGCTGTGCGCGAGGCGGTGGGCTGGGAAACCTCGCTGTGCATCGACCACTTCGGCCACGGCATGATGACCAGCAAAGAGGTCATCAAGCTCGGCCGCGCGCTGGAGCCGTATGGCCTGGCGTGGATGGAAGACCCCGTGCAGTGGTGGGATGTGGAGGGGCACAAAGAGGTCCGCGACGCGGTTAACGTGCCGATTGCCGCTGGCGAGGAGTGGTATCTGCTCGACGGCTGCCGGCCCTTCATCGAGCGGCGCGCCATCGACATCATCCACCCCGACCTGCTCACATCGGGCGGCATGGCCGAGACCAAACGCATCGCCGATTACGCCGAACGCTACGGCATTCCGACGGCGCTGCACTTCGCCGGCTCGCCCATCGCATTCATGGCCAACCTGCACACCGCAGCCGCCATCCCCAGTTTCGTCGCGCTGGAGCATCACGGCCTCGATCTGCCCTTCTGGCAAAGCCTGGTGACCGGCCTGCCTGCGAACTACATCGAGGACGGCTATGTGACCGTGCCGGACAAGCCGGGGCTGGGCGTCGATCTCAACTACGAAGCCATCCGCGAAAATCTGCGCCCGCCGAGCGGCCTGTTCGAGGAAACCAGCTACTGGGACACGCCCAAGCTGGCCTTCTGGCAGCCGGATAAGCGCTGGGATCAGTAGTGACGAGAACCGACGTCGTTTCTGAATCGCCCACACGCGCGTCGAACGTGTCGCCCACACGATGACGATTCAGCGTCTGTAGAGCCTATAATCTGCAAGTGCACTTCAAAATCGTCGGCGAAATCACAGACGTGCAGGTCATTGCCACAGGCAATGGAATCAAGGATGTTGCTCGCCTGCGACAGCAGTTCGGCCCAGGCCGATGGCGCAAGTTAAAGGGAATCGCCCTGATTGAGTTAGCCGCTAACAGAGTCCGGTTGGCAGAGTTACACTGGTACGAAGCGCATGGCATTGGTCGGAAAAAGATCAAGATCAAGCGGTTTCTGGATGAGGACTGATGGGCAAGAGTAAAGCTCAGATGACATTTGTGATTTGTGTGCGGAACGAGGGATCTGAAGACCTTGTCATTCGCAAGGTCTATCAGATTTTGCCGGATGCCGCCGCCGCAAAAGAAGGCTATCTGCGCGTGGTGGATGAATCCGGCGAAGACTACCTGTATCCGGCAGACTACTTCATCCCGCTTGCATTGCCTGAACTCGCCGCCAGAAAACTGACTGAGATCGTCCAGACAGCCGGTTAGCTTGCGCGGCTCCCTTCGGCGTGCGCCGTAAAAAAGCGCGCCCGTTCACAACACGGGCGCGCTCTGTTTTGTTGCGGACGGGCCGGCGATCAATAGCGCAGGATCAGCGCGATGCGCTGATGCGCCGGCAGCGAGCCGTTGTCCACAAACACCACCCGGCCCTGTTTGTCCAGCACTGTCTCGATGATCTCATCCACGGCGTCGTCGATCACGCCCGGCGCGGTCGCATCTTCAGCCGGCGTAATGCGCATACCGCTCTCATCCACGCGCGCCGGGAAGTGGAAATCCTCTTCGACCAGCAGCAGCCGGCCGCGGCCCTCTCTGGCGTAGCGCCACACCTCGCCCGCCGTGGAGGCAACTTTGCGCTCGCCGACAGCCTTGTCCAGCTCCGCGTGCACCTGCCGGCGCTGCTCGGCCAGATTGGCCTGCACCAGCGGCCAGACCAGTCTGGCCAGCTCATGCGGCGGCGTCTTGTCGTGGCTGCCGGTCACGGTGGTCACAATGGCAGCCTTATGCGAGGTGACTTCGTTGAAGAACGCCAGGAAACGATCCACCCCCACGACTGCCAGCGGCAGCGAGTCGCCGGCCAGGAACGGCTTCAGCGCCGCGTCGATCTGGCGGAAGAATTGGCGATGGCGCTCGTCGCGGTAGGCCGACTTGTTGATGCCTTCGCCCCCCGGCAACGGCTGTTCCCCTCCCGGCCCTTCGTGAATCATGGGGAAGCCCCCCTCCTGAATTTCAACGAAGTCATCGCGCGTGCAGTCGAACAGGCGAGTGGGCTTTTCGCTCAACGCCAGGGTCCAGTAGCGCGGCGTGCGATTCAAGGCAAACACCAGATCGCGCGTGAAAAAGCTCTCATCAATCACCACGCGCTCTTTCAGCGTGAACGGCAGGTACACCGCCCGCCCAAAGTCACGGTTGACGAAAATCGCCAGCCCGTCCAGCGTGTGCGGATAGTCGATGTCGTTGGCGATTTGATCCATGCGGATCAGCAGCGGCTCGACCTCGCGTTTGCTGAATTCGCCCAGCAGACGCTCGGCAGCCTGTTTCACCAGATTCTTTAATCGGATCGGGTCCTGGCGATTGTCGGGCGACGTGCGGTGCGTGGGCAGAGTGATCGTGATACAGGGATAGCCTTTGATCTGCCGCAACAGATGAACTTCTCGACGATTCATTCAAATGCGCTCCTCTTTGATTTTGGTCGATTGTCTCATGGCCCGACGCGCACGGGCATAGACGGGCTTATCGAGTTCTCAGGCGCGGTTGAAGCTGTTTTCATTCAACCGGCTTAGATTCCTTATATCCCGTTTGTCCAACGTTTGTTTGTCTATTGGGTAAGTCTCAACAGGTCAGGGAACTGGTATGGATCACGTCTCGCCATCATTAACGGAGTCCGCGCAAGAGAAGTTGCATCGCGCCATGCACCAGGAGGCAGGGGCCGGCAAACAAGGCAAGCGCCCGATCGCCTTTATTTTCGCCACAGTGTTTTTGGATTTGCTGGGAGTGGGCATCCTGATCCCGGTGATCCCCTATCTGGTTCAGCAATACAACCACGACGCGCTGGCGGTGGGGCTGCTCTCGCTGTCCTACTCGGCGGCGCAATTTTTGGCGGCGCCTGTTCTGGGCGCGTTGTCCGACCGCTACGGCCGGCGTCCCCTGCTGGTGCTGAGCGTGCTGGGGTCGGCCCTGGGCTATGTAATGTTTGGTCTGGCCGGCTCGCTGGCCATGTTGTTCGTAGCGCGCATCATCGACGGCTTCACGGGCGGCAACATCTCCATCGCTCAGGCGTATATCGCCGATGTCACACCGCCCAGGGACCGCGCCAAGAACTTCGGCCTGATCGGCGCAGCGTTCGGCCTGGGCTTCATCATTGGGCCGGCGCTGGGCGGCGCGCTCAGCCAGATCAGCTTGCAGACGCCGGCGTTCGTGGCCGGCGGCCTGGCGCTGGTGACGGCAGCGTTCGGCTTCTTCGTTCTGCCCGAATCGCTGCCCACGGCTCAGCGCAAGCGCGGGGCCATCAGCTTCGCAGAAATCAATCCCATTCAGCAGATCGGCGACGCCATGCAGCGGCCGGGTCTGCTGCCGATCCTGCTGGCCATCTTTGCGCAGAACTTCGCCTTTGCCGGCCTGCAAACCAACTTCGCCCTGTTTACGCTCAATCGCTTTGGGCTTGGCCCGCAGGAAAACGCCGTGTTGTTCACCTTCCTGGGCATCGTCGGCGTGTTCATGCAGGGCTTTCTGGTGCGCCGGCTGGTGAACCGCTTCAATGACCGCGCGCTGGCAATCACCGGCCTGGTCATCATGACCGCCGGCTTTGTGGCGACCGCCTTCGCGCCGGCCGTGTGGACGCTCTACCCGACCATGGCCCTGGTCTCCATCGGCAACGCGCTGGCCACCCCCACCCTGACCAACATCGTCTCCAAACAGGCGTCGGCGCGCGAACAGGGCAGCATTCTGGGCGCGACGCAATCCGTCAACAGCCTGACGCGTGTGTTTGGGCCGGTGTGGGCCGGCGTCACCTTCGACACGCTCGGCGCCGGAGCGCCCTACTGGAGCGGCGCGCTGTGGATCGCGGCAGCGGCCGTGGCGGCGGCATGGTATGGCCGGCGGCGCAGCGGAACGCCAAGCCTGGCCTCAACCAGCCCGATCATGCCGGGCATGACCACCGAGACCGGCGGCGGAATGCCCGCGCGCTGATCCCACGCGGACGGCGCGTGTCGCCCGCGCGCGAACTGCGCTCGATGAAAACAAAACCCCCTCGCCAGCGTTCATGCGGCGAGGGGGATTCACTTTTCGGGCCGCGCGTCGCCGGCCATGCGCAGGCGCGCAATCACCATATCCAGGGCTATGGCGTTGCGCCCGCCTTCAGGAATGATGATGTCGGCGTAGCGTCTGCTCGGCTCGACGAACATCTCGTGCATCGGCTTGACGCTGTCCAGGTACTGCTGCACCACCGACTCGACCGAGCGGCCGCGCTCGTGGATGTCGCGTCGCAGCCGGCGAATGAAACGCACATCGGCGTCGGTGTCCACAAAGATTTTGATGTCCATCAACGCGCGCAGGCCCGGCTCGGCCAGCACCAGGATGCCCTCGACCAGGATCACGCGGGCGGGTTCGACGCGCACCGTCTCGCGCCGGCGGGTGTGCGTCACAAAATCGTACACCGGAACATCGGCCGGCTGGCCGGCGATCAACTGCTCCAGATGCCGCACAAACAACGCTGTTTCCAGGGAATCGGGGTGGTCGTAATTCAGTCGGGCGCGCTCTTCAAAGCGCAGGTCGCTGTGGTCGCGGTAATACGAATCGTGCTGCAACACGACGATGTTGGCCGCGCCGACCGCTTCGACGATGTTGCGCACGAGCGTGGTCTTGCCAGAGCCGGTGCCGCCGGCCACGCCCACCACGATGGGCCGCTGCCGGGCGCCTGGCGCCGGGTCATGCGCCGCCGCATCCATCTCCCTGCTCCTCTGGCGCATCGCCGCCGGCCTGAGCCAGCGCGACGATGCGATCGTAGCCCTGCGTCAACAGCGCGTCGATCAGGCGCGCCGCCTGGCGCACCTCGTCAAGCGCATCATAGGGATCCGGCACATCGTAACGCTGCTCAACCATTTCGCTGAGCAGACAAGTGCGCCGGGCTGCCTGCGGGAACTCGACCTGAATCCCCTCCTTGTGGCCGCGCTCCATGGTGAGGATAAGGTCGAACGGGGCCAGCAGCGCAGCCGACACGCGCCGGGCGCGATGGGCGCTCACATCCAGCCCATAGTCGCGCGCAACCTGCTGGACGGAATCGGGAGAAGACTGGCCGTCGTAAGCCCACGTGCCGGCGGACTCGACCACCCAGTGCCCATCCAGGCCGCGCGCCTTCAAACGCTGGCGAAACATCGCCTCGGCCAGCGGTGAGCGGGCGATGTTGCCGGTGCAGACAAACAAGACAGAAGGCACGGCGATGCTGCCTCACACGATCAGGTCGCAGCCGCAGGCCAGGCTTAATGGCACCGGCGACACCAGACGGGCCGCGCCGGCCGGCTGCACGTGCAGCACCAGCAACGTGTAAGGGTCGAACACGATGACATCCCTGACGCCCTGCGACAGATAGAAGCGCGGAGCGATCTCCAGGTCTTTGGCTTCGTAGCCCTTGCTAATCACCTCGACCACGGCTTCGGGCACATCGGTCACGGCGCTGTCTTCATCCGTCGGCCGGCGGCAGAAAATGGAGATATCGGGTCGTTTGAGGGAGCCATCTGGGAACTGGATGTAGATATCGGCGATGTGAAAACACCCGCAGCCAGCGGCAGGGCCGGCAGCGCGGGGATGAATCGAGGCGCGGATGCGGTCGATGTGTTCCTGGTGGCGCAGCAGCGGATGCGCCTCCCAGATCGGCAAACCGCCGACGATTTCGAGGCGCACTCCGATCTCATCGGCGCGCAACAGGTGATCGAGCAAGGCGCTTGAGGAGCGGGCCATGCAGCGATTCTATCAGCCGATCACACCCAGTTCCCTGCCCACCTGGGCGAACGTCTCCAACCCCTGGTCCAGATCGGCCTGTTGGTGGGCGGCGCTAATCATCACACGAATGCGCGCCTTGCCGCGCGGCACGGTGGGGAAACCAATCGCCATGGCAAACACGTTGCGCTCGAACAGCCGGCGCGAAAACCGCTGCGCCAGCTCGGCCTCGCCCAGCATCACCGGCGTGATCGGCGTCTCGCTGTGGCCGATGTCGAACCCCAGGCGCTGCATCTCCTGCTTGAAGTAGCGCGTGTTGGCCCACAGCCGGTCCACGCGATCGGTCGAAGCTTCGAGAATGTCCACCGCCGCCAGACAGGCCGCCGCGTCGGCCGGCGTCACCGCGCTGGAGAACAGGAAAGGCCGGCCGCGCTGGCGCAGCCATTCGACGATCTCCGGCCGGCCGGCGACATAGCCGCCCACCACCCCGAACGCCTTCGACAGCGTGCCCACTTCGATATCCACCTTGCCGTGCAGTCCAAAGTGATCGACAATGCCGCGCCCGCCCCGGCCCAGCACGCCTTCGCCGTGCGCGTCATCGACCATCGTCAGCAACCCATGCCGGTCGGCGACTTCCACCAATGCCGGCAGCGGCGCAATGTCGCCATCCATCGAGAACACGCCATCGGTGATAACCATGCCGCGCCGATACGTCCCCTGCGCCTGCTGAATCTGCTGCTCCAGCGCCTGCGGATCGTTGTGCGCGTAGCGGATGATCTTCGCGCCCGACAGCCGGCAGCCATCAATGATGCTGGCGTGGTTCAGCTCGTCGGAGAAGATCACGTCTTCCTTGCCCATTAGCGCCGGCGCCACAGCCAGATTGGACGTGAAGCCCGACTGGAACGAGATAGTGGCCTCGGCGCCTTTGAACTCGGCCAGGCGCTGCTCCAGTTTGACGTGCAACGACAATGTGCCGGCGATGGTGCGCACGGCCGCCGGCCCGGCGCCATATTGCTCCACCGCCTGCTGCGCCGCAGTCTTCAGCCGGGCGTCGTTGGCCAGCCCCAGATAGTTATTCGAGCAAAAGTTCAACACGCGCCTGCCATCCACCACCAGCCACGCCCCCTGCGGCGAGTCAATCGTGCGAATGGTGTTGTACAGCCCTTGCCCGCGCAGCGCATCCAGCTCCTGCCGGATGAAATCGAGTTTGTCTGCCATGTTTACCTCAGCAACCTGCTGAACCTTATCAACCTTACGAACCTTACCAACCCTGCCGCCCGCTCACTCCCAGTTCAGGATCACCTTGCCCGAATTGCCGGAGCGCATGACCTGGAAGCCTTTCTCGAATTCGGTGTAGTGGAAGCGGTGGGTGATGACCGGGCTGATGTCCAGGCCGGATTGCAGCATCGACTGCATCATGTACCACGTCTCGTACATCTCGCGGCCATAGATGCCCTTGATGGTCAGCATGTTGAAGATGACCGTGTTCCAGTCGATGGCCAGGTCGGCTGTCGGGATGCCCAGCATAGCGATCCTGCCGCCGTGACACATGTTGGCCAGCATGTCGCGGAACGCCGCGCCGCTGCCAGACATTTCCAAACCCACATCGAACCCCTCTTTCATGCCCAGCTCTTTCTGCGCCTGCGCCAGGCTCTTCTCGCGCGGATCGACGGCCAGCGTGGCGCCCATCTTGCGCGCCAGTTCGAGCCGGTACGGATTGAGATCTGTGGTCACGATATAGCGCGCGCCGGCGTGCCGCGCAATCGCCGTCGCCATCACGCCGATCGGCCCGGCTCCAGTGATCAACACGTCCTCGCCCAGGACCCTGAACGAGAGCGCCGTGTGCGTGGCATTGCCAAATGGATCGAAGATGCTCAGGATGTCGGTGGGAATGGACGGATCCGCGTGCCAGACATTGGTGACCGGGATGCACAGGTATTCGGCAAACGCGCCGGGCCGGTTGACGCCCACGCCCTGCGTGTCCTTGCAGAGATGACGCCGGCCGGCCAGACAGTTGCGGCAGCGCCCGCACACAATGTGCCCCTCGCCCGACACCAGATCGCCGATGTTCAGGTCGCGCACGTTCGATCCCATCGCCGCCACCGTGCCGACGAACTCGTGCCCCACCACCATCGGCACAGGAATCGTCTTCTGCGACCAGGCATCCCAGTTCCAGATATGCACATCGGTTCCGCAGATCGAAGTCTTGTGAATCTTGATCAGCACATCGTTGATGCCGGGCTGTGGGATGGGCACTTCGTCCAGCCACAGGCCCTCGCGGGGATATTTCTTGACCAGGGCTTTCATCGTTCCAGTAATCATGGTTGCTCCAACTCGCGCAGTGCGTGATGCGCGGCGCGTATTGCGTATGGCGTATTGGGTAGTGTACCGCGTCGATCAGGAAGCGATGTCCAGCAGCACCTTCAACACGCCGGGCCGGCCTGCGTGTTCCAGCGCGCGCAATCCTTCGCGCAACGGATAGCGGGCGTGGATCAGCGAGATGACATCGACACGCTTCTGCGCCAACAGGCGCAACGCCGGCGCAAACGGCCCGCAGCGCGATCCGACCACGGTGATCTCGTCCACCACGATCATGGTCAGATTGGCCTGCGGCAACCCCTCGTAGGTGCTCTTCAGCACGAGCGTGCCGCGCGGACGCAATAATTGCCGCGCCAGATCGAAGCCGGCCGGCGCGCCGGTGCATTCGACCACCACATCGAACGACATTCCCGGAGTCTTAGAGACTCTGGGAATGTCGAGCAGAAATGTGTTGATCCCGCGCCGGCGCAGGATTTCGAGCTTGGCGGCGTGCTTGCCGATGACGGTGAGATCACAGGCGGTGGTGGCCAGAACCTGCGCGCACAACAAACCCAGTTTGCCGTCGCCCAGCACCGCCACCCGATCCGTGGGCGTGATATGAACCTGCTCCAGAATCTGGCACGCCGCCGCCAGCGGCTCGACAAACACGGCCTCGTCGTCGCTCACCGTGTCCGGCACGCGGTGCAAATTGACCAGTGGCAGGCGCGTGTAATCTGCAAAGACGCCATCGCGCCGGTCGATGCCCAACGTGGTGCGCGTCGGGTCCTGGGCGCGCTCATGCCAGTGGCGCGAGGGCGACGCCGGCCCCACAGCGTTGATCTCGCCGACCACGCGATCGCCGGGGCGAATGTCGGTCGGCGCTTCCGTATCAGCCGGCATGATGGATTCCACAACGCCGACGAACTCGTGACCCAGGACGCCGCGAAAGCGCATGTAGCCTTTGACAAGCTCCAGGTCTGTGTTGCAGACGCCGGCGCGGGTGACGCGAATGAGGGCCTCGCCCGGCATCGGCGCGGGCATCGGGTAATTCGGGTCGAATGAGAGTTGATCGGATAGCACAAGAGCGCGCATGGCGCAGATGTTACCCGATCACTTGCTTCAGCGCCGCGCGCGCCTCGTCAATCTCGCGGCGCAACCCAATCCGCTCGAAGCCGTCCAATGCTTCGCTCAGCGCGCGGCGCGCGCCGGCCAGATCGCCCCGCGCGCGCAACAACTGCCCCTCCACAAAACACACGTCCGGCATGTGCCGATCGACCACATGGCGAACGACGCGCTCCCGGCACGCGGCTGCGAGCTGCTCAGATGCGTCGAGCTGGCCCTGCTCCAGCAATACGCGCGCCAGTTCCAGTTGCAGCGAAAGCGTGGCGCGCAGGGGGGCCTCGCTGCAGGCCATGCTCAGCGCCTCCGACACCACCTGGCGGGCCTGCGTCAAATCCCCTTTCTGGCGCAGACAGGTGGCCAGCCACTTCAGGGCCAGCAGCCGCGCCGAAGCCGCCTGAGCCGGGGGCGCTCCGGCGAGGCCGGCCAGCAGCGCGCGCCATTCGCGCTCCGCCTCATCCACCGCGCCGCGCGCCAGGTGATAAGTTGCCAGGCCGTGATGATACGGCTCGGCCACATCAGCCGGCAGCGCGTTGACTGCCGCCAGCGCCTGCATACGCGCCAGCCAGGGTTCCGCCTCGGCCAGTTTGCCGGCCCGCGCCAGGCGCTGAACGTGGCGCGCCAGCCAGTGTATTTCTTCGACCGGCTGATTCAATGCCTGCGCCGCCTGGGCCGCCACCGGATTGATGTCCGGCTCGCGGTTCATCAGACCGCGCACATAGCAGTAAAAGCTGCACCCGCGCGCCAGCGCCAAAACCGTTTCATGGCGCCCGTTGCGCATCGCCCACCCGATCACCGTGTGCAACATGCCGCGCTCCGGGTCGAGCAGTTTCAGCCGGCCCAGGTCATTGGGGCAATAGCCCACCTGGCCGGTCAATCGCACATACCAGTTCAGCCAGCGCGCGCGGGCGGCGCTCTCGAACGACTCATCCTGCGCCAGTTCCCGCGCCGCAAAGGCGCGCGCCAGCGGGTGCAGGGTGTAGCGCGGCGGGCTGTTCAGATCAGCCTGCTGCGCGTCCATGAAGGCCAGATCGGTCAACCGCTCCACGGCGCGCGCAAACGTCATGCCGCGCACGTCGGCTGTGGCCGACAACGCCTCCTGATCCGCGCTGGGCGCGAACAGGGTCATCGATAGCAACACGCGGCGGGCTGCTTCGTCGAGCAGCGCCCAGCCGCGTTGAAACAGATCTTCAAACAGATCGCCGCGCGCGCTGTACAGATCGTCTATGATCGCCTGCAAAGGCCGGCGCTCGTACTTGACGCATCCCAGCGCCATTTCGATTGCCCTGGGGTTGCCGCCGGTGACTTCGAGCAGCGGCGCGAACAACCCGCCATCCTGGCCGGCCTGCGTGTGGGCTGAGCCGGCCAGCGCCAGCCGGTCCATGCGCAGCATTTGCAGCCGGTGTTCGATGAACTCCAGCGCTTCGGCGTCGCTCATGCCGCGCAGCTCCACCGGCCACGCGCCCTGCCGGAACTCGCGGCGATACTCGCGGGTGGTGATCAGCGCCTTGCTCGGCTCCGGCAGTTTCAACAGCCAGCGCAGGAGCGCCGGGTCGGTGACCGTCTCGAAGTTGTCCACGATCAGCAGGATGCGCTGGCGGCGCAAAAGCTGCTCGACCTCGCGGCGCTTTTCCTCCAGCCCATAGTTGGCGTAGCCGTCATAGCCCAGCGTGTGCGCGATCTCGTCCAGCACGCCGGACAACGTGGTATAGCCGGGCTGTTCCGCGTCGCTGACCCACACGGCGCCGTCGAAGCGCGGGGCGCCGGCAGGGTCAACCGCGCCGGCGCCCTCTTCCAGACAGCGCGCGGCGACCTCGCGCGCCAGGCTAGTCTTGCCCATTCCCCCCAGGCTGGACAAGACCACCACGGCGGTGCGCTGGCGCAGCGCGTCCAGCAGCTCGGCAAACGGCTGCGCGCGCATCACGAACCGGCCATAGCTGGGCGGCGGCAGGTTGTGCAACACCCGCTCCCCGGCCCGCTCGCTCAGCGTTTCTGGACACAATTCCTCGATCAGGGCGTCGGGGGTTGGATAGCCGGCTGCGTGCAGAAAACGCGCCAGCCAGCGCCGGTTCAGGTACCCCCGACGCACGCCGGCTTCGGCAAAGATGCGAATT
>Ga0308417_1001485_pt1 | contig 16023 bp, 13 predicted proteins | sample HotsprSampleOS65_FD_203528 | JGI IMG/M metagenome (GOLD analysis project Ga0308417, IMG submission 203528) | Hot spring phototrophic mat microbial communities from Octopus Spring, Yellowstone National Park, Wyoming, United States - 20090730_OS65 ... | reverse complement strand
AAGCAGGCACCCAGGAAGCAGCCGTAGAGATTTATAGCAGCCGCAAGTATCAGGCAAGACCTAATGCGATTGGCGATAAAATTTACTTTTACACTAACCACGAAGCACCTAACTATAAAATCATGATAGCTGACAAAGCCAACCCCAAGTTTGAGCAATGGAAAACGCTCATTGCCGAGCGCAAAGACGTGGTTATCAGCGGCTTTGAGATTCTGGACGACAAAATAGCCGTATTGGAAAAGAAGGACGTGATTACCGCTGCCATGCTTTACGACATGCAGGGCAATTTCATCCGCAAAATTGAAACGCCCGAATTTGGCAACATATCGTCCCTCTACATGCACCGCGAAAGCGGCACGGTGTTTATGACCCTTAGTACTTTCACCAGCCCCACGAAAATTTTCAAAAGTAACGTGAAAGACCTGCAAAACTGGGAGTTGTTCTATCAAGCAAAAGTGCCTGTGAATACCGAACAGATTCAGGGCAAAATCGTGTTTTACCCTTCCAAAGACGGTACGAAAGTTCCCCTGTTCATCATCCATAAAAAAGGCATCGAACTGAACGGACAAAACCCAACGCTGCTTTACGGCTACGGCGGCTTCCAAATTGGCATTTCACCGAGTTTTGTTGGCTTAAATGCTTCCTTTATTAATCGCGGTGGAGTCTATGCTATTGCAGGCATTCGCGGTGGTGATGAGTACGGCGAGCAGTGGCACTTAGACGGTATGATGTATAAAAAGCAAAACTGTTTTGATGATTTTATTGCTGCAGCTGAATATCTGATTGCCGAAAAATATACTCAACGTGAAAAATTGGCGATTTACGGCGGCAGTAACGGCGGATTGCTCATTGGTGCGATGCTCACTCAGCGCCCCGACCTCTACAAGGCAGCTGTGTGCGCTGTTCCGTTATTAGACATGGTGCGTTTCCATAAGTTCCTAATTGCCCGTTATTGGATTCCTGAGTATGGCGACCCCGACAAAGCAGAGGATTTTTACAACATCCTGCAATATTCCCCCTATCACAACATCCGCGTAGGTGTGAACATGCCGACCACGATGGTAACAGCAGGCGAAAACGACACTCGCGTTGACCCGCTGCATGCCAAAAAATTCGTAGCAGCTGTGCAGAATAATATCGGACAAGTAAATCCCTTTATGCTGTATATGGATTATGACAGCGGACACGGCAGCGGCAAAAGCACTGAACAAGCCATCACTCAGCAAGACTACTTCTGGCGATTTATTATGAACGAATTGGGAATGAGGTAATAGTCCTAACAGAAAAATTAATCTGCTAACAGGGCTTGCATCCGCTGTTGGGTACTGAGCTATTCTCAACCTGCTGGCGGTTGCAGGACTCTAAAAGTAGCTGAGCTGGTCGTACCCCCTAATTTTTCTGTCAAAATGTCATAAACTCTCCCACAAAGCAGCTAATTTTGTGGTTGATTCTTCCTAACTTCACCGAATACATGCAAGAGGGACTGATTACCGATATAGAGCTTTTAGAGCAGGTAAACGAACATACGCAAGGCCACGAACACCGCCCTTCGGGTGAAATCCGCACGACAGCGGAAAACGCACTAGCAGGGCAGCGCAAACTTTACATAGAAAGCTATGGTTGCCAAATGAACTTTTCGGATAGCGAAATTGTGGCGAGCATTATGCAAAAGCATGGCTTTGGCACTACGGCGCGTCCTGAAGAGGCTGATTTAGTATTGCTCAATACCTGCGCTATCCGCGACAAGGCAGAGCAGACCATCCGCCACCGCTTGGGCGAACTGAATGGACTCAAAAAGCGCAATCCCGAAATGACAATTGGTGTGCTGGGCTGTATGGCAGAACGCCTGAAAGCCAAGTTGTTGGAAGAAGAAAAAATCGTGGATTTGGTAGTAGGCCCCGACGCTTACCGCGATCTGCCACGTCTGGTGGGTGAAGTGGACAGCGGCGCTCGTGCGGTCAACGTACTGCTCAGCCGCGAGGAAACCTATGCAGATATTACCCCTGTTCGTCTGGAAAGCAATGGCGTAACGGCGTTTATTTCCATCATGCGCGGTTGCGACAATATGTGCAGCTTCTGCGTAGTGCCGTTTACCCGTGGCCGCGAACGCAGCCGCGACCCGCAAAGCATCATAGCCGAAGCGCAAGACCTGTTCAACAAAGGTTTCCGCGAAGTAACCCTTTTAGGTCAAAATGTGGACAGCTACAAATGGGCAGGTCAAGCCAACAAGAAAGAAACCGACCGCGCCCAAGCCGAAGGCAAACCCGTAATAGACTTTGCCGACCTGCTGGAAATGGTCGCGCTCATTCATCCCGACCTGCGTGTGCGTTTCAGCACAAGCCATCCAAAAGATATGACCGACAAAGTATTGCACACAATGGCAAAATATGACAACATCTGCAAATACATTCACTTGCCTGTACAAAGCGGTAACAACCGTGTGCTGCAACTAATGAATCGCACCTACGACCGCGAGTGGTACATCGGACGTATTGATGCTATCCGCCGCATTTTAGGCGAGGATTGTGGCATCAGTTCAGATATGATTGCAGGCTTTTGTACCGAAACCGAAGAGGAACATCAGGATACGCTAACCTTGATGCAGTATGCAAAATTTGACTTTTCGTATATGTTCTACTATTCGGAGCGCCCAGGTACACTCGCAGCCCGCAAATATGCCGATGACATTCCGTTGGAAGTCAAAAAACGCCGCCTAAACGAAATTATTGCCCTGCAACGCGACCTCTCTTATGAGCGCAACCAACGCGACGTAGGAAAAATCCATCGTGTATTGATTGAAGGCGCTTCTAAGCGTTCAGCAGACTTCCTGCAAGGCAGAAACACTGCTAACAAGGTAGTAGTATTCCCCCGTGGCAGTTACCAAAAAGGACAGTATGTAAACGTACTGGTACATTCAGCTACGGCAGCAACCCTGCTAGGCGAGGTGGTGGAATAAGGTCTTAAACCATGATTTAGGTGATTTTTGAGATTTGCTCGATTGATTATCCCGATTTTCAAAGAATACAAAAGTCACTTTGATTGAGTGTACCCAATCAATATCCTAAGCCATGAACGCCAACATTATTACAGACTTGTCGCAACTGGATTTGAACAAAACTTATGCTTATGCAGATTACCTGTTGTGGCAATTCAGCGAGCGCGTGGAGTTGATAAAGGGCAAGATTTTCAAAATGTCGCCCGCGCCTAACAGAAGGCATCAAACTATTTTGGGTAATTTTCATATTTCAATTGGCGGCTATTTAAAACAGCGCCATGAACGATGCAGATTATTTGTTGCGCCTTTTGATGTACGCCTGCTGGACAGTAAAAAATCTAAGAAAAGCGACCAGGATATTTACACAGTTGTTCAGCCTGACCTCTGCCTAATTTGCGATGAAAGCAAGTTAGACGACAGAGGCTGTCTTGGTGCGCCCGACCTTATCATTGAAATTCTTTCGCCCGGCAACGGCAAAAAGGAGATAAAAATTAAGTACGACCTGTACGAAGAAAACGGTATACAGGAGTACTGGGTTGTATTTCCTGACACTTGTTTGCTGCATCAGTTTGTTTTAAATGCGCAAGGCAAATACGTTTTGGTGAAAATTTACACCGACGAGGACATCATCACCACACCGCTGTTGCCCGATTTGGAACTTGCGTTGGGTGAGGTTTTACAAGATTAAACCAACATTTATAGATAAATAAAAGCGAGATGTACCAGAATAACGATGCCAACCCCATCATCTATATCTATATTACAACCCATTCTCAAATCGCCTGATATGTGGCGGTTGATAGAAGAACTCAACCGCCAATGGCAGTTAGAGCAGGAGCGCCGTCATCGTTTCTGGGCGGCTGTGGACAGTACGGTTAAGGCGGAGTTTATCAACGGGGAGGAAATTATATACCATTCGCCTGTGAGCGGTCGCCACTGGATGGCGAGTACGCAACTCATGCGCTACCTGTTGCCTTACGTATATAACAACAGGTTGGGCAAAGTTGGCTACGAAAAAGTAATGATTCGCTGTACGCGCAACGACTATGAGCCGGATGTATGTTTCTGGACACAGGAACGCGCCGCCTCATTTGAACCACGCCAAAGCGTATTTCCGCCCCCCGATTTTGTAGTGGAAATTCTTTCAGAAAGCACGCGGGAGCGCGACAGAGGCATCAAAATGCAGGATTATGCCGCACACAACGTGCAGGAATACTGGCTGATAGACCCCGATGAGCGCACGGTAGAACAATACCTGCTCAATGAAGGCATATTCAGCCTGCATCTTAAATTGAATGAAGAAGGTACACTGCATTCACAGGTCATCCAGGGATTCAGCATCCCTATCAAAAGCATTTTTCAAGAATGAACGATATACAGACCATTAAACAGCGCTTCGGCATCATTGGCAATTCGCCGGCGCTGAACCATGCCATTCAAGTAGCCGTTCAGGTAGCGGCTACCGACCTTACTGTACTAATTACGGGAGAGAGTGGCAGCGGCAAGGAATCTTTTTCCAAAATTATCCACAACCTAAGCGCACGGAAACACAATAACTTCATTGCCATCAACTGCGGTGCTATCCCCGAAGGAACGATTGATTCCGAACTGTTTGGGCATGAAAAAGGCTCTTTCACGGGCGCAACTGAAGCTCGCAAAGGCTATTTTGAAGTTACCGACGGCGGAACGATTTTTCTAGATGAAATCGGAGAAATGCCGCTGGGAACACAAGCAAGGCTGTTGCGTGTATTAGAAAACGGCGAATTTATCAAAGTAGGTTCGTCCAAAGTGCAGAAAACCAATGTGCGCGTGGTTGCTGCTACCAATGTGGACTTGCTCAAAGCTGCTGAGCAGGGCAAATTCCGACTGGATTTGTACTACCGCCTCAATACCGTTCCGATATACATTCCGCCGTTGCGGGAGCGCGGCAACGACATTGAGTTGCTGTTCCGCAAGTTTGCTACTGACTTTGCCGAGCGCTACCGCGTCAAACCTGTATCTTTAGATGAAGGTGCGAAGCAGTTGTTGCTAAACTATCCCTTTCCAGGGAACATCCGTCAATTGAAGAATATTGCCGAGCAGGTGTCGCTGCTAGAAACCAACCGCGATATTACAGCAGCTACATTAGCCAAATACCTACCCCCAGTCAACACGAATCAATTAAAAATCACTTCGCTGTTGCCCGTTATTACGGGCGAGCAGAAAGATGAGCACCTTTCTGAGCGCGATTTGCTCTACAAAGTGCTGTTTGACTTGCGCCGTGACGTTACCGACCTTAAAAAGGTGGTGCTAGGACTACTGCAAGGCGATATTGCCAACGAAAAAAATATTTTGCAACAAAACCAACGGTTGTTTGGCAATTTGGAAGCAACGTCAACCAACGAAGAACCAATGGCAACCCACTTCCGCCACGAGCCAATAGAACCCTCTGTTGCTCCTGTGGTCATCGCGGGCAACAGCACAGTCAAATCTGCTGCTGTTCATAAACAAGACGAGTATGAATTTGTAGGCATTGAAGACGTGACCCACGAAATTCATCAGGAAGAAGACAGCCTCTCGTTAGAAAAGAAGGAAAAAGAGATGATTATCAAGGCGCTAATCAAAAATAATCACAAGCGCAAATATGCTGCCCAAGATTTAGGTATTTCCGAACGCACCCTGTACCGCAAAATCAAGCAGTACGGCATAGAAGAAGAGTAAAACATCCATCATACTTATGAAAAAAAGCATCGTTTTCATAATCTTTCAGGCAGTTTTGAGCTTACTGAGTGGCTGTGCCAAAGCGCCAGGTTTTACTTTTTCGGGCATCAACTTAGACCCAAAAATTCAGACCATAGAGATTGAGTTGTTCTATGCCGATGTACCTGCCGGACCTGCCAACCTATCGCTACAGTTTACAGAGTCCTTGCGTGAATACTTCATGCGCAACACCCGTTTACGATTAGTAAATAGCAATGGCGATTTGCGTTTCAGCGGTTCTATTACAGGCTATGAAGTAACACCTGTTGCTCCTTCAGCAGGGTCAGTACAGTCGGGTGGTGTAGACTTTCAGCAGTTGGCTGCCTTGCAACGGCTGACAATTAAAGTAAAGGTCAATTATGAAAACACAGCCGATGAAAGCCTGAACTTCGACCAAGAGTTCACTTTCTTTGAGGATTTTCCTCAGAACCAGAACCTTTCACAGGTAGAACAAGACCTCATCCGCCGCATCTTCGACCAAATCATTTTAGATATTTTCAATAAATCGGTAGCCAACTGGTGAAGGCTTGGCAACAAATTTTTAACTTTGAATTTACGACGCTTCATCCGCCATGATTGATAGGGAACAATTTACTCAACTTTTACGCTATTCTGGGCAAGGCGCTATGCCTGTTTCCGCCGATATGCTGTTGCAATTAGTAAAAGTTTATCCTTACTGCGCAACCTTTCATCTACGGCTGGCACAGGCAAGCGGCAAACTTGCGCACATTAGTAAGGCTGCTTTGTATGCGCCCAACCGTGCGAGATTGAAGCAGGTTATTAATCAAGAGTTTCATACAACCGACGAAGAGCTAACCACTGCATCTATTGACTTCTCTGCCAATGAGGTAAATTTGTTTGACAAAATCAGTGTGATGCACTCGCCTGAAATCCTGCAACAGGCGATAGTTGTTGAGCCCCCCCAAGAACAGGAAACAACAACGGAAGAAGTTGCTTTTTCTTTCCCAAGCAGCGTTACCACAGAAGAGCAAGAAGTAACAACATCCGACGCGTCTTTCTCATTCCAGTCTGCTGATGTTCCATTGGAAGACGTTTTTACAACCTTGTCGCCTATTGGAGAAATATCAACACAGCAACAGCCGACACAACCCGAACTCTTAGAGGACACCTTGTCTGACCCGTTGGAATTTGACATGGATATGCTTATTCACGACAGTGAGTATGAAAAGTTACGTCAAGAGGTCTTTGGACAAACAGCTCCACTGACAACCTACGAGCCTGCCATTTATCAGGATGATGATATTCTGCCGCCACTGGGCGATAATGAAGATGCTTCGGATGAGGATTTGATATTAGACGGATTAGACCCGATCGTAAGTCCGATACCTATTGCCATAGATGCAACTCCTGCTTTCAATGATGCTTCCGTAACGCCACTTGCCATGCCAGATAAATTCACGGAGCAATGGGTAGATTCCTACAGCGCCCGCATAGATGATGAAAAAGCTTATTACGAAAGTGAAGGAATGTTACAAGCATGGGAAGAAACTATGCTGCCCGACTGGAGGCAACTTAGCAATGCTGATGAGCAAGCCTTTCAAGAACAGCAAAAAGAACAAGCAGCGTGGGGCAGCGCCTTTGGTCAACACCCTGCCGACAGTAGCGAAATGACTATTTTAGGTGAGCCCATAGAGTACAATTCCATTGTAGAAAGTTATGCCGAACGCAACCAAGCGGAAGCTGAGTGGTATCAACAACAAATGAAAGCTTTTGAAAACACATCATTAGCCCATGAAACTACGTTTGCTTGTACTGAACATCGGACGAGCGAGCAAACGCCTGCTACCGATGACTTAAGTTTTTTTGACAGCCTGACAGAACCATCTGCTCCGGCTATAACCATTAACCCTCCGACTGAATCTGCTATGAATAAACCTAATACGTGGGACATTATCGAGGAATTCATTAGAAAAGAACCTACTATTATCGTTGACCGCAACAAAATGGAAAGCATAACCGAACAAGAAGACCTTTCCCAAAAAAGTGTACAGGAAAACAACGATAATATTTCTGAATACTTAGCAAGAATTTATGCGCGGCAAGGCAAAAAAGAAAAAGCTATTAGCATTTATCAACGCCTTGCATTGAAATATCCAGATAAAAGCGCTTACTTTGCGACTCAAATTGAGGAGCTTAACCGCGTACAATAAATGATACAGTTAATCATCGTTCTGATTCTGATTATAGCCATATTGTTAATATTAGCAGTGATGGCACAAAATTCAAAAGGCAGTGGACTTGCAGGCAATCTGGGAGCTTCAGCAGCTACTCAAATCATGGGTGCTAAGCGCACAACTGATTTTCTTGAACGTATCACTTGGGTTTTTGCTGGAGCTATTATGGTACTTTCCCTCTTAGCTAATATCACATTCGACCGCACAGATGCTGTTAGCAGTCCCAACATAGAAGCTGCTAAGAGCAAGCAATTAAAGACTGCACCCGCGCCTTCCAACGCACCAGCGCCCAGTTTGGTAACGCCTCCTGCACCTGCCGAGCAAGGTTCTAAAACAGATTCTGCCAAGTAAGATATCTGAAACCATTAATTTTTTAAAAGTTTCAAACGCTGCGGCTGTTTGAAACTTTTTTATTTTCAAACCAATTTTAACTTTTGTACAAATTCATGCCACGCCCCCGACTCAGTACAGAAGACTACATCAGCGGCATCCGCTCCGGCAACCGGTTTGTGTTAAGCCGTGCGATTACTCTGATAGAAAGTCGTCTGCCCGCCGACCGCGAGCAAGCCGACGCTATTATTCAAACGTTGCTTCCTGAAAGCGGAAAATCTATTCGCATAGGCATCACAGGTGTGCCGGGTGTTGGCAAAAGCACTTTTATTGAGCGTTTTGGCATGCTAGTTACAGGTTATGGAAAAAAATTAGCCGTTTTGGCAATAGACCCTAGCAGCCCTGTAACAGGTGGTAGCATCATGGGCGATAAAACCCGCATGGAACAACTTAGCCACAACCCGCTTGCATATATTCGTCCCTCTCCTTCTGGAACATCGCTTGGCGGGGTTAGCCGTAAGACCCGCGAAACCATGCTGTTGTGCGAAGCTGCAGGATTTGAAGTAATTTTTATAGAAACCGTTGGTGTAGGACAATCAGAAACAGCAGTACACAGCATGACTGATTTTTTTTTGCTACTTATGCTGGCAGGCGCAGGCGATGAGTTGCAAGGCATCAAAAAAGGCATTATGGAAATGGCTGATGCCGTTGTTATCAACAAAGCCGACGGCGACAATATCAAACGCGCCAAAATCGCACAAACAGAATACCGCAATGCCCTGCTCTTTTTCCCGCCTAAACCTTATGGCTGGAAGCCTAAGGTATTGACTTGCTCGGCGCTGGAAGGTAGCGGTCTGGAAGACATCTGGCAAATGATGCAAGACTATCGCAGTCTCACGCAAGCCAACGGTTGGTGGGAACGGAAACGCATACAGCAACAAGAAGCATGGCTCAAAGAACTAATTGCCGAACAGTTATTAGAAAGTTTCTATCGGAATACTGTTGTAAAAACCGCCTGGCAGGAAAAAATATCTGCTATTCAAGCAGGTAGGCAACACGTGCCTCACGCAGTTACCGATTTGATGAATTTATACTTCGAAGCGCAAAAACATCTCTAAATTTGCGCATCTTGCTTTTTTTGAACATCGACCTTTTACCGCTCTTTCAGTTCCGTTAATTTGACTGATGTTAAATTCTTTATGAAAATTTCTGTACGTATTATTGTTTGGATACTTTTTTTTGCTATTGTTGCTGTTGGTATCGCTTGGCGGTTAGAATGGTTGGGTTCTAAAGAAAAGAAAGAAAACACGGCAGCAGGTAGCTCCGCCAGCAACAAAGAGATGCCACCACAGGTAATCAAGGCATATGTGGTCAAAGGTGAGGTGTTGGAAGAGAAGATTAGCTCGGTTGGCTCTATCATCGCCAACGAAGAAGTGGACTTAAAATGCGAAACTTCTGGCAAAATTACCAACATTCTGTTTCAAGAGGGCAGCTTCGTGACCAAAGGGCAATTGTTGCTGCAGCTCAACGATGACGAACTACAAGCTGAACTCAAACGAGCCATCATTCAAAAAGAATTGCTAGAAAAGAAAAAAGCCCGCGATGAGAAACTTTTACAGCGACAAGGCATTAGTCAGGAAGAGTTTGAGGCGCTTATTGCACAGTTAGATGCTCAAAATGCAACCATTGAAGCTATTAAATCGCAGATTGCCAAAACGCGCCTACTTGCGCCTTTCAGTGGGCAAATCGGCTTGCGCTATGTCAGCGAGGGTAGCTACGTTACCCCTGCTGTGCGCATCGCCAACCTGATAGACTTGAGCAACGTAAAAGTAGATTTCGCTATTCCTGAAAAATATATGGGTATTGTAAAAAAGGGAACGAAAATTATTTTTACAGTCGCCGGTGGCAACAAAGAATATACTGGTTCGGTGTATGCGATTGAACCAAAAGTAGAAGCCGCTACCCGCACTATTCAGGTGCGTGCCGTTTGCAACAATCGCGACCGTGAAATTCTTCCCGGTGCTTTTGCCTCTGTAAAAATTGTGTTGAACAAAATAAACAATGCGCTGCTAGTGCCTACACAAGCAATCATCCCTGAAATAGATGCCAAAAAAGTATTTCTTGTAAAAGACGGAAAAGCTATCCCAGTCATGGTTAAAACAGGCATCCGTACCGAATCTAAAATACAGGTACTAGAAGGAATCGCTATTGGAGATACTGTTATTACCACCGGATTACTACAAATTAAACCGGGCAGCGCCGTGAAGCCCACCGAAGTAGAGTAAATCACCCTATGACAATATTTTGTAACAAATCGCTGTTAGGCTGCCTGCCTCAGAGTTTTGCGAGTGCTAGCAGGGCAATAACATCTCACCTAACAGATGCGTTTTCCATCTTGTAAACTAACATTGCCGAAACGCCAAAAGGAAGATGAACGCCTCTGCGAAGTAGGGGACGCTCGATGCTAAATATCAATTCTAACAAACGATTGAGCGGGCTGCCTTGGGGTATGACATGGTTGTCTGCGCCTGTGCCTCTGCGGATGAGTTTTTGAGGTAGCCACTCGGCAATTAGCCGAAAAGCAGCTACCGGCGGAAAAAGTAATGTGTTGAAATAAGTTGAGTACACAATTTTCCCCTGTGGACGATTGGCAACATGGTTGTTATCAAATACCTTTTGCAAACCTTTCAGGGTATAGCGGCGGTGATGATGATTAATCACATCGTGATGACTCCAGAGAAACTGAAATGCAGGTACGCTGACAATTACATTGCCGCCATTGCGACAAACGCGCTTCATTTCGCGCACCGCTAAGCCGTCATTCTCGACATGTTCTATCACGTCAAAAGCGCATACCATATCAAACGACTGGTCAGCAAATGGCAGTGCTAAAATAGAACCTTGTTTAATTTCAAAGGGTAGTTTATCGCGGGTAAATGCTACACAATAAGCATCGTACTCAACAGAAGTAACTTCGCCAAAAGCCTGCAATAACTCGGTAGTGCGCCCTGTTCCTGCACCGATATTGAGAATTTTCAAGTCGTTTCTGCCACCAGCAATAGTTTTTATCCGTTCCATCAATATGCAGTTACGCACTTTGAACCACCAATTGGTGCGCTCGAGGGTGTAGTACTCCTCGTAGTATTTCTTTTCCATCGTTTGAAATTTTCACTATACTGAGGCATGTATTACAATTTGAAGATACGCTGCTTTTATTTGACTGATTTACTTAATTTTCGCGGGTTTTCAGGCGGGAGATGATATAAGCACCGATGCGTTTGCCTTGTTCCAAACCGTGATTGACTGCCGGTCGGTAGTGGATGCCACCATACACACGGCTGATAGATGCTTCCCTTGCCGCCTGCCGAAAAGAGGTGTAGCTGCGAATAGGCAATCCGTAGCGTACTTCGGTGCTGTCCTGATAGGCAAAAGGTTCTCCATACAAATGAGTAAGTATTTCGCCAGAAACACCTGAAACAACACTATGCCCGCTAGTATATTCAGGGAAGGGTGGTGTTTGCAGTAGTGGTACCCAGGCCTTATCAATATATTCGTTGATATAGGTTTCGGGGCGGAGGACATTGCTCCGGAACTTCTCATCCCAACAGCTAATGAACCCATCGGCAAGCCCAATAGCAACCCATGCATAGGTTTCAGCAGCTTTTTCAAAACTATCTTTCGCTGTGCGGGCAGCAATGCCAGCAATGCTTATCCAGTGTCCGCCGGGGGTTATTTTCTTTGTTGCATACATTACATGCCCTTGCAAATTGACCTTGTAAGGATTGCAGTCCCAGAAATTAGCGATTTCGATTTGCTCATCAGTCAGTGTTTTGCTTACCTGATATACCTCGTAGGCTTCTTTGTAAAAAACGCTGGCAGTGTCGGTGCTGAAAGGCGTAGCAGGTGGCGGCGCAAATTGAGCAGCGCTACTCAGCGTAAAGGGGCGAATCTGATTCCAATGAGGTTCTATTGCATCCATATAGGCAGGAGGCGTGGGAATCCAGCGCCCTTTTGCTGTTGTTACAGTAAATTTAGGAGCACTTCGCGTTTCTTTGTAACGGTCGCTGCCTGACCACACCAGAATGTGGTCAGCTACCGCTTGCCCAACTTTCATCGATTGTTTGTAAACATCATCAGGAATGCCTGTGGCTTTTATCTCAGCATACAGTTGCTGCTGAAATGCTTCTATTTTATCTTCGGAAAAAATGAGTTTTTTACCTACCGTCAAATAAGCATGTACAGCAGCTACCGATAGGTTGTACTTTTGAGTGGTATCTATTCCTGCAAGGGGTTGCAAGTCGGTCAGTTGTCCTGCAAGGCTGCGATACTTGGAACTGCCCAGCGCCACTGTTTCATAGGCAGCAATAGATGCATAAGCATAGATGCGCGAGGCAACGGGCGGCGAAAAAATATCATGAACGATTACATCGGTCAGTTGTTGCACTGCACGGTGCAGGAAATCAGGGTTTGCTAATTGCTTTTCATAGTCGGCAGAGGGACGACAGCCCAACATATACCACAGGACACATATAAGCCCGAAACGAAGAAAGTATTTTTTCATAAAAAAGAGCATTATATTTGTTTCCATTAATGCCAATATTTAAATCTGTAGTCTTTGTTCGACAAGGTCTCGACGTTCTAACAGCACAATATTTTCCACATGTGTGGTTTGTGGAAACATATCAACAGGTTGAGCAATTAGCGGTACATATTTTTCTGCCATTAGTGCAAGGTCGCGCGCTTGTGTAGCGGGGTTGCAACTCACATAAACAACTCTTTTGGCATCGCTTTGGTTAATTGCTTGTACCACCAATTCATGCATACCTGCTCGTGGTGGGTCGGTAATAATCACATCGGGTTTGCCTTGCTGCTCAATAAAAGCATCATTGAACACCAGCGCCATATCTCCGGCAAAGAATGAGACATTATGCACTTGGTTGAGGGATGCATTTAGTCGAGCATCCTGTACGGCAGCTTCTACATACTCAATACCAACAACTTTTTTGGCTTGATTAGCCACAAAACAGGCGATTGTTCCTGTGCCGGTGTAAAGGTCATAAACGATTTCTTCACCTGTCAGCCCTGCCAGTGCACGTGTGGCTTTGTAGAGTTCTACCGCTTGTCGGCTATTGGTTTGAAAAAATGACTTCGGTCCGATTCGAAAACGCATATGTTCCATTTGTTCCTCTATGTAGGGCATTCCTTTATATAAGGTCAGCTCCAAATCGTCAAAGGTATCATTCCCTTTCTGATTTATTACATAGTACAAAGAGGTAATTTCGGGAAACCGCCCGCTAACAAACTGCATGGTTGCCTCAATTTGTTCGGGTAAGTTATCATAGAACTGCAAAATAACCATCCATTGCCCTAAGGTTGTATTACGCACAGTTAGGTTGCGCAAAAAACCTTTTTGGAGCCATATGTCAAAAAAAGTATAGCCATTTTTTAGGGCAAATGCTCTCAACTCGTTGCGTAGCGCGTTGGATGGTTCAGCCTGATGATAGCAGTTTTCAATGTCAATTACTTTGTCGAAATGATCGGGTACGTGAAAGCCCACCGCATTTTGCTCCATATTGGGCGCTTGGTCCAGCATTTCACGCGGAAACCAGCGTTTGTTGGAAAAGGAAAACTGTAATTTGTTGCGGTAGTGGGTGATTTTTTCTGAGGGCAAAATGGGGCGATATTCAGGAATAAACACCTTTCCTATGCGCTCGATACAATCGTGTACATGTTTTTGTTTCCATTGTAACTGCGCCTCATAGGTAAGGTGCTGCAAACGACAGCCGCCACAGTAGCCAAAATGTGAACAATAAGGTGTTCTGCGGTTCGGCGAAGGAACAACTAGTCTTGCCAAACGGGCTTCCATCACGTTCTTTTTTTGCAGATATACCTGCACATCTGCCACATCGCCAACTACTGCACCTTCCACAAATACTACCATTCCATTATGACGCGCTAAACCTTTTCCCTCGGTAGTCATTTCTTCAATTTGCACCTGTTCAAGTAACAGCTCAAATTTTGTATTCCTTCCCATACAGCAAAATTAGAGTTTGTTTCCTATCCTTTGGATGCAAATCTGTTGTATCCACTATCTTTGCAAATGGATTTACTTATTCCGGTGCTATTTTTTATTGTTGGTAGCCTAATTTTTATAGGTATCACCCTTAGTATATGGCGTTTGCTGCGTCCTCACCGCCCGTATAGGAATAAGCTAACAGCTTATGAGTGCGGTGAAGAACCTATTGGCAGTGCGCATGGGCTTTTTAACAGCCGATTTTATATCATGGCGCTTGTGTTCTTATTATTTGAGGCCGAATTACTATTTCTTTTCCCTTGGGCAGTAGCTGTTTTTAGGTCACGAAGTACTATTTCCTCTGCTTGGGCAACTCTTGTGAGTATTGAAATTTTTTTGTTCGTACTTATTTTAACCATTGGGCTGGGCTATGTTTGGCACAAAGGCTATTTCAATTGGGGTAAAAATTATTTGCCCCCTCCTGTACAGAATAGCTTTGTACCCCGTTCTGTTTATGAAGCATTTAATAATAAACGGCAATAAAATTGCTGTTTATGTCTCGACTACTTTTCCTCTATGATAGAAGAACTTGTTTGCTGTGCCCTGCTGGCGTTTGCCATTTCGCTAGTACTGACGCCTGAAATTATCAAGGTAGCACACAGTTATCAGATTCACGACATGCCTAATGAGCGCAAAGTGCATTCGCAGCAAATCCCTCGGTTTGGTGGTTTGGCTATTTTCATGGGGTTGATTATCACCCTTTTGCTATGGTCTTTCTGGCGCAGTGAACTTTTTAATCTTCCGCTGCTAGCTGCTGCCACAGGCATTGTAATTGTTGGTTTTCGCGATGATTTTCTACCCCTGCGGGCGAGCGTGAAGTTGTTAGGCGAAGTGATAGGCGCATTTATCATTATTTTCTTTGGCGATATTCGTCTGGAATCACTGCACGGTCTGTTGGGCATTGATGAACTACCTATTTACATCAGCTATGCAGTCAGTATCTTTACCATCATTGTTATTACCAATGCCTTTAATCTAATCGACGGCATTAATGGGCTGGCAGGTTCTATCGCTATTCTGGTATTCAGCACCTATGGTTGCTGGTTCTATATCAACGGAGATATGCCGACTGCTGCCCTTTGCTTTGGCATCATTGGCGGCACGCTTGCTTTTTTGCTGTTTAACTATCAGTCCAAAATATTTATGGGCGACTGCGGTTCGCTTTTGCTGGGTTTTATGGCAGCGGCTGTAACTATTAAGTTTCTTGGCGATAACGCCCAACTGCCTAATACAGCAGCGCATCACTTTGCCAGTCCGGTTATGTTTGTGTCCTGCCTGCTGGCTTTTCCGCTGTTCGATACTATTCGTGTGTTTACCTTACGCCTTGCAGCGGGTATTTCTCCTTTTACTCCCGACCGCAATCATATCCATCACTTGTTGATTGGCATGCACTTTCCACATGCGGTGGCAACTACCATTATTCTCACGTGCAATCTGGCGTTTATTGCCGCCGCGCTTTTTTTGCAGGGCTATAACGACAACGTTCTCATCGTCGGCGGCATCATTAGTGCGGTTTTACTGACGCGTTTTTTAAAGTCTAAGAATGTTAGATTCAACAGGCAGCGCAAAGGCAGCTTACTGCACGATGAACAGAAAGTCGCCCGAAAAACCAAAAGCATCCGCAAAGAGAGGATAATAGAAGGTTCATAGAAAAACCCGCTGGAAACAAAGTCCCAACGGGTAGATCGAGT
>Ga0308417_1001484_pt1 | contig 16024 bp, 21 predicted proteins | sample HotsprSampleOS65_FD_203528 | JGI IMG/M metagenome (GOLD analysis project Ga0308417, IMG submission 203528) | Hot spring phototrophic mat microbial communities from Octopus Spring, Yellowstone National Park, Wyoming, United States - 20090730_OS65 ... | reverse complement strand
AAGCGGTTCAGTGCGATGGCAATCCGTGATGAGCGCGGTCAAGCGTTGCAGGTGTTGACCGTGATGGACTTGGCAGAACTGCTGGATTACCTGCAGGTGTCGGACAAGGTGATAGTGGAGTGGACAGGTGGTCGCGCCTATCAGCTGTTGGAGATGTTGTACGCGCAAGGGTTTCGGAATCTCTATGTGTACGAGGGTTGGCTGAAGGCGGATAGGACAGCCTTGGGATTCACTCAGAAGGGCGACTATCAAGACGCTTTGACGCTGAGCTATGTGTTGTGGGCGTCGCTGACGAAAGCCGTTCCGTTTCGGTTGGGTGCGGTGATTGACTATGTGAGCATGCGCGAGGTGTATGAGTTGCGCAGGCTCAGCATGCAGTGTGAGCGGCTGCTCAAGGTGCAGTTGCAGTTGGGGAACTGGACGGAGGCGTCTACGGCGTCAGCGGATGCAGCGCGTAGGTTGTCGGCGCAGTTTGCGGAGGAGCGGAAGGCGTTGCTGGAGGAGCTGCGTCGGCGTTGTATGGAAGTTCCGAGTGTGGCGCGGTTGGTGCGTGCGTTGGCAACAGTGTTTCCGCACAGCGAGATTAGCATCTATGAGTTGGCGATATACCTGTCGCCGTTAGAGCGATTTTCGTCGTTGAGTGCGCTGCGTCGGTATTGCGATGTGTTGCCTGCAGCGGATGTGAGCGGCGGGCAGGTGGTGATGCGTCGTCAGCGTGGCGGTCAGAAGCGAGCGCGTGTGTTGATGCATCGCTTGTTGATAGGTCAGCTTGGTATTGGTGGTGAGTCTCGTCCTCGTGGCAAGTGGCGCGATTACTACGATCGGTTGCGTCAGCGGATGGGGCATGGTCAGGCGATGATTCGGCTGATGCACAGGTTGCTGGGGATTGTTTGGGATCTGTATTGGTCTGAGAGCGAGCTGCCGCAGACAAACTGGGAGGTGCGTTTGCAGCGCAAGCGTCGGCGGGAGCAACTGATGGAGCAGTCGCTGGTGCTGGTGGCGCGCGGGTTGTCGGACAGAGAGGTATGTAGGCAGTTGGGGCTTCACCGCAATACGCTGTTGGGTTGGAAGCGGCATGATGCGCAGTATTTAGAGCGGTACATTCGGGCAAGGTTGCAGGCAGAGTTGCAGCGGGAGGTGTCGGGTGGTGACGCGTCTTTTCATCGGGAGGCAGCGAGCGATGCGTAGGCTTCTCTCTCACCTGTCCGCTTGTTGGTCATACACACCTCCCGACGGCGGGGGCTTGGCTCCCCTTTGCCCCCGCCGCTTTTTCTCAACTTCTCTCACAGCCAGTCTCGTGTCTCCGTTGGGCTGGGGCGTTGCCGCAGTTCGCCCCAGCCTCTTTTTGGAGGTGATGCGCGTGGAGATGACTCATGAGCAGATGGATGCGCTGTTGCAGCGTTATGACGGGCTGCCCGTGCCGATGCAGGCGATGGTAGACAGTATGGTCGCCGAGATGGTGTCGGGGCTTGACCCTGACAGTGAGGTGACCGAATGGGCAGCCCGATTTTGGACGGCGGTGCTTGTGCGGATGGCGCTTGAGGCGGGAGGTGGTGCGGATGCGTCCGACTCCGAATGATGTGCATGGGGTGTGGTTAGACAGGGTGCAGATTGACCACAGCATCGATGCGCATGACATTGATGTGATTCGGGCACTCTGTGAGGTGTGCGAGCGGCCACTGACGGTGGCGCGGTTGTTTGAGTTGTTGCAGGGTGAGCAGAACGAAACCGTGCGTCGCGGGTTGGTGGAGGTGATACGCCAGCGTGCGGCGCGCGGCGAGGGGCGCGAGGTAGCGGAATGCTATGTGCGGCTGATGGTGCGTCGTGGCGCACGCGAGCTAACGGCGGAGCGTGTGCAGAAAGCGGTTGGCGTGTCGCTGCGTATAGCAGGTGAAGCGTTGTCGGCGTGTGGGGGTGTGGAGGTGCGCGAAGTGGTAGACGGACGCCGAGTGCGCGTCTACCGCTTTGACCAAGTTGAGTGCGAACTGGTCAGCGATGGTGTTCAGTCTGACCAAGTTGAGTGCGAACTGGTCAGCGATGGTGTTCAGTCTGACCAAGTTGAGTGCGAACTGGTCAGCGATGGTGTGCAGTCTGACCAAGTTGAGTGCGAACTGGTCAGCGATGGTGTTCAGTCTGACCAAGTTGAGTGCGAACTGGTCAGCGATGGTGTGCAGTCTGACCAAGTTGAGTGCGAACTGGTCAGCGATGGTGAAACTTGCGACCATAACCTGCTGCGTGCGGTGGCTGCACTGGTAGGTCAGCCGCGCGTGCTGCTGCATGCGGCGGCGCGGTTGGCAAGCACAAGTCGCGAGCGTGCATTGTGCGCAGCGTGCGACGAGATCCGTCGGATGCTGGTGCTGGTGCGGGACGAGGCGTCGGCGGCGGCGTGCGGGGCGCGTGCGCGTGGTCTGCTGGCGCAGGTGGCGCGTGCGGAGGGTGCGCGGCAGGAGCAGCCTGACCAGTATCGGTTGGATGGCTTGTATACCGAGCGGGAGTTGGGGTGGATTCCGCACATATTGGAGTTTGTGGAGTCGCGCAAGCGGGTGTTGCCGTTTTATGTGGCGTTGCACTTGCGGGACAAGTTGCGGTTGTCGCGCAAGGAAATGCAAGCGGTGCAGGATTTGGTGTGGCGCATGGCGAGCAGTGGGGATGCGGGTTTGCGGCTGGTGGGCGCGATGGTGGAGCGCGCGCCGTTGGCGCGTGAGGAGGCGGGATAGATTTCGGCATCGCCGAAGCGGGGATGCGCACGCACAAAGGGATGTGCAACCGCCCGCACGGACGCGGGCTGCGCCTAACCGCATCCCTCGCCCATCCCCTTCGCGTTCTGCTCAGCAGATTCCTGCTCGCGCCGAATCGCCTCTGCTTCCTCTCGCAGGGCTTCGGCAAGTATTGCCCTGATCTCAGCGCGTACCGTGCGGTAGTTGCGCTTCGCGCGTCGCTTCAGTGCTTCGTACAGGGCGTCGTCCCAGCCGAGAAGTTCCCGCGTCATAGCGGGAATATTCTCGCACACACCCCCTGTACGGTATCAAGTTTTCAAGGTGGCTAACTTTGATACCGTACACTTTGCACTTGCTGTGGTGGCAACGGGCGCACCATCTGCCGCGGCTGTGATATAGTAAGCGTGCGTAGGGCTGGCTGGATACAGAAGGCAATCAAGCGTCCAGGCGCGTTTCGCGCCAAAGCGAAACGCGCGGGCAAGTCCACCAAAGCCTTCGCCCAACAGGTGCTGCGCAATCCCAAACGACACGACCCACGCACAGTACGCCAAGCCCAATTAGCCACAACGCTTATGCGCCTGCGGAGGAGGTCAAGCCGATGAAACTGCGCCTACCCGACGCCGATACCCAAACGCAACTGCTCGCGCTCTACCAGCAACTGCTGCAGATACTGCGCGAGTTAGAGCAGCGCATCAAAGCCCTTGAAACGAAGCAGGAGCCAAAACGATGAGTCCAGCAGAGATTATCAGCGCAGTAGCCACAATCTACAACATCGCCCGCAGCGGGCAGCAAGCCAATCGCGCCCAAAGCGCGTTGGAGCGTCTGTACGGGTTGCAAGCCGACATTGTGCAAGCAGGTCTACCGCTGATGCGACAGTTGTACGGCATGCAACAGCGGGCGCTCTCGGAGCTATCTGCCCAAGATCCGAATGCGGCAGCCCGCGCCCGCGCCGATGTGATAGCCAATGGCATCCGCGCCTACCTGCGCCGAAGTGGGCTGCAGAACGCCCTGTCAGGTGAGCGCGCAATAGCGCAGGCGGTTGGGCTGGCGGCGCGCCCCCAACCATTCACGCAGATTCTGGGCGTCAATCCGCTGGCGTATGTGGACAGGGGCGGGCTGCAGAATCTCACACAGTTGGGCTTGCTGGAGCGCGCCCGCGCGGAAGACGCGCTGGGACGCTGGATAAGCGTGCTGGGCGATGTGCTGAACGAGATCTTTGATAAGCGAGGTGGCAAGTGATGATGCAAGATTCACTGCAGGCACAGCAGGCACAGAACCACGCGCAGGAGATGCTGAAAACCTACAACGCACTGATGGACGCCACGCTGCGTGCGTTGCTGGAGCCTGATACGCCGACGCCTGTCAACAAGCGCAGCTTGATTGCATCCGCCATTGCCAGCCTGTTCGTGCCCCAGCAGTTCGGCGCGGAGCTGCTGCGTCGCCCCTTCCTGCGAGCGCAGCAGCTCGACGCAGAAAAGCAGGCGTTGCGTCAACAGGCGTTGCGCGGGCTGGAGAGCCTGCTGCGGATTCAGGAGCCACTGACGCGAGCAGCCCTAACCGAGACCATGCAGCAGCCGTTGACACAGGCGCGTGCAGTGCGTGAGTTGGCGCAAGCCGAGCAGTCCCTCGCACAGGCAGGCAAGGCGGAAGCCGAAGCGGAATCGATTGCCAAAAGCAGCCAGCTGGAACCCCTGCGTATTGCCCGCTACCTTGCCGAACAGTATGCCCAAATCGCAGGGGCGGAAGACGCCACGCCCGAAGAAGCCGAAGCCTATCGCACATGGGCAAACAGCATCCTGAAACAACTTCAGCTGCCCGAACTACTCGAAATCAAAGCCATGTCCCCGCGTCAACTGTTGGCGTTGGCGCGCGCCGATAGCGAGGCGGCGCGCGCACAATTGTTGCAGGAGCAGGCGCAAACGGAACGCGAGCTGCGCCAAGCGGAGCAGGCGATAAAGGCGTTGCAAGCGTTGCAGGTGCAGGCGCAGATCAATCTCACGCGCGCCCGCACAGAAACCGAACAGGCGCAGGCGCAGTTGGTGCGCAAGCGCATGCAGGAGATTGATGCGGCGATAGCGCAGGGCTGGGCGCGCATTCGAAACGACCAAGCGCGCATCGCGCTGATGGCGCAGGAGCTGGATTTGAAACGGGATGTGGAATCGCGCAAGACGGCAGCCAACCTGCTAACAGGTGCGCTGCAGCAAGGACGCGACTACGAGCAGCTGGCAGCGCAGTTGGAGCGCGAGGCGGGCAGAACGGTGGTCATCGACCAAATACGCGGCACGAAAGACTATGTGTATGACACCGCGACGCGCCAGTCTATGCTGCAGCAAGCGCGTCAGTTGCGGGAACTGGCGCGTCAGGCGAAGGCGCTCAGCGAGGGCTTGCGTGCAAAACTGGGCGTGGTGGTGGAGGAGTATCAAGATCCGCAGGGACGCACGCAATATCGGGTACTGGAGGTGGACGAATGATCAAGGCATTGGTGAAACGCTATGTGCGCCAGTGGCTGTTCGAGCGCGCCCTCTACCTCTCGGATGAGGACTTGAGCCGTCTGGCAGGGGGCAACCCGCTCACGCTGGCTTATGTGCGCAAGGTCTATCAATTGATCCGCAAGCGCGTGGAGCAGGCGTTTGATGAATGGTAAAGGTCGTGTCTTGCATGACACAAGGTCAGCCACAGCAGGTAAGCGGGTGCTGCGTGACACAGGAAAGCGTGATAGACGCGTTTTAGTGGACACCGCCAGCGCCATCCCGAGCGAGCCGCCGCCCAGAACAGGGATGCCCTCGATGGCGGCTTTTCGCGTGTCCGAATTGACCGAAACGCCCCTTGCCAAGCAGATATTGGGCGTCGTCAAGGGCGGCGCGTCGGAGCAAGAGATTCGGCGCGTCTACGAAACGCAAGGGATACGCGCCGCGCTGCAAGCCATCCAACGATATGCGCCAGCGGGAACCCAACTCACCACAGGCGAGGCGCTCTATGTGATGCGCGAACTGCTTGCCGACACACCCAGCGCATGGCAGATTGCCAAGCGCGCCTTTATCGCTCCCGAAATCTTGCATCCCGAATCGAATCCCAAAGAAGTGCTGGAAAAGAAGGTGGGCATACTGGAGCGCATAGGCAACACCCTGCGCACGCCCCAGCGTGCCATAACAGCCACCATCCTGACCCAGACAGCGCAGGGCAAAACCTTCGGGCGCGAGTCGGGGCAGCCCGTGCAGGTGCAGGACTGGGCGAGTGTCTATGCAGCGGATCCAACCTTCGGCAGCGTGCTGGAGGCGGTCGCACCGCAACTCCCGCAGTGGGCGCGAGTGGCGCTGGGCTTTGCGGCGGATGTGGTCATAGACCCACTCATCTTGGCGTCGGGCGTAACAAAAGGCACGCGCGCGCTGGGCTTAGCCGAAAAAGCCACCGCCCTTGGCGAGGTGGGGCAGCGATTGCAGCAGGGTGGGCGTGTGCCGCAGGCGGTTGGCAAGGCGTTGGAGCGCACGGCAGAGCTGGCAACGCGCGAGGTAAAAACGGCGCAGGCGTTGGAGCGCTCGCTTGCCGATAATCTGGCAGGCGCGCTCGGTATCAATCCGAGCCTTGCCCAGCAGAGCAGTTCGCCCCTGCGCGCCGTCGGGCTGGGCATGCACTACATGCTGGATCCTGTTGCTGTCACGCGTGCGATACGCGAGGCGTGGCAAACAGCGCCGCAGGGTGAACGCCTGCAACGGGTCTATCGCGACTTGGAAGCAGTGCAGCAGTTGCGTTCGCAGGTGGCATACGGCGACAAAATAAGCGATGCGCTGCAGGACATTCGGGCAGTTTATGGGGCGATTCCAGAGGCGGTCAAAGCGGAGGCGCAACGGCTGACCGAGATGCAGAACCGCCTGCCCAACTTCTATAACAAGGCGTTGGCTATCTGGAAGTCCACCAAGACGATATACAATCCGCCAAGCACTGTACGGAACTTCCTCCAGAACTTTGTCTTCCGACACCTCACGGGCGAGGCGACGCAGCGTTTGCCGCAAGCAATCGCACGCCTTGCCCGTGATAGGAATCGATTCATCGAGTTGTGGCGTCAGACCGAGAATGCGAGTGGTCAAGCGTCGGAGCTGATGATGCGCACAGCAGAGGCGGTGGACGAGAGCGCAAAGCAGCCGTTGTGGCGGCGTGTGCATGAGTTTATGGCGCGCGCCTACGAGGGTGCAGACCGACTGGCGGCAGTGCTGCTGGCAGAGGCGACAGGCAAACCACCGCAGAGTTTTATGCTCAACTACGGCGAGATCCCGCGCACGATAGCATTATTGCGCGACAGCGGACTGGTTCCGTTTATTGCCTGGCAGTATTTCGCTGTGCCTGCGGTGGTGCGAGGGGTGATAGAGCATCCGCATCGGGCGAAGCAGGTGTTGCAGCCGATATTGGCGTCGGCGCCATATGAGGAGGCGAAGGGCGAACGGGTGCAAGTAGGCGACCGCGAGATGGGGCTCAATGTTTTCCTGCCGATAAACCCTGCCGAGTTTAGCCCGAACGCAGGTCTGCTCGACCCCGGGCAAGTGCCCGCAGTGCAGCTTGGCTCGCGACTGTCGCAAGCCCTACAGGGAGAGGGAGAGACCATGCAGCCCGCTGCGGATGCTCTTCGGTTCCTGCGCGACTTTCTGCTGCCGCCTGCCTTCGCCTACTACATCCCTGGCGTCATTGCACCGCTCCCGCAGGAGGCGGGCAAGCGGCGTCCACGCGAACGACTGGACTACCTGCTGGGGTTGCTGGGCGTCTCCATGCGCCCTACAGATCCCGAGTGGGATCGCTACTGGCAGCTGTATCGCGAGCGGCAGCGAGAGCGACGCAAGCAGCGACTCGAAGCGAAATAGTGTCTCAAAATGTCTCAAAATGTCTCACGATAGGGGGGAACAGGTATCATGCGGAAGGTAGAGCGCATCGTGTGGCATACGGCTGCGCATGGGCGCGACGGGCAAGCGTTCGACGCCACTGCCGCGCAGATCGACCAGTGGCACCGCGAACGCGGCTGGAGCGAAATCGGCTACAACGCCGTGATACGCTTCAGCGGCGCGATTGAGCAAGGGCGCGACCCGCGCAAAATCCCCGCAGGCGTCGCAGGGCTGAACCAGACCACCTACCACATCTGCTTCTCAGGGCACGGCGACATCGCCCCACTGACACCCCAGCAACTGGAAAGCGGCGTGCAGCACACGATTGAGATGCTGCGCAAGTACGGCTTGGTGGAGCGGTTCCTCAGCGAACCCGACGGGCTAATCGTGATGGGGCATCGGGAAGTGAACGAACTCGTGCGTCGCGGGCTTGCGCCGACGCCCACCACCAAAACCTGCCCTGGTCGGCTGGTGGATATGGACGCCGTGCGCCTGCTGATTCGTCAGCGATTGACCCAGCCGCCTGCGCCCGCCTACACCTACGATGCGCAGGCGGCAGGCGAACTGTTTCAGGGGCTGCGTCAAGTCTACGCCGCCGCCGCCAAACTGAAGCTGCCCGACGCGGTGATGCGCCTCCTGAACCAGTTCCGCAAGCAGCCCGAAATCGACGCACTCATCGAACGCTATAGGCAGGCGAGTAAAAATGCAATGGGATGAGTGGGAGCAGATCTATCTGCAGTTAGATGTGGAACGAGCGTTAGAGCGATTAGACCCCGACGAACGCCGATTCGTGGAACTGCTGTTGGAGGGCAAAAGCCTTTCCCAAGCGATGCGGGAATGCCGCTGGAAGCGACGCGATTGGGAAAGGCTACGCGCCAAACTGGAGCAGCTGCTCCGCTGATATAGTGAGTGTGCTGAGCCGCTTACTCCAAGGCGACCCGTGCTATGAGGAGCACCTTGCCGAGCAAGTATTGCAGGAATACTTGCGCATCCACCGCCACACCATCGACCAGCTCCGCACGCGCGGGTGGGACTACGACGATGTCGTGCAGGAGCTGCGCATCAAACTCTGGTATCACTGGCAGCGGTATCAGCCGGGCAAGGTGCGCTTGCAGCAGTGGCTCAGTTGGCGGATGCGCCACACACTCAAGAATCTGCAGAATAGAACCCGCATGCTCCCATGCGTACCCATCGAGTGGATCGAATCGTGCGAGCGCTGATAGAGGCGCGTACCATAGAGGAGGCGGCGCAGCGAGCAGGGGTCTCCCGTGCCACACTCTATCGGTATCTGTCGCGCCCTGAGGTGCGGGAAAAAGTCGAGGCGCTCCGCGAACAGCAGCAGCAACTGCTCCTGATGCAACTGGCGCAACTGCATGCCAAAAGCTTGGAGCGCATCAGCGAACTACTCGATTCCGAGGATGAGCGCATACGACTGCAAGCCTGTCGGGAGCTGTTGCGCCTGCTGCGCCCACCGAGCGAACGGGAGGTGCTGGTGCTTGAGTGAGGCTTTCCATCTGCACCCTCTTGCCTCCGCTGCATGGCGGGCAGCAGTCGCTGGATGCATGGCTGCGCTCGCAATCCGATACCATTATAGCGATCCGCTGCGGCAGACGCTTTGGCAAAACCTACTACCTCGCCTCGCTCGCCCTAGAATCGCTGCTGCGACAACAGCAAGTGTGGTGGGTCAGTCCGACCTATCGCTTAACGCGTGTCGGCTTCGGCACATTGATAGCCCACATCCGCAAACTGCCAAGACCACTGCGCCAACACATCCAGCTTTATCGTTCCCTGCCCTATCGCGCCACATTCGGCAAGGGCTGGGTAGAGTTTCTCACGACGCGCCTGCCCGATTCGCTACAAGGTGAGGGGCTGGATCTGATTGTCTATGACGAAGCAGCGACGGACAGGAATCTAACGGAAGTAATAGAGCAGTACCTGTTGCCGACCACATTTGACAGAAGTGGGCGCATTATTCTCGCCTCCACGCCCAAAGGCGCCAACGACTTTGCTCGCTACTGCGAGCAATACCCTTGCTATGTGGCGTCTACCTACGACAACCCGCTGATTCGTCCCGAAACGCTGGAGCGGTATCGCCAGCAGCTGGAGGCAGAGGGGCGCGGCTACCTGTATCGGCAGGAGGTACTGGCAGAGATCGTCAAGGAGCTGGGCGCATTTTGGGAACGCCTACCCGAACTCTACGAAGGCGAACTCCCCGCAACAGCCGAAGTCGTCGGCATCGACTGGGGCTACAGCAGCCCGTTTGCCGCAGTGTGGGTGTACCGCATAAGCGACCGCTATGTCGTCGGGCACGAAGTCTACCGCCAGTATCTGTCGCCCGATGAGCAAGCAAAACAGGTGCTGCGCTTGCCCAAAGCGCGGCGGTATGTGTGCGACCCCAGCGTGCCAGAGCATGTGTACGAATCGTGGCGAAAGGCGGGGCTGACCCCACTGCCTGCCAGCCGCGACAGGGTGGGCGGTTGGCAGTATATCCGTCAGCTGATAGCGCAGGGCAAGCTGCAAGTGCATAAGCACTGTTTCCATCTGCTCGATGAGTTCCAAGCGGCGCAGGCGCACATCCGCAAGCCCGATGATTTAGTAGGCGAAGATCACGCGCTCGATGCCCTGCGCTATGCGCTGACCGCGCTGCCACAGCCGACGGAGCCGAAGCCGCGCAAGAGCGTCGACGAGTGGCTGCTGGAGCAGAGCATGCGACGCTATGAGCGCGAAGTACGGAGGCGCAATCGCTAATGGCAACCTATCTGTACCGCTGTGAGCATTGTGGGGAACGGGAGCTGCGCGACCCGTATCTGCAGCGCTGCCCCGATTGCAGCGGGCAGCTACGGCGCGTCTACCGTTTCGGAGTGCTGGTCAAGTTAGGCAAAAGCGATTTTGCAGGCATGCGCCCCGAAGACATCAACGCGCCAGAGACACCAGAGGAGAAAGCGATTTGGCGGGAATATGGCGACATCAAGGTCTAAAGGCGAAACGCCTGAGCGGCGGATTTTAGACAGACTGCAGGTGGCGTTGCAGCACAAGCAGCGGTACGACAGTAAGATCCGCCGCTTGCGAGCGCATATCGCCAATGTGCCCTTCGGCGAACACCTGCGCGAAAGCATCGACATCACCGATGTCAACTACCTGCTGGTCAACCTCCACCTGAAGGTGGCGGCGCTGATGGCGGGCATTCGCGATGCGCAAATCAGGTTTCGGAACGCGCCCGATACGCTCGGCTATGCCTACAGGGATCGCGTGCTGCTGCCCGCCTTGCCCGACTTCGAAGCGGCGCTCAAAGATCGATTCGGGGTAGGCGTTGGCACAATTGGCGTCGGCTATGAACAAGGCAAAGGAGCGTTTCTGATGCGGGTTGCGCCAGAGGACATCTACTGGTCGCCCACGCGGTTGCTGCACGACCCGCTCTACCTCTTCCGACGCGTCCACACAGAAAAGGGCGCCATCTACTGGGAATATTGGGATCGGGAAAGCTATGCACTAATAAGGGAGGACAAGGTGCAGCAGCTGCGAGCGAACCCGCTGCACGACATCCCGTTTCGCATTTTGACCAACCTCACAGTGCCTGGGATTGCGTTCCCGATTAGCGACACGGAGCTGTGCTTACCGGCGCAGATGCTGCTGCGGGAGAACCGCCGTGCATTGCTGAAAGCGGCGCGCACAGGCTCAGGCTTTTATGAATACCGCCGCGACGCCGTAGACCCGCTGGAGCTGGAAAAACTTGCCGACGGCGAGGAAGTGTTCATCGCGACAGACACGGGCAACGAAATCCAAGTGCGGGTCTCACCGCCCCTCAACATTGAGTGGGTGAACTTGGAGGGATTAGTCAAGCAAGACCTGGATGCCCAATCGGGCGTTTCCGAGTACCTGCGCGGCTCCATGCCGATAGCCAACACCATCCGATTTGCGACGCAGGTGCTGGCTGCCCTCTCAGCCCAGAATCTGCGTATCCAGTCCGACTGGCTGCCCATCCAGTCGGTGTTGCTCGATGTGGCGCGGCTGTGGGTGCAGCTGGCGCACATCAATGGGGAACGCATCCAGCACGGAGACGAAATGATCGACATGGGCAGGTTGCCCATCCAGCAGGTACACGCCTATCTCCCAGAGTTAGAACAAATGGACATCATGAGCATTCTGCAAAACCCGCTGATGGCGATGCAGCAGCAAGGCGCGTGATTTAGTAGTTGCTATGAAACTGCCCTTTCTGAACCGAGATTCGGGAGACAAGCCAGAGGCGGAATCGCCACAGATGGAGCAGCCGTCAACAGACGACGCTTTGCAACAGCTGCAGCGTTGGCGTGAGCTGGCGCAGACCAAAGAGGGGCAGCGCCAACTGGCAGCGGAGTTCTACCAGATGGCAGCGGTACTGGCGCTGCTGAGCATGGAAGAAGACGAACTGGAGCAGTTGCTACGCGAAGTAGAAGACCAGCAACCTCCCCAACAGAACAAGCCATCCGACCAACAGAACGAGCCATCCAAACCTGAAAACGAGCCATCCGAACCCGAAGCGGAGATAGAAATCCCGCGTGGCGAACCGCAGCCCATCACGCCCAAACAAGGGCGCGCCCGACTGCGTGATTTAGTAGGCGTGTAGGAGGTAGGAGGGGAAAACAATGTTCAACTTCAATGCTGCGACATACGCGGCGAAAATCGCCGAATATCTGGAGCAACATTTCGTCCCGCAGTTCACCACCTCGCGGGATCTCTTCGCCGCGCTACACACTCGCAAAGCTATTCGCGGCGCCGCCGCGCTGTTGGTGGCAGGTGTGGGGGTCAACCGCAACCCCACCGTGGCGGGCGTCAACAACCCGTACAACGCCGTGACAGTCAACGTGCAGACCAATGTCACGCCCAACTACTTCTGGAGCCACTACTTCGGCATGACGCTCGTCTCCTACGAGGAGCTCAAAATCAGCACCTCCGAAGGCGCCGTCCTCGATATTCTGGAAGAGCGGCTGAACGACACGATGGAGAGCTTCTACGAGCTGCTCGCAGACCACCTGCTCAGCTCGACTGCCGCTGCCAAAGAGCGGGTCAACGGCATCGGCTATATGCTCGCCACTACGGGCAGCTTCGGCGGCATTGACCGCGCCAACAATACTTGGTGGCGCGCAGTCAACACCACAAACGAAGGCGCCTTCACCTTGCAGAAGTTCAACCGTCGCTACAACCAAATTAAATCGCAAGGGGGCACACCGCCCACCATCATCGTCATGCCCGAAGACCTGTTCTCGGCGTATGAGGCGCTGGTCATCGCGTCCCAGCGATTCCTCAAAGACCAGAAGATGGCGGAGCTGGGGTTCGACAATTACCTGCACAAAGGCGCAGTGGTACTGTACGATAGCCGCATGCCCGCAGGCGAAATCTGGTTCCTGAACACGCGGCACTGCTATCTCACCTGCGCGACCGACAAACCCGACACGCAAGCCGCGCAGTTCCCAGACCGCCCAGCCTCAGGCTATGTCCATAACTGGCTGGCGCAGTGGGTGGCAACACGCTTGAACGCGCATGCACGCACCACAGGCTGGACCGTGTAAAATGAGCGAGTGGGTCAGCGCGACGCTCAAGGCGATAGGGGCAGCGGTCGCCCTCTGGTGGGGCGACCTGCCCGCCCTCATCAAACTCTTGCTCCTGCTGCAATCGGCGGATGTAGCCACGGGCGCCATCGAAGCGTGGTCGCGTCACAAGCTCAATAGCAGGGCGCTGCGGCAAGGCTTGGCGCGGAAGGTGGTGGTGCTGCTCATCGTGCTGGTCTGTCACGCGCTGGAGGGCGCGTGGCTACATGGGATAGGGTCAGCCGTCGCAGGTTGGTATGTCGTGTATGAACTGCTGTCCCTTTTAGAGCACGCCGCGCAGATGGGCGTGCCCATCCCAGCATTCCTCACAACGCGCTTGGAACGCCTCAAGGAGGGGGAGCCAGAATAGTCCGCTATGCCCACTACGAACTGGACAACCTCATCTACCGCCCGCGCACCCGCGCCCGCAACCAACGCTGCCGATTACAGATTGCAATAGACGACGCGGGCACGCTCACCAACATTACGCTGCTCGGCGTCAACGCCGAACCCGCTTCGGACGCCCGCCCAGTGCTCGGACGCTACCTTGTATCACCGCCGCCCACGCGCATTGAAAACAGCGCGGGCGAATCGTGGTGCTTTGAGTGGCTGGTGGACGACCATCGGCACTACACCTTCCGCTATCAGAAAGGCGGCGTTTGGCAAGAGATAGCCATCCCAGCACTGCCGACAGACCCACGCCTCGTCCAGCGCGCCGCCTTAGAAGGACTCTATGTGGCAGGACACGCGGTGGGGCGCATCGTGCGGCTGCATTTGCACCTCGCCTATCAGCAAGGCGGCATCCCCATCGAGCGCGACACGCTGGGCGGCGCAACCGTCATGTGGTTCAGCCTGTCCCATCCACTGTATCGCGCCACCTTGCACGAAGACGCGAACTACTATTACATCAAGCTCTATGATGCCGCAGGAGCGGAGCTGCCGCCCAACACGCTCATCAACACCTACTTGACCCTACACATCCTGAACGAACGGGGCTAAGATGGCGCGTATAGGACGCATCCTACAATCAGGCGATACGCTCTTTGCAACGCATGGGCTGCCCGCCAACGCCACACGCCTTGTGCGCTACGCGAGCGACGATGACTACCTCCGCCTCGCCGTGCCCGATGTGGACTGCGCCGCCACACCCCCGCAACCCCCTCCGAGCGAACGCGACAGCTTCACCGAACCGTATCGCTGGCTCGGCAGCAGTTCGCCCACGCACGAAAGTAACGCAGGCTGGCGCTTCCGCTACAATCACCACCTCTACACCAGCGACACCTGCTACCCGTGGGGAGCGTTCACTTTGCGAGCCTACGCCGATACCAGCGCGCTGCCACCGTGGCGCACACCCTCGCAATCCGCCACTCTGCTCTGCCTCTTAGAAGACATGCTGGGCAGCATCACCGAAGGGCTGCTTATCGAATACGGCGAGGTAGGAATCGGGGTGGGCTACCAGCATGCGCGCTGCTGCGATAACCCGCAAGAGTATAACTTCCGCTGCTTGCTGGTCAAAAACGGGGATGTGCTGGAAACCGCCTTCCCCGCAGCCAGCGGCAACACTGTCGCGATGGAGTTAGACTACACAGGCGATACGGTCTACTGGCGCTTCACGATTGGCAGCGACGCCTACGAGTACAGCATATACCGCACCCTTACACCCACACGCACTGACCTGCGCTGGCTGCGTGAGACAGCAGGCGGCTGCCCGCCCGAACCCGAAACAGACGCCAGCGTGTTGCTCCAACAGATAACCAGCCTGCCCGAAAAAACCTACCGCTTTGAAAGCAACGCGCTGCTGTTGAGTGAATCGGGGCGACTGCGGGCGCGCATACTCACACCCGCCACACCGCACAAGGTGCAGCTAAAGCCAGGCACAGGCGCGTGGCAGGACGCCATCGAAACGGGCGGCGCCTATCGCCTCGCCAGCGACCCCGAAGCGAGCGAGTGGCGCATCGCCATCGAGACCGCCGCGTTGCTGGAGCGAATCGACTACTGGGCAGTCCCGTCAGGCAACGGCGTGCTGGAGTACACGCTCACGCCCTATCTCCTCTTGCCCAACCGCTACATCGCACGCTACAAACTCGCCTACTTCAATCCCGACAATCCCCCGACCTTGCCGTTCAACCTGCGCGTGCTCTCCGCCAGCGACCGCATCACCATCGTGCAGAACCGACTCCTCCTATCAGACCAGTTGGAACTCTATGAGCCACCACGCCTGCTCTACCTGCTCTGTGATTCAGTTTAGGGGAGAAAACATGGCGTGGAACGAGAACACGATATTGAACATCGCACGCAGTTTCGTCGGGTACGACGCGGACGAAAGCGTGCTCACGCTGGATGATGTGCGCGCCATCTTCGCACAATTCGCCGAAGAGACGCTGGCGTTTGATGTGGAAGAGACCATCAACATCACGGCGGGTCAGCGCGTCTATCCGCTGACCCAAGTGTTTCGCATCGAGCGCGTCTTTCTGAACAGCACAGAACTGCCCCGTTCCGACATTCCCGAAACGCAAACTTGGCAGCAAAAAGGCAGCAGCCTCGTGCTGAACTTCACGCCGACAAGTGGCGCGCTGCGCCTTGTGGGGCAGGGCGTGCCGCTGAACATTAACACGGTTAATTTGCAGCCTGAGCAGGAGTATATGCGCGTGGTCGCCTACGGCGTAGCAGCGGAGTTTCTCAGCCGCTATCCAGACGACGGCGCCACCACGCGCGCCCTGCTCTATGAGCAGCGCTACCTGCGCGGGGTCAACCGCTTGCGACAGCGCAGGCACTACAAAGCCATCAAGCGCGGCATCGCCAATCAGCCTGGTGATCGCATCCCGCTGACATGAAAACCTTAGAGTGGCAGTCGCATCGCACAAATGCGCCGCGC
>Ga0308417_1001483_pt1 | contig 16033 bp, 10 predicted proteins | sample HotsprSampleOS65_FD_203528 | JGI IMG/M metagenome (GOLD analysis project Ga0308417, IMG submission 203528) | Hot spring phototrophic mat microbial communities from Octopus Spring, Yellowstone National Park, Wyoming, United States - 20090730_OS65 ... | reverse complement strand
CCGGCCGAATAGCTACGTCGGCGGCGGGCCGTACATCGAGGTTCAATCGGGCCGCGACGGCAATGCCGCCAACTACGTGGGCGGAACGGGTGTGGTGCGGCTCGGCCGCGGCGAAGATATTTCCGTCGTGGTCAACGAGGTTGACAACCCCGGCGCGGGCAACCCGAACAAGGTCAACGAGTTCCGGGTGGCGGTCAACGTGCTGGGGCTGAGCGAAACCGATACGCTGTCGTTGGGCGGCAACCGCGGGGCGTACACCGGGCTGCTGCGCTCGGCCCGCGGCGACGACCGCAACGGCAACTACGCCTTGGCGCGGTTCACCAACGTCCGGCCCAACGCCGGGGCGGTGGTGGCGCTAGGCTCGTGGAACGACAATCGCATCATGGCCGACTTCGTGCTCACGCACGACCCGAACGGCCCGGCGCCAATCGTCCTTTCCGATCGCGACGAATGGGGCTTCGTGATGATCGGCAACGTGACCACGCTCGATAATACCGAACGCTGGCTGCAACTGGGCATCAACGGCGGCAACCTCTACGGCCCGACCGACTACCACATGGACCTGGTGGGCACGCTCTCGGGCAAGGCCAACGTCTTGATGAACAGCCGCGAGATGGTCCGCGTCATGCCCGTCAGCATCGACGGCGGGGCCAACACCTACAGCAGCTTCAACCTCAACGGGCGGACGCTGCGGCTGGCCGGCGTCGGCGAGTTGGAGGTGCAAGCGAATCCCGGCGTAGGCACGATCGAGATTGCCGCGGCCTATCGGCAGAGCTACGGCCGCCGCGCGATCGGCATGTGGTACGGCCGCGACGGGCGGACCTGGGGTACCCAAGGCGCCGATCGGCTCGATATGACCTTCACGGCCGGGCAGTTCCGCACGCTGACGATGTTCGTGCAAGATTCGGGTTCCGGCCCCGGGTTGGTCAACGACTTCACCGGCTCGATCAACGCGGCCGCCAATTCGTCGGGCGTCGTCGAAGCCCGGCGTTGGGGCAACGCCGACGCGGTGCAAGGCCGGGTGAACACGAACCTCGGTTTGGCCGAGGGCGGCGTGCTCGCCCTGCGTTCGTTCGACAACGAGCGGTTGGCCGTCGGACAGGTGGCCCTGACCGGCAGCGGCTGGCTGCTCAACGATACGGCCGGCGGGGCGACGAACATCACCGTCAACCGCGTGGCGGCCCAGCCCGGGGCCGAGTCGGCGGTGCTCTCGATCGGCGGCGGGCAACAGACGAACATCGTCGGCTCGGGCGCAACGCCGGCGGTTCAGGCCGGGGGCATCGTCGCGCACAGCGAATTGGCCTTCAACCCCGGATCGGGCCAAACCGCCACGGTCGACGCCCCGATCACCCTGGGCAACACGAAGTTGCAGGTGAAGAGCGGCACGGTCGATCTGGGTACGCGGATGATCGACACGCTGCCCGATCGCGCCGAAGCGGCGCAGCCGATCTCGTCGCTGGAAGAGCGGTTCTATCGGCCCAGCTACGTCGGACTGGGGCCGACGGGCTTCAACTCGTTCGGCGGCGACCCGTTCGTCTCCTTTGAGAACGCCGTGAACTTCCTCAATGCCCCGACGAGCAACATGGGCACGCTCACCGGTGCGTTGTCGTACGCGAACGACACGGCGATGCGCGTCCGCGCGGAGTCGTACGGCAGCTTCCCCGCCGAGGCGGGACAATCCGGCGACGACCAGATCGGCGCGGCCTGGAAGGGCACGATCACCGTGGGCGGGGCGGGCAACCCGATCCAGCCCGGCGTGGTCTCCTTCGGCGCTCGCAGCGACGACGGCTCGACCGTCTATATCGATCTCAACGGCGACAACGTCTTCCAGGCTAACGAGCGAATTGTCGATAACCGCGGCCCGCACGGCACCGAGCACACGATAGCGACCGTGGCATTGGCTGCTGGGACATACAATATCGCCGTTGGGTTCTACGAAGGCAACGGCGGCGCCGCGGCCGAGGTGCGCTGGGCGCCCGGGGCCGTGAGCGACTACTGGCAGATGCAGGTGCTCAATCCGAGCGGCACGTTCGGCGCGTTCAACCCGTACAGCATCGTTCAAGTCGATAACGACGCTGTCCTCAAGGCCGGGGCCGTCCGGGTGGACGAGCTGATCATCGGCGAAGGGGCCAAGTTGCAGGTCAACGCCCCAAGCGGGGCGGCGGGCACCAGCGTGGTGAACCTGCTGCAAATCGCCAACGGCAGCGGCGGGTTCTCGTGGGACTTCGGCGGGCTGGGCGGCGGTGTTGCGATACCCGCGAGCGGCGAACTCGGCTCAGCGGGCGGAACCGGCGGCGCGGCCAACCCGGTGCCCGAGCCGGCCGCGTGGGCGATGGCCCTGCTGGCGGTGATCGCCGGCTGGCTGGCCGCGCGGCGGCGCAGGTAGAGTTTCGAGACGATCGCCAGCAAAGCAGCCGTCGGCAAGGCGGCTGCCAAGAAGGCGGCGAACGAAACAAGCGAAACGGGGAGGCTCGACATACCGTCGAGTGCTCCCCGTTGTCTTTTCGGCTGGCGTTGGCGAAAACGCTGCCCGATCGGGATCAACCGCACGCGCCCACTTGCGCCGGGCGGCTATTACGGGTTATGCCACTTTCACCGGTTTGCCTTTTCGGGCAGATTCGGTCTGCTTGTGGCAGAGGACGACCGCGTCACGCGCCAGGCGGCCGTCGAGCACGGGCGATGTTTGCCCGGCGCCGACTGCGCGAATCACTTCGCCCAACTCGGCGCGGAAGGCATCCATCGGGTCGCCGCCGCCCAGTTTCGGCCGAACGGCCCGTCCGCGCTCGTCGAGCACCGTAAGCGGCATGGCCAGCACCGGCCCGGTGGCCAGATTGGCGAAATCATAGAGCAGCGTGGCTCGTTCGAAATAGATTTCGAAGGCGTGGGTGAACGGGCGGCCTTGCTGGCGGATGACGCCGCTGGAGGCCGTTACGACCAGATCGGCGTCGTCGAAAACGAATTGCGTGGTGAATTGCTCGACGACCGCGCCGCGCATTCGCCCGGCGGTGTTGACGACCTTGGGCATGCCGAACAACAGGCGGATGAAGTGCGCGTCGTGAACGTGGAGGTCGAGCATCGGTCCGCCGGTGTGCTCCGGGTCGTAGAAGCGGGGGAGCCATTGCGGATCGGAGATTACCCGCTTGAAATGGCCGCCGAGCAGTTTGCCGTACTTGCCCGATCGGGCGGCGTCGAGCGCAAAACGATACTCTGGGAAGAAGGGGAGCACGTGCCCGATCAACAGCAACCGGCCGGCCTTCTCGGCGGCGGCGCACATCTTCACGGCGTCGGCGGCCGACAGTGCGATCGGCTTCTCGCAAAAGACGTGTTTGCCGGCGCGGAGCGCGGCGATGGTCGCCTGGGCGTGCAATCCGGGCGGCAGGCACACATCGACCAGATCGACGTTGGGATCGGCGACGAGTCGTTCGATTTCGCTGTAACGGGCGACGTTGCCGAGGTCCATCATTTCGCCCGGCGGGCCGAAGTTGCCCTTGATCGAGCGCCAGTCGCCGCTGAGGCGCACCGGGTCTTGCTCGCACAGGGCGACGACCTTCGCCCCGCGAAGCTTGCGGTAGGTGAGATAATGCACCATGCCCATGAACCCGATGCCGGCGATCCCGATGCGAATGGTCATCAGCTTCTCCCGAAGTTTGGTCAAAAAAGCGGTTGCAGGCTCCGATTGGGCCGTTGCGGGCCGGGGCCGCCGAGGGCCGGAAAAGGTCAACCGGCGGCGCGTTCGAGGCCGGCCAGGGCCTTGGCGGCGGCCTTGGTTTTTTCCAGTCCGGTCCGCGCGACTTCTAGGGCGTCGCGCTGCCAGTAATCGCGGTTGAACAGTTCCAGCGAGAATCCGCCGCGGAAGCCGGCGCGATAGAGGTCGGCGATCAGCGTTTCCAGCGGCGCGATGCCGTCGCCGGGGAAAACGCGGTCGGCGTCGCCGATCTTGTCGCGGGGCGGTTGGGCCGGATAGTCGTTGATGTGGAAGGTGTGCATCGCCGCTCCGTTGAGCAGACGGATCGCGGCGAAGTCGGAGCCGCCTTTATACAAGTGATAGGCGTCGAGCAACACGCAGGCGTCGGGGTGCGCGGCCTCGGCGGCGACGAAGATCGCTTCGCTTAGCCGGCTGAGCGTTTTCGACCCGCCCCAGATTTCCAGTTGCGCGACGACTCCCATCTGACGGCCGATCTCCAGCACGGCCCGATAGCGCTCGCCGATCTTCCGCAGATCGATTCCCGCCGTGGCGTGCGCGCCGGCCGGGGGGGCGGCAATGCGACGGCCGCCGATGCGCTGGATGAGTTCCATGTCGCGTTTCAGTTGTTCCAGGCCGCGCGCCCGGGCGGCATCGTCGTCGACGCACCATGCGGGGAATCCGATGGCGCTTTCCACCGTGATTCCGGCGTCGGCAATCTGTTTGCGCACATCGTCGAGGTTGCCGCCGCCTTGGGCGAACTCTTCCAGGTCGCGGAGCCACGGCTCGATGGCGTCGTAGCCGGCCTCGGCCGTGATCCGCACTTGCTGCGGGACGGGCAGCTTCTGGCCGCGGATGGTGGCCGTATTGAGGCTGAAACGAAACGGCAGCTTCTGGCTTGTTGCCGAGACTTTCTCGGCCGCCGTTGCCCCGACCGGGGCGAGCGCGGCGGCCCAGCCGGCGGCGCCGGCCCACAGAGCGGTTCGTCGAGTGATCGGTTGCATCGGTGCGAAGACCCTTTGGCGTAGAATGGTCGAAAGCCGACGAATTCCGGTGGAACGTCGGTAGTAGTTTGTCATGGCGCGGCGGAAGTTGCAACAGCCCCGGCGGCCTGAGGAGCCTTGTCGCCTCGGGGCCTGGGAGCCGACGCGGTCGGGCGCGCCGGTCTCTTCGACGGGCCGCGGGAAACCAAGAGGCGCCCAAACTGTGCGAGCGATGGCCGCCGAGCGAAGCGGCAACCGTAGTCGAGGGCAAATGGGTGCAAGGGCAGCGGTGGTAGGGGCAGCGGTGGGCAGGTGGGCCGGCAGCCGATATATTGAGCGGCGGTTGGGCTGCACGGGCTATGGTGTCGCCGATGTGCCGCCGGGCGAAGAAGCGGGAGAACGTCGCGAGGGGCCGGATTCATGGTAACGAAAGGGATCGTGCTGGCCGGGGGTTCGGGCACGCGGCTCTATCCGCTGACTCGGGCCGTGAGCAAGCAACTGCTGCCGGTGTACGACAAGCCGATGGTGTTCTATCCGTTATCGGTGCTGATGCTGGCTGGCATCCGCGACGTGCTGCTGATATCGACGCCGCACGATTTGGGCCTGTTCGAGCGGCTGTTGGGCGACGGCCGCCGTTACGGCATCTCGATTCGCTATGCCGCGCAGCGGTCGCCCCGGGGGCTGGCCGAGGCACTGCTCATCGGACGCGACTTCATCGGCAGCGAACCGGTGGCGCTGATCTTGGGCGACAATATCTTCTATGGGCAGGGGTTTCAGGCGATGCTGCTTCGGGCGGCGGCGCGGACCACCGGCGCCACGGTGTTCGCCTACGCGGTGAAAGACCCGCAACGGTACGGCATTGTCGAGCTGGCGCCCGACGGGCGGCCGCTGTCGATCGAAGAAAAGCCCGCGCGGCCGCGTTCGAGCTTGGCCGTGACGGGGCTGTACTTTTACGACTCTCGGGCCGTTTCGTGGGCCGAACGGTTGACGCCGTCGGCTCGGGGCGAGCTGGAAATCACCGACGTGAATCGGGCGTACTTGGAGGCGGGCGAATTGAACGTCGAGCGGCTGGGACGCGGTTTCGCGTGGCTCGACACGGGCAACGAAACCTCGCTCTTGCAGGCGGCCTGTTTCGTGCAAACGATCGAAGAACGTCAGGGGCTGAAGATCGCCTGCCTGGAAGAGGTGGCCTGCCGCAAAGGGTTCATCTCGCCCGATGAGGTTTTGGCCGCTGCCGCCCATTACCCGAACAGCTACGGCGAGTATCTCAAGGCGGTGGCCGCGGAGCTGGCCCGCGAGCAGCCTTCCCGCGGCGACTGACGCCCATCGAACTGGGTTCGCGGGGAGGCGTGCAGAATAATGAGGAGAGCGGCCGGAAGCTCATCGCACCGATGGGGCGACTGCCTACCTATGGCCGCTTTTGCGACGGCCTCCCGTCATGATGTTGCGGCAGCAATTTTCTCTGTGGTATTTGTTTGTGGTTCGTTTGACAAGCGTTGTCCCACGCCCCATGTTGCCGCATCGATTTTGCGGTCTCCAGTTTGCGACGGGGATCGTTGCGGTTCGCGCTGTAGCATTTTTCTCGTTTGGCACGGCGTTAGCATGTAATCCTGTGCGTTGTGGGACGAACAACGTCGGCTTTCGAGAGATTGGGGCCGGTTTGAGAGAAGAGCAAGGCCTGGATTGAGGCAGAACCCAGGCGAACAGAGGTTTGAGGCGAAACCAGTCGGGCACTTTCTATCCGAGACGTCCCCTCCGGAACGAGAAGTAGGCAGCCCGACCGGTCGGAAGCTAATGCTTCCGCATTGCAAGGCGGGTCGGAGAGCGAAGCCCGAGCGATCTCCGGCCCGCCCTTGTTCTTTCTTGATGTAGCATAATTGAACACATGTTGCAAAATGCAACACTTCGTGTTCACTCTTTGCATCGCAATGGGTACCCTTCGCGAAGGCAGGGAATTGCGAGTTCAGAATCGCGAGAGTCTAGAAACGCGAAAACGCGAGAGTTCGGAAACGCGAAAACGCGGAAACGCGAAAGTTCGAAAGTTCGAAAAGACAGCACATGGCTCGGCCTAGATTCGCGTTGCTTCGCGCGGATGAGCGGTTCTGCACACGCCCTTTGCGTCGCTTCGCGTGGATTAGCGGCTGAATTGTCTTCGCGCGCATTCGCGGCATCAGCCGGCCAAATCGGGCCGCGGCAGGTGTAGGCAGAAGGTGCTGCCTTTGCCGAGTGTGCTTTCGACGGTTGCCCGTCCGCGATGGTATTGGGCGATATGTTTGACGATGGCCAGTCCCAGGCCCGTGCCGCCCAAGCTGCGGCTGCGCGCCTTATCGACACGGTAGAATCGTTCGAAGATTCGGGGCAGGTGTTCGCGCGGGATGCCGCAACCTTGGTCGCGGACGCGGATTTGCAGTTCGTCGGGGGTCAGTTCGGCCTCGATGCGGACAGTCTGTTGTTCGCCGCTGTGTTTGATGGCGTTGTCGATCAGGTTGACGAGCGCTTGTTCGAGCAGGGTGGGGTTGATTTGGGCGTACAGGGACGGATCGCATTGGGCTTCGAGCCGCACGTGCTTTTCGTCGGCCTTTAGTTGGCAAACGCTGATGGCTGCTTGGATGACGGCCTGGATTTGGCCGGTTTCCAGCGTTGGTTCGGCGTGTTCGTGTTCTTGTTCGACGCGCGACAGCAGCAGCAGGTCTTCGATGATCGCTTCCAGACGGTCGGTTTGGGCGGCCACGATTTGCAGGAAGCGTTTGGCGTCATCGGGGTTTTCGACCGCGCCGTCGAGCAGGGTTTCGACGAATCCCTTGATCGAGGTGATCGGGGTGCGAAGCTCGTGCGAGACATTGGCCACGAAGTCGCGGCGCATATTCTCCAGTTTGCGGAGTCGCGTTACATCGTGCAGAACGAGCAGCACGCCGATTTCGCGGTCGGCCGCATCGCGGAGCACGCTGGCGTGGGCTTCGATTTGTCGTTCGCCTTGATGGTGGAGCATGATCTCCTGCGAGATGGATTCTTGCCCGACGAGCACGCCGGAAACCAGTTGTTGCAAGTCGGGATTGCGCACCACCTCTTGCAGTTGGCGTCCGGCGGCGCGTCCGGCGTCGGTGCCCAAGAGTCGCGCGCAGGCGTGGTTCATGCTGATCACGCGCTGGTGCGAATCGACGGCGATCACGCCTTCAACCATGCTGGAGAGGACGGCCTGCCCCTCGTTGCGTTGTTGAATCAGTTCGGCGATGCGCTGATCGAGGGCGGCGGCCATTTGGTTCATCGCGTCGGCTACGGCCGCGATTTCCGCCGCATTTCCGCCGCGAACGCGGTAGGTCAAGTCGCCTCGCGAAAACCGTTCGGCTCCCTGGCGAAGTTCTTCGAGGGGGCGAACCAGCCGATACGAAAGCCACAGGCTGACGGCCGCCGCGACTGCGCCCACCAGCGCGGCGAACACCCCGATCCGCTGCAACAGCCCCCGGGTTTCCGCGTCGATCGTGTCGGCGGGCAGCGCGGCGCGAACGAAGCCGACCAGTCGCTCGCCGTCGCGGACCGACACGGCGGCGTAGAAGAGGTCGGCCTTCACGGTGTTACTGAAGCGGCGCGACGAGCCGACGCCGTCCGGGTTGCCTGCGGCCGCGACGATCTCCGGCCGGCCCGAGTGGTTTTCCATCGCGGTCGGGTTTTCTGCCGAGTCGCCCAGCACGGCGCCGTCTGGGGCGACCACCGTCAGCCGCATATGCGACTCGCGCCCCAAGAGCTTGCATTGCGAGTCGATTTGGGCGGTGTCGCCGGCGATCAGCAGCTCTTTGAGATCGGCGGCCGCAAGCTTTGCCCGATCGATCAACTCCGCTTCGGTCCGCCTGTAGAAGAAGTCTTTCATCGTTCGCGCGGCATGAAACGAAACAACGGCCACGCTGGCGATGGTGACGAGCAGGAAGCTGGGAAAGACCAGCCAGATCAAGCGCGGAGAACGCATCGGAGGACAAACCTTTTTATTGTTGGATGGTCATCTTGTTCGGCGACAGTTGATCTGCGAACGAGCGGCCTGAGGACGCGATCTGTTTTTCGCTCGGTCGGCCGCGTCAGTTCTCGCTGAGTCGATAGCCGACGCCGCGGACGGTTTCGATTTGCCGTCCGGCGGTTCCCAATTTCTTTCGCAGTCCGACAATCTGCACATCGATCGCTCGATCGCCGACAACATTATGCCCATGAATCGCCTCGGCGATCTGCCGGCGGGTGAAGACCCAGCCGGGGCGGCGCATCAATGTTTCCAGCAACCGGAACTCGGTGGTGGTCAGCGAGACGGGAGTGCCGGCCACGGCCGCTTCGTGGCGGCCGAGGTGGAGTTCGATTGCGCCGACGACTTGCCGTTCGTCTGCCGCGTCGCGTTGGGCCAATTCGTTCAGCCGCCGGAATACCGCGCGGAGTCGGGCGACGAGCACCCGCGGGCTGAACGGCTTGGTGATGTAGTCGTCGGCGCCCATCTCCAGCCCGAGAACAATGTCGGCATCTTCGCCCTTGGCGGTCAGCATGACGATCGGCACGGCGGCCGTGGCGGCGTTGCCCTTCAGCCGGCGGCAGAAATCGAGCCCGCTGCGGTCGGGCAGCATCAGGTCGAGCAAGATCAAATCGGGCAGCGCGCGGGCCAAGTGGCATTCGGCTTCGGCCACGGTGCCGGCAGTCACTAGCCGGAACCCCTCCCGTTCTAGCGTGAAACGGAGCAATTCGCGGATATTCTCTTCGTCTTCGACAACCAAAATGTTCGATGCTGCCATAAACCGCTCGAATCAGCGATCATCGACTCGCGGAACCTTTAAACCGCGCGTCCGCACAGCCGTTGCTACGGACGGCACGGTTCAATCGGCTTAATCGGTGCGCGCTCGCCAAATTCGCCCGATCGACTCGCACCAGCCGCCTGCCGTGCGTTGCGGGCTGTTGTGTCAGCGGCATGCTCCAACCCTGCAATCGCCGTATTCTAACGCATCGTCGATGTCGGCCCAAGTTGCCTTTGCCGCTATCTTGTGCCGGTTTTGCGCGGTCGTAACGCTTTGCCGCGGGCGATCGGCACTCTCAGAAGTGTCGGCCGGTCGAACTGGGCCGTAGCGGGCGTGCGGCGTGCGGTGGGGCGGGACCGAACGCGACGGCCGCGGAGCCGACGTTTGCTCGGGTTATGCAAGGTGCAGCGGGAAAAACGTGTTGGCGAAAGGCGACTCGCGGCGATGGACGATGCTAGTGAGGGTCGATCGGTCTCGCACGATTTCCCGGCAACGGCGGGACGGCGATCAGGGAGCGGGCGGCGTTCGGCTCTGCGGCCAGCGGGTCGATGCCGGTCGGGCCTTTCGGGCGTGTTGAGGAGTGTTGAGGATTTCCATTGCCCGAGCCAGTGGGTGGTTCGGGCGAGAGTGAGCGCGTGCGGCGTGCCCCGGGGCGGCTGGGCGGGACTGTGGTCAAGAAATTCGTATTGGCGGCGTTGGGCTTGATCGGTGCGGCTGGTGGGCCGTACCTGATTTCGCGCGCGCCGGCCACCTACCAGACGGTGCGGCAGTGGGTCACCGCGCCGGGTGGCGAGCAGGCATTGCCGGTCGAAATTGCCACGGCCCCGCCGCTGCTGCCTGAAGAGCCGCGGGCGTCCAGCGGCGGCTCTTGGGCGGTGGAGGGCCCGCCCGCCCGGTTGGACGAGATTCTCCGCTTCGACATTACTCCCGAGGCCGTTGTCTCCCGCTGGCCGCGGGTTTCCACCGGACTGGCTGATTTGGAGTTGATGGGCTATCGGGTGCCGCTGGTGACCGGCTCGGGCCAGGCCGATCTGGCCGGCTCGCTCACCTACTACTTCGATCAGCATCGTCAGTTGCGGCGGATCATGTTCAAGGGCACCACAGGCGACTTAGCGGCGCTTCGCGGGGTGCTGAGCCGGTTCGGCATGGTGCATCGACCGACCAACGATCCGGCATTGATGGTTTTCGAGGCCCGCGGTCCAAACGGAAAGACGAACGGCCTGGCCCGCATTCGCACCGCTCCGGTGATCCAAGCGAGCGACCCGCTGCGTCGCTACGAGGTCCACTTGGTAGTCGATCGCCCGACAGGCTGAGGCGATGCCTGGCCTTCGATCGTGACGGAACCGGCCGCGGACGTTGGCCGCAAGGGCCTCTCGCTTGTCGGCAGAGGTGGGCCGGCGGATGTTGCGAACTGATCCGGGCAGGGGGGCACGCGCGCGGGCGCGATTCTTCCGCGTTATTCTTCGCGGTGCGGTTCGGGCGGCTCGTACTCGAAGTCGCGCCAAACCATTGGGCGGCGCAGTTGCGGTTCGATGCGGAGGACGACTTCGCCGTTCTGGAAGATGCGCACCGTGCCGTTGCTTTGGCTGACGGTGATCGCCACGGCGTTGGTGGCGCGGCTGATGGCCGCGGCCGCCCAGTGCCTTGCCCCCAGCCCTTTTGATAGCGTGACGTTGGCCGCCGAGCAATCGAGATAGCGGCAGGCCGCCTCGACGACGCCGTCGGCCGAGACGATGATCGCCCCGTCCATCTGGGCGATTTCTTTGATCCCCTCGCGGACGCGAGGATCATTGAGGTTCCGTTCCTTGCGGCTGTAGCCGCGGACCGGGTCGAATCCGGTCGGATGGCTGCTGGCGAGCACCTTGCGCGAGTCGCCGACGACAAACAGAGTGCCCACCGGCTTGCCCTCGCGTCCTTCGCGGCCGATCTCGATGGCCAGATCGACGACCAGCTTGAGCGTGTCGAGGGGAACGCGGGTTTCCAATTGGCGCAGGTCGCGGCCGGTCAGCCGGTTGAGGTGTTCGTCGAGGTCCATGACGCTGATCGAGTCGAGGGCTTCGACATCGAAGCCGCTGTAGAGCGCCACAACCTTCGCCCCCGGCGAAAGCAGGTCGTCGGCCACGGCTTCGAGCACGGCTTGCGAGAGACGTTCGTAGATGGGCGCGTCGGGCATGTCGATCCGCACCGAGAGCAGCCCCGCCTCGTTCGCGCCTTTGAGTTGGTCGGCGGTGTCGGCGGCCACGATCAACTTGGTTTCGCCCACCAACGACTTGAGTTTGGCGAAATCGGCCGTTCCTTCGAGCAGCACGATCAGCGCCTCGGCTTGAATCTCTTTCCGGAGCCTTGCTGCGATGCTGAGAAGGGCCTTGAGCTGATCGGTAAACCGCACGGAGTGCATCGGCGATCCTAGCGACGGCGGAGGTGATGCCTCTGGGCCGAAAACACGCAACCGCACAGCGCCTTCGGCCCGAGTTGCGGTTATCTTACGACTTTCACCTGGCGACGGCAACGCCGGCGCGGAAGGATTCGTCGCTGAACCAGCGGCAAGAATCATGGTTGCGGTCTCAAGATGTTGATCGTCGGGGGCGGACCGCGGTTGCGGGGCCGCCCTCGACCGAGGTTGGTTCCAGCCGAAACGCCGTTGGCAGACGCGGCCTGCTTGGGAGGCGGCCAACGGGAGCGACCCTGCTGGGCACACGCGATCAAAACATGTTGCGCCAGCGCTCGGCCAACGAGGGCGCTTTCACCGCGGGCGGGCCTTCGCCCCGAACATACTGGCGCCAAGGCTCGACCTGGTCGCCGAAGTCTTGGCCCGTCACCTGCCGAAGCGAACCGATCGTGGCATAGCGCACGGCGGGGTCGCCGTCGTCGAGAAGCCCTCCAAGCGCGCTTACCGCCGCGGGCGACTTCGATCTTCCCAAAGCGCGGACAGCGGCCAGCCGCACGTCTTTGTCTTGGTCTTTCTTCGCGGCCGCGGCCAGCAGTTCGATCGCCTCGGGCGAGCCGCGATAGGCCCAGGCCTTGCAGGCCGCCAAACGCACGTCGGGGTCGGGGTCGTCCAAGGCCGCGCGAAGCACCTGGTCGGAGGCCGGCGCCGGATAGTGCGCCAGCGTGTTGATGATCTCGGCGCGGATCATGCCGTCTGCCTCTTCGCGGATGGCCTTGGTCAAGTCGTGAACGACCTGTTGTTTTTCTTCGGCATTGCGAGCACCGGCATCTTTGGCCAGTTTTCTCAGTGCTGCCATTTTCTCGGCCGGAGTGGCCATGCCCGGCAGTCGATCCGGCACTTCCCGAAACGGTCCCCAGTTGGGCAGGGCGTTGCAGCCGATCATTGTCATCAGCATCAGCAGCGGCAGCACGAAGCCCAACCGTCGGCGATCAATGCGGATCAAGCTGCTCATACGCAGTCTCGCGCGAACCTTTAGAAACTAGGGAAAGCGAACGAAGCGAGCAGACCGGCGTCACCGTATTGCGTGCACCGTATTGCGAGCCGCGCATTACACGGTTCAACGGTGTTGCAGGGCAACGTCCGGCACGAACCGAGCAAAGCAGGGGCGACTTATACCAAGCGGGCCGCCTTGGGCCAAGATGAATCTTTGAATCTTGCGACGGCCGCCACCGCCGGGGGTGGCGGCAAAATAGGCAGCTTGGCCCGGATTTTGGGCAATTCCGAGGCAAGTCGGGTCGGTATGCCGCCAATTTTCGGCCGACGGGAACGAAGAAAAGGGGGACGGCAGGCTTCGAGACGTTGCGAATGCGGCTGGCAACGTGATAGATTGACAACGCCGATCGCGCGACGATGGCGCGACGGGAAGAACAACGCGACGGGAGAGTGCCGCCATGCCGGACGGATTCGCACCGAAGCAAGAGAACTGGTTGTCGCGCGTGGCGCGGCAGGTGCCGGGGTTTCGCGGCTATTTCGAGCGCGAAGACCGCCGGGCGGCCGACGAGGCGCAGCGCCGCGCGCTGGCCGAGCGGCTGCACCGATCGGGGGCGGCCTTGGGCGGGCTCTCGCAACGCTGGCTGGCGGCCGGCGCGATCGACGCTTTGCCGCTGGTCGATGCCCTCCGTCGCCGACTCGATGTGCTGATCAACCGCCTGGGCAACGCCCCTCGCGGCTACAGCGCGTTTTTCGATCGGCAACAGATCGATGCCGCGCGACTCGAGGCCGTGTATCAATACGACAGCGAACTGCTGTGGGACGTGGAATTGCTGGCCAAAAAAATCGAGGAAGCGGTCTCGTCGGCGGCCGCGGCCGATGCCCCCGCCTTGTTCAACGAGCTGACGGCGGCCGTGGCTGTGGTCGAAGAACGGGTGGCAGGCCGCGAAAACGTGCTGCGCGATTTGTAACCTATAGTACGAAACGGGTTTTTTAGCCGGGTGCGGCAGCACCGATTGGCCTTTCGGCCCTGCCGCCCTGTGAGGGGTTCGTCGTGTCGGGGCGCGCCAGGAAGCACGGCGGCAGACGTTCGTGCGGGCAAAAGGGAGAGGAATCGCTTTCCAATTGAGAAAGGGCGACGATGGGCATTCGCTTAGAGGTCATCCAGTTCTTCGACGAGCGGAATCAGTCGTTGGTCGAGCGGTTCCCACCCGAAGGCTCGGCCGACATCAAATACGGCGCCCAACTGATTGTGCAAGACAACCAAGAGGCGATCTTCTTTCGCGACGGCAAGGCGATGGACCGTTTTGGGCCGGGGCGGCACACGCTCACGACAGCCAACGTACCGATCATCACCCGGCTGCTGACCATTCCGTGGGAGAAGTCGCCCTTCCAATGCCAGGTGTATTTCATCGGCAAGCAGACGTTTCTCGACCAGAAGTGGGGAACCCGGCAGCCGATCACCTTTCGCGACCGCGACTTCGGCATGGTGCGGCTGCGGGCGTTCGGCAAGTATTCGTTCCGCGTGTCGGACAGCGCCCTGCTGGTGAACACGCTGGTCGGCACTCAGGGAAAATACTCGACCGAGGAAGCCACCGCCTACCTGAAAGACCTGATCTGCGCCCGACTGACGGATCTGCTGGGCACGTTGGGGATCGGGTTGCTCGATCTGCCGTCGAAATACGACGAAGTGGCCTCGGCGGTTCGGGCGAAGGTGGCCGACGAATTCCAGCAATACGGGCTGAGCCTGGTCGATCTGTTCATCAACGCGATCACCCCGCCCGAAGAAGTGCAAAAGGCCATCGATGCCCGCAGCGCCATGGGCGCCCTGGGCGACCTGAACGCCTACCTCCGCTACCAGACCGCCCAAAGCATGAGCCGCATGGCCGAGCAGCCGGGCACCGGCGGTCAAGGGGCCGGGGCAATGGCGATGGGCATGGGCGCCGGCATGGGCATGATGATGCCCGGCATGATCCAGCAGGCGATGGCGGCTCAACCGTATCAATCGTATCCGGCCCCGACTGCCCCGATGCAGCCGATGCCGCCCGCTCAACCGATACCGCCCGCGGGCGCTCCATTCGCTCCGACTGCCGCGACAGCGGTCGGCGCGGCCCCGGGGACGATGCCGCCAGGCATGGGGGGCATGGGTGTCGCGGGAATGGCGGGCGCGGCGATGCCGCCATCCGGCGCGGTCGATCCGGCAGCGCTGGTTCGCGCGGCTGCGGCGGCCGGCGGATATCAGCTTGACGAATCGTCGCAGCCGTGGCGCGTGGCCGTGCCCGTCGGCCCGATGCGCAAGCAGCTTGTGTACGTCGAGTTCACCGGTGGAGCCGGCGGGGGGCCGGGCGGAGTGGCCTGCTGGTCGATCTGCGGACCCTACCGCGAGGAGAATGCCGCGCCATTGCTCCGCTTCAACATGTCGCTGGTGCTGGGGGCCTTTGCCATTCGCAAGGTGGGCGAACAAGAGTTGACCGTGCTTCAGGTCAATCTGCCGGCCGCAACCCTCAGCATGCCCGAGGTGAACCGCGCACTGTCGGCCATCGCCTGGCAGGCCGACCAAGTCGAGCAATCGCTTTTCGGAACCGACCAGTTCTAACACCCCGCGTTCCAAAAGTGGGGAATCGCCAAGACGCAAAAGCGCGAACGCGAAGAACGTGGGAAGCGCGAAAACGCGAAAACGAAGAGAGTGGGAATCGCGAAGACGCGAAAACGAAGAGAGCGAAGAACACGGCGAATGTCGGCAGTCTGCTCCGAGTCGAGCTGCCCTCGCGGAGGCCGCCCCATGGGCGACGCCGGTTCCACACGGCCTTCTTTCCGATGCCCCCGTCGAACTCTTGTCGGCGGGTGCAACGGTATTTCGCGGCATCGATCCCGCTGCGGCCTTTTTGGGGCCGGCCTTTTCATCCGGTCGCGGGCCGGAACGAGTCGTTCCCGGTGAGTCAACCGCCCGTCCTGGACGAGGCAGGGCATCGCTGTCTGGCCCCTCAATGGTTCCGGGTGGGCCGAATGGAGCGGTTATTCCGGTCGATCACCGCAGGGCGACGGCGTATGATAAGGTAGAGTTGTTCTCGGTGGGGGCGACGCGGGAACCTGTGATGTCGCAGGGATCAAAATACAGTTCTGCGCGATTGGGGAAGCGGCCGGCTGCACTTGCGGCGGCAATTCTCCCAAACAAAACCGCGAAAAACGGAACGTGGTTCAAACGGAGACCGCGCGCAATCGGCCGCTT
>Ga0308417_1001482_pt1 | contig 16033 bp, 15 predicted proteins | sample HotsprSampleOS65_FD_203528 | JGI IMG/M metagenome (GOLD analysis project Ga0308417, IMG submission 203528) | Hot spring phototrophic mat microbial communities from Octopus Spring, Yellowstone National Park, Wyoming, United States - 20090730_OS65 ... | reverse complement strand
CGCTGCGTCGTTCCGGACGGGTGAGACGCGCGTCTCGCCCGTGCCGAACGACGCACCGCTCCAAAAACTGTCGGGCAAGCCCTGCCGCCTTTTCGCTTTCCACGCCTTGGACCCCGCCGAGACGGGCCTTACAATGGCAATCTCATGAAGGAAATCGGCATCTGCACCAGCACGCGATTCGTCGAGCACTACACCGGACAGCACCATCCCGAGCGGCCCGATCGCATCCGTGCCATATCGACGGCGCTGGTCTCCTGCGGGCTGATGGCCGGGCCCAACCCCTTCCCCAATTTCGAGCTGGACCTGGGACCCACGCGCCGCTTTGCCCATCCGCTCAAGGAGCTGGACTTCGTCACCGCCCCCCAGAAATGGCTGCACACCGTCCATCCCCCGCGGCATGTGATGGCGATCCAGCGCGTTTGCGAGCTGGGCGGAGGCGTGCTCGACCAGGGAGACACGCTGTTGGGGCCCGACAGTTTTGAGATCGCCATGCTCGCCGTAGGAGCCGTGCTGCGCTGCTGCGATGCGGTGATGACCGGCCAGGTGCAGCGCGCCTTCGCTTCCATCCGCCCGCCCGGCCACCACGCGGAACCCGACCGCTCCATGGGCTTCTGTCTGTTCTCCAACGTCGCCATCGCCGCGCGCTACATTCAGCGGACGTATGACGTGGCCCGCGTCGCCATCGTTGACTTCGACGTCCACCATGGCAACGGCACACAGGCCTGCTTCGAGGATGACCCGACTGTGCTGTTCATCAGCCTCCATCAGCACCCGCGCACGCTCTTTCCAGGAACCGGCTTCGAGCATGAGCGCGGCATCGGGCCGGGCGAGGGGTTCACGATCAATATTCCCTTCAACCCCGGCAGCGGCGATGAGGAGTATCTGAGCGCCATCGAACGCAGCGTGCTTCCCGCGCTGGAAAGCTTCCGGCCCGAGGTCCTGCTGATCTCCGCCGGCTTCGATGCCCACAGGGACGACCCGCTGGCCAACATCGAGCTTAGCGATGACTGCTTTGAGGTGATGACGGCCCTTCTGGCCGGCGCTGCCGATCGATTGTGCGGGGGCCGGCTCGTCAGCGTTCTGGAGGGCGGCTATCACCTGCGCGCCCTGGGGCGCAGCGTGATCCGCCATCTGGCGGGCATGGGGGCGACGTAGGCGGGGTCCCACGCAAGAGGCCAATGGCCGTGCCGCTCACCGCTGCTTCTCGCGCCGAACAGTGAAGTCGTGTACGATGCTCTGCCCGTCGCGCTCAAAGGTCAGTCGCAGGCGGATGGTCGATTCGCCGCGCCAACTCCAGTAATACGCCTCGTCGTCGCCGCGCACCACCAGATACGCGGGCCAGGGGTCATGCCACGGGTCGGGATACCACGGATCGTACCAGGGCCGTCCGTAGTAACGGTGGGCGCTGACGCCGATGCCGATGCCGATGGCCGGCGACGCGCGGTACACCTGGCGCATCGGCGGCAAAATCAGCTTCATGAAGCTGTGGGGGGCGATCACCTGGCCGCGCAAAGGCCGGCTCTGGCCTTCCGGATCGACCACGAAGCTCCGCTCGCCAAGAAAGTGGATGGGGCGTTCATCCGGATTGGTAACGGTCATGATCAGCCGGCCTTCGCTGGTCTGAAGCACGTAGTCCAGGGGCCCCAGTGCAAAGCCGACAGGGTTCCTGGTGGTGACGGTCGCGGCCAGTTCGGGCGGCTCGAGAATGCGGAACTGATAGCGGGCGCAGCCGCCGGTCAACCCCCACAGCAGCACGGCGAGCAGGCATGTCCTAAAGGCGACGGGGCGCGCGCCGGCGCCGCCGAGGCGATCGCACATGTGTCGCACCGCGTTCATTCGCTCCTGATCCTCCGAAGCATGGCAACCATCTCCAGGGCCGACTCGGCGGCGCGGCGGCCGGCGTGGCCGCGCTTGCCGCCGCAGCGGTCCCAGGCCTGCTGTTCGTTGTCGGTGGTGAGGACGCCAAAGATGACCGGCAGCTTTTCGGCGACCGACACCGCTGCGATGCCCCGCGCCGCCTCGCCCGCCACATACTCGAAGTGCGGCGTCTCGCCGCGGATGACCGCGCCCAGACAGATCACGGCCGCGAAACGCCGCGTCTGGGCCAGCGCCTTGGCGGCCAGGGGCAGCTCGAAGGCACCCGGCGTCCGCACGATGTCGATGCGCTGATCGTCGATGCCCAGCTCACGCAGGCGGGACAGGCAGCCGGCCAGGAGTTCCTCGACGATACGGTTGTTGAAGCGCGAGGCGGCGATGCCGATGCGCGTGTCCAGAGGGATTTCGCCCGGCTCGAACGCAGGTACTTCGCTGCTCATATCAGCAGCGTAGCGCGGCGGCGGCGACCTGGCAAGGGCCCACCAGCAGGCCCCATCGGCCGGACAGGCCCACCGCGGCGCGTTACCGTCTCCGCAGGTGGCGGTCCCCGATCGCGCCGGCGCACAACGTAGCACGAGCGTCCTCGCCCGTGCCTAACAGCCTCCCCCCTGGGCGATTCTTGGCAACGCGGGCGCGGGGGGCTACACTAATTGTCCGGGTGGCGAACCCGAGCGCTGCCTGGGAAGCGAGTGCCGATGCAGGAAGCCACAACACGTGTCATCTACGACGTCCAGTCGGCCTTTTACGACATCACTTTCGGCCGGCTTGTGCGCCGGCGGATCGCCGGAGCCATCACTCGGCACATGAAGATCGGCGATCGCGATCTGGTGCTGGATCTGGGCATCGGCACAGGCGGGTCGCTGGGCTACTATCCGCGCTACGGCCGGATCATCGGCATCGACCTGTCGGCGGGCATGCTGCGCGAATGCCGCAAGAAGATCGTCGAGCGCGGCATCGACAATGTCAGCGTGGTCCAGGGCGATGCCCTGCGCCTGCCGTTCGCCGACGACAGCTTCGACCATGTGTTCATCAGCCACGTGATCAGCGTCGTATCCGACCCGATCCGCATGGTCCGCGAGGCCCAGCGCGTCGCCAGGCCCGGGGCGCGCATCGTCATCGTCAATCACTTTCAATCGACCAACCGCTTCATCGCCATGCTGGAGAAGTGGCTCTGCCCGCTGTGCACCCGCCTGGGCTGGCGCAGCGACCTGGGGCTCCAGGAACTGATCCGGCAGACCGGCCTCCAGGTGGATTACCGCTTCAAGCTGGAAAGCCTGGACCTGTGGGAGACCGTCGTCGTCACCAACGACAAGTCGGCCCTGCGGACGGCCGCCGTCGCGGCGGCGTAACTTTACCCGAGGGGCCGCCATGAACAGCCCCGACATCCAGTCCGCCGACCAGGTCACCCCGACAGGGCCGTTGCCGCCCCAGCTCCTGAACTACTACGCCTCGACGGATGAGTCGGCCGTGCACATTGTCTGGCGGCGATCGTCGCGGGCGGTGCGACCATGCTGATAAATCCTCCTCACGCGCGCGTCCCTGAAGCACGCATTCGGCCAGGGGTTCGAGGCGCGGCCACTGCCCACGGCGCGGCACGATGTCTATCCCTGACACGGCGGCGTCATTCGCCCGTCGCCGGCGCTGTGGCCGCAGGCCGCGTGTACTGGGTTGACCGCAGTTGCCCCTTGAGCTCCTGGGCCCGCCCGATCAGCGCCTGTGCATCTACCGGAGCGGGGTCCAGCGGCGTAAGCTCGAAGTGCCAGTGGCGATTGTCCCTGACGCCGATCATTTCTGCCCCCAGGTCCAGCGGCGGGAAGGCGTAGAGCGGCGCTTTGAGATTGCGGTTCGTCCGCAGCGTCTGATAGCCCTCCTTGCGCAGGATGATCTCGTAGTCGCCGTAGCGCTCGAAGTCGTATCTCAGCGGCGTGCGGCCGATCTCTTCGGGGCCGTTCAGATACACCAGCGCCCCCGGCGGCTCGCTGGTGATCGTCAGCGACCGCTGCGCGCACCCGCCGGTGACCAGGACCACCAGCGGCAACAGACGGACCAGGGCTCGCATAGAACGAGTATAGAAGCGCTGCAGCCACGTGCAAACGGTCTGGCTCTGTTGCTCAGTTTTGAATACGTGACAGTTTATGCGTCGGATGGGGGCTGTGCCACCGGGCCCGTTGGCACGGGCGGGACGCGCGGGACGCCCGTGCTACGTCGTGCGCTGGCGCGATTCTGGGCCGCAGACCGCAGAAAGTGTCACGGCCCCTCAGCTCTTGCGCACACTCCTGCAACGCCTCCGCCAGGGCGATTGCATTCCGCGCGCATGCCATCGACAATCGAGGCATGAACAGACTGCGACTGATCCAGTGTGGCGTGGGCGGATTCGGCAGGGTCTGGATCGACAACCACTCGACCCGGTCCGAGGACTTTGAACTGGTGGCGATCGTCGACGTTTCGGACAAGGCCCTGGAGCAGGCCGGCGACAAGGCGGGCATCCCGCGCCACCGCCGGTTTGCCACGCTGGAAGCGGCGCTGGATGCCGTGGCCGCCGATGCCGTGCTTACGGTGACGCCGCCGGCCGTTCACCTCGAGCATGCGCGGCTGGCGTTCTCCCGCGGGCTGCACCTGATGACTGAAAAGCCGATCGCCGATGACCTGGCCCATGCGCGAGAGATGGTTGGGCTGGCGCGGCAGGCCAGGCGGCAGCTTGTGGTCAGCCAGAACTATCGCTTCCGCCCGCCGATGCAGAAGCTCAAGGGCCTTCTGGCCAGCGGGACGGTGGGCGAGTTTGGCCACGGGCACCTGGACTTCTATATCCCGGCCGACTTCACGGGCACGTTTCGCCAGAGCATGCGGCACGTGCTGCTGGTGGACATGGCGATCCATCATCTGGACCTGATCCGCTGCATCACGGGTCGGAACATTGTGAAGGTATTCGCGCGGACGTTTCGGCCGGCCTGGTCGTGGTATGAGCACAATCCGGGGCTGAAGATGATTCTGGAACTGGAGGGCGGGCTGCCGTTCAGCTACAGCGGCGACTGGTCGGCGCGCGGGCGGAACACCAACTGGAACGGCAACTGGCGACTACAGTGCGCCCAGGGCTCGATCCATTACGACGTCGACCGGCCCGATGAGGTCAGCATCGCCCGCAGCAGCCGGGGCTTCACGCACGACACAACGCAGGAACCGCTCAAAGCCGAGCCTCTGGAGCGCGCCGAACAGTCGGCCACGCTGCACCTGTTCGCCGAGGCCATCCGCACGGGCCGGCCGGCCGAGATCAGCGGCGAGGACAACCTGTGGAGTTTCGGCGCCGTCATGGCGGCAGTGCAAAGCGCGGAGGAGGGAAGCGTCGTGGAGGTGCAAGCCTTGGTCGCAAAAGCATAGTGTCGGCGCGAGCGTTGCGGCCCTGTGGCTTTAGCTCCGGTGAGCCGCCACCTTCAACGTCCCCCGCCCGCCGCCCCGCTTCCGGCCGCGCGACGGGCCAGACGGGCCAACCTTGACCTTCCTGGCCCCGGCCAGCATCATCTTCCCGATGACCCAAGCCGTCATACTGCAACATGTCGCCCATGAGGGACCCGGGCGCATCGTGCCGATCTTCCGCGACTACGGCATCCCCATCGAGATTCGCCGTCTCTACGCCGGCGACGAGGTGCCTACCGACGTGGACGAACTGCGCGTCCTGGTGGTTATGGGTGCCCCCCTGGGAGTCGCCGACGTGGACAACCCACGCTTCCCATTCCTCCGCGATGAGGTGGCGCTGCTCAAGCGGCTCATCACCGAGGACCGCCCCGTCATGGGCATCTGCCTGGGCGCGCAACTCCTGGCACACGCGGCCGGCGCGCGGGTGTATCCCAACACCGTTCCCGGCCCCACGCCCGACGCCCCGCCTGTTCCCGCTCCGGAGATCGGCTGGGGCCCGATCCGCCTGCCCTTCCCCGGCGGCACCGAGCCGGTCCTCGCCGGCGTGCCCGACGGGGCCATGATGTTCCACTGGCATTTCGACACCTTCGATCTGCCTCGTCTGCCCACCCCGCCGCCTCCGCCCGCCGGAGCGCCGCCCGCTCCGCCCCCGCCCACGGGCCACGTGCTCATGGCCAGCACGGCCGTCTGCCGTAACCAGGCGTTTCGCTTCAAACAGCGCCTCTTCGGCTTCCAGTTTCACTTCGAGATGGACCAGACGGGCATCGAGGCCATGCTTGCCCACGGCCGCGAGGATGTGCTGAAGGTGCTCGGCCCGGAGGGCGAATCGCGGCTGCGCGAGGAGACGGCCCGGTATCTGCCGCGCTACCTGCGTCTGGGCGAGCGCATCATCCGCAATTTTGTGGAATACCTCAAGCTGTACTGAATTGCCCAGGCCGCATCGGCTCCTGCAGATCAAGGATGCTCCGTTCTCTCATCCGGTGCTGGCCCGATTCGCCTCTGACGGCACGTTGAAGATGCTGGCCTACCTTGTGTTGCTGTACGACCCCTCACCGCCGCCGTTCATCGGTATCGAAGAACCGGAGAACTTCCTGCACCCCCGCCTTCTGCCGGAGCTGGCCGAGGAGTGCCGTAAGGCGACCGATCGAACGCAACTGCTCGTCACGACGCATACGCCGTTTTTTGTGAACGCACTTCGTCCCGGAGAGGTTCGGGTGCTGTGGCGCGACGAGCGGGCATACACCCAGGCCGGGAGGGTGTCGGACATTGCGGGTGTGTCCGATTTCGTGGAGCACGGGGCACTTCTCGGTCACCTCTGGATGGAGGGCCACTTGGGCGTTGGCGATCCGCTGGTGAATCAGGGGATGCCAACGACGACCGGACGGAGGGGCCGTGACCAATGACACAACACTTCGAGATGCTTGTGGAAGAACCGCAGATAACCGACGGTGGCGCGATCTGGTCGCTTCAAGAGCCTGTGTGGTGGCCGGCGGATCGTGGAGCGGCATGTGGAGCATTTCAGCGGCGTGCGACTGCACAGCACCCCCGGGTAGGTAACGCCGGCCGACACGTCGCCGGCGCCGCCGGCCGCGGTTAGGCCGTCTTCGCATCGCGCGGGCGGGGGATGGTGAAACGGAAGGTCGAGCCTTTGCCCACAACGCTGGTCACGTCAACGCTGCCCCCATGGGCCTGGACGATGTGCTTGACGATGGACAGGCCCAGCCCCGTGCCTCCCATCTCGCGAGAGCGCGAGCGGTCCACCCGGTAAAACCGCTCAAAAATCCGCGGCAGGTCGGCCGCGGGGATCCCGATCCCGTTGTCGCTGACCTCGACCAGAGCGCCGGCGTCGGCCTCGCGGGTGCTGACGATGATCTGGCCGCCCTCCGGCGTGTACTTGACGGCGTTGTCGATGAGGTTGGCGATGGCCCGTTCCAGGTAGTCGGGATTGCCCACCACCACCGGCACCCGTGCCAAGTCGGCCGTAAGCGACTGGTTCTTTTTCTGGGCCGCCGGCATGAGCAGGTCCACGGCCTTGCGTGCGATGGCCGCCAGGTCGACGCTGACGGCCCTGGGCAGGTCGGGCTGGCTTTCCAGGCGCGAGAGTTCCAGCAGGTCGTCGACGAGGTTGGTGAGCTGCTGGGTGTGGCGCTCCACCGTTGCCAGATACTGCTGTGCCCTCTCCGGCTCCTTCAGCGCCCCGTCGCGAAGAGTCTCCACGTAGCCTTTGATCACGGTCAGCGGCGTGCGCAACTCGTGCGAGACGTTGGCGACGAACTCCTTGCGCAGCTCCTGATACCGGACCGACTGGGTCATATCGTGGGCCACCAGCACCAGCCCCTGAGGCGCGCCGGCCGCCGGGAAGGGGCTTACGCACACTTCCAGGTAGCGTCCGCCGACAAGCCCAACCTCCAGGTTCATCCGCTGCGGGCTGCGGAGCACCTCGCCGGCGGCCTTGATGATCCGGTCGATGCGCACAACCTGCCAGAGGGGCCGGCCGACCGCGGTGGCGTCAAAGCCGAAGAGTCTTGCCGCCGACTCGTTGTGCACCGTGATGTTCTGCTGAGCGTCGGTGGCGATCACGCCTTCGCTCATGCTGGACAGGATCGTGAGCAATTCGGCGCTGTCCTTGCGCGACTGGGCCAGCAGGCCCTGATAGGAGTCGGCCATGCTGTTGAGGGCGCCGGCCAGCGCGGGCACTTCGCCGGGACCGCGCAGGTCGCTGCGGGCGCCCAGGTCGCCGGCGGCCAGCGACTGGGCCAGCCGGGTGAGCTGAAGGATGGGTTGCGACTGGCGGCGGGCGATGCGGAAGCCGATGGCGCCGGCCACGAGAATGGCGCCGAGGGCGAAACCCGCGATTCCGCCGTACAGCAGGCGCAGCTCGCTGTTGAGCTCGTCAAGCGGCACCGCCAGGCGCACATAGGCATGACGGTTATCGCCGATCTCCACCCGGCGCGCTCGATAGATCATCGTCCGCCCCACACTCTCGCTGTGTCGAACGCTCTGTCCCTCGCCCGCGGCGGCCGCCTGGGCGATCTCGGGGCGGTAGAGGTGATTGGACATCTGGGCAGGCTCACTCCAGTTGTCGGCGAGCACCGTGCCCTCCTCGTCGACCAGGGTGATGCGGCAGCCGGTCCCGGCCCCCAGGTCGGCGACCAGACGCCCCAGCTCATCAAGCCGACGCGCGGCGGCCGCATCGCGCAAGATCTCCCAGACCAGGGTCAGCTCGGCGCCCAGAGCTCGCCGGCGTTCGTCCAGAAAGGCTGATCGCAGCCGGGTTCCGGCGAAGACACCCATACCCACCGTCGCCGCGCAGATCAGCAGAAAGTAGGGGACAAACAGCCGGCGAAAGAGTGTGCTTCGAAAAAGGCGCATCAGGCGTTGCCGGCGGCCGCGACCGCGGTCCGCTGGTCGCGGAACTTATACCCGAAGCCGCGGACGGTTTCGATGTGGGCCGCGGCCGCTCCGAGCTTGCGCCGGATCGCGGTGATGTGCACGTCCACCGTGCGGTCGAAGACGTCCGTATCGCGGCCAAGGGCAGCGTCGATGATCTGGTCGCGCGAGAGCACCTGTCCGGGCCGGCTGGCCAGATACTGGAGGATACGGAACTCGGTGGCGGTGAGGTTGACCGGCTTGCCGGCGCAGGTGATTTCATGGCGCCTGACGTCGATGATCAGATCGCCCTGGCGGATGACTTCCAGCGGCTCCTCCTGCTGGACGGCGCGGCGCAATACCGCCTTGACCCGCGCCACCAGCTCGCGCGGGCTGAAGGGCTTGGTCACATAGTCATCCGCACCCAACTCCAGTCCGATGATGCGATCGGCCTCCGTCGCCCGTGCCGTGAGCATGATCAGAGGAATGCGACTGCTGCGGGCATCGCCGCGCAGCCGCCGGCAGACCTCCAACCCGTCCAGCCCCGGCATCATCAGGTCCAGAACGATCAGGTCCGGGCGATGTTTGACGGCGATGTCCACCCCCGACTCGCCGTCACTCGTGCAGATGACATCGAAGCCCTCTTTCTCCAGGTTGTAGCGGACCAGCTCCAGAAGGTCCTTCTCGTCGTCAATGACCAGAATTGTTCCTTTGATCGTTGGCATCTTCACCTCCGTGGGCGCCGACGGCAGCCGGAACAGCGCCGGCGGGCTCGGCAATGCCATGGCCCGAATGCCGGATGTCGCGCCCCTGCACCATGTATATCACTTCCTCGGCGATGTTCGTCGCATGGTCGCCGATGCGTTCCAGGTTGCGGGAAATGAGGATCAACGACAGGGCGCGCTGGATGGTGCCGGGATCGGCCATCATGTAGGTCAACAGCGTGCGGAAAATCTGGTCGCGAAACGCATCGACCTTCTTCTCCTCCTCCAGCACGTCGTTGGCCAGCTCCACGTTTCGTTCCACCATCGCCGTGAGGCTGTCGCGGACCATGCGCTGCACGATCTCGGCCATGATCGGCACATCCACCATGGGTCGGATGGGCGGATGGGCCAGAACAAAGCCGGCATTCTGGCATATGTTGATCGCCTGGTCGCCGATGCGCTCCAGCTCGCTGGCGATGCGCGAGGCCATGAACAGGAAGCGCACATCGGCGGCCACCGGCTGCTGCAGCGCCGTGAGCTTGACCGCCATCTCGTCGACCTCGATCTGGAGCCGGTTGACCTCGTTCTCCTTCTCAAAGACGGTTTTCGACAGCGATTCGTTGCGCTCGATGAGGCAGCGCACGGCCGACTGGATCATCGACTCGGCGGTGGAGGCCATGAGCACGATCTTGTGCAGCAGCTCCTGAAGTTGTTCGTCGAAATGGCGCATGGGGCGATCCGCGTGTGTCAGCCGAAGCGTCCCGTGACGTAGGCCTCGGTCTCGCGACGGTGGGGATTGAGAAAGACGCTGTTCGTCGGGCCGTACTCGATGAGCCGACCCAGATACATAAAGGCGGTGTAGTCGCTGACGCGTGCCGCCTGCTGCATGTTATGCGTGACGATCAGGACGGTATAGTTGCCGCGCAGGCCGTGAATCAGCTCCTCGATCCTGCCGGTGGCGATGGGGTCCAGGGCGGAGCAGGGTTCGTCCATGAGCAGGATCTCCGGCTCGGCGGCGATAGCGCGGGCGATGCACAGCCGCTGCTGCTGCCCGCCGGATAGCGACAGGGCGCTGCTGTGAAGGCGGTCCTTGACCTCATCCCACAGCGCCGCGGCGCGCAGCGAGCGCTCCGCCACTTCCTCGAGCACGCTGCGGCGGCTTTCGCCGTCTATGCGCAGGGCGAAGACCACGTTCTCGAAGACCGACATCGGGAAGGGATTGGACTTCTGAAAGACCATCCCCATGCGCTTGCGCAGCTCGATGACGTCGACATTGCTGGCATAGATGGGGTCTCCGTTGAGATACATGTTGCCGGTGATGCGCACGCCGTCGATCAGGTCGTTGAGCCGGTTGACGCTTCGCAGCAATGTGGACTTGCCGCAGCCCGACGGCCCGATCAGCGATGTGATCTTGCCGGCGGCAACTTTCATGTTGATCGAGTACAGCGCCTGCGTCTTTCCATAGAACAGGTTGAAGTCATCGATGCTCAGCACGTGCCGCTCACAGGCCACTTCCGGGTGGGTGTCGGTCTGAAAGGCCTGGCCGCTCTGGATGATCTGCATGGCCGAGAGTCCCTGGTTGTCGCGATTGCCGGTGCCAGGGAGGGGCGGCTGGGTCTGCGGGCCGGCGGCGGGCCTAGGCGGTGGTTCGTGGACGGTAGCGTATGTCATGATGTGGCGCCTCGCTTACATGTTGACTAGAACTGAGCTCCCAGAAAAGCCCGCCTCAGCCGGGCGCGGATGAGCATGGCCCCCATGTTCAGGACGATGATCAGGCCGATCAAAAGCAGCGTGGTGGTGAAGACCATGGGCTTGGCCGCCTCGGAGTTCTGACTCTGGAACCCCAGGTCGTAAATGTGGAACCCAAGGTGCATGAAGCTGCTCTCGATGTGGACGTAGGGGGGAATGCGGTCTATGCGGCCAGGAAGTTCCGGAGCCAGCTTGACGGCGCCCACGAGCATGAGGGGGGCGACCTCGCCGGCCCCACGGGCCATGGCCAGGATCATGCCGGTCATGATGCCGGGCATGGCCCGGGGCATGACGATGCGCCGAATTGTCTGCCACTTGCTGGCGCCGCAGGCGTAGGCGCCCTCGCGCATGGAGGAGGGAACGGCCGCCAGCGCCTCCTCGGTGGCCACGATCACCACCGGCAGCGTCAGCAGCGCCAGCGTCAGCGACGCCCAGATCAGACCGCCCGTGCCGAACGTCGGCGCCGGCAGTTTTGCCTGAAACAGCCCGTCGAAATAGGGATTGTGGCTCACCAGCAGCAGCAGCAGTCCAACCACGGCCAGCACCCACAGCCCCACCAGCAGACCCAGGTATCGGCCGACGCCGGCTCGTTGCCGCACCGAACGCAGCAGGGTGAACCAGATGGCGGGGCCGGCCACCGCCGCCGCCACCGTCAGCCCCAGCGCCGCCAGCCATGCACTCCGCGGCCACGGCGTGATCTGGATGTTCCGCGCCCCGCCGTCGATGTACGCTCCCACCGTGTAGCTGAAGAAGCCCAGACCGAAGACCCCGAACACGATGCTGGGCACGCCGGCCAGGTTGTTGATGGCGATGCGCACTGCGCTGACGATCGGCCCGGCTCGCGCGTACTCCCGCAGATACAGCGCCGCCAGCACCCCGAAGGGCACCACTGCCAGCGACATGAGGATCGTCATCAGCATGGTGCCGAAAATGGCGGGAAAGACCCCGCCTTCGCTGTTGGCCTCGCGCGGCTCGTCGCTGATGTACTCCCACCAGCGCGAGAAGTAGATACCCAGCTTGTCCGAGAAGCTCAGACGGTTTGCGGGATAGGCGCGCACGATCTGGTCCAGCGGCATGACAACTTCGTTGCCCTGGGCCGTGAGCAGCACCAGCTTGTATCGCTCGTTGTCGGCGTTGAGCTGCTGGATTTCGCCGCGGATTCGAGCGAACTGCTGATCCGTTTGCTCCAGCACCTGCGCCTCCCTGGCCAGTTCCCGCTGGTGTTCGGGCGAGCCGGCGCCGTGGCGAAGCTCCGCGGTGCGCACCCGCAGCCGGGCGGCCTCGCGCTCGGCATTGACATGCCCGATATCACGACTCTCCAGCCGCCGGCGGCGATCGCGCCTGTCGGCCACGGTCGGAAAATGCTCCTCGAACAGCGCCCAGGCCGCCGCCGCATCCGACGCTACCTCCCGCCCGTCAAGAAGGAACTTCACGGGTTCGCCATAGAACCGTCCCCACTGCAGCCGCTCGATGGTCAGCGCCCAGGGCGGGCGGCTCTCCTGGCGGACGACGTTCTCGGCGACCCAGTGGAAGTGGGTGCCGGTCAGCTCGAAGTTGCCGGTGCGCACCAGCCGCCGATACACGGCAGTTGACTGGTCGGCGGCCGCGGCAGCGGCCCCTTCGGCCTCCGCGGGCGATGCGGTCGTCGTGTGCGGCACGAAATACTCGCCGCGTGTCACCTCGCCCATGACCACGCCGTTCGCAGTCTCCAGCCGTACCACCGGCACGGGCCAGAACGTCGCGATCCCCTGGTAGACTACCAGCGCCAGCAGGCCGACGATCATCAGCAAAGCAACGGCCAGTCCCCCGCCGATCAGCCAGATCATCGGTTCGCCCTGGGCGTATAGCGAGCGGGCCGGCCCGCAACGCGACGGACGGGGAGGAGACGCGGCCTGGGTCCCGGTCACGGTGTTTGAGGTGGCGAGGTTGTCCCTTATCGGGATCATAGCTCAAAAGCCCTTCGGCGGAAGCGCAGCCGGATCACCTCGGCCACCGTGTTGAGGACGAACGTCATGATAAACAGCGTCAGAGCTGCCAGGAACAGCATGCGGTAGAGCGTTCCTCCCTTTGGCGCTTCGGCCAGCTCGATGGCGATGGTCGACGCCAGCGTGCGCATGCCGTTGAAAATGTTGATGTCCAGAAGCGCAGTGTTGCCGGCGGCCATCAGGATGATCATGGTCTCGCCCACGGCGCGACCCAGGCCGATCATCGTGGCCGAAAACAACCCGCTCATGGCCGTCGGCAGGACGATGCGCATCGCGGTCTGCCAGCGCGTCGCGCCAGCGCCCAGCGCAGCCGCCCGCAGGTGCTCGGGAACCGCCGACAGCGCGTCCTCAGAGATCGTGTAGATGATGGGAATGATGGCGAAGCCCATGACGAAACCGACCACCAGCGCGTTGCGTTGGCTGTAGGTGTCGATGATGTTTCCCCGCGCATCCCACCCCGGCCAGAGGGTAAGCCCGAAAACCTGCACGTGCCGCGTGATCAGCCACGCAGCGAGCAGCGCCATGCCCAGCGTGAACAGCACGCCCACGACGAACTTCATAACGTCGATGACGGCCGCCCGGCGCCTCGACCAGCTCCCGGCCGTCTCCCGAAGCCGGGGTGTGACGAACCGCGCCATCACCAGGCCGGTCAACAGAGCGCTAAGCGGAATGAACAGAATCAGCCACCCGCCGACCGGGCTTCCGAAGTTGCCGTTGAGCCACGTGCGAAGACTCGCTACCGTCTGCAGCGTGCCATCGCTGCGCGGCACCTGGCCGGAGAACAGCAGCACTTCGACGAGCCTGCCCAGCGCCGGCAGTTGCAGCACCCACCCCAGTCCGACAGCAGCCGCGGCGCGGTCCAGGCCGATCAGCTCAAGCAACGGACCCGGCCCCAGCGCCGCCATCAGACCCAGCGGGATGGCGCTGAGGATGAATACGAAGCGGAATCGCTCCAGGCGCAGTTTCTGTCCGTGGGGCAGAAGCTGCCACAGGTAACCGGCCAGCAGCAGCGTCAGAGGCACAGTGACGAACGCCATGAGCACCCCCACGACCACTCGCTCGACGAAAACCGAGAACACCAGCGCCGCCAGAAACCCCAGCACCACGCTGGGCAGGCTGGCCATCATCTCGATCGTAGGTTTGATCCGCGCCTTGGCGCGCGGATGCATGAACTCGCTGGTGTAGATCGCCGCCAGCAGTGCCAGCGGCAGCCCGAACAGCATCGAATAGAACGTCGCCTTGAGCGTGCCGAAAACCAGCGGCCACAGACCGTACTTCGGCTCGAAATCGTCTGTCCCGCTGGAGCTCTCCCATTTGAAGATCGGGGCCGGATATCCCTCGTAATGGACCTTGCCCGACACCGAGGCCAGCGTCACCGCCGGATGATGCAGCTGCAGGTCCCAGGCACGCAGGCGCGACGGCCCGGCCGCCACCAGGCGATCGTCGCGGGGCGCCAGCCGCACCGCCAGCGCCGGCTCGCCCGTCCCCAGCGTCACGTCGGCCAGAAGCTGGTCGCTGGTGACATGATAGAGCCGGGCATGACCGTCCTCATGGCCCGCGACCACGAGTCTGCTGCGCATGGAGGCGGAGATTGACCGCACCGGTGCGCCCCCCGTCCCCAGAACATGGCCACGGATCAGCTTTGCGCCGTCGCTGGTCTGGGTACCTTCAACCCGCGCACGCCACCAGGTACTCAAAAGGCCGCTCGAATCGCCCACTGCCAGTGTCGTGCGGCCAATGAGGAAGCTCATGGCCGTGATAGCGTGCGGCGGTTCGGTCAGCCGCAGTTCCTCGGCCACGCGCGGGTTGGAGCGGTCACGCGTATCAAAGCGCACCATCAGCCCGTCCCGCCATGCCAGGTAAACCGTGTCACCCAGCCCGGAAATCAACAGATACTGCGGCTTTACACCATCCGCACGCGGCACGTAAGGCAGGCGGGTTTCTGCCAGTGTGTACGTTGTCTGACGGGTGAGGACGTTGCGGCGGGCGATCGCCTCGTTGTAGGTGAGCGTGCCGTCGGCCGTCAGGCCGACGATGAAGATCGACCCGTTGCTGAGGACGGTATGCGCCACTGCATCGACCTGACCTTGACCGGGCAGGTCCAGCGGAGTCTGGAAGCTCACCTCCACTTTCAGGTGCCGAAATCCACCCTCGCGCGTCAGTCGGAGAACGCCGTTGTCATACACGACCGGCTGATCGATGCCCAGCCCATGAAACTCCTGGGGCACCTGCTCCAGGGGCAGGAACGTGTTGAGGTATTTGATCGCGCCAAGCCGCACCGTGCCGTCGGCAAAGCCAAATGCCATGTCCTCGGTGTCGGCCAGGAACGACCAGGCGGTGATCTTCTGACCCGCGAACAACTCCCGTCGCTCGATCGGCTCGCCGGTATCGGCGCGAAACGTGCGCAGCGTTCCATCGGCAAAGAGCGACCAGCCCAGCAGACGATGCTCGTCCACGGCGATCTGGATGGGAACCTGATCCGCCGACCACGGCGCTGCCACATCGACACGCTGATCAACCTCGGCAGCTCGGAACAGCGGCAGGACCACGAACACCAGAAACACGCATACCGTGGAGACCGCGACGATCGTGCCCACACCCCCGGCGGTGATCAACGTCCGGGCCAGCGCATCCTTGACCTTCACCATGCGGCTGGTCTTTCGCCGCCGCACTCGGCCTGTGATCGTGCTGGACGTTCCCTGGCTCATAGATCTCCGCCGCGGATGGCGCTACTTCCCGGCCGCCAGATAGGCGTCGAGGGTCTCGGTGTCGGGGGCGATGATCGTCATGCCATTGGGGCCGGCGCCGATTCGCCGCACGCTGTGAGCCGGGAACCCGGCCTGCTGGAACTGGGCGAACTCCTTGCTGTCGGTCTTAAAGATCCACAGTCGTCCCTGTTGCTCGTAGGTCGCAAAGCCCGGCCGATTATGCTGCGTCGCC
>Ga0308417_1001479_pt1 | contig 16058 bp, 17 predicted proteins | sample HotsprSampleOS65_FD_203528 | JGI IMG/M metagenome (GOLD analysis project Ga0308417, IMG submission 203528) | Hot spring phototrophic mat microbial communities from Octopus Spring, Yellowstone National Park, Wyoming, United States - 20090730_OS65 ... | reverse complement strand
CTGCTCTCGCTGCTAGATCCTGAACTCGACTCCGAGCTGGACTCCGAACTCGACTCAGAACTGGATTCAGAGCTACTCTCTGAACTGGACTCTGAACTACTGGAACTGCTGCTACAGGGACAGTGCCGGATCATCACCAGCATCCAATGATTCGGACCGGCCATGTGCCGCAGGAGCACTTCCGTATCTTTCGGTAGATACTGGCAGCCGGTCTGCGGATCGATCAGAGCGGCCGGATGGATGCTAATCAGGCCGTAGTCGTCATGGGCCAGACCGGTAATTTGTGTGTCGCGTCCCTGCTCGTAGGCGTCCTGGAAAGAGACTTCTGCTTGTTGGCATGCGAACCATTGGTCGCTCTTAACCTTGGCCGGGACCAGCTGTTCGTAGGTGTCTAGCAACAGCCAGAGGCCGCTGGGGTAATGGTAGATAGCCCACACCCAATCGCCCTCCGCATAGCGGGGAGGAAGCAGATGGTCTTGGCCGTCTTGGCCACGGAAGGGGTTGCGGTTCAGGCCGGGGTAGGCCGTTGGGGCCCAGAGGCGGATGCGCTGCTCCGGTACAGCCGGCGCCCAGGCTTCCGCCGGGCCTAAGCCCCGCTGCAAGATCACCGCTTCGCAATAGTGCCAGGCCGTGGGCAGAAGCTCCTGGTCTTGGCCGGGGGGTACATGCTGCCAGCCAGATGCAATCTGCACTAGCTGGATCGGCTGTCGCGGACGGACCAGCAGCCGCTGGCCTTCGGCCGACTGATCCAAGTCCATGCCATCGACGGTCCAGTTCAAGGCGGCCTGAGTGCCGCGGAGATGTTCGGCGGCATGGGCCGCCAGGATCGGATCGCCCGGCTTTGGTATCGGAAGCGTGCGCATGGCCGTTTGTTTTCGGATCTTTCAGGAAAACGGTGGCTTCGGCCTTTCAGCTGAACATGTTGGAAAAATCGACCTTCTGGTATCGGTCCACCCATTGGCCGCTGCCATTGTTCATCTTGATGCGTTGCCAGCCATCAGGCCTGTACTCATGGTTCCAGCCGTAGGTGTTCTGTCCGACCTTGATCCCACGGTAGGAGAACTTCGCCGTCAGTTTCCAACACCACGGCATGGTAATGCTAGCGCGGGTAGAAGGGGCCATTTCGTAGCCGAGAAATAAGATGGTCTCCGGCGGGCAGCCCAAGAATGATCCATTGTTCACGCAGCCCAGCTTTTCCCGCCAGCTGCTAATTGGGGGATTGTCTACATAGTCCCATATGAGTGTATATTCCGCTTTGCGCACAAGGATGCGGCCTGCCGGGGAGTCATCTTCCGGCAGTGGCTGGCCCGGATAACCATTGGAATTATCCTCCCAGCGGACGGCCCGGGCAGGCAGGCGCATCCACTCACCTCCAGCCTGTATCATCAGCATCAGAGCGGTATCAGGGCGGACTGATGGTTTAGGAATCGGCCAGGGCTGATTGGCAAAATCGGTGGCGTATTCCGCTGTCAGTTTAGCCCAGTCGTAGCTGATTTCCCCTGCGCCGCCGTAGGCCTTGGCTTCGCCGGGAAACGGCTCGATCTTGACCTGGTTGCACCAACAGTAGGGGATGCTCGGATGCGCAGAACCGAGCAGCGATTCTGCTACAGCCAAGCGACTTGCCCACGGCACGCGAAAAATGCGGGTAGCGGAATTGCCGCTTCCGATCTGATGGGTGGAACTGTTGCTGCCGGTAAACTCGCTCATGCGGCCAGCCTCCTTGCTCAGCCGTAGGCGGCTTGCAGGCGGCCGCCGACGACTTGAACGCGCACGGTGTTGCCGTCGACGGCCTGGGAGAGTTTGTCGGTGGCTTCGGCGGTTTTTTGCGTGGCGTCGACGATTTTTTCTTCTTGCCGACGTGCCGCTTCTTCCTGCATCTGGTTGGCCAGGGCTTCCAGAGCCACAAAGCGAATCCGCGCTTCCGTGCCGGCCTGTTTGGCAGCCTGGGCGGCAGCGGCAGCCGGAGCGGCGGCAGTCGTAGCCGCTGTCGGTGCGGCGGCAGGTGCTGTAGCGGCCTTGATTTCCGATTCCGCTGCCGCCGCGGCCTTCTTTTGCTTGCGGGCGTAGAACTCTTCACGCCTTTTAGCTAACTCCGCTTCCAATCGCTCCAAGGCTGGGGTGGTCTTTTTAATATCCGCCTCCACAAACTCCGGCATTTTTTTGATGGCCGACTGGAACCCTTGCGTAAGCGGGGTCCAATCGAACTCCCACCGGCCGCCCTTGACCCAGGTCCAAAAGGCATTCCACAGGTTCTTTAGGTTCGTGATCAGATTGCTGAACGTGGTCTTGGCCAGGTTCCAGATATCCGTTAGCACGTCGCGCCAGTTTTCCAGGAACCACGTAAGCAGAATCCAGGCGTTCTGGAAGAAGGCTTTGATCTGGGGCCAGAGGTTTTCACACCAGAGCTTAAACCGCTCCCAGGCGATGGCTAGATACAGACGCCAATTCTCAAAGAAAAACTGCACCGAGGCGAGCCAATTGGTCATCGTGGTTTTGAACTCTTCGGTACTTTGCCAGAGCAGCCCGCCCAGCAAGGTGGAAAATATCTGCTGCAGCAGATTGCCGATCCAGGAGAAAACCGTCGAAACTACTTCCCAGATCATGCGGCATGCGGCAGCGAAGGTTTCATAGACTTGGGTGACGGTCTCTTTCCACTGATCCAGAAAACCGCGGACCCATTCCCCGGCGGAGCGGATTTTTTCGCCCAAGCCACCGAGCCAATCGCCCAGACCGGCCAGCAGCCCTTTGACGTTAAAGGTTTCGATGAAGGCTGTGCCCAGTTCGGCAAGAGCCGTTTTCAGGTTGCCGGTCACGGTGCTCCACAGGCCGCCGGTGGTCTTGGACAGGCGTTCCATGCCGCCGGCAAACTGGCCGCCGGCATCTGTGAGGCGGGCGATGGCTGCCTGCACATGGGAAAAGCCGACCCGGCCCTCGCTGACCAGCTCCCGGACCTGGGTTTCGGCAACGCCCAGCACCGCGGCCAGTTCTCGGGTAATGGGGATACCGCGGGCCTGCCAGGATTCAAGCGTTTCGGCGGTCAACCGGCCCTGGGCTTGTACTTTGCCGTAGATGGCGGCAAGATCGGCTAAACGGGCTCCGCTTAATGCGGCAATATCGCCCAAGCGCCGCATGGTAGGCAGGATGTCTTGGGCCGCCGTGCCGTAGGCCAGAAGCTGCTTGGCCACTTCGCCCAGTTCCATCTGCTCAAATGGGGTGGCCGCAGCGAACTTGTTGATCTCAGCCATCATCTGCTTGGCCGCGTCGGCAGAGCCCAAGAGCACCTCAAACTGGGTGGCCAGGCTTTCGGTTTGTGCGGCAAGGCTCATGATACCGCCGACGCCGGCTACGCCGGCTGCGCCGAGAGCAGCGCCAGCCAGTCCGGCGGGGCTAGCCAGACCTGCCAGGACATTGCTCAGGCCGCGGATCGGTGCCGTAGCGGCGCTGGCCAGGCTCTGTAGGCCCCGGCGCACCGAGCCGAAGGCCGCCTGCACGCCGGCCAGGCCCTGAACGCCAAGTTCCGCATAGTACTGGCCGATCTTGGGCATAGGTTAGCCCTTTTTGCTTGCCAGGAATGCCTGCACCTGCTGAGGAGTCATCCAGACCGTTCGCTTGGGTCGATCGACCGGCAGCCCCAGAACCATGGCCGCTTCCAGCGGCGTAAGCTCCAGCACGACCTGAGGCGGCCAGCCGAACCGCTCCGCACAAGCACGAAACAGATCCTGCCAATTTAGGCTGTCTGGGTGGTGGTAGGGTTTTCGCTGCTGGAACCTCCGACAGCGCCTTCATTGGCCGCTGCCGTCAGGATGGCACTGATCTGCGGACCATGCTGCTCCCGGGCCTGTTCGAGCCAGACGAGAGCATCGTCCAGGGTCTTGATCTGCTGGCCATGATGCCGCCGGAGCACAAGAAATGCCGCAGCGGCCAGTTGCAGACTTTCGGGCAGTTCCTCCAGGTTTTCTAAGCGGAAACGCCGCTGCTGAGCCGCCGCGGCAAACGCGGCCTCCCAGTACCGAGCTTGCTGCTCTGACGGCACCAAGTGGGCATGGCGGGCTGCCTGTTCGATCGGATCCGGTAGCCGCGACAGGATGGCCGATTCCAGAGCGGCCAGGTCCGCTAGCCGCGGGGCAGCCAGGCGCCACATCTGGCTGCCCACAGCAATCTCCCGATACAGATGGCCGGTTATGCGGGCAAGTCCATCCATGCGTACATCTCCTGTAGGCGTAGGTTGCGGACCGCCGAATTAGCTTCCGCCGCTATAGGTCCATGCGCCGCTGGAAACAAAGCTGGCCTTAAACCCTACCGGTGCGCCGGTGTCGATGTCCACCTCGTAGGCGATCTCGGAGACGATCGCATTTCCGGAGAGCTTTAGGTTGCCGGTTTCCAGCACCAAACCAATGATGCTGCCGACGCTAATCGGCGCGCTGACAGCGTCCGATTGCAGTTTGGCTTCCAGATCGCCGCTGATCTCTTCGGTGCCGGCAACGGCCAGTTTCCAGCCGCCGGAGTCGCTGGAGCCAAACGTGGTCACGTTCGATTTGTGCGTGGCCGACCACTTGGTCACGTCGGCCAAATAGTTCTGGCCCACTTTCACCTTTCCGCTTCTTCCGCTAAAGGCTGCCATCGGCGTCCTCCTTGACAGATCACCAACATTCTCAGTTGTTTCTACTCTCCGGGGCGAATCCGCCCCGGCCCATGGAAGCTATAAGGTCATGGCGTCAAACTGGATCGCAGCTTCGGCAATCCAGCAGCGGGATGGGCTTGTCTCTGGGCGCTGGATCGTCATCTGCAGGCTAGCCAGTTGCATGGGGCCGTACCGCTGCGAGGTCCAGCCGTCCAGATGATCCCGCATGGATTCCCGCAACGCCTCCAGGGTCGCTAGGTCCTGGGCCTGCGCCACTGCCTGGATGGTAATCTGCGGGTAGCGTCGGCTGCTGGTCTGCAGACCGTCGGCAATTTGCTCTGCGACCAGTCCCAGACACGGTAAGGCTGCTCCGGGATTGGGCGGCCCCAAAAAGACCCGCTCGGCCGGTACAATGCCCGTAAGCTCCGTCTTCGTACTCCAATGGGCCTGGATGGCTTCCAGTACGCTCGGAGCAGGATCTGGCATAGCAGGTTCTCCTGTTCGGGTTATTCCGATTGACCATGTCGCTGCAGGGCGGAACGAAGGATGTTTTCCACGGCCCCGCGGCAGCGGTCCAGCGTGGGCCGAAGCCAAGGCCGTGGCTCAATTCGGTCTGTCCCCAGCTCCAGGTAGGCCATGTAGGCCGCATTGGTGGCCGGCCCCACGCGTGCCGTTTTCGTCTCAGGGTAATACTCCATCAGGATGTTGCGCCGTCCAAAACTGGTACGGACCATCGGCGCCTGCCCGGGAGCTGAACCGATAAACACGGTGTATTGGCTCCCTTTGGGGCCGGCCGAGGTTGTTCTCCGGCGTTTTCGCCTGATCCGTTTGGCCGGTCGATTACATGCTAGCCGCGCTTGCGTCAGCAGCAGGCTGGCCGCCCGCTGCAAGGCTTGATCCAACGTCCGGTCCAGGTCCTGCAGGACCCGATCACCCAGCCACCGCACCGTAACACCCATCGCCTCGACTCCTCAGGTGTAGCCGGCGCTCAGGATCTCTACGGCATCCGGATCCACTGCACCGGCGGCGTCGTACTCGGCAATCAGCTGCTGGAGTTTTTCGATCTGCGCACACAAAAACTCTTCGTATTCGTTCCAACTGTAATCGGGCGGCGGTTGCTGTGCGGCCAGTTCCGCCGCATACCGATCCCGGGCGGCAATCAGGTCCTCTCGGTATCCCATCCGTAGGACTCCTTGATTCTGGGGCCTATCTGACGGTCCATCGGGAGCGTCGGCGGCCTAGGAGTTGCTGGTGTTCCTCGGTTTCTTCTCGCATCAGCCGCCGTAGGGCGTCTCCATAACAGCGAGCACAGTAGGGCTCCTTGATCGGACGGCCATGCGGGCTTTGCCAGTACAGGTCCCGGCTCATCCTGCCGCACTGGCGGCAGACGGCTTTTGGTGGTCGTCGGCTGGCTTGGGCGTGTCGGCGGCCTGCGGGCATGGCAGCCTCCTACCGAAATAGGGCGGCAATCGTCTGCGCGGCCAGCAACACCGTAAAACCGGCCACGCCGCTTACGACCCATAAAATGGCCGATACCTTGGTGCAAAGCCCTGTCGCACCGTTGCCGTACAGGGTTCGTTCGACCCGTTCGAGCCGCCGTTGTTGTTCCGTGTAAATAGCTCGGATTTCTGCAATGCCAACCTGAATGTCGGCAAGCCGAGCGTCGATCTGTTTGAAATGTTCCAGACAGCCCGGTTTGGGAACGCCCAGATCACAATCGATCTTAGGTGTCATGCAGTTCTTCCTTTCTTGGCCGAAGCGGCAGGTTCTCCAGGCGTCGGTCGCGGCAGGACCAAGTCCAAGGCTTTGCTCAGTTTATCCACGAACCAATCATCGATGGTCGAAGGAGTTTTGGCTGCCCATCGCTGAAGCAGTTTTTCTACTTCCAGCGGATCACCAGTCTTTTTCCGATTCCGGATGTCCCGCCAAATCAGAACTGCCGCCACCAGCACCACCACGACAATCGGCACGCCCCAACCGATAGGCAGTAGGCTAAGGATATAGTTTTTTACTTGCCCTAACAGGGTGGCGCCGATTTCTTCGGCATGCTTTTTCGCCTCGGCGGCAAGACCGACGGCGCTTTCGGCCTTGGCCGCTGCCGAGCCGTTTTGAGAAGCCAATTGGGCAACCGTCCCATCCAGTTGGCTAACCTTGGCTTCTACGGCGGCTAGTTTCGATTCCAAAGCAGCTATCCGTTGCAAAACTTCCGTAGGCACAGCTGCAGGCGGTTGAGAATAACTCGGCGGTTGCGAATAGGCAGGCGGCTGGACTGGTACTTGCGGTTGTGCTGGCGGTATAGGTGCACGAGGCATAGGTTGCGGAGGAAGCGTCTGACCGTGCTCCCGCGCGTCCCGCCTGTCCTCTAACCATGCATTCCATGGAAAAATATAGCGGACCGATGTAAAGAAGTTCACCAGTTGCGGTAGGCTTGTACACAGGGTTTCGTGGCCATCGGTTCCCCAGATAACGCCGACAATACCTTCTTGAGTCCAGACCGGTCCACCGCTGTCACCTTGACGCGCCGGTCCGGTAATCACCCAGTCCCCTGTCGAAGTTTGCCGCACCAGGCGTCCGGCCTTATGCTGCCAGCCTTGCCTACTATCAAAACCGCCGAATCCAACCACGGAGCGCATGGCTGGTACATCAGAAGCAAGACGCGCCAGGCCGGGCGCACGGCCTTGAACGACCACAATGGCCGCATCCGCCTCATAACACACCACTGCCGTGTAGCCAGAAAGCCGGGTTCCATCGGGAAATGTTGCTACGGCTGGCGTGTTCACACGCTCAACGACGTGTCGGGCAGTTAAGATCGCCGACTGCTGGCCATTGCTGGAAATGGCCGTGCCGGTCCCGACCGATTTCATCTGGCCTGCGCCAACTTCCAAGCGGCAGACCGCCAAGCTCGGCGGTGTGGTTTCAATACCCTTAGGCGGTGCTGGCCGATCCGACGGCGTCGGCTGGTAGTGGGGTGGACGGCAAAATCCGCTGTCACACTGGGCCAAGATGGGGCGCTGTAGCCCCACAGCCAACAGCACACAAAAGCCTACGAGCACGTAGCTGAACGGTCGCATTGTGCGTCCCTCCTTGGACCTGGGATTTCGGTTTTACTCTTCTCTGCCAGCCTAGCCGCAAGCGGTGCCAGGCATGCCAGGATGTCGGTAGCCGCCCGGATCAGTGCGGCGGCTTCCGGCAAGCCAAGCCGCTCGTCTTCCAGGGCATCAAGGACCGCCTGGCGGAGTTTTTCAGCCTGGCTGAGCAGTTCCATCATGCATCAGGACGGCATCTGTCGGCTCCAAAGCCGCGGTTCGACCACCACGGGAGTGCCCCGCTCGCTGGCCTTGAAGGCAGCCACCACGTCGTGGCTAAAGGCCAAGGCGCCGCTTCGGTCTTCTTCGACCTGTAGGTCCCAGTTCCGGTAATACCGGAAGCCCCGCACCAGATCGCCGTAGAACCAGATGCCTGCGGCCGTAGCAGCCGGTTGCCCCGACGCCACCAGGCGGCTATAGACCAATGGGCTAACCACGACCTGCAGGTTCATGCCGGCCAAGGGGTTGCCGGCCACGACCACGTTGCTCGATCCGCTTCGGGTCTCCGTGGCCGAGACGATCCGGTTGGCCGTGGAGCGCAGTTGTGGCGGGACGAGAATCACCCGCTGCGTCAAGATGGGCGGCTGCCCCGTGCCTGGCATCTGGATACCCAGGAACAGGTCTTCGGCCGCATCAACATCGGTCCAGTCGGCCAGGGCGTTGACCTGCTGATTCACGTAGCGGCTGCCTGGGGTCGAGTAGAACAGGTCGTGACTGCTTTCGGCCGAATCGCCCACGCGTTTTTCCACGACACAACCGCTCACAGCGCCGACGATGTAATCGACCAGAGCCGTCTCTTTTTCTAGTCCGATCCGCTCGCCAATGCGGCGGGCTTGGTCCAGAATCTGGCCGGTCTCATCTTGCAGGATGGCCTCTTTGGTGATCCGGACAATGGCCCCGCGTTTGACGGTCTCCGGTGTCTTGACGTACTCGTCGTACATGCCAAGAGCCGGGTATTCCTGGCCTTCGGCGACCTGGAGCGTCTTGCCGTCGGCAAGCGGCAGGCTTACGCCGGTCAGCCGGGCCTGTCGGGCGCGGCCGTCGATGGCCGGCACCAGACGGCTGAGCGTAAACTCAGGCAATTGGTAGCCTTCCAGCACCGCGGCGTTGAGAATCTGCCCTGTGATCGTAGCGAAGGCCGATGTAGTCAGCGCACCGTCGGCTTCTAGCAAGTGGGTGCCGCGGCAATAGGCTTCCAGGCCGGCCAGGCCGATCGGCTCACCCTGCCGGTCGGTGATGAAGTTGGCGGCAAGATCACGCAGGGAAAAGTCTTCCGGACGCAATCCGCCCGGCTTGCCTGTACGCCCACGCTCCAGCGCTTCGTGCAAATCCTGGAGCGTGGTCTTGGGGTCCGCGCAAAACTGTCGGAAAATCTCTTGGGCTTTGACCATCGTGTACCTCCTTGTACTCCTGGTAACCCTGGGAAAACTGCCTTAGCCGCTGTTAAGCACCGGCGGAAACTTTGACGGTTCCATTGTCATTCCACAGTGCGCCGGCCACGCCGGGATTGGTCGTCGGCAGCGAAGCGAGGATGTTGTTGCCACTGCGCGACAGACTCCGACTGCCGAAGATAATGGCGGCCCCGTCGGCTAAGTTCAACGTGCCGACAGCCGACGCGTGCAGTCCCAAGTGCGAGAGCCGGCTCAGGATGCGGCAATACACGGCCGTCTCGGAGGTGCTCTTCGACGCTACGGCCACACCGATCCCCTCGGCCGTGGAACTGGCTGCGGAGACGGTCTGATTGGCCATCGCCGTGCCGTTGCCGCCAGCAAGGACTTGGCCCACTTCCATGCCGGTGCCGTCGCCGCTAGGAGCAGCAAAAAGAAAATCCCCTTCCGTGGCGACCAGCACTTGGCCAGTCCGGCCGGCTTCTTTGGCCGACAAAGCAACCCCCACAAACGCCATGGCCAGGTTGGTCTTCTTTTCTGTGTAGTTGGCCCCGCTAACCACGGAGGCCGGGCGCACCGCATCGTGGGTCGCATCCCACCAGACCAGGTCGCCGATCTCCACCGCATCGGCCGCATAGGCCGGCAGGCTTACGGCCCGCACATCCCCACGCACAAACCGAAATTGATTCGCCATCGTTCAAACTCCTTTTGGAAACTAAGGATCCGTCATTTCCACATTCGTACCCGGTCTTCAAAGCTTCCGGGCAAACCGCCCAGCGGACGGCTCGACAGGACCGTGCTGGGCCGGATGAGCCGGCGCAGGTCTTCCAGCATTGCCTTGCGCCGAGCGTCGTCGGCCTGCTGCAGGGCTTCCAGCAGGCTCTGGGGCACATCCTGTGGACTCAGCCCCGCCTGCTGCAGCTCCTGAGCGAGCTGCTCTTTACGCCGCAGCGCGTCTAGCTCCGCGGCCAGCCTGTCGCGCTCTTCTTTGAGCCTGATCAGTTCGGCCTGCGCTTCCCCGGCCGCCTGAATCTGAGCGACCAGATCCGGCCGGGCCTGCTTGAGTTGTTCCAGCGTCAGATTCTCCAGGTCCATAACACCCTCCTTGGTTCCAGTAACGTCCGAAACATCCAGTCCGAATTTCCGTGCAGCATCCAAGGCACGCTGTCGGGCCAAGGCCAGATGCTCCTTGGCCAGTTTCCGATTGGCGGCAATCCGCTCCAGACTCCGCCGCACCGCCTGCGGCGTGTGGATCGGGAAATACCGCTTATGAAGCGGCCAGGTGCGGTTGCCAATTTTCACCCCACCCGGAAGCACCAAGGCAAAGGCCTCATCCGGCAGCCGATCTACGTCTTCCCTATCTTCCGGCGGCTCCTCGGCAGGCTCCGTCGGGTTGCTGTCCGGGGCGGCCGCTGGCTCTACGTTCGCATCCGCTGCTGGTTCGGCCACTGCCCCGGTCGAGCGATCCTCGTACAGGCTCCGCGTGGTAGCCGGCTCGGCCACCAGATCCACACTGCGCACCTGCTGGATCGACTCGACGATCAGCCGACCGCCTTCCATGCGGGTGCGTCCTTGGGCGTCGTGCGAAAGACCGACGTTTTCCGGACAGTTCTCCGCATCCCAAAGCAACTGCTCGGCCAGCGGATGCTTCGGGTTAACGAGCAGATCGCCGTACAGCCCGTTGGCTTCCATCCGCACGTTCAAGAGCCTGCCGATCCGGTCCCGGTAGCTGCGGCGTCCTGCGTCCTGATGATCCACGTTGACCGGCCGGCCTTCATACAGATGCTTGGCCTCTAGCAGCGCTTGGGGCAGGTAGCGCCGGCCGTTTTGGCTTTCTAGGCCCAGCACCTTGACGCCCAGGATCATGCTGCGCTGCCGGTCCACGCGAAGCGGCAGTCCCCTGTTGGTCGTGTATTCTAAAAGCCGCTGGGCGCCGTCCTGGCTGGCGTCCTTGCCTCCAGCGGCCGTAGCAGGCTGGGATTCCCGGATGACGGCGGGCATCTCCTCGGGGTCCGCGTCCGGATGCACCTTCTTCCACGCCCGGCGTATCCGCTCTTTAACGGCAGGCAGGTCTTCCGGCGGAATCTGGACCCGGTTGCCCCGGAAACCGCCGGGTCCCAGGGCGGCAATGGCCATGCCGACTTGCCGGGCTGTTTCCTGCTTTTCCGGGTCTTCCCACAGACGCAGTTTCCAGGTGCTGGGCCGTTCCGGGTCCGGCACATAGGCGTAGGCCTCGGCCGGAAACTGCATCCCGTTTTCCGTTTTGGTCGGTCGATCGGCCATCCGTAGCCCTCCGGTGGGGCCGAAGTTTTTCTCTGCACTGGTCCAAAGCATGGGGGGGCGTGCTTGTCAGGCCCGCCGCTCCCACAAAAAGGGGATTTTATCCGAACTTGTCTGAACTTGTCCGAAGTTATGGGATTTTTGACGCCTTCGGTTGGCAAAATCAGGCCAATAAAAAAGGGCCAGACGCGATCCCGGCTCGTTGAGCCGAGACGGCGCCTGGCCCCAGCTATTCTGGTAGCCTGAGGTGCCTTCTATAGTAATTTCGTAGCGCGTTGCCCCGGAAGCGTCAAGGGGCAAGAGAAAAATTTTTTCCTTTTTAGCCTATCGACCACCTGCCTTTCTGGGGTAGGCGGAAGAAACCTACTCCATGATACATAAGGCAGATTCACGAAGGGCTTGGCTGTTTAGTCTCACTTGAGTCCGAGGCATTTCGTCGTAGGTGCGTCCGTCCAGTTGGCGTCCGGTCAAATCCTTGCGGGTCCCGCCCCACTGTTTGAAAAAGAAGGGGACGTTTTCCCTCCGGCACTGGCGCAAAATGGAGCGTATCCATTCGACCCGCATAGGTCGTGCGCCCGGGCCCGATTCGCCGCCGACAACAACCCAATGAATCCCGGCCAGATCCAAATCTTCCAAGGGACCGAGAAGCGGCTCACAGGACACAAAGCACACTGCCGCTGGCACACTGCGCAGGTCGTCTATTCGATCCTTAACCGAAGCGTTTTCCACCGTAACTCCCATCCACAGGTTGGGTGGCCAGGGCAACAGATCGACCAATTCCCGCAGACGCTTGCTCCGCTTGGTCAACACCTGAAACGTGTGCCGCGGACAGGCTTGTATGGTGGCAAAGACTTTTTGGATGAACTCCACCGGCACGCGCTCATGGAACAGGTCGCTCATCGAATTGACGAACACCAGCCTGGGCGTGTGCCAAGATTTAGGCAAATCGAGGACATCCTCATGCAGGGTAACGGCAAACCCGTTTTGATACCTGGCGTTACCCATTGCCTGCAACCGGAGCGCCATCCGTTCCGCATAACAATTTTTGCATCCTGCACTGACCTTGGAACAGCCGGTTACCGGATTCCACGTCGCCTGAGTCCATTCGATTTTCGAGCGATCGGCCATTAGTTGGCTCTCCTCTGGTCGAATTGAAGAGGTTTGCTAGGAGCCATGGCACCATTCTCCTTGGACGGAGCGTTTTCCCGTCGGTCAAAGGGCCGGTTAGGCCTTATCTCGGCCTTCTAGGCGGCGGTGGATCAGCCGCACCGTGCCGCCTTCCCAGGTGATCTCAATGCCCACAGTACCCCAGAACTTGGCCCGTTCGGCTTCGTCAAACAGTTGATCCAGGCGTTGGTGAGCAAGAAGCCGCATCCTGGCGTTATGATCCTGGGGGGCTGCCTGGGTGGGCTTGTTCGACGGGCCTGTTGGAACTTGGCCCGGCTGCCCCTGAGGATTGACCGCCAATGGGCTGGATACGCTTGGGCCTGCCGGACTCTGAAAACCCGCTGGTTTTGGGCCAGGTGCTGCTGGTCCGGCCTGGCCAGCAGGACCGCTCCCCGGCAGACGTTGGCCTTCTGGACCTGAAGGCGGCAGACTCCTTGCCGACTGGCCTGGCTTGGCCTGACCCGGCCGGTCCTCCTTAACCATTCGATGCGAACCTTCCGCCATACAATCCCTTTCCCAAACTGGAAGTGCCCCTGCGTGGAATCAATACGTCCTTGCTTCAACGAGCTTCTTGGGTTATCCTAAAGCCAGGGGGCTGTCGGCATGCGGACATCCAGCGCAGCCCCCTGGCCTTAAGGACTGCTGGCCATGGGATATCTGGAAACGTTGGTCTTGTTGACCTTTGCTCGCTCTTGGATATGGTTCCGCAATTGGTCAAGATCTGGACTGAATGGCTGCAAGTTCATTTTACAACGGATCGTCTGTCCATGCAATCGCCAGAGATCCCTTCCTTGGGGGGATTGCATCAGGTCGGCCAAGAACTTCGGCGGCCGCCTGAGGGGCCGGGGCCGACAAATCCCTGGCTGGCCGCCTGTCGGAACAAACGCTCCCGCTCGGCCAGCATCCGGCGGACCTGCTGGAGCCGCTCAGCCCGCTCTTGCGGAGTTTCGGCCTGGAGGGTTTCGATCGGAAGCAGACGGCCCTCCGGGTCGATAAAGTCGGCCCATTCCGGTTTTCTGGGGATCGGTTCTTTTTGCAGTAGGTCCCGCACGGTCTGCCAGCGCCGCACGCCGACAGCGGTCATCTGCTCCCGTTCGCTGGCCTGCTGCCACCACTGCTGGTAACTGGCCGGATCGGGAATCAACTGGCCGGTGGCAGTCTGGAAGGCGGCCATAGCGGCTGGGTTCTGGGCCCATTCCGGCGGCGGCCGGAGCACCGGGATGGTCATGCAGCGGCAGTTTGGTTCGTCAGGTAGGTCCGGCAGAAGCTCGCCTCGCTCGTCCCGGTACAGGCCGTCGGGACCTTGCCAATAGATGCGGCCGTTGCGTGCGACATGGTGCGGCCGAGTCCACTCGTCCATGACGGCCACGATCTGCAGGCCCTGGAGCATGCCGCCCATGCCCTGGAAGGAGCTACGGCCAGCCCGCTCTGCCACCCGACAGCCTTCGGTCCGAGCGATCCGCTGCGCTTTGTAGGCCAGGCCGTCGGTCCACCGCTCCAGCCGAGCCCGGAGTCCATCGACGTTTTCCCCGGCCACCAGGCCATGAACCAGGTCATTGAACATGGCCTGCCGGACTGGTTCTTCCCAGCGGCGCAAGCGCTCCTGCCACGACAGGCCGCCCGGCGGGGCAGAAATGAGCCAATCCGTGACCTGCTCTTCCTTGGGTGGCGGGAAAAGCAGCGACTGGACAAACTCCTTCGCCTTTTGCCCCCGAATCGCTCCCCGAACGATCGGCTCCCAGTCGTAGCGGACCTGCCAGGCTGGTTGTTGGGGTTCTGGCACGGTGGCTTCTCGGACCGGCAGTTTGGCTTTGGCCGCCGCCAGCCCAGCAAACACCGGAAGCCACTCGGCAGGCAGGGCGTCCAGCACGGCCTGGCCGGCGGTTCGGTAGCCCAGAAGGCCCAGCGGGATGAGCTGGTCTTGCAGGGCCTGCCGTGCCTGGCCCAGAAGTTGCTCGATCCGGCGGCGCAGGCTGGCTAGGCCTACCAGGCCCACGCGGCTAGCCAGTTCGGCGATCGGGCCGGCCAGACTGCGGTATCGTCGTCGGATGGCCACGGCGGCCTGCTGCACGGCCTGAAGCAGCTGGACTTGACGCTGGTGGAACCGTGCAGCCAATCGCTCTTGCAACAGGCTGGTCCTGGGCCGGCCTGGTTTGGCTTCCAGCAATGGGATCATCGGCCGAAACTCCTTAGCCTTTTCCCAACAGTTGGGGATAGCAGGGGTTACTCGGCGGCCTGGTCCATGAGGGAGCGTTCTTGCTCGTAGTTATAGCCGTGGCGGGCCGCTACGGTTTGCGGGCTGACCACGCCCAGGGTCAAGAGAATCTGATCGGCCTGGGCTTCTTTGAGCCGGTCCCGGCTCAGCACGATGGGGGCCTCGGCGTCGATTTCCACCAGGCGGCTTACGCCGTCGGGCAATCGGCCCGCCCGTTCGGCCACCTCCAGCGCTCGGCGCAGGATCTGGATATCGTACCAGATCATCTCCGCCTGGAGCCGCTCGCACATTTTGACGGCCGGTCCCTCGGCCACCATGGTCGACGCGTAGTTGGCGTTGCTGGCGTCGGCCGAGAGCATAAACTCTGGCATACAGAGCCGGGCGGCAATGGCGCGCAACTCCGCCTGGAGGGCCACGACGTACTTGGCAACGTCGATGCCACTTGCTGGGAAGGTGTACTCCACGCCAGGCGGAGTGTCCACAATGGCGCCGGGGGGAAACTGCTGGTAAGTTTTCGTCTGGCCGGTCGAAGAGTCGGTCTGTTGCAAGCTGGCCAGCCGGGCCACGTACTGCTGGATACTGCCGGCCGTGGCGCCGGTGTGCCGACGCACGATGGCAATGGCCGATTGGATGCTGGCTACCGTGCTCATGTTACGCAACAGTTTCCAGGCCCGGCGCAGGTTGTGCCGGACCGGCCACAAGAGCGGCAGGCCACGCGGAGCGGTGCGATCCACGTTGGCCTTGCGGTGCTGGACCTGAGTGGCCGCAATCCGCTGAAAACTGCCTGGCTGGTGGAGGTCCAGTTGGACCCAGTAGGCCCGGACCGTTTCCGCATCCAGCGGATCGGTCTCGATGCCGAAGGGCGCTTCCTGTCGGCCAGGCGGCTGGCGAACCTGCTCCGGCTCAACAAACCGCACGGTCAACCGTCCGGCGTCGTCAAAGAGACGCAAAAAGACTTCGCCGTCCCGGTCCATGCGGCGCTGGATTTCCTGTTGGCGTAGGCCCCAGTCGTGCCGCTCCTGGAAGTCCAAGAGTTCCGCGTCGATCCGTTCCATGGTGGTCTGGTCGATTTGGGCTGCTGGCCTAGGACGCAGCTTGTACTGATGGCCGCTTCCGACCACGTAGCTGATGCGGTTTTCGATGGCCGAAAAAGCAAACGGGTGGCTTGCGGCCAGCCAGCGGCACTCCTGCCGGATCAAAGCCAGGTCGCCCTCGGTCCGGTACGGCGTGCTGCCGTCCTGGTCCATGACCAGACCCAGCGGAATCCAACTGGGTAGATCATCTTCCCGGTCCAGCCAGCG
>Ga0308417_1001475_pt1 | contig 16072 bp, 12 predicted proteins | sample HotsprSampleOS65_FD_203528 | JGI IMG/M metagenome (GOLD analysis project Ga0308417, IMG submission 203528) | Hot spring phototrophic mat microbial communities from Octopus Spring, Yellowstone National Park, Wyoming, United States - 20090730_OS65 ... | reverse complement strand
CGCCAAGACCAGCCCAGATCAGAGCGCGAGCGTCCTCGATCGCCCCGCCTGCGGCGAGGAGCCGCGCGGCGAGGGCAAGAAGCGGGCCGGTGATCGGGCGGTCGGGCGTGGCGAGGAGGAGAAGAGCAGCGCCGAGCGCAAGGGCGACCAGGGCAAGGAAGCCGAAGACCAGCCGGTTGGCGTGGAACGCCCGGCCGCCATGGGCGCGGGCGAGAGCGGCCTTCAGCGCCGCGTCGGCGCGGTGCAGAGGGCCCGCGACGGTCGATGTTGTCCGCTCCATGCGGGTCGGGGAGGTCGGCAGGGCGGCGAGCAGAGCGCTCTCCGCGGCATCGAGGGAGAACGCCTCGTCAGCCGGCCTGCGGGCAGAGACAGTCCACACCCCGTCCTCGCCGCGCCTGAGCGCGACCCGCTCCTTCGCGGCGAGAGCGAGCAGGCCGGCGGCGAGGGTTTCGCTGTCGTAGCCCATCCTGCGGACGTAGCGGCAGGCCGGTGCAGAGACGCCCTCCGGCGGAGAGAAGCGCGGCATGATCGCGCGCGCTGCCGGCTCCCGCCCGACCCGCCGCCAGGCGAGTACGGCAAGACCCACGACAAGGCAGAGCGCGGCGAGTGTGGGCGGCAGGCGGCCGATCCGCTCGATCAGCGGCGGCGGGGGATAGGCCACGAAGCCTTTCGGGAAGGCGACGGCGACGGTGAGCCCCTCGCCCGGGCGCAGCACACGCCGGGAAGCGAAGGCGACCTGCCCGGGACCGAGGCGGGTGATCTCCGCCCCCTGCTCGCTCGTGCCGCGCGGGCCGGTCCAGGCGATCACGCGGTCCGCCGTGGCGCCGGCCGGCAGAGTAACCACAGCCTCCGCGCGCAGGATCGGGAACACCCAGCCCTCTCCGGTGACGTTCCACCAGAGCTCGTCATGGTCCGGGAAGGGGCGCACCTGAGCGCCGCTGCGGTAGGTGATTGCGTAGGTGTGCGGCCGGCGCGGCAGCACCACGTTCGGGTCGCCGATCCGGATGGCGAGCCTGTCCCCCTCCCGCTCCACGCGCCAGGTTGCAGGCCTGCCGTCCTGCGTGACGGAGAGGACGTCGTAGGGAGTGCGCCAGCGCGCACCGTCCGGCGCTGTCCGGCTGAGCGGGAGCTCGCGGATGATCCCACGCCTGATCTCGCGGTGCTCGACCGTCACCGTGATCGTCTCGGTGACGGTGATCGTGCTGTCCCGGTTGACCGTGATCGCGGCGGCGAAGCGGGTGATCTCCTCCGCTGCGCGCGCGGGAAGAGCGGCGGCAAGCGCGAGGAGGAGCAGGGCGAGCCGGCGCATGGTCACGCGCCGGGGCCCGCACCTCCCGCGGTGCCGAAGGCGACCCGCGGCGGGCGGCGCAGCGCCTCGTCGTCGCCTGCGTCGAAATAGGGGGCGGTGGAGAACCCGAAACTGCGCGCGACCAGAGCCGAGGGCAGCGTCTCGACCTTCAGGTTCAGCTCCCGCACGGTAGCGTTGTAGTAGCGGCGCGCGTCCTGCAGAGCGTTCTCGACCGCGGCGAGCTCCCGCTGCAGGTTGAGGAAGCTTCTGTCGGCGGTCAGCGACGGATAGGCCTCGGCGACAGCGATCAGCCGGCCGAGCGCTGCCGTCAGCCCCTGTTCAGCTTCGGCGCGAGCGGCCTTGTCGCGCGCTCCCATTGCGGCGCTGCGGCGCTCCGCGATCTCCTCGAACAGCGCCTTCTCGTGCGCGGCGTGCGCCTTAACGGTCTCGACCAGATTGGGGATGAGATCGGCACGGCGCTGCAGCTGCACCTCGATGCCGCTCCACCCCTCCTCGACCAGGGTACGGGCGCGCACGAGGCCGTTGTAAAGCGCGATCGCGAGAGCGACGAGGCCGAGACCGAGCAGGACGACAACGCCGAGGACGAGGAACGAGACGCTGACCGCGCTCATGCTGTGACCTCCGGGGCAGGCGGCGAGGCTGCGCCGCAGGGAAACGGGACACCACGCCGCCCTCCTGCCGCAAGCATAAGGCGGGCAGGTCGCCCCCCCCGGCAGGCGGGCATGCTATTCTCCTGCGCAGCACGAGGTGACCGATGGCAGGCCCGCCCCCAATCACCGACCTTCACAGCATCGCCAAGGCCAATGTTGAGATCCTCGAGGAAGGCGAACGCCGGTTGCGCGGCTCCGAACAGGTGAAGGACCCGGTGGCGCGGAAGGAGATGGTGGAGGCGGCGAAGGGCGTGCTCGACATCGGCTCGCGTCTGCGCCAGGCGGTCTCTGTCGGCTGAGAGCCCGGCCCGGCCGCGCGTGGCGGAGCCAGAGATGGCGGACGGGGCAACGGAACCGTCGGCTGAAAGGACGGACGAGCTCCTCGCCCGGATCGTCCGCGAGCGCGAAGCCGCGGAGAGGGCCGAGAGCGACCTCAGGCGGCGTGAGCAGGCGCAGGAGATCATCGACCGCTCGGCGATCACCAACACCGTCATGACGCCGTTCGGGCTTGCGCTGATCCTGTGCCTCGCGATCCTCCTGCTCGCCGGGCTGGGCAGCGGCAAGTGGGAGACGCTCGGCTCCGCCGTCGCCGACATCCTGAAGTCCGTGCTCCTGCCCGTCGTCACCCTCGTGCTCGGCGATTATTTCGGGCGCGGTGGCAAGGGATGAGGCGCGACGCTGCCACGCCGCCTGCCCGTGCCGTGACCATCCGGGAGCAATCACCGCGCACAGGGGCAGGCCTTGAGGTGGCGACGCGCGTCAGCCAGCCGGGCGACGCAGGCCGGATCAGCCGAAGGCCTTCGTGCCGTCGGCATCAGTGGCTGTGGCGGCTGTCGCCGCGCGTCGTGACGATGTCGAGATAGAGTGTGGCAGGCTCGAGGCAGGCGCCGGTGCCGAGCTGGCCGACCATGGAGCGGTAGATCTCCTCCCACGGCGTCTTGTGTTCGAGCTTGGGCGACTCCCTGGCGGCGCGGCGCGCGGCGAGTTCCTCCTCCGGCAGAAGCACATCGACACGGCGCGCGCGGAGATCGATCCGCACCCGGTCGCCGGTGCGCAGGAGAGCGAGCCCGCCGGCCCACTGCGGCCTCAGGCGAGACGTTCAGGATCGAGCGGCTGCCCGAGGTGCCGCTCTGCCGCCCGTCTCCCATGGTCGGTAGCGCGGTCACGCCTCTGCGGATCAGAGCCGCTGGCGGCTGCATGTTCACCACCTCGGCAGAGCCGGGGTAGCCGACTGGGCCGCAATTGCAGATCACGAGGATCGACCGTTCGTCGACGCCGAGGCCAGGGTCGTCGATCCGTGCGTGGTAGTCCTCAGGCCGCTCGAACACGATGGCCTTGCCCTCGAAGCTGTCGGGGGAGGCGGGGTCGGAGAGGAAGCGGGCGCGGAACTCCGGGTCGATCACGCTCACCTTCATCACCGCGTTGTCGAACAGGTTGCCGGAGAGCACGACGAACCCGGCCTTCTCCTTGAGCGGAGCGGAGAAGGGACGGATCACCTCGCGATTGGGTTCGGCAACGGCGGCGAGGTTCTCGGCAACCGTGCGCCCGGTCACGGTCAGCGCCTCGCCGCAGAGACGCCCGGCGTGAAGGAGCTCGCGCATCACCGCAGGAACGCCTCCCGCTCTGTGGAAGCGCACGCCGAGGAAGCGCCCAGCCGGCTGGCAGTCGACGAGCAGGGGCAGATCAGCGCCGATCGCCTGCCAATCCTCAATCGTCACCGCAACGCCCATGTGCCTGGCGATGGCGATGCTGTGGAGCGGGCAGTTCGAGGAGGCGCCGATCGCCGAGGCGACGGCGATGACGTTCTCGAAAGCGGCGCGGGTCATGATGTCGGAGGGGCACAGGTTCTCGTGCACCATCGCCACGATCCGACGCCCGGTCTCGTAGGCCATCCAGCCCCGCTCGCGATAGGGTGCGGGGATGGCGGCGCAGCCGGGCAGGCTCATTCCCAGGGCCTCGGCCAGCGCATTCATCGACAGCGCCGTGCCCATGGTGTTGCAGTGCCCTACGGAGGGGGCGGAGGAGGCGGCGATCTGCATGAACTGCTCGGCCGTGATCTCGCCCTTGGCGTGCAGGCGACTCGCCTCCCAGATCACCGTGCCCGACCCGGCAAGCCGCGCGTGCCACCAGCCATCGAGCATGGGCCCGACGGAGAGAACGATCGCGGGGATGTTCACAGTCGCGGCGCCCGTCAGGAGGCAGGCGGGCGTGTTCTTGTCGCAGCCTGTGGTGAGCACACGCCATCGATCGGTTAGCCGTGCAGCACCTCGAGGAGAGAGATGGGCGAGGTTGGGGTCGAGCGCCGCTGCGGAGCGTTTGCCGCTCTCCTGGATCGGGTGGATCGGGAACTCGAGTGGCATACCGCTCGCGTCGCGGATGCCGTCGCGCACTCTCGAGGCCAACTGCACGTGGTGGCGGTTGCAGGGGGCGAGGTCGGAGCCGGTCTGAGCGATGCCGATGATCGGGCGGCCCGACTGGAGCTCCTCGCGCGTCAAGCCGAAGTTCAGGTAGCGCTCGAGGTAGAGCGCCGTCATCACCGGGTCGGCGGGATCGTCGAACCAGCCGCGCGAGCGAAGCCACGGACCGGAACCGTTGCCCTTCGCCATGCCGTTGCCTCCCCTCCGCTTGCCTGGGCGAAGGCTCGATCCCAGGCCCCGGCCTGTCAACCGGCCCGCGAGCCTTCCATTCCCGTCCCCGCTCCCCTAATGACAGACGCGCGGCAGGGCGACCACGGCCCCCGCCCGCCGCGAGCCAGGGCAGAGATGACCGACACGCCGCTTTCCCGAATCCGCAATTTCGCGATCATCGCCCATATCGACCACGGGAAATCCACCCTGGCCGATCGGCTGATCGAGGCCTGCGGGGCACTCTCCGACCGCGAGATGAAGGACCAGGTGCTCGACAACATGGAGATCGAGCGCGAGCGGGGCATCACCATCAAGGCGCAGACCGTGCGCCTCTCCTACCGGGCGAAGGACGGAAACACCTACGTGCTGAACCTGATGGACACGCCCGGCCATGTCGATTTCGCCTACGAGGTGAGCCGGTCGCTCGCCGCCTGCGAGGGCTCACTTCTCGTCGTCGACGCCTCGCAAGGGGTTGAGGCGCAGACGCTCGCCAATGTCTACCAGGCGATCGAGGCTGGCCACGAGATCGTGCCGGTGCTGAACAAGATCGACCTGCCCGCCGCAGACCCGGAGCGGGTGAAGGCGCAGATCGAGGACGTGATCGGCCTGCCGGCCGACGATGCGGTGATGATCAGCGCCAAGACGGGGTTCAACATCGGCGCGGTTCTCGAGGCGCTCGTCACCCGCCTGCCGCCACCCAAGGGCGACCCGGACGCGCCGACCAAGGCGCTGCTTGTTGACAGCTGGTACGACGCCTATCTCGGCGTCGTCATCCTCGTCCGCGTCAAGGACGGGCGGCTCAGGCGTGGCCAGAAGATCAGGTTGATGTCTTCGGGCGCGGTGCACACGGTCGAGGCCGTCGGCGTGTTCACGCCGAAGATGGTGACGGTCGAGGGCCTCGGCCCCGGAGAGATGGGCTACATCACCGCAGGCATCAAGACGGTGGCAGATTGCAACGTCGGCGACACGATCACCGATGACCGCGCCCCCGCGGCAGAGCCGTTGCCCGGCTTCAAGCCCTCCGTTCCGGTGGTGTGGTGCGGCCTCTACCCGACCGACGCCGATGATTTCGAGAAGCTGCGCGAGAGTCTCGCCAAGCTCCGGCTCAACGACGCCTCGTTCCACTACGAGCCGGAGACCTCGGCAGCGCTCGGCTTCGGCTTCCGCTGCGGGTTCCTCGGGCTTCTGCACCTCGAGATCATCCAGGAGCGCCTCGCCCGCGAGTTCGGCCTCGACCTGATCGCGACCGCGCCTTCGGTCGTCTACCGAATCCACTCGACCAGGGGCGAGGTCAGGGAGCTGCACAACCCGGCCGACATGCCGGACCCTTCGACGATCGACCGCATCGAGGAGCCCTGGATCAAGGCGACGATCTTCGTGCCCGACGAGTATCTCGGCAACATCCTCGCCCTTTGCAACGAGCGCCGTGGCCAGCAGGTCGACCTCACCTATGTCGGCAACCGGGCCATGGCGGTCTACCGCCTGCCGCTGAACGAGGTGGTTTTCGACTTCTACGACAGGCTGAAGTCTGTCAGCCGCGGCTACGCCTCCTTCGACTACCAGATGGACGGCTACGCCGAGAGCGATCTCGTCAAGATCTCGATCCTCGTCAACGGCGACCCTGTGGACGCGCTCGCCTTCATCGCCCACCGCAGCCAGGCGGAGAAGCGCGGTCGCGCGATCTGCGAGAAGCTCAAGGAGCTGATCCCCCGCCAGCTCTTCAAGATCGCCATCCAGGCAGCGATCGGCTCGCGCATCATCGCGCGCGAGACGATCGGGGCGCTGGCCAAGGACGTCACCGCGAAATGCTACGGCGGCGACATCACCCGCAAGCGCAAGCTGCTCGAGAAGCAGAAGGAGGGCAAGAAGCGCATGCGGCAGTTTGGCAAGGTCGAGATCCCCCAGACCGCCTTCCTCGCCGCGCTCAAGATGGACGCCTGAGCGGGGCGAGCGCCGCCGGGCGTCAGCGGGGGGAGCACCGCCGGGCATCAGCGGGGGGAGCACCGCCGGGCAGGGCCTGCTCTCATCCATCCGAGGCGCCGGCGGGGCGGCGCTGCCTTCGCGGCCAGGGGCGTGGTTCTCCGCGCCTCTCGCGCCTGCCCCTCCCCCTCGACCCTGAAGCGCGTGGGGTGCTAGACAACGGCCTCGGTTGCACACCCGCCGCCTGAGCGCCATGCCAGACCTTCCGTCGCCGAGGGGGAGCCGACCCTGACGATGCCCGCGCGCCTCCTCAGAAGCCCCGCCCCCCTGCTCGGCCTCGCCGCCGCTCTCGCCCTCGCCTCCGGCGGGTGTCAAAACGCGCCGACGCCCCGGCTCTCGCCAGCACCGCTCCCCGCCGAAACCTCCTCCCTCACCCCTGGCCTGCCGCGCCTTGTTCCCACAGGCACGGTTGTCGATGCCCGGGTCGAGGCGCTCGCCGGGGAGCTCGCGGCGCTCAAGGGCGCGATCATCGACAACGCCCAGGAGTTCCGCGTCATCCGCTCTGCGATGGCCGACCAGACCGCGCGCTACCAAGCTCTCGTCGGCAGCGTCACCGCGCGGCTCCAGGTCGGCACCACGCCGGGCAACCCCGAATTGATCGGCCAGTGGAACGATGCGCAGACCCTGCTCGGGCAGCTCGACCAGAACCTCGCGCGCCTGTCGGCTCTGTCGCCGCGCGTTGCCGCCAACGCCTCCCAGGCAGGGTTCCTGCAGAGCGCCATACGCTCTGCCTTCCGGCTCTCGGGCGGCGTCGACCAGGACCACCGCAATCTCTCGGCGCTCGAGGATGACCTCAACCGCATCATCGTGGTTGTGGACCGGCTGCTCGGCGACATCACGGATGACATCGGGCGGCAGTCCTCCGCACTCGCCTCGGAGCGTCGCTCGCTCGGCTCGCTTGCCCTTGCGATCAATTCGGGGCGCATGTTCGGCGCGCCGCTGTCGCAGCGGATCGAGACATCGCCCGCTCTGCGCCCGCCACCGGCGCCGGCTGCTGCGACTCGCCGGCCGCTCGTGACCATACGCTTCGACCGGCCGGACGTCGCCTACCGCCAGCCGCTCTACGAGGCGGTGTCGGCAGCGCTCGAGCGGAACCCGGGGATTTCCTTCGAGCTCGTCGGCATCGCACCCGCGCGCGGCGAGCCGGCTGAGCAGGCGCGCGCAGCCTCTGAGGCGAGACGCCAGGCGGAGGGAGTGGCCCGGTCGCTGGTCGAGATGGGGCTGCCGTCGGAGCGAGTGAGCCTCTCGGCCGCCACACGCCGCGATGTCGCGGCAACAGAGGTCCAGCTCTTCATCCGCTAGGCACAGGCGGGCGGGCCTGAAAGCGCCAGTGCTGCGCGCGTGGCCCCGGCGATGGCGCGCGGCGCTGACCCACCGGCGGGCGAACCGCCCCAGCCCAAAACAGTGGCTCTGCGAGGCACGTGAGCGCGCTCTCCGCCTGAGCCCCCTGAACGGGGACCCTGCGAGTCTCACCAGTGCCCTCTCCGACCGAGCCCCTGAACGGGGACTCTGCGGAGCACGCCAGCGCCCTTTCTGGCCGCCCCTTCCTGGCCGTCCCTGGCGTCGCGCGACGCTCAGGCGAACCCAGCCGCAATCTCCTCAAGCCTGTCGCGGTCCACAAGATGGACCTCGATCGTGTTCGGGAGTTCGATCAGCCCCTTCTTCCTGAGCGCGGAGAAGGTTCGGCTGACGGTCTCGATCGTCAGCCCAAGATAGTCTGCGATGTCGGAACGGGTCATCGGCAGCCTGATCGGGTCAGACGTCTCGCCACGCCGCACCTGGCCCTGGGAGAGCAGGATCAGGAAGGAGACGAGCCGCTCTTCCGCCGTCTTCCGACCAAGCAGCAGGAGCTGCTCCTGAGCGGCGGTGAGTTCGTCGATCGAGAGGGAGAGGAGTCGGCGGTCGAGGTGGGGAAAACGCTCCCGCAGGACGTCGAGCTTCTTGCGCGGGAAACGGCAGAGCTTCGAGTCGGTGAGTGTCTCTGCCGAGTAGGCATAGTCCGCCCCTGCGGAGAGGCCGAGGAAGTCGCCCGCGAAACGGAAGCCGAGGATCTGGCGGCGGCCATCGCCCAGCAGTTTGAACAGCTTCACCGCCCCCGAGGTGACGTTCATCACGTACTCTGCCGGGTCGCCTTCGTGGAAGAGGACGCCGCCGGGCGGCAGCGATGCCTCCGTCATCACCTTGGCGAACTCGGCAAGCTCAGCCGGATCAAGCGCTGCGCAGAAGTTCCTTTCGCGGGCGTCGCAATGGGCGCAGGGGGCGGGAAGGGAGCCGAGACGCTGCGCGACGACTCGAAAAGGCTCAGCGAAAGCCATGCGAACTCCCCCCAAGGGACGAATCTTGCCTGCAGTGAGGAGATCAGAGACTAGCGCAACCGCCGGGGAAGGATAGAGGCGAATTGACACGTGTCAGGTCGCGTATACGCCCGAGGGGCGCTTCCTGCCGTCCGGCCTCGCGCGGACTTCCTGCCCCGACCGACGCGCGGAGGGGCGGCCATCCCGGACTCGCCCTCGGCTTTCGCTGCGCGCCGGCAGAGCCGCGGCCGGGCCGCGGAGCCGGCGGCCTTGCCGACGGATCCCGGCCGGCGCCTTAGGGTAGCGGGCGCACGCGGCCGGTGCGCGCGGAGCCGTCGGCTTTCCCGCCCGAAGCCGAGGCCCTACTCGACGACCTCCGGTGCCCTCTCCTCGTCGCCCTCGCCGCCGTCTCCCTCCGGCTTTGGCAGGGCAGCGACGGGAGCCTCGACGAAGGCGAAGGTGAGCGCCTTGCTGGCCTCGTCGACGCCGACACGCACCGCACCGCCCTTGGCCAGACGCCCGAACAGCAGCTCCTCAGCGAGCGGCTTCTTGACATGCTCCTGGATCACACGCGCGAGCGGGCGGGCGCCGTAGAGCTTGTCGTAGCCCTTCTCGGCAAGCCAGAGGCGGGCTCCGTCGGTCAGTTCGATCGTGACATTGCGGTCAGCAAGCTGCGCCTCGAGCTGCATCACGAACTTGTCCACCACGCGGCCGACGATCTCCGGGGTCAGGTTCGCGAACGGGATAATCGCGTCGAGCCGGTTGCGGAACTCGGGCGTGAACAGGCGCTTGATCGCGTCCTCGTCCTCGCCTTCGCGGCCCTCGCGGGCGAAGCCGATCGCGTTCTTGGCGAGGTCCGAGGCGCCCGCATTCGTGGTCATGATCAGGATGACGTTGCGGAAATCGACCTGCTTGCCGTTGTGGTCGGTGAGCTTGCCGTGGTCCATCACCTGCAGCAGGATGTTGTAGAGGTCCGGGTGCGCCTTCTCGATCTCGTCGAGCAGGAGCACGCAGTGGGGGTGCTGGTCGACCGCGTCGGTGAGCAGCCCCCCCTGGTCGAAGCCGACATAGCCTGGCGGGGCGCCGATCAGGCGGCTGACGGAGTGCCGCTCCATGTATTCCGACATGTCGAAGCGGATGAGCTCGATGCCGAGGATCTTCGCGAGCTGCTTCGCCACCTCTGTCTTGCCCACGCCCGTGGGCCCGCTGAACAGGTAGTTTCCGATCGGCTTCTCGCCGTCGCGCAGGCCGGCGCGGGCGAGCTTGATGGCGGAGGCGAGCGCCTCGATCGCCCGGTCCTGGCCGAACACCATCGACTTGAGGTCGCGCTCGAGGTTGCGCAGCGTCTCGCGGTCGTCGGTCGAGACCGCCTTGGGCGGGATCCGCGCGATCTTGGCGACGATGTCCTCGACGTCCTTCACCGTCACCGTCTTCCGACGCTTGTTCTCGGGCAGGAGCATGCGCGAGGCGCCGACCTCGTCGATCACGTCGATCGCCTTGTCGGGCAGCTTGCGGTCATGGATGTAGCGGGCGGACAGCTCCACCGCCGCCTTGATCGCGTCGTCTGTGTAGCGGACCTTGTGGTGCTTCTCGTAGTTGCTCTTGAGCCCCTTGAGGATCTTGATCGCATCGTCGAGCGAGGGCTCGGCGACGTCGATCTTCTGGAAGCGGCGCACGAGCGCCCGGTCCTTCTCGAAGTAGTTGCGGTATTCCTTGTAGGTGGTCGAGCCGATGCAGCGCAGCGTGCCTGAGGCGAGCGCCGGCTTGAGCAGGTTCGAGGCGTCCATCGCCCCGCCGGAGGTGGCGCCGGCGCCGATCACGGTGTGGATCTCGTCGATGAACAGGATCGCTGATCCGCCCTGCGCCTCGAGCTCCGACACCACCGCCTTGAGACGCTCCTCGAAGTCGCCGCGGTAGCGCGTGCCAGCGAGCAGCGCGCCCATGTCGAGCGCGTAGATTGTGCAACGGGCGAGCACCTCGGGCACGTCGCCCTCGATGATCCGCTTAGCAAGGCCTTCCGCGATCGCGGTCTTGCCCACGCCAGGGTCGCCCACATAGAGCGGGTTGTTCTTGGTGCGGCGGCAGAGGATCTGGATCGTCCTCTCCACCTCCTGCTCGCGGCCGATCAGCGGGTCGATCTTGCCGGCGGCGGCCTTCTTGTTGAGGTTGATGCAGTAGGTGGAAAGCGCCTCCTGGCTGCGGCGCGAGGGCTTGTCCTCGCGGCTGTCCGACCCCTCGTTCTCGTTCGCGCCCTGCACCGGGCGCTTCTCGTTCCGCCCCGGCACCTTGGCGATGCCGTGGCTGATGAAGTTCACCGCATCGAGCCGGGTCATGTCCTGCTGCTGCAGGAAGTAGACGGCATGGCTCTCGCGCTCGGAGAACAGCGCCACAAGCACGTTCGCGCCGGTCACCTCGTCGCGGCCCGAGGACTGGACATGGATGGCCGCACGCTGCACCACGCGCTGGAACCCGGCCGTCGGTTTGGGGTCGCCGCCTCGGTCGGTGACGAGACCGGCGAGGTCCTTGTCGAGGAACTCGGTGACTTCCCGCCGCAGCCGCTCGCAATCCACCGCGCAGGCGCGCAGCACGTTCGCGGCGTCGCTGTCGTCGATCAACGAGAGCAGCAAATGCTCGAGTGTGGCGTACTCGTGCTTGCGTTCCGAGGCGAGGCCGAGCGCACGATGCAGAGTCTGTTCGAGGTTCCGGGACAACATGCGCGCAGTCTCCTTGTCCTGGCCGCCCTATCTCACGGCCGTTCCCGAAGCTGGCCTGGCGGCGACCACGCCGCCTGCTCTCTCTTGCGGTGATGCAGATATCGTGCCGGCACGCCCACCCGAAAGGATCACTCCTTCTCGATTGTGCACTGCAGCGGGTGCTGGTGCTGGCGGGCGAGGTCCATCACCTGGGTGACCTTGGTCTCCGCCACTTCGTAGGTGAACACGCCGCAGACGCCCACACCGCGGCGATGCACATGCAGCATGATGCGTGTTGCCTCCTCGCGACTCTTGTTGAAGAACCGCTCGAGCACGTGCACGACGAACTCCATTGGCGTGTAGTCGTCGTTCAGCATCAGAACCTTGTACATCGAGGGCTTGCGGGTCTTCGGCCGCGCTTTGATGACGACGCCTGTGCCGGGCGTGTCGCCACCCTGGTTGCCCCGCTTGTCCGTGTCGCTCATGGCCTCGGTGTCGCGCTGCGCCTTCGTCCTTCCGGCGGTCCGGCCCCTCGCCGCACCGCCTCGGGTAAATGATATCGGATGCGGCATCGCGGTTGAAAGAGTGTGCCTCGGCCTGCATGCCGGTGATGGTCGCACCGCGCGGTGGAGAGAGGGTAAAGCCCGGCAGGGCGCCGCCGGCCCCAAAAGACGGAACGGGCCCGAGGGTGTTCCCCGGGCCCGCCCCACGATGTTTCCGGCAGGGAGCTGCCGGGAAAACCGCCAAGGTCTGCTTCCGGCCGGAGCACGCCGGCCGATGGTGCAGCGTCTCAGGCAGCGATCGGCTTGCCGAAGGTCTTCATCGCGAGGTTGACGCGCTCGATCATGGGAGCCATGGCCTTCTCGGCAAGCTTGGCCGAGTGCTCGGAGAGTTTCGTCGTCTCGGCGATGAACCTCTCCGTCGAGGTCTTGGCGAAGCTCGCCTGCAGGTCGAGCGCCTCGCGAATCGACTTCACGCCGGCCAGCGCCTTGGCGTTCTCCAGCCCCTCCGCGAAGGCTGCCTGGCCGAAGGCGAGCGAAGCGCGCGCCATCTCCTGCATGCCCTCGGTGAGGATGGTCGAGGCCTTCACGAACGCCTCGAGATTACCGCGGCCAAAGGCAATCGCCTCCTCAAGCGTCTTCTGCATGGCGGCGGCGTGCTTCTGCGCCTCCTCCATCTGCTGCTTCACCGCGGCCTGGGCCTGCTCGAACCCCTTCTCCGCCACCTCTGCGCCCTGCTTCACGAGGCTTTCCATCGCCTCGACCCCGGCTTCCATCGCGGGGGCCGCCTTCGCCTTGCTGCTCATCGTCCATTTCTCCTTGCCTGACGCGGCATCGCCGCTCCGTCCCGATCCGGGCCGCCCAGCGCATTTGCTGCGCTGCAGCACAAGCGAGAAATGGCCAATCGCAGCGCCCGGGTCAAGTGTTATGTTGCGGTGCACAAGGAAGGGGGTCTGCGCAGCGTGGCATCCCTGCAACAACCACGCCTAAGTGTCTGCGTTTGCGATTTCTCGAGCTGGACAGGCAACGGAACACCCGCCTAGGGTCAGGGCTCATGGCGCTATGCGTTGGACCCAAGCGTGCGTTAGACCTGAGGGCGAGTGGTCATGCTGCGTGTTCCGGTGCTGCGTGTCGTCGTCCGGCTCGGGCTCGCCCTTGCCACCCTCTGCGCCCTTGCCCCCTTCCCCGCCGCCGCGCAGATCCACAGCGACCGCTACGCCTCGATCGTGATCGATGCGGCCTCGGGCCGGGTGATCTCAGCAGTGGACGCTGACGAACCGCGCCGCCCCGCCTCTCTTGCCAAGGTGATGACCGCCTTCCTCGTGTTCGATTGGGTCGCGCAGGGCCGCGCCCGCTGGTCCGACCAGGTCGTGATCTCGGCGAGAGCCGCCGCTGCCCCGCCGTCCAAGCTCGGGCTTCGCCCGGGGGCGCGGATTTCCCTCGAGGAGGCGCTTCTCGCGATCATCACCAAGTCGGCGAACGACGTGGCCGTCGCCATCGCCGAGCACCTCGCCGGGTCGGAGCCGGCCTTCGCGCGGCTGATGACGCTCAAGGCGCGGTCGATCGGGATGCACGACACGGTCTTCCGCAACGCCTCCGGCCTGCCAGACCCGGACCAGGTGACCACTGCCCGCGACATGGCGACTCTCGGTCGGCGTATCATCCTCGATCACCCGGCCTACTACCCCTACTTCGCGACCGAGCGGTTCCGCTTCCGCGGCAAGGTGCACCACAACCATAACAGCCGGATCCTTGCCGGCTACGAGGGCGCGGACGGGATCAAGACAGGCTACATCCGCGAAAGCGGCTTCAACCTTCTCACCTCAGCGCAGCGCGACGGGCGCCGGGTCGTCGCCGTGGTATTCGGCGGCGCCTCAGCGCTCGAGCGTGACCGCCACATGGCGATGCTGCTCGACGATGCTTTCGGCGGGCGGAGCCAAGTCGCCTCGACGCCCGCCTTCAGCCTGGTCTCGCGCGCCAACGCCGCAACGGTGGCACCGCCACGGGCGGCGAGCCAGAGCGCGGAACGCCCGCCCGCCCGCAGCGGGACCGGGCCGGCTGGTGGCTGGTCGATCCAGGTCGGGGCCTTCTCGACGCGAGGCCAAGCGCTCTCGGCCGCACGGAGCGCCGAGCGCGCGATCGGCGCAGCCCGGGCGGAAAGCTTCGTCACCCCTGTGCGGGGGCGCGACGGCGCCACGCTGTTCCGCGCTCAGGTGGGCAACCTCACCGCCGCCGAGGCGCGCGCCGCCTGCGCCGACCGCGCCCGGCGCAAGCAGCCCTGCACGACTGTCGCGCCTGCGACGGTGGCCTCGAGCCAGCGGCCGCGCGGCTGAGAGGTCGCGTGCGGCTCCGGGCCCCGGCCGCGCCCGAGCCACGGGCCGCGCGGCTTCGAGGCGCGCGCCCCAAGGCGCTCATAATCGCATCCAGCTCAAACCCCCACCCGCACGGCTCAGAACCCAGACCTCCGCATCGCCCGAGGCGTCCTGCGCTCAAGCCAGCGGTCGCGCTGCTGAAAGAACGGGAGAGCAGCGGAGCGAGCAGGCCTCCGACGCCAGGCGCATCAACGCCTGGCGCAGCTCCCCCTAGCGCATCGCGCCTCTGGCATCGACAGGGAAGACGCACTCGACCCGCCCCCGACGCACCCCGACATACCAGTCGTAGCGGTCGACCGTCGGGTCGCAATGCCCAGGCACGAGCCGCAGCTTCTCGCCGATCGCGAAGCGGCGATCGCCCCCCTCCCAGACGAGCTTGCCGTGCTCGTCGGAGGTGCCGACGCAACGCACCTCCGGCATGCCCCACACGAGCGGCAGCCCGCAATCGACCGCTACACCCTTGTGGCCGACATCGACCACCGCGAGCCCGGGCCTCGGCGCGCTGATCACGGTTGCGAGCACGAACAGGGCATGGCGGAAGGTGGAGACCGGCATGCCATCCGCCTCCAGGTTGCGGGCGTAGTCGGCGTCCATGAAGCAGAAGGAGCCAGCCTGGATCTCTGTCCAGACGCCCGAGCGGGCCTCGAGCAGGAAGGTTCCCGTGCCTGCGCCGCCGACGATCCGGCAGGCAAGCCCGCGCTGGCGGAGCTGTTCGACCGTCCGGCGCGTGTCCTCAGCCGCGGCAGCGATCGCGGCCTGCCGCTCCTCCGGGCGCCGGAGGTGCTGAGCCCGCCCTTGATAAGCTTGGATGCCGCCGAAGACCAGGTGTCTCGATCCGGCGATACGCTCGGCGAGTGCGACTGCAGGCGGGCCGGGCGGAACGCCGCAGCGGTCCATCCCGACATCGATCTCGACAAGGGTCTCGATCCGCCCCCCGATCGCCTCAGCCGCCTCCTCGAGCGCAGCGATCTGCTGCCCGTCGTCGACGCAGACGGAGACACGCGCGAGCCGAGTGAGGCCGAACAGACGCCTGAGCTTCTCGCGCCCGACCACCTCATTGGTGACGACGACGTCGCCAACCCCACCCCAGACGAGACTCTCCGCCTCGCCGACCTTCTGCGCGCATTGCCCGACCGCGCCGGCGCGCTCTGCCTGGAGCCTCGCGATCGTTGCGGATTTATGCGTCTTGGCATGCGCGCGCAGCTTCGCGCCCGTCGGCGCGAGCAGAGCGGCCATGGTCTCGAGGTTGTGCTCGAAGGCATCGAGGTCGAGCAGGAGGGCGGGGGTGTCGATCTCTTCCTCGGCCATGCCGGGAAGCGCGGGCGGTGTCTGGAGCATTGCCTGCCTTTCGCGTCGGAACGCGCCGAGGATCGCGCAAGCCCGCAGCCGCGGCCAGTCTCCTCAAGCGCAAGGAGGTATCAGAGCTGCAGCGGCGTGGGGCGGTCAGAGCCGACGACGCGCCAGCTCCGCCGAGATCGCCCCGCGCAGGCGGCTGAACAGTGGCCAGAACAGAAGCACGAGCCCGGCCGTCATGATCGAGCCGACGAGCCAGTTGGAGAAGAAGACGCCAAGGTCGCCTTGCGAGGACAGCATCGACTGTCGGAAGGCCTGCTCGGTGCGGTTGCCGAGCACAAGCGCGAGCACGAG
>Ga0308417_1001472_pt1 | contig 16084 bp, 10 predicted proteins | sample HotsprSampleOS65_FD_203528 | JGI IMG/M metagenome (GOLD analysis project Ga0308417, IMG submission 203528) | Hot spring phototrophic mat microbial communities from Octopus Spring, Yellowstone National Park, Wyoming, United States - 20090730_OS65 ... | reverse complement strand
GGGACCTTCGATTCTCGGCAAAGAAAACGCCGCGGCCAAGCCCTGTATGGCCGGGCAATCATCCGGCTGTCCGTCTCGACGCGAAAGTCGTTTCAAGGGCATCAAACGCTTCGGAATAACCCCGCTCGGCTTCAGCGGCTGATGGTAAGGACCAGCAATGTTCAAGGGAATTGCCAACTTGGCTTCGATGCTCAAAAGCGCCCAGCAAGTGGGCGAGAAGATGCGTCAACTCAACGAACAACTGCGAAGCAAGAGGGCCGTCGGCTCGGCCGGCGGAGGACTTGTCGCGATCGAATTGAACGGGCTTTTGGAGGTTTCGCGTTGCTCAATCGACCCGAAGCTGATCGAGCAAGGCGACCGCGAGCTTTTGGAAGACCTGGTCATTGCGGCGATCAACCAGGCAATCGCCAAGGGGCGTCAACTCCATGTCGAGGCGATGCGCGACCTTACCGGCGGCCTGGAACTGCCGGGGGTGCAAGAGGCGATCGAAAAGTTCGCCGGACTGGGTCCCGCCGGCGGCGATACGCAACCGCCGGGCTGAGAGGCCGTTGAAAAAGTCGGCCTTGCGCGTTGCTGACAGCGTTTTTCTGAGGATTTCGATGCGGGCTCGCGACTCCTGTGGGTCCTTTTCAACGGGCGGCTGGGAGTTCGGGTTGGAAAGCAAGAGGGCTGGGCGGTGAGGCCCAGAGGTTTCGGCGCGGGAAACGAGTCGGGCTATGGCGGAAGTCAGTCAATCGGTCACCGATTTGATCAATGAACTGGCGAAATTGCCGGGGATAGGCAAGAAATCGGCGGAGCGCCTGGCCTATCATCTGCTCAGAACGCCGAAAACTGAGGCACTAGCGCTGGCCGAGGCGATTCGTCGTGTCAAAGAAAACGTTCGCTATTGCAGCGTCTGCTATAATTTAGCCGAGGAAGAGTTGTGTTCGATCTGCCGTGATCCGCGGCGAGATCAAGAGCTGTTGTGCGTTGTGGAACAACCGCGCGATTTGCTGGCGCTTGAACAGGCCGGCGTTTACCGCGGCTTGTATCACGTCCTGTTGGGCCGGATCGCCCCGCTGGAAGGGATTACGCCCGAACAGCTCACCATCGATGCGTTGGTGCGGCGAGTTCGTGGCGGAAAGTTCCGCGAGGTGATCATGGCCACCAACCCGACGATCGAGGGCGACGGCACGGCATTGCACATTTCGAGCCTCTTGGGCGATCTTTCGATCCGAATCACTCGTTTGGCCCGGGGAATCACCAGCGGCAGTGTGTTGGAGTTCGCCAACAAGGAGATCCTTGCCGATGCCCTGACCGGTCGTCAGGCACTTGATTATTGAATGATTGATCGGAACCGCGGGGAAACGCGAGCGTCTCGCCCGCTGCTCAGTGGCAAGCCGGGCCGAATCGATTCGCCCGTCGCCCCTTTTTCCATCGTATGGAGTATATTTGGAACGGCTTTCTATTGATCGTTGCAAATCATGTTCACGGGAGTCCGCCGAATCTTCGGGCCGAACGCGTCGCTTGGTTTGGCGAAGCCCGATAAGCCGCTTTTCAACGACAGGTGAATGGATATGCGACTGTCACTCGGCCAAGACATGCGGATGGCGCAGAAGCAGATTCTGGCCCCGCGGATGATCCAGTCGATGGAGATTCTGCAACTGCCGATTCTCGAGCTCCAAGAGCGCATCGAGCAGGAGTTGCAGGAGAACCCGGTGCTGGAATTGCGCGAGGAAGAACCCGATCTGCCGGCCGAAGCAGATGAGGCCGAGGCCCGCGAAATCCCCGACGCCCCGGCCGAGGGCGAACGCGAACTGGTCATCAACGAAACGACTCAAAACGAGGACGACTTCGAGCGCCTTTGCAACATGGACGAGGAGTGTCCCGAAGCGTTCAACGAGAGCGTTTCCCAATCGCGAGGCGGCATCGAGGAGGCGGCCGAGCGCAAGCACGACGCCTTGGCCAACACGCCTGCCCACCAGCAAACGCTTCAAGATTATCTTCGCGACCAGTTGGCTTGGTTCGATCTCGACGAACCGACCCGATCAATGGCCGAACGGATCATCTATAATCTCGATCCGAACGGCTATTTGCAGGGCCGGCTGGAAGATATCCTCCCGCCGACTGCTACCGCCGAAGACTTGGAGATCGCCCGGACGGCGCTCAAGCTTGTTCAACGGCTCGACCCGCCGGGCGTCGGCGCGCGAGACCTTCGCGAGTGCCTCCTGCTGCAAGTTCGGCCGGGGCACCCCTTCGAAAAAGAATTGCGGACGTTGATTTCCGACCATCTCGAAGACATCGAGGCCAATCGCCTGCCCGCGATCAAACGCAAAACCGGCTGGTCGATTGAGCAGATTCAAGAGGTCGTGGCCGAGCTGCGCCGCCTCAATCCGAAACCGGGCGCCGATTTCTACGATGAACCCGTTCAACCGGTGACGCCCGATGTTTATGTCGAGCAGGATGAGTCGGGCCGCTATGTCGTTCGTTTGGACGACGCGCGGTTGCCTTCGCTCTACATCAGTCCCTATTACCGCCAGCTTCTTTCGTCCGGTCAGGCCGCCGCGGAAGCCCGCGATTGGATCAAGCGAAAGATCAACTCGGCACAGTGGCTGATCGAAGCGATCGAGCAGCGGCGACAAACGTTGACCAAGGTGGCGCAGGCAATCGTTGACCACCAGACGGAGTTTCTCAATCGAGGGCCCGAATATATCGAGCCGTTGAAAATGCAGCAAATTGCGGACAAGGTGGGCGTCCACGTGACGACGGTCAGCCGAGCCGTGGACGACAAATGGATACAAACGCCGCGAGGCATCTTCCCCCTGAAACGATTCTTCTGTGGCGGCACGGTCGGGGCCGACGGCGTCGAGGTGGCCTGGGACACGGTCCGAATGAAACTCCAGGAGCTGATCGACAACGAAGACAAGAACAATCCGCTCAGCGACGAAGAGTTGATGGCCAAGATGGCCGAGCAAGGAATTAAGGTGGCACGCCGCACGGTGACGAAGTACCGCAAGGCGATGAGAATCCCGAGTTCGCGTCAGCGGCGCGCCTGGATCGAGACCGCCGCCGGGAAGCCTCGCGCGGAGGAGTCTTGATCCGTTCGGCCTCTGGCGTTGCAGTTTCGCCCGGCGCAACGGCGTTTTCCGTTCAGCCGGTCGTAGTACAGTCGCCGCTCCGTGCGCGCCTATTGCAGCCCTCGCTGCGCAAACGACCGGCCGGAGCCTTCATCGTTGCCCTCTCGCGCCGCGTGCAGAGATCGCTCCGGCGGCCTCGTCTTCCCGGCGCAACCGATCGCTCGGCACAATCGGGATCGCGTACGACCAGCGCCGGCATGCTGTGCGTTGCGGGCCTCTCGATGCCCCGGCAGAGGGTCGGGGGTTTGCGTCGTTCCGCCTGGACCTGATAATAGGGGCCGCGGATCGAAGCGGCGTTTCCCCTCCGAGAACCGGGGAGTCTTGCGGCAAGGCGAATGGGGGATCGCCTGCTTCAAAACGCAACTGGCACTACAGGCACTGGAAAGGCACGGACGACCATGGCAGCCGATCATCGCCCTGAAAAATCTGAGCGGCGGCCGCCGCCGACCGGCGAGCTTCTCGACCGAGCGCCCCCGCAAAATCTCGAGGCGGAGCGCGGCGTACTGGGCAGCTTGTTGTTGGTGCCGGAGCTGTGCGACGAAGTGGCGACGATCATTCGTCCCGACGACTTCTACGCCGACGCCAACCGCACGCTCTACGAAACCATTCTGGAGATGCACACCGCCGGACAAAGGATTGACGCGACGCTGCTGGTCGAGCGGCTGCGCACCAAGGGCTTGCTCGAATCGATCGGCGGAATGGCCTATCTCTTCGAGGTGGCCCAATCTGTGCCGCATGCGGCCAACGCGGTTTATTACGCGAAGATCGTCCGGGACAAAGCCACGCTCCGGCATCTGATTTTGGCCAGTACGGAAACACTGCGCGACGCCTACGATGGTTGCGACGACCCCGACGCCCTCCTGGCCGATGCCGAGCGGCGCATCTTCGCGCTGCACGACGCGCGGACCGTGGACCAAGTGTCCGACATCCAAACCCTGCTCTTGCAGGCGTTCGAGCGAATCGACGCCCGGTTGAACAAGGGCGAAGCCTCTTCGGTGGCGACCCATTTTACCGATCTCGATAATCTTACCGGCGGCCTGCACAACTCCGAGTTGGTGGTGCTGGCCGCGCGGCCGAGCATGGGCAAAACCGCGTTGGCGATGAATATCGCGGAAAATGTGGCGATCAAAGGCAACAACCCCGTGCTGTTCGTCAGCTTGGAAATGTCGCGATACGAGCTGGCGCAACGCATGCTTTGCTCTCAGGGACGCATCGACGCGACAAAGTTCCGCAGCGGGTTTCTTTCGGGCGCCGATCGCGACAACCTCACCCGGGCGGCGAACAAGCTGAGCCAAGCGGCGTTCTTCGTTGACGACACGCCGGCGCGCACCGTCACTCAAATCGGGGCCTGCGCCCGGCGCTTGCGCCGCAAGAAAGGGATTCGTCTGGTCGTGATCGACTACATGCAGCTCATTCAGCCCGACGATCCCCGCGACCCGCGACAAGAGCAAGTTGCCAAGATCGCCCGGCGGCTGAAGCACCTGGCGCGCGAGCTGGAGATTCCCGTTCTGTGCCTGGCGCAGTTGAATCGGCAGGTCGAGGCGGGCAAGGAAGGCCACCGTCCGAAGCTGGCCCATTTGCGAGAATCGGGCGCGATCGAACAAGACGCCGATGTGGTGATGTTTATCCACCGCGAGGAGTATTATCATACCCGCGAAGAGGCACAAGAGCTTGATTTGATCGGCAAGGCCGAAGTGATCGTCGCCAAACAACGCAACGGGCCAACCGGCGATGTGAAACTCGCCTGGTTCGACAAATACACGCGATTCGATAACCTAAAGGAAGTGCCGACTGAGGATTTTGTCGAGTTTCAGGCCGACACGTTTTGATCCCCGAGCGACCGCGGCATTGTCCCTCTGCCCGCGCACCCGACGGAGACGCACGCTGTGGTTCGATTGCCCCGTTGTGCTTTGCGACTGGCGTTGGTCGTCGTTGCCGCGCTTTTGCCGGCCCGCGGAGCCTCAGCCGCAGAGCCGCGGTCGTTCGCCGAAGGCCGCTGGGGCGACGCCCGCCTCGAGTACATCGGCGATGTGCCTGTGTTGCACGTCGCCGGCGACCCGAAGCAAATCGGTCGGCAGCAGGGCGCCTTGCTCGGCGAGGCCGTGCGGCGGCTGACGAGCTTCCCGCAAACAGTGGCGCGCGGCTTGGGGCTGGAGCCGCAGATCGACCGCGTTCTGGAACGGGGCGACATGCTCTGGCGGCGAGCCGGGGCTGACCATTCCGCGGAATTGACGGCGCTGGCCGAAGAGGCGAAGGTCGATCTCAAGTTGTTGATCGGCGCCAATACGTTGATGGACGTGTATCGGGCCGGGTGGGGCTGCTCCTCGCTGATCGTCCTGCCGCCCCAACGCGGCGTAAAAAGCCCGCTTTTCGCGCGCAATCTTGATTTTCCTTCCTTCGGCCTGCTGCATCGGCACACTCTGGTCACGGTGTACCGTCCCGACGGGAAACAGGCATTCGCCGTCGTCGGGTTCGCCGGGCTGATCGGCGCCCTGTCCGGAATGAACGAGTCGGGGTTGGCCATCGCCGTTCACAACGTCTATCGTTCCGCCGATGGATCGCGCCTATTCAACCCCGAAGGCGCCCCGTACACGCTGGTTTTCCGCCGCATTCTCGAAGAATGCAAGACCGTTGATGACGCTGAAAAAGTATTGCGAGCGTCGCCGCGCAGCACGATGCTCAACTTGGCCGTGTGCGACCCGACAACAGCAGCGGTTTTCGAAATCACGCCGAAAACCGTTGCCCGGCGCGATCCGCAAGACGGTTTCCTGCCATGTACCAACCATTTTCGAACCGAATCGCTTGCCATCGGCTTGTCTTGCCGCCGCTATGAAACGCTGCTGACCGCTCAGACGAATCGTCGGCGCATCGACGTCGCCGTCCTTTGCGACTACCTTCACCGCGTGAATCAGGGCGCCGTGACGATTCAGTCGATGGTGTTCGAGCCTGCCGACCGGCGATTGCACGTTGCGCTGTCGCAGCCGCCCGTTAGCGACGGCCCGTACCGAGTGCTCGAGCTGGCCCCCTGGTTCGAACGGCCTGCCGACCGGCGATAAAGCGTCTATCCGAGGCCCCCGACCGCCTCGCACGCAAATAGCCCGCCAACGGCAAAACGCCGACGTGCGACGGGCTTATCCTTTTCGCCCTGCCGAGGCCTTGTCGAACAATCCGTTTATTCGTCCGAGATGTTGGGGCGACCTCGCGTGCGCTGTCCCAAAATAGGGCATAAGAACACGGTTGTTCGACAAGCCCCCCTGCCGTTGCGGTCGCGCACAGCGTCATGCGACGTTCTTGGTGAATCCCGGCGTGGCGCACACCGGATAAACGCCTTGGTCGTCGGGCTTGGTGGGCGGTTCCATATCCCAGGTGCAATCCTCGGGCTTCGGCGGAAAGAAGAAATCGGACGACGACGCCTGCTGCCACGTGACTTCTTTGCCGCTGTAGCACGAGAGTTGCCCCATGACGGCCACCAGCGTGCTCCGCGCCATGTAGTCGCCGCAATTGATCGGTTTGCCGTCGCGAATCGATTTGAGAAACTGCCGATGTTCCTCGACATACGGGTTGGGATTCGCCCCCTCGAATTTCCACGGTTTTTCGCCTGTGATTCTTCCCGCCAGAGGCAAGGCGGTTCCCTTCGAACCCATAATGACGCTCGACGTTTCGTTGTAGCAGTTCAGCGTCGTACGGCAAAAGGCATAAAGGCGCACGCCGTTGGCGTAGTGGTAAACGACGGAATGGTGGTCGAACACGTCGCCCAGCAGGTGCTGCGACGACGAACGTCCGCCCAGCCCGTGGCATCGTACCGGCGGGGTTTCCTTCATTGCCCAAGTGGCGCGGTCGAGATTATGGACCAGCGATTGCGTCACATCATCGCCGCACAGCCACGAAAAGCGATACTGATTGCCGTATTGGACTTCCAGCTCGCGAAGATCTTTGGGGCGTTGAATCGCGCCGTACGGTCCACGAATGAAGTTCTCTTCGATCGCCACGATCTCGCCGATCTGTCCGTCGATCACCCGCTGAATGGTCTCGGCAATCGATGCCGAAAAACGGCTTTGCAGCCCGGAAAGAACGCCCAGATTCTTCTGCTTCGCTTCTGCACACGCCCGTTGCAATACCTTGATTCCGTAAGGATCGATGGCATGCGGCTTTTCGCAGAAAACATGCTTTCCGGCTGCAACGGCCGCCTGGACATACATCGGATGAAATTTCGCCGCGCACGCGATCAAAACCACGTCGCAGGCGTCAATCACATGCTTGTAGCCGTCGATACCGCCGAAGCAATGATCGTCGTCGGCAAGCACCTGTTCCGGTTTGGCGCGTTTCAGCGCGTCGCGTTTTCCCACCGCCCGATCCCGGAAGAGATCGGCCACCGCTGTCAAACGCACCGCCGGGTCGGCCTCCATTGCATCCGCAGCCGCTCCCGCACACCGCCCGCCGGCACCGACCATTCCGATGCGGATCACATCGCTGCCGGCGGCATGCGCCGACCGGGAAAGCGACAACGTCGCCGCCGCAACTCCGCCGACCGCGACCGAACGCAAAAAGTCGCGCCGCTTTGGACCGGCCGCTGCCGCAAAGTTCTTCGGGCAAGATCGTTGGATCATGGATCATTCTCCTGAATAAAACTGCGAAAACCGGAAAGCGGTTCAAAGGGAGGCCGCAGGCAAGAGAAACGCATCGTTGCGCCAGCGGCTGCTTTCGCAATTGTCTGCAGCTATTTTGTAGTTTCGCTCAACCAAGTGCAGGGAAACAAAGAACAGGGAAATGCTCGACCACAAAACCGTTTGCACAAATCGCCGAACTCGCTGTTCCGCGTTTCGTCCGAGTTTTGTCAACTCAACCAGAAACGGCGGACCGCGAACTAACGGCCCGTCGAAAAAGTTCGTCTCGCCAGCGATGCGAGGCGCGTTTCCCGAGGATTTCGATACTCGCCACGACCTCCATTGGGCCTTTTTCAACGGGCTGCTAAGCAAAAGGCCGCCACTATCAGGCTCACAGGCGGGCAATGCCGTTGCAAAACGCTAGGCAGGTGACTCCAATGTATTAGGCCGACTGCCCCAATGCAACAACTATTGCGCTTCGCCAAACCAAGGGGCATGATTGGCCCAAAGATTCGCCCGTCTTATGTCAACATGATTTGCGAAGGTCTGGTCGAACAATCGGTCTTTTTCGTCCCAAATGTTGTGCCGACTTTCCGTGTGCCATCACAAGATGTGGCATTAAAACACGGTCGTTCGACAAGGCCATTTGCGAAGATCAATAGGCCGGCAACGGTTAACGGCCCAAGATTCCCAAAGAGACGATGACCGCTTGAAATCACCCGCGGTTGAAACTTAAACGAGATGGATCAGCCTCGGACGGAGCCTTCGGAGAGCCGCCCTTTCCTTTTTTGCCCAAAGCCCGCAGCCCGCCAGTCCCGCCCCGCCTTTCTTGCCTTTTCTTGTTATGGCTGCTACACTCTCGCCACGTGAACCGTCGTCGGCGCATCCGGTCGCCGAGTGGCTCTGTTGTGCCGTGCGGTCGAAATCGGTCAGGATTCGCATCTTCTCGACCGTGGAGAGCAGCAAGAGCTGATCGCACGATTCTCTATCTCTTCAACGACTTGCGTTTTCGACATGGAGGTCGGGCGTGGGCCAGTCTCAACGAACGTCGTCGCCCGGGGTTCCACTGGCGGCCGGTCCCTCGAGTGTCGCCGCATCCCGCCGGGGCATCGCCGGCGCACTGCGCGTGCGTTTCGGTCATCGCCCGATCAGAGCAAAGATACTCATTGGATTGAGTGTTCTTTTGTTACTGGTCGGTCTGTTGGCCGGAGGCGGGCTTTACACAACCTACGCCTATCGGGGACTGGTCAAGAGTCTCAGCTCGCGGGTGGGCGAACTGCCGGTCGCCGCCGAATTGAACCATCATGTCGGCGATCTGCGCGTCACGTTGGGCGAGTTGCACGGGCTGCACATGGCCTACCGGCTTCAGCCGCAAAGCGTACCCGCCGGATCGAGCGAGCGTTTGCCGGCGCGGTTGTGGCTTGTTCGAGACCTGTTCCGCAGCCAAGTCGACGAGGTGATCGAAACCCTCGGACGCTATCGGCGTCAGCTCGACCACAAGCTCGAAGCGGATTTCCAGATTGCCGACAACGAACCCGAACGAAAGACCGTCGAAGCTATTCAAGCGGCATTACGGGTGGTTCGGGAAACGACCGACGATCCCAACTGGATGCTCGAGGGCGAACGGGTGGCCCGACTCGACCGCGAGTTGGCCCGTCTGCAATCGCTTTCCGCGCAGCTACCGAGCCATTTGCACACCAAGTTGGCGGGGTTCTCCGACGAGGTTCGAGGAGAGTACCGAACGCTGATTGTCGGCACCTGGCTGATGAGCATCATCACCGGCTTGCTGCTGGCGCTGCTCGTTCATCTGTTCTTCCGCTGGGTCTTCATGCCGCTGAAGGTGCTCATCAACGGTTCGCGCCGCGTCGCGGGCGGCGATTTCGATCATCGCATCGAATTGAACACCGGCGACGAGATGGCCGTGCTTGCTCAAGCGCTCAACGACATGACCGCCCGTTTTCAAGCAATTCGCGACGATCTCGACCGGCAAGTTCAAGAGCGGACGAAACAGGTCGTTCGCAGCGAACAACTGGCCAGCGTCGGGTTTTTAGCGGCCGGTGTGGCGCACGAGATCAACAATCCGCTGGCCTCGATCGCCATGTGCGCCGAGTCGCTCGAGGGACGATTGCAGGCTGTTTTTCAGGCGAGGGCCGCCGAGCGGTCCGAGAGCGATTCGTCGCCGGCGGCTGCATCGAACGACGCGAGCCTGCCGACGAATTCCGACGACCAAGTGGCCCTCCGCTATTTGCGGATGATTCAGCAAGAGGCGTTCCGCTGCAAAGAGATCACTGAAAAACTGCTCGATTTCGCCCGAGTCGGCCCCACGCGCAGGCAAGAGGTGGAAATGGGCGAGTTGGTGCAGGGGGTGATCGAGATGGTGCGGCATATCGGCGCGTATCAGCGGGCCCACATCGAATTCGTTCAAGGATGCCCTCTCGTCGTCGCCGTCAATCCGCAGGAAATCAAGCAAGTAGTGTTGAACCTGTTGACCAATGCGCTCGACAGCCTGGACGATGCCGGCAGTGTGACTGTTACGCTGGCCAAGCGGGGCGACTGGGCGGAACTGATCGTCGCCGACACCGGCTGCGGCATGGACGCGGAAGTGCTCGAACACGTCTTCGAGCCTTTCTTCACGCGACGACGAACGGGCCAACGCCAGGGAACCGGACTCGGGCTGTCGATCGCTTACCGCATCGTCGCCGATCACGGCGGCGCCATCGAGGGCGAAAGCCCGGGGCCCGACGCCGGCTCGACCTTCCGCGTCCGCTTGCCGTTGGCGCACACCGCCACTTGGGCGCGCGCCGCGTGATCGGGCGGCACGATCTCCCAGTTGACGATCTCCAGGAAATCGCATTGAAGAGCGACCATTGAAAAGGCTGCCGAGCGACCGTGTATCCCGCGCGCGAAGCATCGCCATCGAACACCCGTCCGTTCGACTCTCTTTCAGAACCATCGCGAGGAATTCCGTTGCCATGACGATCAGCCCGCACCGACGCTTGAAGCTGCTGTTTGCCGATGACGAACCCTCGCTGCAAGAGTTGATGCGTTGGGAGCTGCCGCGGCTGGGCCACGAGGCCACGATCTGCCCCGACGGCGCAACCGCCTTGGCCGCGCTCGAGCGCAACCACTACGACTGCGTGCTGGTCGATCTCGACATGCCGGGAGCCAACGGCATCGAGGTCATCGCGCGGGCCAAGCAGCTTTCGCCGGAAACGGAAGCGATCGTGCTTACCGGAAAAAGCTCATTGGAAACGGCCGTTGCTGCACTGCGCCACGGCGCCTTCGACTACCTGACCAAGCCGTGCCGATTGGCCGAGATCGAGCGGGTTCTCAACCGCGTGGCCGACAAGCGCGAGCTGACCAACAAGTATCGCGCGTTGAAAGCCCGGCTCGATCGAATCGAGGGCGAGCCTCGCTTGATCGGCCGATCCGAATCGATCGAGCGCGTCCGGCAACTGATCGCCCTGGTCGGCCCGAGCGATTCCAACGTGCTCATCCTCGGCGAAACGGGCACCGGCAAAGAGCTGGCCGCCCGCGCCGTTCACGATCATAGCACGCGGGCCGACGGTCCCTTCGTACCGGTCAATTGCGGCGCACTGCCCGAGAACCTGATCGAAAGCGAACTGTTCGGCCACCGGAAGGGCGCATTCACCGGCGCCGACGAACACCGCGTCGGGCTGATCGAAGTCGCCAACGGCGGCACCCTATTTCTTGACGAAATCGGCGAGCTTCCCAAGGCGATGCAGGCCAAGCTGCTGAGGTTCCTCGAAAGCGGCGAAGTGCGTCGCGTCGGCGAAAACGAGCCGTTCCGCTGCGATGTCCGCGTGGTTTCCGCCACCAATCGGCGGCTCGACGAGATGGTTTCGGCCGGCGAATTCCGCGAGGATCTGTGGTTTCGCATCAACACCTTCGAGATCGCCCTGCCGCCGCTGCGCGAACGGATTGACGACATCGAACTGCTTGCAAGGCACTTCCTGGCCCGGCGCGGCACGTATCTGGGGCCTGACGATCCGGTCTTCGATCCCGAAGCCGCCGCGGTTCTCAAGCGGCATAGCTGGCCGGGCAATGTGCGCGAACTGGCCAACGTGATCGACCACGCGCTGATCCTCTGCGCGCATCCGCCGATCCGGCAAGAGCACTTGCCTCAACGATTCAGCGCGACGAAACCCATCCCGGCCCGAACGATCTCGACCGTCAATCTCCGCGAACTCGAAGTGCAAGCGATTCACGAAGCGCTCAGCCGGCACAACGGAAACAAAGCGAAGGCGGCCGAAGAGCTGGGCATCAGTTTGAAAACGCTCTACAACAAGCTGAATCAATCCCATGCGTTGAGCAAAACCGGCTGAAACGAACGGCGGCACGGCCACTGCTGTTGCGCATGGCGGTCCGACGCGCCGCAAGCCCTGCATCGTCTTCGCCCGCGGCTGCAAGGCGCCGCAGGCCGCAAAATGCCGCTGCGGCCGTCACGAACGGCCGCCGGAAGCCCGCACCAGTTGCCGCAACTCGGCAAGTTCTCGCTCGTAACCGCCGCATAGAATCGGGAAGCGATACCAACTTCGCGGATCGAGGTTCTCATCGTCCAAATGGAACGAAGGCGCATAGCGCTCGCGCTTCCATTGATTGCGGCACCACAGCCGGAAGAAGCGATCGACCCACAGGTGAAGCTGGTCGATCGTGTACTGGGGGAAGATCGGCCGCACGGCCCGAAACACCTCGATCGGCGGCAACCGGTCGCGAATCGCGGCCCGCTCGATCGCGTCGAGAACGGCATAGGGCATCAAATCGTCTTCGTCCGTTTGATGACGATCAGGCGGACGCAACTCGGCCGTCGGCGCTTGCCGCGTCACGTCGGCCAGCTCGGGGATTGGCCCCAGGGGCTGGGGCCCGGTCGTTTCGAGCCATCGAAGCCATTGCAGCAAAAAAGCTTTGTCGATGCCGGCGATCGGACTGAGGCCCCCGCACGTGTCGCCATCCATCGTGGCGTAGCCCACGGCCGCCTCGCTGCGATTGCTCGTGGCCAGCAGCAGAGCGCCGGCGACATTGGCCAAAAGCCACACGCTCGGTCCGCGAGCCCTCGCTTGGATGTTCTGCAAGGCCGCATCGTCGCGCTGCCAGTCGAGCGGTCGGCCGAGCACCTTCTCCACCGCCCGCACATAGCCATCGACGAACTGATCGACGTCGATGATCGAGAACCTCGCACCGACGGCTTCCGCCACCCGACGAGCCGCCTCGCGGGTGGTCGCACTGCTGTTCCTCGTGGCCTGATAAACGCAGTGCAGCAGGCGGCCCACGGCTTCGCGCGGCGATTGCGCCTCGTTCAATCCATCGATATGGCCCAACGCGTGGCGGAACCCGTCCCGTCCCAATTCGCGCCATGCCCATTGCACCATCATCGCCGACAGGCACGTAACCGCCGACGAATCGGCTCCTCCGCTCAGACTGACAACGAATCCCTTCGAACGACTCTTACGCAAGTAATCGAACAACGCCAGGGGAACGGCGCGGGCGAACTCTTCGTATTTGACCCGATCGCCCTGCTCCCACGGCTCGACCGCGGGCTGCACCGGCTCCGGAGCAACGTCGGGCCAGCGGAACTCGACTTCCACCTCGTTGGGCGATCGATCGCCCAAGCGCGGCTGATAGCTGACTGACTGCGCCGCAGCCATCCGAGTGGCCTGCACGTCCAACACCGCCGAGGTCAACACCAGCGGGCGATAGGAAAACCGCGGCCCCAACGCCAGCAGCTTGCCGCCCGAGGCCAGGATCGATCCGCCGTCGTAGATCACCCGTCCCGCTTCGTTGCCGAGAAGATTTGCATAAACGTAGCTCAGGTGAAACGCCCGCGATCCCTCGACGACCATCCGTTTTCGGACCTCGTGTTTGCCGAACGCGAAATGGCTGGCGCTGGGATTCAATACCACATCGACGGCCTGTTCGGTCATCGCCGCCGCCGGCCGACCGGCCACCCAGGCATCTTCGCAAATCTCGAACCCGATCCGCACACCCCCGCAATGGAACACCAAATCGCCGATCGGATAGTCCGTGCCGCCGACACTGACGGAATCGCAAACGCGGGAAGGCCACGGTTTGAACCACCGGGGCTCATAGTGCAGGCCGTCGCCCGACAGATACCGTTTGGCCGCAAAACCGACAATCGCCCCATCCACCAGCAAGCACGCGCAATTGAACAACGCATGCCGGTGCAGCAAAGGCAGGCCAACACAGGCGATCAGCCCGCGCGAAGCGGGCGCGACTTCCTGAAGGACTTCCAATGCCGTCGCTTGCAGGCCCGAACTGAGCAAGGCGTCTTCGCAGCCGTAGCCGGTGATACAAAGTTCCGGCAGGCAAAGCAACGATACGCCCGCGTCTCGGGCAGCCTCGAACGCACGGACAATGTGCGCCGAATTGCCCGACCAATCGAGTGGCGTTTGATTAAGTACCGCCGCGGCGGCACGAATACGTGTCATGAGACCCCCAGTCGCTCGCTAGACTCCCCGCGCGCTGAAATGACCGCCTTTCTCCGGCAAGAAAGAAATCATCTCGCGCCGCGCACACGATGATCGCCCAATCGAAACTCGTTGTCGGCGCCAACCTCCGTCCGGCGGAAGGAAACCGGCGATCCGACCAATCATTACGCTGCCCGCGTCCCAATCGCAAGGCAAACATCAGCGTTGGCCGGATGGCACAGGGTCTCCATGCATCTTACGGCATCGCACCCGCGGGTTGAAGTCGTCCGACACGCCGGCGGCACAGCCCATCCGCGGAACCGCCGCGGGGAAACCTTTCCCGTTCAAGCACCGAAGCGATCTCGCCCTTCACTCCGCAAGTCCGGTTCGTAAAGCCAGATACGATCGTTGCGCCGCATTGTGTCCGAATCGGCGGCACCCGGCGTGTCGGGTATAACAAGAACGCTATCCCGACGGAATTGAATCGTCACGTCTTGCGCTGTTTGGCGGCCTCGGGCCGTGCTTCTCGATGACCCACGTATCGAATACACTGACGGAGCCTCGATCGTTCGGATGGGCAAAACACGCCCCTATCCGCTCGTTCTTCCACGTCGGGAAGTTGTTCCGATGCCGACGCAGACCATCACCGGCCGTCGATTTGATACGGGCCAGCCCGTGCGGCTGCACTGGCGGGGCGAACGGATCGCACGCATCGAATACCTCCGATCTGATCAAGAGACGCGGCTACTGCCCTTCTTGGCGCCGGGCCTCTGCGATTTGCAGGTCAATGGCTGTGCCGGGTACGAATTCGCCTCGCCGACATTGCGTCCGGCCGACGTGCGCACCGTTGCCGATGCGCTGCTTCGCATGGGCGTGACGTGCTTCTGCCCAACAGTAACGACGCAATCGCATGACGTGATCGCCCATGCCGTGAGCACGATCGATCAAGCGTGCCAAAGCGATACGGAACTCCGCCGGCGGATTGCTGGAATCCACCTTGAAGGCCCCTTCATCTCGCCCGAAGACGGCCCCCGCGGAGCGCATCCGAAGGAACATGTCCGGTCCCCGGATTGGAACGAGTTCGTCCGGTGGCAGGGGTTGGCCGGCACCCGCATCGCCATTGTTACCATCTCGCCGGAGTACCCGTCATCGGTCGAGTTCATCCGGCGGGCCAGGGCCGCGGGCGTCGTTGTCGCTTTGGGCCACCTGGCGGCGACGCGAAACCAGATCCGCGCCGCCGTCGATGCCGGCGCTTCGATTTGCACGCACCTGGGCAACGGCGCTCACCCCATGCTGCCGCGCCACCCGAACTACCTTTGGGATCAGTTGGCCGAAGACCGGTTGACCGCCGGCCTGATTGCCGACGGATTTCACCTGCCCGATGAAGTGCTAAGGGTGTTCCTTCGGGCGAAACAGCCGCACCGTTGCTTCCTGGTGAGCGACCTGGCCGCCCAAGCCGGACTGCCTCCGGGGCGCTATCGAGGCGGGTTGTGCGAGGTCGAGTTGCTCCCGGAAGGCATACTCGTCATCGCCGGCCAGCGGCAGCTTCTCGCCGGGGCGACAGCGCCGCTTGGGGCCGGAATCGCCCGAGTGATGCGCGCGGCCGGGCTATCGCTTGCCGAGGCCGTTCGCCTCGCGTGCCACCAGCCCCGTCAGATTCTCGGCCTTGCAACGGCAGAGTTCGCACCGGGCGATCGAGCCGATTTCGTGCTGTTCCACGTCGATCCCGCGGCAGCCGATAACAGCCGGTCGTTCCGCGTCGAGCAAGTCGTTGTCGATGGCCGGCGCTTTTTTCGCGGTGGTTGCGACGCGCCCGGCGCAGCCTGTTGATCGAGCATTGAATCACGCCCCACGATCGGCCATCGACGGATTCACGGTCGGGGAGGGTTGCACGGCGGCGTTTGATCGGGATAATACC
>Ga0308417_1001468_pt1 | contig 16120 bp, 13 predicted proteins | sample HotsprSampleOS65_FD_203528 | JGI IMG/M metagenome (GOLD analysis project Ga0308417, IMG submission 203528) | Hot spring phototrophic mat microbial communities from Octopus Spring, Yellowstone National Park, Wyoming, United States - 20090730_OS65 ... | reverse complement strand
CGAAGCACCGGGTTCTGCATCGATCCGATCGAGAAGAAGCCGCTGTTCCATTTCTATCCCGGAACGGGCGTGTTGAGCTTCGGCACGCCGGGGTGCAATCTCGGCTGCCGCTTCTGTCAGAACTGGACGATCACCCGCAGCCGCCGATTGCTCGATGTTTGCAAGCAGGCCGATCCGGCGGCAATTGCCGAGGCAGCCGAAGCCCACGGCTGCCGCAGCGTGGCTTTCACCTATAACGACCCGATCATTTGGGCCGAATACGCCATCGACACCGCCCGCGCCTGCCGCCAACGCGGAATCGCGGCCGTGGCGGTAACCTCGGGCTACATCGCGGCCGAGGCCTGCGCCGATTTCTTCGCGGTGATCGACGCGGCCAACATCGACCTGAAGGGATTCAGCGACGACTTCTATCGAACCTATTGCGGCGGCCGCTTGCAGCCGGTGTTGGAAACGCTGCGCTATTTCGCGCGGAGCACCGACTGCCACCTGGAAATCACGCATCTGGTGATTCCCGGGGCGAATGACGATCGCCGCCAGTGGCAAGAGATGTTCCAATGGATCGCGGCGGAACTCAGGCCCGACGTGCCGCTGCACCTGACGGCCTTTCACCCCGACTTCGAATTGACCGACCGGCCCGCCACCGCGCCCGAGCTGCTCTTCGATGCCCGCGCGCTGGCGATCGAGGCGGGATTGAAATACGTGTACACCGGCAATATCTTCGATCCGGAGAACCAGAACACCTACTGCCCCGGGTGCGGGCGCATGGTGATCGAGCGTCGCGGTTATCAGCTTGGAGCGTTTGAGTTGGACGGCGGACGATGCCGATTTTGCAGCGCCGCGATTGCCGGCCGCTTCGCCCCGCTGCCGGGCGATTGGGGCGGGCGGCGGGTGCCGATCGAGATCGACGTGTCGTAGGCCGCCGCGTTCCATCGGTTCGGCGCCGCGGAGGCCGGCGGCACAACGTTCGACTTGGTTCAGCGAGAGATGCTGCAATGTGCGCAAGCGATTCCCCCTTCGATACCTCCGCTGGATTTCCGCCCGACCCGCGACTGACGCCGCGCGACGACGCCGTGCTTGTCGCCGCGGCGGCTGCGCGCGTAGCCGCCGCGGTTTGCGGCGCACCGCCTCCACCCAGCGCAGCGGCCTTGGGGCGGCTGGCCGCTCGGCCCGTGTACGGCGCGTTCGTCAGTTTGAAACGCGGCAAACAGCTCCGGTCGTGCTGCGGCTACTTGGGCGAGTCGTTGGAGCTTGCGCAGGCGCTCGACCATGCGGCGGTGCGCGCGGCCTGCGACGATCCGCGCTTTCCGCCGATCGGCCGCGACGAACTGCACCAGTTGCGGATCGAAGTCTGGGTGCTTTGGGGTTTTCGCCCCGTGCCGCAGCGCGGGCCCGCCCGGGCGGCGGCCGTCGAGATCGGTCGCCACGGCGTGCAGATTTCGTCGGCGGAAGGTCGCGGGCTGCTTTTGCCGGGCGTGGCCGTCGAGCACGGTTTCGACGCGGCGGGCTTTCTCGACGCCGTTTGCCATAAAGCCGGTTTGCCCGCCCGGGCATGGCTCGACGACGACACGAAGCTCTTCGTTTTCGAGGGGCGATCGGCCGCCGCGCCGTTGAGCCGTTTCGTTGCCGCGCGAACGCCCGTCTGGGCCGGCCGCTTCTACCCGGGCGATCGACGCTCGATCGATGCCGCGCTCGATCGTTGGCGGGCCGTCGCGACCTTTCGGCCGGCACCGTGGCTTGCGGCCGTCGTTCCCCATGCCGGTTGGCCCTATTCGGGCCGGCTGGCGTTCGAAACCCTGGCCCAAATCGACTTCCCGCCGCAAACGATCATCTTCTGCCCGCGACACACCGGCATAGGTCCTCGCTGGGCCGTTTGGCCCGGCGCCCAGTGGGAAGTGCCCGGCGCAACAATCGCCGCCGATCCGATGCTGGCCGCACGGCTTGCCGCCGAGATCGACGGCCTGATGCTCGACGACGCACCGCATCGTGAAGAGCACGCCATCGAGGTGCTGCTGCCGATGATCGCCCGCTTGGCGCCGCACACCCGCGTGGCGGGCATCACCGTCGGAATGAGCGGTTTGGAAGAGCTGATTCGCTTCGGCGATCAACTGGCCGAGGTCGTCGCGGCGCTGCCGCAGCGCCCGCTGCTGCTGGTTTCCAGCGACATGCACCATCGGGCATCCGACATGGAGACGCGCCGCTTGGACGAACTGGCCCTCAAGGAACTCGAGGCCGCCGACCCGCAGGGGCTTTATCGCGCGGTGATCGAACACGGCATCACGATGTGCGGCGCGGCGGCCGCGGTGATCGTGCTCGAAGCGCTCCGCCGGCTCAATGCGGCCGCGCCGTTGCACGGGCAGCTCGCAGAGCGCAGCGGCCCGGCGGGCGCTGCGCCCGACGAAACCGCCGCCCATGTTCCGCGGACTGGTTCCGAGGGGGTAATCGAGTGCTGCCGCGTTGGGCACACCACCAGCGCCGAGGCCAGCGGCGATTGGGGCAACTGCGTCGGCTACGCCGGCCTGTTGTACGGCCCGGCCCCGGCGGCTAAAACGGAAACATCTCATCCCTGAATGGAAAATGGAAATCGGTGGTTCCCTCGGCAGAGCGACTTCCGCCGGAGGCGAGCGCGGCGGGCAAGCGAGGCACCATTAACCTCGAACCCCGGATTCCTTGTTTTCCCCGGCAAGCACTTCGACGAAAAGCGGGAGCGGTTTCGTAATTGGTGCGGCAGCACCGGTTGGCCGGCGGCCCGGCCGCCCGGTATCATGGCATGAGGTTGCAGTATGGATCAGTTTCCGCGCGATTCCTCCGAGCAGCAGCCCCGGCGGTGGTTCCGCTGGGCGATTCATTGGCAGATCCTTTTCGGGCTGCTGGCCGGCGGCGCGGCCGGGCTGGTGGTCAATCGCTGGGCCACCGGTTCGGCCATCGTCGATGCCGACGGCGGCGGGCTCGACGACCGCTGGGAGGCCTTCTTCCTCAACGTCACCGACCCGCTGGGCAAGGTCTTTCTGCGGTTGATCTTCATGGTCGTTCTGCCGCTGGTCTTTTCAGCCTTGGCCCTGGCTGTGGCCGACTTAGGCTCGTGGCGAACGCTGGGACGACTCGGCCTGCGGACGTTGCTGTTGACCGCCGTGCTCTCCACCTGTGCCGTGCTGTTGGGCGTCGGGCTGACGAACCTTGCCCAACCGGGCCGCCGCGTTGATCCCGCTCAGGCCGAAACGCTGCGGGCCCACTATGCCGGCGATGCCGCCCAAATGGCCGCCGCCGCGAAAAGCCTCAGACCGCTTTCGGCGATGCTGCTCGACATCATTCCCGAGAACCCGCTGCAAGAGGCCGCCGGCGCCATCGACGCCAGCAGCAAGGGCAACGGATTGCTGGCCGTGATGTTCTTCGCCCTGGCGATCGGTTTGGCCATCGGCGCGGCGGGGCCCAAGGCGGTCCCGCTGGTGCAATGGCTCGAAGCGCTGAATGCCGTTTCGATGACGATCATCAACTTCGCCATGCGGCTCGCCCCGTTGGGCGTGGCTTGCCTGGTTTTCGGCGTGACGGGCCGAATGGGCCTGTCGATCGTTGTGCCGCTGGCGGGCTTCCTGATCGTCGTCGTCACCGGCTACGCCGTCCAGTTGCTGCTGGTTTATCCGCTGGCGTTGCTGCTGCTTGCGCGCCGCGGTCCGCGCGAGTTCTTCCGCGCCGTCGGGCCGGCGATGGTTACCGCCTTCGGCACCTCGTCGTCGAACGCCACGCTGCCGACCGCCATTCGCGTGGCCGACGAGCGGCTAAGGCTGAATCCCGACTCGTCGCGATTCGTCCTCACGCTGGGCGCCACCGGCAATCAAAACGGCACGGCACTGTACGAGGGCGTCGTTGTCCTCTTCCTGGCCCAAGTGTTCCAAGTCGATCTGACCTTCGCCCAGCAATTGCAAGTGGTGTTGATGGCCGTGCTGGCGGGCGTGGGCACGGCCGGCATTCCCGGCGGCTCGCTGCCGATGATCGTCGTGGTGATGCAATCGGTGGGCGTGCCCGGCGAAGGAATCGCCCTGATCCTGGGCATCGACCGACTGCTCGACATGGGCCGCACGGTGCTCAATGTAACCGGCGATCTGGCGATTGCCGCCTGCGTGGACGAGCCTCGGCCCGAGAACGGCGCGTCCGTCGAGCCGCTTGCCGAACCAACCGACCAATCGCCCGCCGCGCCGCCCCCAAAACCCGATTGATGCGCCGTCCGGCGGGCCGACTGATGTATGATGATGTGGGTCAGCCAATGCGAACGAAGGCTTGCCGCCGCGCGGATCCGAGGCCGCTGGTCTGAGCCAACTTTTTTACCGCATGCTTCATTTCGTTCTGGCCGAGCCAATCCACGATCAATCAATAGGGAAGCACACGATGAAACGCGAATCGCCCGTTGCCCGAATCATGGCCGGCGCGCCGAAGGTGAACGCCACGCTTTATCATCGGATTCGTTTTGCGGTGATCGATCCGGTGGTGTTCTTGGAATGGCCGGTTCGGGGACGGCCGCGGTCGGTGCTCATCGTCCGCGACATCGAGTTGCCGCGGGCGCGCAAGCTCGAGCGGATCGATCGGGCGGCCTCGCCCGACGAGTTCCAGCCCGAGGGCGGGCTTTCGGGCGATCGCGAAACGGCCGCCGCCCAGGCCGCCGCCGAGTGCCTGCGCCGGGCGGGAATCACCCGCGCCGTGGCCGATCGTTCGCTGCCGCTGCTGTTTGCCGAGGTGTTGCGGGCCGCGGGCATCGCGGTGGAATGCGACCCGGCGTGGGGCCTGAGCGATCGCCGCGCGAAAGACGAACAGGAACGCGCCTGGCTTCGGGCGGCGCAACAAGCGACCGAGCGGGCCGTGGAACGGGCCTGTACGATGGTCGCCCGCGCCACCGCCGGCCGCGGCGGCGTGCTGATGCACGAAGGCGCCCCGTTGACGGCCGAACGGGTCCGCGCGGCAGCCGATCACTTGTTGCTCGATGAAGGCTACGAGAACCCGCCGGCGATTGTCGCCCCCGGCCGCCAAGGAGCCGACTGCCACGCGCTGGGCGCCGGCCCGATCCGCACCGGCGAACCGGTGATCATCGACATCTTTCCGCGCAACCGCGAAACCCTTTACTGCGGCGACTGCACGCGCACGGTCGTCCACGGCGACCCGCCCGACGAACTGGTGCGAATGCACGCGGCCGTCTGCCGGGCGAAGCGGGCGGCAATCGCGGCGGTTCGCGCCGGCGCCACCGGCGAGGCGGTACACCGCGCGGCGTTGAAGAAGATTCATGCGGCCGGGTACGAGTCGGGAATGATTCCCAACGCCCCGAAGGACCGCATCGCCATGATCCACGGCACGGGGCACGGCGTGGGCCTCGACGTCCACGAGCCGCCCTTGCTGACCATCGGCGGACCGCCGCTGGTGGCTGGCGACGTGGTTACGATCGAGCCGGGGCTGTATTGCGAACGCATCGGCGGCGTCCGCGTGGAAGACATGGTGCTCGTCGGGCCCGACGGCTGCGAAAACTTCAACCGCCTGCCCGAGGGCCTCGATTGGCGGTAGGGCCGTCAGTGCCGCAATCCCTCCGCTGCGGCGTTCGGCCCGCCCTCTAGCTCGGTCCAGGCGGTTTCGGGCTTTCCGCCGCTGCCTCCATCAACGCCGCGCAGCCGTTGCTCGTGCCGTGGATCGAGGCCGTGGCGCACGGCCATCGTTTCCACCGACATCGCCCCGGCGGCCACGAGGATGCGGTCGGCCTGCGCGTCGCGCAGCCGGTCGCGGCTGGCCAAACCGGGCGCAAACGCCGCAACGGTGATCAACCGCAGGGTCTCCGGCGGCAGTCGTTCGGCGGCCACCGCCAACCGCAGCACCCGAGTCAACAGCGCGCAATCGTCGGCCATCAGATCGTGCTGCAATCGTTCGAACATCCGCACGGCCGGGCCTTCGGCCACCATCGTGCTGGCGTAGTTGGCGTTGCTCGCGTCGGAAGTGAGCATGAACTCGGGCATCACCAAGCGGCTGGCGATGGCGCGAAGCTCGGCCTGAAGCACCGCGACGAAGCGGGCGGCGTCGATGCCTGCGGCCGGAAACTCGTACTGCGTGCCGGCCCCGGCGTCGAGGATCGTGCCCGGCGCGTAGTGGAACAGCGGCGCCGCCGGCCGCTGCGGGCCCGAAGCCGGCTCGGCCGACTGCGCCAGGAACTGATCAAGCCCCATCGCGTTGGTGTTGTGCTTGCGGATGATGGCGATGGCCGATTGGATTTCGGAAACCACGCTCATGTTCCGCAGCAGTTTTTCGGCGCGGCGCAGGTTCTTGCGCACCGGCAGGAAGAGCGGCAGCCCGCGTTTCGCGTTGGCATCCACGTTGGCCTTGCGGTGCTGCACCCATTGGGCGTCGATCAGCCGGCCGTCGACGTAGAAGCCCAGCGGCGTTTCCGCGTCGTCGGGCGCGGCGAGAATGCCGAAGCGGGCTTGTTCGTCGGCGGCGCGATCGGGCGGGGCGGCGACCTGTTCCGGCTCGATGAAGCGAACCTTCGCCACGCCGTCCCACTGCGGAAACAACCGCAGGAAGCATTCGCCGTCGCGGTCCAAGCGGCGGACGATCTCTTGCTGCCGGCGGCGCCAATCGTTCTCGGCGACGAACTGGTCGATCACCTCTTGCACGGCGGCCAGCAGCGCGGGGCCGGCGTCGCGGCCGGGCCGGGGCGCCGCGCGATAGCGATGGCCCGCCCCGACGATGTAGTTGATTCGGTTCTCGTGCCCGTTGATGGCGAATTCGTTGGTGGCCGCCAACAGCCGGCATTCGTCGCGGAACTCGGCCAGTTGCCGCTCGTCGAACCCGCCGCCGGGTCCGCCGCCCGACAGCGAAAGCCGCTGCCACCGCGTTCCGTCGGGGTCGCGGTAGGCGTCGCGCGGATCGACGAACAAGTCCCACAGGTCGTCGAGGGCCTCGCGAAGGCGAATACCGATCGCCCGCCGGCGGCCGCGGGCGTCGGAGCAAGCGGTTCGAAAACCATCGCAGCCGCAACCAGTGTCGTTCGAAATGTTCATCGCACGTCCTTTCTTCGCGTCAACAGTTCACTCGCTCTCGTGTTCAGTCCTCTTTACTCGACATCGATGCGCAAACGCTGCGGGCCGCGGGCGCGCGCTGCCCGCGACGACAGTGCGGCCGCGGCCAGGCGCAGGGCCATTTCCAGCGCGTCGGGGCCGTCGTCGTGGTCGCCCGCCGGAAACAGCCGCAGTTGCTCCACCAGCAGCCGCGTGCCCGCGCTGTTCCTCTTAAACCGCATGCGTTTGGCCGCCAAGTACGGGCCGATCCGCCGGATGCGCACCACCTTGGCCGCGTGGTTCTCGATCGGTTGCGGCCGCGGGCCGAGAACGCCCTGCCGGCGAAACTCCGCCTCGAACAACTCGGCCAGCAGTTCTTGAAACTGATTGGCTTCGATGCCGAACACATCCGGCTGGAAGGCGCGATACCACGCGACGCCGTCGGCCACGATCTCGGGCGTGGGGCGCCGGGCCAAATCGGCCTCGACGTAGAGCATCCCCGCGGCGTCGATCCCCAGCATGACCATCGCGGAGTAATCGCCGCGCCGGGCGTCGCCGCCCTTGCTCGGATCGAGCGCCATCGTTTTCACGCGCAGCGGGGCGGGCCAGGCGTCGAACCAGATCGGGCCGTCGAAGTAGCTGTCGGGCCACTCGCAGCTTTCCGGCGGGATGGGCGCGTTCTGCTTTTCGCGAGCGAACGCCGCCCGGCCCTGCTCGGCGCGCAGGCACATCAGCGCGTACAGGTCTTCCACCTCGGGCCAAAGCACTTCGGCGCCGGCCTCCATCGCCGCGCGGTGTTCGTCGAAGAAGCGCCGGGCCGCGGCCGCGGCATCGCCGCGCTGTGCATCGAGATAGATCGACTCCCACTCGGCCCAGAGCGTTGCGTTGTCGGGCCAACGCGCAATTGCCGCGAAGACGGCGCTGCGCCAGGCCGGCCGGCGAAACAGCGCCATCGCAATCGCCTCGGGATGCAGCGCGGTTGCCAGATGAACCGCATTGAACCGCGGCGCCCCGGCGGGCAGCAGCGTGCCGTCGAACCAATCGAGCGCCCGCTGCCTCAGTCGGGCCGAGAGGATGTGGTCTTCGTTCTGGAGATCGTCGCCGACGATCAGCGTGGGCCGCCATTGCCGCCGGCGGCGCCCGCGCAGCCGCTGCCCGGCGCCGAAGGCCTCGATCGTCGTTCCGTTGCCCAACACCAGCCGGCCGGCGCGGCAGCGAAGGCCGCCGGCGAACGCCTCGGGATAATCGCGGGCCAGCGCGGCATTGCCTTCCAGTTCGCCGCGGATGTTTTCCAAATGGGTTTGGGCTTGCGGCTTCGTATCGCTGACGATCCAGATGTAGGGATGATTCCCTTCCAAGGCCGCCCGCAGCGGAAGGGCCAGCGCGCCGAGCGTCGATTTCGCGCTGCCGCGCGGGGCCAGGCAGTTGACTTTCGTCCCGCTGGGCGCGCGCAACTGGGGCCACCAGCCGGCCAGCCAGCGATGCATGGCCGACGGCGGCTGCACGAAATGATGCTTCAAATAGCGGCGGCACCAGGCGAGCAGGTCGTCGCCGGCGGCGCGGCCTTCGCGGCGGCGCAGCGCGGCCCCAACCTGCCGGCGCAGCCGAGCCAACCAACAAGCGGCGCGCCGCGGCGATAGACCGAAGCCCTCGGCCCACTGCCGCCAACTAGCCGCAGAACAACGCGATCGGGTCATGGCGAACGATCCTCCGCCTCGGCCCGCGCCGCCGGGCAGCGCGATGACGCAGCCGGAGATGACTCATCCGGCGACACTTCATCCCCGGATGACTCATTGATCGACGATTCATCGGGCGGCGATTCGCGCGACGGCGATTCATCGGGCGACGATTCATCCGGCGGCAACTCTTCGGTCCGCGATTCGGTCGGCGATTCGGTCCGCGGCGCGCGGCCGCGCTTCGGCGGCGTGCGCGACGATCGGTTTCGGCCCGACGAGCCGCCTTCCCGCCGCAATTGATCGACGGCGCGGGCCAACCGGCGGTGCAACTCGCGGCGCGCCGCAGGCGGCAGACATTCGCAAAGCAACTCGGCCAGCACTTCCAGCGCGGCCTGCACCTGCCGGGCGTCGAAGGTGTCGCGCGGGTCGCGCCGCGCGTAACGCTGCGGGAACATCCGTTCCAAGGCCCACGCGGCCGCGCGCCAGTATTGCTCTTTGTCGGCCGCCTTGCCGATCCGCCGCAAAAACGCCAGCTCGACACTCGCCTGCGCTTGCCGCAATCGAGCGGCGAACTGCGGGTCGCGGGCGGCGGTCCGCGCGATCGTCGTCGGCGAACAGCCGACGTAGCGCGCGGCCACATAGCGCGGGCAACCCACCGACAGAATCGCCACGATCGCATTGCGTTTCTCTTCCGTGAGCACCGGCTGCGGCATGAAGGTTACTCCTGCGGCGAGGGGAACACAGTTCGGTCCGCGGCGTCGATCTCTTCGAGGCCGCCGCGCGGGCATTCATTCGCTCGGCGCATCGAATCGACGCCGGCGGCAACCGTCTGCGGCGAGAACTCGGCCTCGGCGGCACGAAACGGCGGCCCGACATAAACAAGCGAAGCGACCGCCCTTCCCAACGATCCGCGCGTGCCCAGCCCGCCGTGCCGCGAGCCGAACCGCTTGAATCCGCCGATCCGCCATCGCGGGCTGCGCTGCCCGTGGGCGATTACCGCCGGATGGCTCGTCACGAGCGAAACCGTCGTGCCGTCGGCCGATTCCCAGGCCGCCACGGCCTCGGCCACGGCCATACCGATGCCGATGCCTTGGTAGTCGGGCAACGTGACCAAACGGGTGATCCGCCGCTGCCGGTGTTTGCCCGCATTGTGCAGCGTGGCGCAAAAGGTCGTCGGCCGGCCGTCCCAAAAGGCCGCGTAGCACCGCGCGGTCGGATTCAGCGCGCCGCTCAGATAGTGATGTCGAGCAAAGACGGACCACAGCCGCCGAGAGCATCGCGCAAGACGGAGCCGGATCGGCGGTCGCCGAAGACGCCTCCAAGAGAACTCGCGGGCGGCCATGTCGAGCACCCAGTCGGGGGCGAGCCAATCGATCACGTCGTCGTGGCAGGTGACGGCCACAAACCGCCGCTCGACGCGCCCGCCGCGTATCGCCTTCGCCACCGCCGCCGAACACACCTTCGCCACCGTTCGATCGACCACGCTGGTGAACTCGTCGAAGACGACGATTGGAGCCGCGCTGCCGTTTCCGCGAGTGCCGAAATCATCGCTTCGCCCATCGCCTTCGCCGGCTCCTTCGGCCAGCGCGCGGGCCAAATCGCAACGGAACCGTTCGCCGTTGCTCAGCACCCGATAAGGCTTCAGCCAGCCGGGCGGCGAGCTGAAGCCCACGGCCGTCAACAACCGAACGGCGTCGGCCGCCGGCAGCGGGGCGAAGGCGTCGATCACGGCCGCATCGTCGGGCCACTGGGGCGACCGCGCGAAGGCGCCGGGAAACAACCGCCGGGCGATCGTCGTTTTTCCGCTGCCCGACGGCCCGCAAATCAGCCCAAGCTGCCACCGCCGCGACGACAAATCGGGCACATCGACGCGCAAACGCTCTTCCGTCGCCCCCTCGGGCAGGTCGAACATCCCACGCACCTGCTCGACGCGAAACGTCGATCGCACCGGACAACGCAACGCAATCTCAATCGCGGGCATCGGCTTCTCCTGCAACCTTGGCTCTCGGCCCTGCCGCCGTGTTGACCACGCGGCACGAGTAGCCCTCGGCCGTGAGCCGATCGAATAGCTCCTCTTGCTCGCAGAGGTCGCGGCACTCGACGACCAGTTGATACAACTCGGGAATCTCCACGCTGGGCGGCTGCGTCTCGGCCGCGGCCCCGGGCCGTTCGCCGCAAGCAGAGTCGGGTGCGCCGCCGCACGATCCGTCGTTCGGCGTCGAGGCGCACTCGCGAAGATCGTCGTCGGCCGAATCGCTGAGCGGCGCGAATTCGCCCGTACTCGTTGCAAGCGAATCGAGCAGTTGCCGCAAGGCCGCGTGTTCGGTTTCGATGCGCGACGAAAGCTCGGCCAACACCAACTGCTCGGCCCGGGCCATGGCCGCGATCGGATCGTGCAGCGCCAGCAGCTTCTCGGCCTCGCGGTCGTCGAGGTCAACGACCAGCACCGGCACGTCGGCCCCGTGCGAAACCTCGGCCCGCAAATGCCCATCGATCAGTTGCAGCGAACCATCGGGCAGTTCGCGGGCGACGAGCGCGCCGGCATAGCCGATTTCGGCCAAAATGGCTTCCAGGGCCGCGCGTTGCTCCGGCGGATGGATTCGCCAGTTGCACGGATGCGGCTTCAACTCCGCGGCCTTCACCCGCGCAAAACGCCGAATGCGGTCTTTGACGGCCGGCGCCGCGCCCTCGGCCGCCAAGGGGCCAATCGTTCGACTTGCTTCGTTGCGGTTTGCGATCATCGCTCGGTATCCTTTTCGGGGTTGCGTTGTGCTTGCTCGGAATAGGTTCGTGCCGCGGCGGCGCGCGGCTGTCGGTGGAATGAAACAGTCCGTTGCGCGCCGCATCCGCGAAGCAGCCCTTTACGTGCCGCCATCGCGCCGGCCGCGTTCCCTTGTCCGCAGTGTGCGTTAGGTGTTTTTACCCTACTGGTGTTCGAGCTGCCGCTGCATCTCTTCGATCGCCGCCTGATGGCGCACGCACCAGGCGAGACGCTCTTGATGCGAGTCGCAGAGTTTGTCGAGCTTCGCATCGAACTTCGCCATCTGAGCCGAAAGGACCGCCAGCCGTGCGTGAACCATCAGCATCCACGGCCCGACCGCCGCCAGCACCGAACCGGCGGCACTGAGCAACACCCACCAATCAACCTGCTGCATGGCGAGGCTCCGCTGAAGAAGGCGATGATTCGCCGCTGCGCGGCCGTTCGCTTTGCGGCTCTTCCTTCGACTCGTCCGACCGACTGCTGATTCGCGCATCGATTCGCTCGCTGATCCGCCGCCACAATCGTTCGACGATGAGCGGTTCGCTCTGCTTGATGCGCCGCGCCACCCGCCGGCTCACCAACCACAGCCCGCCCGCCAACGCCAGCGACAACGGCCCGCTCAACCCCAGCGCGGCGGCCAACATCTTGCCCGCCGTCCAACCCAGGCGGCCGTCGGCCAGCTTTTCGGCGGCTGCGTCGCGGGCATAGCCGCGGGCGAACTCGGCGGCCGAGGCGTCGTCGCCCAACTGCTGCCGCAGCCGTTCGGTCCGGGTCGCGGCGCGATCCAGCAACGTCTCCGGATCGCCCAACAACAAACGCAGCAGCTCGCGCAGCAATAGTGTGCGCTCGTCGGACAATGTATCGGACGACTTGCCGGATGAATCGGCGGGCGCATTGCCCGGCGAATCGTCGCGTTGAGCCTCGCGACTCGACGGCGACGGCGATGCGGGCGACGATGGTGACGAGTCTCCGCCGCCCGACAACTCGCCGTTGGGACCGGCGGGCGACCCGTTCCGCCTTGGCTGTAGTTGCGGGCCCGCCGGCAACGGCGCGATCGGCGTTCGCCCGGGCGGCAACAACGGCCCCCGCGAACCGAACACCTCGGGCAGCGGAATCGCCTCGCGCGGCAACATCCCTTCGCGCGGCAACATCCCTTCGCGCGGCGGCGTCGTGCGACCGAAGGGCAAGAGCGCTGGGCCTGGGCAATTCCCGCCGAGGCATTGTGCGAATATCCCCGGATCGCTCTTACGCTCGGCCAAAACTCCAGCGACCACCGGGAGCGGGCGCTCGGACGGGTGCGGCAGCAGTGAGCAAGGATACCGGCAGCATTCGGCGCAAAGCCGCGACCATTGCCGCCGCGGCTCCGAGCCTTCCGAAAGGAGTTGAGCTTCGCGCCCGTTGCGGCCGGAAAACGCCTGAAACACCCGCGCGATCGGGGTGGCGATTCCGGTGGTGTTGTCGGCTGTTCGCGCGCGGATCACGCCGAGAATCGCCCGTCCCTCGGCATCGAGCAGCGGCGAACCGCTTCGCCCGTTGGCCGGCGGCGGAACGAAGCACAACTCGCCGGGCAACAATTCGACAACGACGCCCTTGAACGCCGTGGGCCAACCGCCCGCGGCACATCCGGCCGAGGTGATCGCCGCTCCGGGCGACGGCGGCGCATCGGGCCGCCCCGGCGCGATGATCCGCGGCAACGCTCCCGCAAAGGATGATTCGTCCACGGCCACCACGGCGGCGTCGGCCCCGCGATCAACGGCGGCGACCTTGCCCGGCAGCGGCGCGCCGGGCCGCCCCTGATTCCAGAACTCGCACCACACCGCATCGGCCGCACCGACCACGTGCGCAGCCGTCAGCACATACACCCGGCCGCCCGAGTGCTCGAACGCGCAGCCCGTCCCCCGAGAACCATCGGGCGCAGTGATCCGGCAAACGGCTTCGAGCGTGTCGTCCAATGCCGCCTCGGCCTGCCGCGGGCCGAACCAGCGGGCCAACGGTGCATCGGCCGCGCCGAACAGGGCCAAACAAGCCCAGGCAATCAGCCACGCGGTCGAAAGCCGCGCCCAACGGCCCACCGCGAACGACCGACGCCCGCAGTGCGATCGACAGCAGGCGGCCTTGTTGACAAGCGCCGCCCAAGGGGCAAGCAGTCGAGGCATCCAAAAGCAAAGGCGCGAATCGCCCGCGCGCGACAACCAACAGGCTTTCATCATTCGATACTCCGGCAAGAAGGGGGAACGTGTGTCAATCGACGCGACTGGGGCGCATCGAGCGGGCAAGGGCGAATCGGCGCGGTCGCGGCGCGCCAACAAGGCGAGCGGCTCCCTCAGATCGCCTCGCCCGCCCCGTCGGCGACGACCGTGAAGCGATAGCGGAAGAAGCGGCTTCGGGCCAAGTCGCCCGGTTCGGTCCAACGGTCGGCCAATTGCGGCACCGGATCGACTCCCCCGGCGCGCACGGCCGCGGCCACCGCCATCGAACAGAACGGGGGCAAATCGCCGGTTGCGCCATCGGCAGGCGCATCGGCGTCGTCGCGCATGGGGCGAACACACCAGCGCAGCACCGGGGCATGGACCAGCGCGCAGCGGAGCAGCGCCCGCCAACCGTAGGCCCGCCCCGTGTAGCCGAGCATGTGGCCGACGGCGCGGCGGCGGTCGAAGCCGCGGCCCTCGGTGTCGGCGGCGAATACGTCGATCGGGCCGCGCCGCAACACGTTGGAAAACAGCACGGCGCGGCCCCCGCGAAACTGCCGCACTTCGAGCACCATCAGCCGCCCTTGCCACCAAGCGGCCAGGGCCGCGTGGCTATAGGGCGATCGCCCCGCGGCGGCAATCAACCGCCCCGGCAGGCCGCGATACGGGAACAACAACAAGTCGCCGTGACGGATTCTTCGCCGCGCGGCCGAATAGCGAATCGTGCGTTGCGTCGGCGACGCGCGTTCTGAACAAAGGCGAAGCATGGCAATTCCCTCAATGGATGTGTTCCGACTCTTTTCCGTTGGCCGCGAAACGCCTCAACAGTCGCAGGAAGGCGCGTCGGCCGAGGGAGCGTCGTCGGCGCCGCCGCCGAGTTCACCCCAACGGCGCAAGCGGCGGAGCATTCTGCGACGTGTGCGCTGATAACGCCGTTGATGTTCCGGCCGAAGGTCCAAGCCCACGACCAGCGCGGCTGGAGCACCGGCGGCCGTCGGCCGATCGGCGAACGGTCGGTAGCCCCGCGAGCGCTTGATCGCCTCGACCGCGCAGGCCCAACACGGAAGATGCACTCGGCCGCCGCATTGGGGACAGCGCTTCAGCGGCGCGGCGATGTCGAACGGCGGCCCGGCGACCGGCCGCAGAGGCTTCTTCCGCCGCGTGCCCGCGGCAATTGCCGCCACCGTGCCGCGACTGACGCCGGTGCGTCGGGCAATCGCCCGTTGGCTGAGCCCGCCGGAGGCAAGCAGTTGTTCCACTTCCGCGACTTTCGCCGGACTGAGCATCGTTGAGGTCTCCAGGCCGTTGGGCGGACGCCCGCAACAGAGCATGCTTTTCAATGGTGAACGGGTGTACATATTACGCCCGGGCCTGGCCCGATTTCAAGAGACGAATCCGGCGGCGAGTGATTCGTCGTAAGTCACTTTTTGGAAAGAGCATGCGCGCGATGTGCCCATAGAATCAGCCCGTTGGTGGGACACCGATTGGGCATCAATTGGGGACCGCTTGGACACCGGTGGGGCACCGTGGGCCGACCGCCGGAAGCGGCCCGAAGCCTCAACGCCGATGCTCGCCGCACTTCGAGAACGGGCGAGGAACCGGTTGAGAACCGATCGAGAGACACCGGCTGTTCATCGGGCCGAAAGGGCTTCGATCCGCGCGACGGTTTCGCGAAGTTCCGCGACGAGAAGCGGCGCAATACCTCGCCGGCCGAACAGCTCGACCAGCGCGCGATAGTGGGCCAACGTGCGCTCTTGCCCGCCGGAAAAACGCTGCCAGATCGTTGGCCCGTGCGCGTGCAGCGCCCACACCAAGCAACGCGCGTTATGCAAGAGATCGGCGGCCACGATCAGACAGGCCTGCGGATCGGCCTGTTCCAATCGCGCACGATGTTCCGCTTTGCGTTGCGGCCAAGGCGGTTTGGGCTGGGTGCAGTGGTCGGAGCAGTCGCGGACCCAGCGGGCCACTGTCGGGCCGAAGCGATCGGCGATCTGCCGCAACGTCGCCTCGCCGCCCTGGTCCTCGAAGGCGTCGTGCAGCAGGGCGGCGATGGCCTGTTCTTCGCTGCCGCCCGCCTCGAGCACCAAACTCGCCACGGCCAGCAGGTGGGCGACATACGGCTCGTCGAACACCTTACGCCGCTGGGCCGCATGAAGATCGACCACGTAGGCCACGGCCGCCGCGAACTGTGCGCCGACGACGTTCGCGGTTGCCGGCGGCTTGCACGACTGCCCCGAAACGTCGCGGCCGGCCTGAGGCGCTTCTACGCCGGCAGCGCCGGTCCCATCGGGCAATCCGGCAGCAGCGCCGTTCGCGTACAACGGTTGCGGACTCTGGTCGCTCATGGTGCGGGCCGATCCTCGAACGATTTGAACTCGGCCCAAAACGGCAGATGCTCGAACAGCTCGGCCGCCTGATCCACCGTGATCCGGCACTGGCGCATCACGTCGAGCACCTCGGCGCGATGATTGA
>Ga0308417_1001466_pt1 | contig 16137 bp, 9 predicted proteins | sample HotsprSampleOS65_FD_203528 | JGI IMG/M metagenome (GOLD analysis project Ga0308417, IMG submission 203528) | Hot spring phototrophic mat microbial communities from Octopus Spring, Yellowstone National Park, Wyoming, United States - 20090730_OS65 ... | reverse complement strand
TGGGCGGCCGCCGCCGTGGCCAAGTTCAAGGGACGCGGCGTGATGTGGGAGATGTACAACGAGCCGAACATCTCGTTTTGGAAGCCGCGGCCGAATCCGCCCGACTACATCAAGTTGGCGATCGAAGTCGGCAAGGCGATTCGCGCGACGGCTCCCGACGAGCTTTACGTTGGCCCGGCCACATCGAAAATCGACATGCCGTTTCTCGAAGCCTGTTTCAAAGCAGGCCTGCTCGACTATTGGGACGCCGTGACGGTTCATCCCTATCGGCGGACGGAACCCGAAACAGTCGTACCGGAGTACGTCAAGCTCCGCCGCGCGATCGAACGGCATGCCCCGGCGGGAAAACACATTCCGATCATCTCGGGCGAATGGGGTTATTCGGTCGCCTGGCAGCATTTCGATGCCGATCGTCAAGCCCGGTACTTGGCCCGTCAATGGCTGGTCAACCTCAGCCAATCGGTGCCGTTGTCGATCTGGTACGATTGGCGCGACGACGGCAAAGACCCCAAGGAGCCGGAGCACAATTTCGGAGCCGTTCGCCACGATTATCGGCGCGATGAACAACCGGTGTTCGAGCCGAAGCCGGCCTACCGCGCTGCGCAAACGCTGACCCGTTGCCTGAACGGCCTGCAATTCAACAAACGGCTGGATTTGGGCCATGCCGACGATTGGTGCCTGCTGTTCGCCGCTGGCGATCGACAGGCATTGGCCTGCTGGACGACGCAGCGCGGCGCGCCGCGCGAAGTGGTTCTGCCGACCGGACCGGGCAAGTTCCAATTAGTGAGCCTGACGGGAGAAGCGGTTGCTGAGCGAGAGGCCGACGCAGCCGGCTTGCGATTGTCGCTCAGCGGCGATGTGCAATACGTTTTGCCGGCGGACGGTTCCGATTCGCTCCGGGTTGCCGCTGCCTGGCAAACGGCCCCGGCGACGATCTCGGCTCGGGCAGGCGAGCCGATCCGAGTTGCACTGAAGCTGCGCAATCCGCTCGATCGGCCAATTCGCGTTTCGCATTCGGGCCAACCAAAGCCCGCAACGATCGATAAAGAAGGAACCGCCTCATTGGCGTTCACATCGGTGGCTGATCCGATCAAAGGCGACATGATTTGCGAAATGAAGATCGACGGCATGCCGACGTTGCGTCAGCGCGTCGGTGTGGAAATCACCAATACGGTCGAAGCCGCTCCGGCCGCCCTGTTGGCTGATCGCTTCCTACTGCGCGTCCACTACCCATCGGCCGACGGTCTCGAAGGCCGAATTCATTGGACAACGGACGATGCGCCGAAGATGGCGGAGTCGAGCACGGCGTTCCGACTGGAATCGGGCAGGCCGAGTGCGATGATCAGCGGACCGTTCGCATCACCCATCGCATCGGAGGCCCGAATCGGCTGGCAATTGGTGAGCGGGATGACGGCGCTGGCCGAGTCGGCGCCGACCGTCTATCGCCGCGCCGACGACTTCGGTCGCTACACGGCCGAGACCCTGGCCGCCGCGTACGACGTTCAATTCGATGGCGACCGCCAAGTGGAAGGCCGCGGAGCGGTAACCCTTGAAGACCCCAAAGACGGCCCGGTGGCGACGGGCATTCGGTCGCTGCGAATCGATTACCGATTGGGCGAGGGCTGGAAGTTTCTGCAACTGAGACCCAAAGGCCGGCAAACGCCGCTGCCGGGGCGGCCGAAGACCCTGCTTTTGTGGGTCTATGGCGACGAGTCGGGCAACCGCGTTCGCATGCGCGTGCTCGATTCGACCGGCCAGTGTTTTCAGCCGTACGGCGAGGCCGTCGCGTGGCGCGGCTGGCGCCAGGTGCCGCTGCGGCTCGACGACGAAAATATCGGCTATTGGGGCGGCCGCAACGACGGAACGATCCACTACCCCATCCGCCTCGATCCACTTGTGCTGATCGACAGTACGAAGAATGCCAACCAGGGGAAAATCTACGTCGCGGCCCCGATGTGGATCGAATAGGATCGGTCTTCGTTGCACGAGCCGTTTGCGATCCTTCCGCCGTTCGTTTCGATATTGCAAGCACTGCCCCGCCGCCGAACTCTCGGCCAGCGGTGGGCGATGGCGGTATCAACGGCGGCAACGGGCCTGACGCATTGACCGACCGATGGGCGGCACTCGACACGCCCCGTCGCTCGGTTGTCGAAGATGGATTGGGCGTTGCTCCGTACCGACTCCCCCACGAGCGCATGGAACGCTTGAACGGTTGAATGCACGACGGTCCGCCTTGACGCCCAGGGCCAAGAAGTCTAACCTTAATGGGACGCTGGGCCCTTTCGGCGACGCAAGTGCCTGAAATCAGGACTGTTGCGTTGAGTGATCGAGTCGAGTGTTGGGGAATAGTGTAACGGCAGCACGACTGACTCTGGATCAGTTAGTCTAGGTTCAAATCCTAGTTCCCCAGTTTGTCATAAGCACGCTGCACCGTCTGGCAGGCGGGGCTGTCGCTGAGCGTCGCCTCTAATGCCGCTCTGGCTTTGGCGTCGGTTTGGGTGCGAGGGGGCGCTGTCGTCGATCGTCGTCCGCCCCGCTTTCGCCCGTTCTCTCTAAACAAGACCGCAAAGAACAGAAAGCAGTTCAAGCGGAAACCGCACGCAATCGGCCCCTGCGTTGCAGCAGCGGCCGATTGTGCAACCGTGTGAAACCATTTGGGCGACGTTGCACCATGTTCCGGTTCCTGCTGCAAGCATGGCTGCACCGGGCGGCCCGCGAAAAACTGGCCGAAATCGTCGCCGACGCGATCCGCCCGCCGTCGGACGATCAAACCGTCGGCTGTTCGAATCCGACAGCGCGTTCGGCAACGAACGGGGCCGCGGCCGATCCAGCGAAGCCATCGATTACTGAATCGCAGGATTCATCGGCGGGGCAAGCTCTGCATGCGGCCTGCATTTTTGCATTGGGAAATGAAAGCGGGGGCTTCGAAGACCTATGCGATTGCAGTGGGGCAGCCGTTCGTGCCGATGGGTTCTGCATGCGGCTGGGAACCATTCGGGGCCGTCGCGTGGCCGTGGTCATTTCGGGGGCCGGACGGCAGAAGGCAGCCCACGCGGCCGCGGCCGTAATCGAAGCGCATCGTCCCAAGCTGGTGATCTCGGCGGGATTCGGCGGGGCCCTCCGCGACGACCTCCGCCGCAACGACATCGTGGTGGCGAACAGCGTCGTTCAAGAGAACGGCGAAGAATTGCCCTTGGAATCGGCCGACGATCTCCGCTGGCCGCGCTGCCTCATCGGCCGAATGCGGACCGTCGATCGCGTGGTCCGCACCGTGCAAGAGAAGCGGCAGCTTCGCGCGGCGACCGGAGCCGATCTGGTCGAGATGGAAACCGCGGCCGTGGTCGAAACGTGCCGGCGGCTCGGCGTGCCGGCGGCCGCCATTCGCGTGGTGATCGATACCGCCGATGAAGAACTTCCGCCGCACCTCGAAGTGATCGTCCGTCAACAGTCGAAAGCACGGCAATGGGGCGCCGCCTTGGGCGCGATTTTCGCGCGCCCGAAAAGCGTCGGCGAGCTTTACCAGCTAAAAGAGAATGCGCTTCTGGCCTCAGATCGGTTGGCCAAGTTCCTTGCCGAATTCATCGCACGCCATGCGGCGGGCTGAATTGGTTCTCTGCATGCGCGGCAAGGGGCTGCAATGGACGAATGAAGCGTATCTTTTACGAAGAGCCGCCGAGCGCCTCTCGACTCGACCGACAATCGCGCAATGCCGGCACTCGGCGGTTTGTTCTTCGCGGTCTCGTTCAGTCTTTTTCGCACGTCCCTTCCGGCGGGGCGGTCTCTGCTTCGATCCATTCAACGAATCGGTCGGCGCCGGCCGCCGCGGGCAAAGCGAGGATTTCAGGCGTTTCGTAGTGATGATTCGCGATGATCGTTTGCCTCAATCGCTCCCAGCATGTTTGCCGCGTCTTAATCCAAAGTTGCCATTCGCCGGCGGTAGTTATCTCGCCCTGCCAGCGGTAAACGCTTTGAATCGGCCCGACGATCTGCACACAAGCCGCCAAGCGCTCGGCCACAAGCAGCCGGGCCAGTTGCTCGGCGTGTTCTTGTCGATCGGTCGTAGCTTTCACCATCAAGATGTCCATCGTGTTCGCTCCCTCGGGCGATGGGTCAACCATCGGTGTGAAAATGGTCGTGCATCGGCTGCAATCTCAACGCCGAAGCGGGCCGATTCAATAATCGCTGAAGCCGTTGGATCTGACGAGCGGCATCGTAGAGCGGATGTCCCGGCGCGGCGAACATCAGCGTCAGCACCGCCAGCGTGACCGCGGCGGCAACGGCCCGCCAAACTCGGCGCAATTTCGAAGCGTACAAGGCGGCGGCCATCAGCGCCCCGTAAACCAGCCCGGCGCCGTGGCCGTAATTGTCGATCGGCATCGCGCCCGACACCGTCAGAATGATGCACAGCACGAACCAACCCGAGAAAAGGACAACCACATCGCGCGAGCAATAGGCCCGCAGCTCCGGCCGCCAGCGGCCCGCAACCCACAGCAGCCCGAACAAGCCATAGCCCACGCCCGACATCCCGATGCCCGTATGGACCGGGACGCCCGGCTCCCATGCGATGTTGCCGACCAAGAACGAAGTGGTGCTGCTCAGATAGGCTAGCCAGAGGACAAGCAGCCCGAATCGCAAGCTGCCCCAGCGGCGCTCGAGCACATGGCCGAAGGCCATCAGCCAATAGAGGTTGAACGCGGCATGCAGCAAATCGCCGTGCAATAGGGTGGTTGTCAGCGGTTGCCAAACGGCTCCGTTCCAAAGCTCCACACTAATGCTTAGGCTCGCATGGTGAAAGAAGAACTCGCGCCTTCCCGGATCGAGCGTACTGACAACCTCCAGGGCCGCAATGACGGCAGCCAACGAGAGCGTCAGCGGCGTACGGCGGAAATCAATTTCGTTCCACGCAATCATCGAACCCTGCCTATCTCTCGATTATCGCGACTATCGCGCAGTCGCTTCGGCCGGCGCGACACCACCCCATCGCGGCTGCATCCGGCACTAATGCCACTGTATGATTGATCCTCGGCGAACCGATCCAGCGCTGCTACGACCTCCTTTTCGCGGAAGCTGCCTCGCGTCGGCCGGGCTCGTATTGTTGTCGGAATCAGTCTTACTTGCTTGCGTTTGTCTCGTCCGCAGTTGGCTTCGGCTCGTCTCGGCGTCTGGCCACCACCACAACTCTCTTCGGGTCCGACATTTCTTGCCGCTCACATGATACAACCGCCAGCACCTCGAATGAAAAGGGCAATTCCGTCATCGGCGGCGATTCGCTGAATTGCGTCGAGTAGCAGAAATACTCGAACTGCTCGTCCTCGATCCGGTCCCATCGCACCAGGCGAATCGGGTCGCGATAATAGAAAGCGAAGAGATGGTCGGTCGGCCCAATGCTGACGAATTGCGCGCCGGCGGGCAACCGGCGCTTCACCCCCTCTACGGCCTCCGCCGTATTTTTCTCGCTCATTGCCCGTTTCCATTCCACGATCGGCCCATTCCAAACCAAGGCTGCGAAAAGCCCCGCGGACGCCGCGCCGACCACGGCCGACCCAGTTCGATCGCTGCGGCTTGCCCAATACGCAGCCCCGGCCAGCGGCACGGCGCCCGCGGCAAAGACAACGCAGAGAGAAAGCAGCTCGACAGGAAATTTGAGCAGCGGATTCTGAAACAGGTTGAAGGGAGCCGGCAACCCGGCAAAAGGAAGGGCCGCAGACGCCGCAATCGCAGCAAAGGCGGTTGCCTTGAGAAACGCCCGCCAGGCCGAGGCGTTGCGCCCGATGCCGTCGGGTCGCCCGGCCAGTGCGGCCGCACTTCGCTCGACGACTAATCCGACCAGCACGGCGATGCACGGATACAAAGGCATGAAATACCGGCCCCGCGCCCCGGGCGGCAGCCAACACGTGGGAAACGTGGCCGCCACGGCGATCGCCAAAAAAACAAGGTACGGCCGCGAGCCGTCCTCGACATTTCGAAACGATCGGCTGAGCAACGCCAACAGGAGCAACGACCAGGGCAAGAGACAGCCAAAAAAGACTTCCAGCGGAAAGACCGCCAAATGCGACAGAACGGCGAGCAAGTTCAATTCCTCGAACCGCATGGCCACATCGCCGCCGTAAATCGCCCGCACCGCTTGCCAGCCCTCGGCCCGCCAAAAAAGCACCTGCCAAGGCCCCCACACAATCGCCAAAGCCAGGCCGCCTCCGATCAAGTGCGGCGCCGAGAACAGTTCACGCCATTCGCGTTGAACCAGCAGAAACGCGCCGATCGCCAGCGCGAAGAAGACGGGCGACTGAATCCCCTTTGCCAGGCCGCCGAGGCTCACCATGGCGTAGGCCAACGGCCAATAAATCCACGGCGACCAGCCCGTTTGACGCAACCCATGCCAAAGCAAGATTGACGCAGCGACGACAAGCATGAATAGCGATTCCGTCTCGCCAAGGCTTCCAAGTTCGAGCACTTGCCCGAAGGTTGCCAACGCCAGCCCGGCGGAAAAAGCACCGATCGGCGATAGGAAGCGTCGCGCGTACCAATAAGTCAATATCGCCGCCAACACAACCGCCGACACGCTCGGAAGCCGCACGGCCCAAAGGTCCACTTCCCCCCGAAAACGACCGAACAGGGCAATGATCCAGTTCTGAAGGGGCGGGCGGCTGAGAAACGGTTCGCCCTGTTGTCGGGGAACGATCCAGTCGCCCGATTCCGCCATTTCGATGGCGATTCGCCCGCGACGGCTCTCCTCGCCGCGCAGAGGCAACGTCGGCAGCCTCGAAGCATGGATCGCGGCGACCGTGAAAAGCAGCACCACAGGCAGAATTCGCGCCCACCAAGGCGACAAGGCCACCAGCGCAGCCTCGGCGACATTCCGCTCGATCGACTTGATAGTCATGGCGCGTTCCCTGATCGGAGGCCGAGCGGCCGCCGACCAACCGATGATGCTCGGCCGACGATCGGGCCAAGCAGAATCACGGTATCACCAGCCTCCGCGGAAAGATCACCGACGCAATGCCCAATTCAAACCTCAACAGGCTATCTGATCGGTACGAGTCGAGTCAAGCTGAGCAATAGCCCTTGCGGCGGAACAGATTGAAATCTGCTGCTGCGCAGAAGCCACCGGCAAGAAATAGCCGCCCACGTCTGGTCATCGATCGAGATTCGGATAGAATATGTCGTTTGCGGTCTAATCGACACTGAAGGCCGCGATTCAGCCAAGCAAAGCATCGGCTGTCAAAGCGACAACAAACCGAGCGCGGGCGGGTTTCTCGCTTTCGCCCTCTGTTGCACGGGTGCGGCCGCAATTGCCGGGGTTTATGCCCGGCCCGTTCCCCGCCAACCGCGCGTGAAGATTACTCGATTGTCGCAAAGGAAACTCCGCCATGAGATCCGACCGTGTGAAGATGGGCGACGCCCGAGCCCCGCACCGCAGCCTGTTGCGCGCCACGGGAGTTACCGACGACGATTTCCGCAAGCCGTTCATCGCCATCTGCAACAGCCACGTGGACATCATTCCCGGCCACGTGCATCTCGACGAGGTCGGGCGGTTCGTCAAGCAATGCGTTCGCGAGGCGGGCGGAGTGCCGTTTTTGTTCAACACGATCGGCGTCGACGACGGCATTGCGATGGGCCACGAGGGAATGAAGTTCTCGCTGCCCAGCCGGGAGCTGATTGCCGACTCGGTCGAAACGATGATCGAGGCCCATTGCTTCGACGGCATGATCTGCATTCCGAATTGCGACAAGATCGTTCCGGGGATGCTCATGGGGGCGATGCGCTGCAACATTCCGACGATCTTCGTCAGCGGCGGGCCGATGGAAGCGGGAAAGACGGCTGACGGCAAAACGGTCGATCTGATTGATGTATTTATCGGCGCGGCCGCGAAACAAGACGGAAAACTTTCGGCCGAGCAGTTGCTCGAATTGGAAAAAGCCGGCTGTCCGACGTGCGGGTCGTGCTCCGGCATGTTCACGGCCAACAGCATGAATTGCCTCTGCGAGGCGATCGGCATGGCCTTGCCCACTAACGGCACGTTGCTGGCCACCAGCGCCGAGCGAAAACGCCTTTATCGCAGGGCCGCGCAACGAATCGTCGAGATGGTGCTGCAATTCGAAAAACTCGGGCCCGGGCACGGCATTTTGCCGCGTGAGATCGTCACCCGCGACTCGGTGGACAACGCCATGGTGCTCGACATGGCCATGGGCGGCAGCACGAACACGGTTTTGCACATGCTTGCCATCGCGGAAGAGGCCGGCGTGCCGTACGACCTCTCGCGAATCAACGAATTGAGCCAGCGGACGCCGAACATTTGCAAGATCGCGCCGAGCAGCCACTATCATATCGAGGATTGCCATAATTCCGGTGGAATTCACACCATCCTCGGTTCGCTTGTTCGCGGTTGTCCGGGATTGCTCAATCTCGATGTGCCGACTGTTTCGGGAAAGACCCTCGGCGAGAATATCGCGGAGTTCGACATTCGCGGGCAGGCGGCGGCGAAGGAGGCCCTCGAGCTGGCGGCAGTTACGGCGGGCCGCGAGCGGACCAATAAGGGCATGGTCGTCGAGCGCCGGGCAAGCTCGATAGCCGAGTTGGATCAGAACCAGCTCGGATTCGATCCGTACGACTGCATCCGCGAAGTCGAAAACGCCTATAGCCGCGAGGGCGGATTGGCCATCCTGTACGGAAGCCTCGCTCCGCGCGGCGCGGTGGTGAAAACCGCCGGCGTCCGCCCCGACATGCTTTGCCACCGTGGCCCGGCCGTGATTTTCGAATCGGAAACGGACGCCTATGCCGGCATCGTCAACGGCAAGGTGAAGCCGGGCGACGTGGTCATCATTCGATACGAAGGGCCCAAAGGCGGGCCGGGAATGCAGGAAATGCTCGCGCCCACTACGGCGTTGAAAGGGATGGGCCTCGATTCGACCGTGGCGCTGGTCACCGACGGCCGTTTTTCCGGCGGAACAGCCGGAGCGTGCATCGGTCATGTCAGTCCGGAAGCCGCTGCCGGCGGGCCGATTGCGCTGATCGAGCCTGGAGACATCGTCGAGATTGACATTCCCAAACGCAAGCTCAATCTCTGTGTCGCCGAAGCGGAGTTGGCCGAACGAGCGAAGCGGTGGAAAGCGCCGCCGCCGCGCTATCAGCGCGGTTATTTAGCTCGATATACTTCCATGGCCACCAGTGCCGACACCGGCGCAGTGCTCCGCCCCCGCAGTTGATCGGCGGGTTCGCCCTCGGAAGTGCATAGGCCCCGGCTGTGCGCCCCGGGGCAAGCTTTTCCGTTGCGCGCCGGGCGCGCAGATGATCGTGATCGCGCCTCGGCGAGCGGCCCGTTGAACAGGTCGGTTTTGTAAACTCGGCGGTGCGTCTTTCCCGAGGATTTCGATGCTCGGATGGATGCCGTTGGACCGTTTTCAACGGGCTGCTAGACCGGCGCGGGAATGTCGTCCACGAGCCGCTCGATGAGCGACTCGACGGCCGAGCGTTGCCCGCCGTGAATGTATCCCTTCGGGATCACTCGATGAGCGAGAACCGCCACGGCGAGCGACTTCACATCGTCGGGCACAACATAATCGCGCCCTTCGACCAAAGCTCGCGCCTGAGCGGCGCGATACAAGGCCAACGATCCTCGCGTGCTCGCGCCGGCGCTCAGATCGGGGCATGCCCGCGTTGCCGTTGCAATGTCGAGAATGTACTCGCTGATCGAGGCGTCCACGGCAACCTTGCACGCGGCGTCTTGAAGCTCCGCTACCTGGGCGCAGTCGATGACCGCCGGCAATTGATCGACCGGTTCGCCGTTGCGGTGCGTTTCCAGAACGAGGCGCTCGGCGTCCCGGTCCGGATATCCGACGCTTAATCGAAACAGGAACCGATCGAGCTGGCTTTCCGGCAGCGGATACGTTCCCTCGAATTCGATCGGATTCTGAGTGGCAATGACCAAAAACGGCCTCGGCAGCGGGAATGTTTGCCCGTCGGCCGATACTTGCCGCTCGCTCATCGCTTCCAGCAACGCGCTTTGCGTCCGCGGAGTGGCACGATTGATTTCGTCGGCAAGCACGATATTGGCGAAAACGGGGCCGGGCACAAAGGTGAACTCGCCGCTTGTGCTGCGATAGACGCTGCTGCCGGTGATGTCGCCCGGCAACAGATCGGGCGTAAACTGAATTCGGGCGAACTGGCCCGCAACGCTGCGGGCCAGCGATTTGCCGATCAGGGTTTTTCCAACCCCGGGAACGTCTTCAATCAGCACGTGCTCGCCGGCCAACAAAGCGGTAACAACCAGACGCACGACTTCGGCCTTGCCGAGGACGACACGGTTGATGTTCGATTCTAGCGAGGCAATCAGAGAGGCAATCGTTTGGTTCATTGGAGCTATTGTATTGCTTCCCCACAAGGTTTTACAATCCCGCGGTCTTCGGCAATCGAGCCGACCGGTTAGCACATCATTTGTTGTGTTAACGGCAAGACGCCGGACGGCAGGAAAAACTGCCTCGCGGCAATGCGGCGGACTCGTGCAGCGGCGGGAGAGATCTGTATAATGGAGCTTGGGAGGGGATAGAATTGGTCGTCCCGTCGCGCATTTCGGGCGTGGGAGTCGAACCATGACATCGAGCCGCGCGAGCGATTCGTCAGCCGGGCCTCTCCCGTCGCGGTCTTCCGGCGGCGATTCCGCTCGGCCGCCGGGCGGGAAAGCCCGCGTTGCCGAAATATGGCTCGACGGCGGCGTTCTCGCCTGTGCGTGTCCCGATTGCGGCGCGCCGATGTCGATTCGGCTCTGGCTAATGACCGCCGACTGCTGGCGCTGTGGCGCCAGCGTCGAATTAACCGAAGAACAGCAACGGCACGCCGAGCAATTGCTGCACGAATATCGCCATGCTGCCGTTTCTCCGCCCGCCCCGCCAAAGCCTGCGCCCGACGCTTCGGCATCAGGGGTCGACGCCCGTCGTCGATCAGTCGCGGCCGCAGTGCCCCCGAATCGCCCAGGGCCGGCACCGGCGCCCTCGCCGCGACCGTCCGTCTCTCGTCAGCCTTCGGCGGCGTCAGCGGCCCCGCCGGAAAAAAAAGCGTCGCCTCGTCGAGAATCGCCCGCGGCCGGTGCTCAATCTGCCGCACGAGTCGGCAGCAAGCGAAGCCCGGCAACGGTGACGCCGCCCGTCGCGCCGCCTCCAGCGGAATCGATCCGGCGGCCGGCGCCCGATTCGCCGGCCGCGCGTGAAACGACGAAGGCCTCAATTGCGGTTGTCCGCCGGCGCGTTCCCGCGGCCCAGGTGTATCGCAGCGCGCGAGCGCGATTGGCCCAATTGCGGCAGCAAGAGGGGCTTTATGGCGCCGCGAGGCGCTTTCTCGCCAATCTGCCCGCGTGGCTGATCAGCCTCGTCTTTCATGCGGTGGCGATCATTCTTCTCGGCCTATGGATGATGGACGAACCGCAGAATCGCGGCATCATTCTCTCGACGGCGATCTCCCCGCAAGATTACGAAGGGGAGCAAGGCAAGATCAATTTGGACGAGAAGGCGTTCGAGTTCGACGAACCCGGCGCAATCGACTTCGAGACCTCGCTCGACGCAATGGGCCTTGCGAAGATCGAGCCGGAGGTGACGCCCGTCGATCCGCCGCTGACGGATTTCAACCCGGTCGGACTCATGCCCGAGCGCGTGAAGAGCTTTTCGACGGCCGAGCAGCCCCCGCCGCCGGGACGGATGTTTCTCGGACGCGATCCCGCCTTGCGCGCCCAGATGGTGCGAAGTTCCGGCGGCACGTCGGCCACCGAAGCGGCCGTTGCCCGCGGACTGAAGTTCCTGGCCCGCCACCAGCAGCCCGACGGCAACTGGAGCCTCCAGCACTTTCGAACTCCAGATTGCGACGAGACCTGCACGCATCCGGGCGGTTTCAGCACCAAGGTGGCGGGCACGGCCTTGGCGCTGCTGCCATTCTTGGGCGCCGGACAGACGCACTTGCAGGGCGATTATCAACAAGAGGTACTCAAAGGGCTTAACGCCCTCTGCGCACAGCAGCTCGAAGACGGCGACCTCCGCGGCGAAGGCGACGGACGGATGTACGCCCACGGGATGGCCGCAATCGTCTTGTGCGAAGCCTATGCTCTTACGCAAGACAAACAGCTCTACGAACCGGCCCAACGCGCTTTGAACTTTATCGTGGCCGCCCAGCATTCGGCCGGCGGCTGGCGCTATGAGCCGGGCGAACCGGGCGACGTCAGCGTCGTCGGTTGGCAGTTGATGGCCCTCAAGAGCGGGCAAATGGCAGGGTTTCACGTACCGAATTACGTGTTCGAGCGGGCGTCGATGTTCCTCGACAGTGCGGCACGCGACGGAAAACCGGGCGAGTACGACTATCAACCGGGGCGATCGACGACAATCGCCATGACGGCCGAGGCGCTGCTGTGCCGGCAGTACCTCGGTTGGCCGCGCGATCATAAGGGGCTGAAGGCGGGTATTGATCTGATGGTGCGGCACCATCCTCCCAGCGAGAAACGGCCGAACGTCTATTATTGGTACTACGCCACCCAGGTCATGCATCACTACGGCGGCAGCTCGTGGCGAATTTGGAACGACAAAATGCGGGATTTGCTCGTTTCCACACAAGAAATCAAGGGCCATGCCGCCGGCAGTTGGACGCCGCGAGGCAACGGCATCGAAGGCGGTTTTGCCGACTATGCGGGAAGGATTTACATGACGGCTCTTTGCCTATGCACCTTGGAGGTGTACTATCGGCATCTGCCGCTCTACGGCCAGGCCGCAATCGACGCGATCGTGCCGCCCGAACCGGCCGCGGCCGAACTCCCCGCAGCCGCACCGGCGGCCAGCGAGGCGCCGCAACCGGCTCCAGAACAACCGCCGGCGAAGGCCGGGCCCGTCGAGCCTCGGCGGACCAGTCCGACCGGCGTTCGGCGCAAACCTGCCGCATCGGTTCTTCCGGCCGATTGATCGGCTCCGCAATCAAGATCGTCGCCGCTTGGGCCTTCATCCGTCGAACGCATTTCCTGCTGCACGAAACCCATTCTCAGCCCGAACATCAACACATCTCTGATCAACCGAAGATGAAGGTCGCCTACTTCACCAAGCCGCGGACGATCGAAGTCGTCGAGGAACCTCAGCCGAAAGTGGAGCAATCGACCGATGTGCTGGTCCGCATCGATCGCTTCGGAATCTGCGGCAGCGATGTCCATTACTTTGTCGACGGGGGTATCGGTCGGCAACGGCTCACTTATCCGGCGTCGCTCGGGCACGAATGCTCCGGCACGATCGTCGAAATCGGCTCTGGCGTGGCCAACTTGCGCCCGGGCGACCGGGTGGCGATCGATCCGGCCCTGAGTTGCCATCAATGCGATCAATGCCGTGTCGGACGCGTGAACACCTGCCGGCACATTCAGTTCATGGGTTCGCCCGGTCAGGCGCCCGGCGCGGCGGCAGAGTATCGCGTTTTGCCAGCGGCCAATTGTCTTCCGGTGCCCGCATCGATGAGCTTGGATGTTGCCGCCTTGATCGAACCGCTTTCGATCGGTCTGTACGCGGTGCGTATGGCCGAGGTGTATCCGGCGGCGCGCATCGCAATCTTCGGCGCCGGCCCGATCGGGCTGAGCGTCTTGCTTTGCGCCAAAGCGGCGGCTCCCTGCACGGTGTACGTTACCGATCTTCTCGACGAACGCCTGACCTTGGCGCGGAAGTGCGGCGCCGATTGGACCGGCAACGCCGAGGATTCGTCCGCGATTCACGGCATCGCCGAAAACGAACCCTGGGGGCTGGATTTCGTCTTCGAGTGCAGCGGAGATCCGGCGACCATCAATCACGCTCAGCAGTTGCTCACGCCGGGCGGGGTGCTGTTGCTGATCGGCATTCCGCCGCAAGTGGAAGTGCCGTTCGACATCCATCTGATGCGCACCAATGAGCTCGTCTTCCGCAGCGTTCGACGCCAGAAGGGGTGCGTCGCTCCGGCCATTCGCTTGGTCGCCGAGGGCCATATTCGTCCCGAAGGCTTGATTACGCACCGGTTCGGCTGGAGCGATTTACAGCAGGCGTTTGAAATGGCCGCGGCCTACCGAGAGGGCATCGTCAAAGGCATCGTCCGCCTTTCCGACGCCGACTAAATAAAACCGCGAAAGACGGAAAGCGGTGCAAACGGGGATGGCACGCAATCGACCGCGCCGTTGCGGCTGCGGCCGCTTTCGCAATCGTGTGGAACTATTTAGGTCGGCCCGTCCTCGCTCGGTTTGCAAACGGCGGCAATTGGATCATGGCCCGGCGGAGCTTCTCTCGCCGTTTTGCGTCTGTTCGCATTTTCGCCGAGCGATCTGGGCACGGGATTGCATGTCGAACTTTTGCCGAATACGATGAGCGATTCAAGCAATTGCCCGTCATACATTGGCGATTTGCGGTCGCCGACGGCATGCCGCGTTGCCGCAAGCGGCGGCCTGCGATCCGCGTTCCGTCCCGAGTTCAGATCGTTTCGCAAGCGAAAGGACGTTAGCGATGGCTTCTCGATGGTTCTGGGCGACATGTGTTCTGGCAGGGTTCACCTGCGGGCTTGCCGGTTGCGGCGGGCCGCAGCACGGTTCGGATCGGCCGAAAGGATCACCTTCCGCGGGCGAGCATTCGTCCGCCGCCAACTCGTCCGCCGCCAACAAGGAACAGCCCATGCAGCGAATCAGCAAAAAGCCCTTCGGCACGCTGGAAGACGGGTCCGAGGTGACGGAGTACACCCTCCGCAATTCGCAGGGAATCATCGTCCGTGCGATCGACTACGGTGGAATCATCACCGCGGTGGAAACGCCCGATCGCGCCGGCGCAACGGCCAACATCACGCTGCATTGCGACACCTTGGACGACTACCTCAAGGGGCATCCCTATTTCGGCTGCATCGTCGGCCGGTTCGCCAATCGAATTGCCGGCGGAAAGTTCTCGCTCGACGGCAAGGAATACACCTTGACGACCAACGACGGTCCGAACCATCTGCACGGCGGCAAAAAGGGGTTCGACAAGCACCCTTGGAAGGCGGAAACGGCCGAGACGGCCGATGCGGCGTCGATCACCTTCCGCCGAACCAGTCCCGACGGAGAAGAAGGGTATCCCGGCAACCTCACGGTGACCGTGGTCTACACCTTGACTGACGCCAACGAATTGCGCATGGACTACACGGCCGAAACCGACAAGCCCACCGTGCTCAACCTGACGAACCACGCCTATTGGAATCTGGCTGGTGCGGGCAACGGCGATGTGCTCGGCCATGAACTGGTCATTCGCGCCGATCGTTACCTGCCGGTGGACCAGACGCTCATCCCTCTCGGTGATCCCAAACCGGTTGCCGACACGCCGATGGATTTCAATCAACCAACGAAGATCGGGGCCCGAATCTCCGAGGTTCCAGGCGGATACGATCACTGTTACGTCCTCACGCGAGAGAAGCCCGAGGGCTTGGCCCTTTGTGCCCGAGTTGTCGAGCCGAAAAGCGGCCGGATGATGGAGATTCACACCACGCAGCCGGCAGTGCAATTCTATTCGGGCAACTTCCTCGATGGCACCGTTCGCGGCAGCGGGGCGGAGTACAAGAAGCATTTCGGGTTCTGCCTGGAAACGCAGCACTATCCCGACTCGCCCAACAAGCCCGACTATCCGACAACGGTGCTGCGGCCGGGTCAGGTTTATCGCCACACGACGGTGCATCGCTTCGGCGTGGTCGAGTGATACCGATCGACGCGATGCGCCCAACGGCCCATTGCCGGAGTGACGGAGATGATTGACGCCCCGCGCCGGGCCGGAGCGATTCGTTCGCTGCCGGTTCGGTCTCTGTTGCTTTTCGTTTTGCCGGCTCTAGCGATTGGCTGCGGTGCGCCCGTTCTTTGCGCAGAGCCAATCGCGGCCTCCGCGGGCCGGGCGGCGGCATTTCCGCACCGTGCCGGGCAACATACCGAGCCGCGATTGCTCCTTGCAAACGGAAGCGATCCCGCGCGCGCTCCCGCTCCGAGCGACGCTCGAACGTCGCTCCCTCACGAGCCTCGAGGCAGCGATTTGCCGGCGGCAACCGATCGCGGCAATCTCCCGCCCGGCCATTCGCTGAAAACGTGGTTTCAAGAGCTAGGCGACTCCGTCGTTCGACGAAACGAGCCTTCCGTTTGGCTCGGTTTCTTGGTTGCGGCGG
>Ga0308417_1001464_pt1 | contig 16157 bp, 13 predicted proteins | sample HotsprSampleOS65_FD_203528 | JGI IMG/M metagenome (GOLD analysis project Ga0308417, IMG submission 203528) | Hot spring phototrophic mat microbial communities from Octopus Spring, Yellowstone National Park, Wyoming, United States - 20090730_OS65 ... | reverse complement strand
TCAGGCATTGTGCGTGTGCTTTCCGCCGCTGTCGGCGGGGTCATACCCGGCGACCTTGGATATTAGGCGGCTTGTGAGATGAAAACGCAACCGCGTGGCGACAATTCGCGACAGGACCTTACCGGACGTGCTTGGTGGGGCATGCCGCGCCGGCTAGACTACCGCGACATCGTGCGGTCCCGTGCGCTGCGCACAACGATTTGCGATCTGGGCCGCTGCGGACGAGTTGAGGGAGAACGCCACATGCCTGCCCGTGCCCCGGTGTGGTTGTCGCTGCTTGTCTTGGGTCTGCTGGGCCAGATGGCTGTGGCCGCGGCGGACGATGTGATCCGGGCGAAGATCACCGCCGCCGGGGATGCGACCCGTCACAAGGCCGACGCGGTGGTCGTGCTGGATGAGACCGACGTGACGGTGCGCCCCAGCGGCATCGGCACGGCGCGCAGCCACGTCGTGATCAAGATTCTCAGAGAGCCGGCGGTGCGGACGCAGGCCGTGCAGGTCTTTCCGTTCGACCCGCATACGAACCGCCTGGATCTGTTGGCGGTCCGCATCTACCGGGCGGATGGCCGCATCGAGGACGTCGCGATTGATGCGAAGGTCGAACAGCCGCAGGCCGCCGGCAGCATTTTCTGGGGGACCCGTCAGTACCTTGTGCCGCTGCCGCGGCTGGCGGTTGGTGATGCGGTGGAGAAGCTCAGCGCGTTGACGGGCTTCAATGTGGCCTACCTGACGGAAGCGGCCGGGGAAGCGCGGTCCGGGGATGGGGAATGCAACGCCCTGGGGCAGGAACTCCGTCCGCCGGTGCCGGGGCACTGGCATGACGAGGTGCATTTCTGGACCGAGCAGTATCCGATCCTGGAGAAGCGCTACACGGTTCGCGTCCCGCGCGACAAGCCACTGCAATACGAGGTTTACAACGGTGAACTGCGCCCGGCGGTGCTGTTCGACGGCGATCAGGTTGTCTACTCGTTCGAAAAGAAGAACCTCGCCCCCGTGACGCGCGAGCCGGGGATGGAGCCTTGGCCGAATGTGGGCACGAAGCTGCTGCTGGCGACCCTGCCGTCCTGGGAGGACAAGGCGCGCTGGCTGTACGAGGTGACCGAGCCGCAGCTCACCCCGGACGACGCGATCCGGGCGAAGGTGGCCGAAATCATCCGCGATTGCCGCACGGACGAGGAGAAATACACCGCGCTGAATCACTGGGTGGCCGAGAACATCCGGTATGCCGGCACCAGCCGGGGCATGTGCGAGGGCTACACGATCCACGACATCAAGGAGACTTTCCACGATCGTTGCGGCGTATGCAAAGACAAGGCCGGGATGCTGGTGGGTATGCTGCGCGTCGCGGGTTTCGATTCCTACCTGGTGATGACCATGGCGCGGCAGCGTGTCGATCGTGTGCCGGCAGACCAGTTCAATCACGCGGTGACGTGCATCCGCACCGCGGACGGCTCCCTGATCCTGCTCGATCCGACCTGGATGCCGAAGAGCCGTGACAACTGGTCCACGCTCGAACCGCAGCAACATGTCGTTTACGGCCTGCCGGAGGGCGGCGGGCTGGCGCAGTCGCCGGACTTTCCGCCGGAGGCCAACCAGGCGCACTGGCGAGCTACGAGTGTCATCGACGTGCACGGTGCTTTGCGCGGGCAGCTTGAATTCACGGCGAACGGCGCGCCGGAGACGCGGCTGCGACGCGGATTGTCTGCGTTGCCCCCGGACCAGCGGAACGAGTTGTTCGAAGAGGCCTTCGCACGGCTCAGCCCGCTGGCGCGCGTCAGCGAGATCTTGTACACCGACCCGGTGGATTTCCGCGACGCGATCCGGATCGCCTGTCGGTATGAAGTTGACGGGTTCGTGCTCGGCCAGGGCGACCGGCGGCGCCTGCCGTTGCCGATGCTGCGGGTGGTTTTTGGCGAACGGATTTTGAACGACCTGTTCGGCCATACGTCCACCGCCGAACGGAAGTACGGTCTTCAGCTGCGCGCCACGCGGCTGGCGGTGTTCGAGGAGAGCATTACTCTGCCGCCGGGGTGGACGGTGACCAGGACACCGGATCCGATCGCGGTCGATGGCCCCGCGGCGAGTTTAAATTTCGAGGCCAGGTCCTCGCCGGGGCGCCTCGAATATGTTTGCCGATTGGCGGTTAAGCGCTGGATCGTGCCGCCGGAGGAGTACACCAACTTCCGCGACGTCATGGAGCGGTTCGAGCAACTGGCGGGGCCCGTCGTGATGGTCGAAGTGGAGGACAGTCATGCGCAGCGGTGATCCCGCGATCCGGCCTTTGACGCTGACGCGTGCGGGTGGGCTGGGGCTTGTTGCCGTGCTGGCGGTGTGCGCGCCGCGCGTCGTCCGGGCGGCGGACGTGTCGCCCGATGCTGTCATCCAGGTGTGGGAGCAGCGGTGGACACAGCAGGCCGATGGCGCGCTGGTGTACCACGAACGGAAGCACGTACAGCTCAATAATGAGCGGGCGTACCGGGAGTTTGCCGACCCGCGGATCACCTACCACGCCGACAACGATCGTCTGGAGATTCTCGTGGGTCGTGTGCGGCGTCCGGACGGGACGTATCGCGAACTGCCGCCCTACGCGCACGTGGAAGTTTCGCCGGACGCCAGCGCTGGCTGGCCGGCGTTCGCGCGTATTCGTCAGCACCTGCTGGTGATGAGCGGAATCGAGCCGGGCTGTGTTGTGGAACTGGAATACCGGGTTACCAGCCGACCGGGCAGCCGGCGCCCGCTGGCGGCCGATCTGCGGCTGGACCATGCATACCCGGTGGTGCAGCGGTTGCTAGAGGTTACCGTTCCGGCGGGCACGGCGCTGGCGCATGTGTCGTGCAACACCGCGGATCACGTGTTCCAGGAGCAGGCCGGGCCGGACGGACAACGTACGTACCGCTGGATTTTCCGCGATTTGCCGGCCAATCCGGACGAGCCGCAGGCTCCACCGTGGCCAGCGCGCTGCCCGCGCCTGGCGTTCAGCGTGGCTGGCTCGGCGGAGCACTGGCTCGCGTCGCGGCTCGCGTGGGTCGAGGCGGCTGCGGATTCGTCCGACACGATTCGCAAACTCGCCGCCGAGTGGGCCCAGGGTCAGCGTGACCCGCGCGATATCGTGCGTGCGATTCAACAGCGGCTGGCGACGACGTTCAACTTGGTAGAGTTTGACGTGTCGTGGCGCCCCGCGGCGCTGCGACCGGCCTCGGAAGTCGTCGAGAGCAACTACGGTCTACCCGAGGAGGCTGCGGCTCTCTTCCTGGCTCTCGTACGAGCTGCGGGGGTGACGGCGCGGCCCGTGATCCTGGTGCAGGACGACGTCTGGTTGGCGCGGGCGCCGCAGGACGGCATGGTCGCGGCCTGGGCCATCCGCGTGTCTGCCGCGATGGATGCCGCGGGCCAGGAGACGCCCGGGCCGAGCGATGAGCTGTGGGAAGCGCGGGCCGGTCGCATTACGCGCGAGGGCTCCTGGGCCGGATGCCGCGTCTTGTCAGGGGCGGCAACCGGACCGGCGCCCGATGGCCAGGCGCTGCCCCCGTGGCGTGCCGCGTCCGAGAGTCGGCTGATTGTCGGCGGCAAAGTGCGTTTGGCGGATGACGGTGGCTTTACGGCGGAAGTGACTTTGCGGACCAGCGGCCTGTTCGCGGCGTCGGAGAAGCTTCGCACGTTCGATGCGCAGAAGGAACGGATCGCGGCCCTGGTCGGCCGAGTGTTGCCCGAGGTTGCCGTGGAGAGTTTTACGGTGAGCACGCTCACGGACGGGCGCTTCGACGTAAGTGCCCAAGTGAAGTCGAGCCGGCCGCTGCGGAAACTGGGTGGTGAATACCTCCTTCAGTTGCCGCAGGACGGGCCATTTCTTGCCGACGTGCCGTTAACTCTGGCGTGGGAGCGGCGGCGCTGTCCCGTGCGGATCCCAGGGCCGTTTGAGGAGCACGTGGACCTTTCTTTCGAGCTGCCCGCCGGTTGGACGATCGAGCTTGCGCCGGACGCCGTCGCGCGTCGCGAAGGTGTGTGGGGCACTGTCGAGCAGGCCGTGGAGTCGGCCGACGGCGGGCTGACCTTGCGGCGTGCGGTGAGCGTTGTGCGGCCGGAGCTGTTGCCGGAGGAATTCAACGCCTTGCGTGCGGCGTTGAACACGCTGCGTAGCGACGCGGCGCGGACGGTGGTGCTAGCGCCGGGTCAGAAGGCGCGGTAGTCTCGGCGGTTGGGTCAGCGTCTCACGGCCTCGAGCGGGCACGCCGATAAAAAGGGTGAGCCCACGCTGTGGGGCGAGAGCAAACCACGAGGGCGGACATGGCCTTCGACACCTACGACACAGGCGAGACGCACGATCCTCGCTCCGGGTCGCCGCAAGGTCCGCGGCCGTGGGTGTCAATCCTGTTCGAGTGTTGCAACGTGTATGCGCGGGTGTACCGCAGGCCGGATCAGATGTTCTACCGCGGTCGATGTCCGAGATGCCTGCGTGTTGTGCAGCTCCGCGTCGGCCCCGATGGGATTCCGGCGCGCTTCTTTCGGGCTTATTAAGGGTGTGCGTTCGGGATTTTGCGCTTTGGGGGGCTGGCGCGTGCTACCCTAAGCTGGTGAGTGTGTCGTCTAAGCTGGCGATTGCGCGGTCGCGCGAGTGCAGGATTGTCCGATACGGCGTTGGTCGTGTTCCGATAAAAACTTTGTTGGCCGTGTTTCGCGTTGACCGGCTTAAACTTCGCGCTTGCCTGGGTGGGGCGCGGGCGTTAAGATACTGTTTGAGCGACCGATGGAGGCGGCGAACAAGTCTGTCGACTAACGGTGCGGTCGGCGCATGGGTTGTGAGGCCGGCCGCTGAAAACGAGCAACACGCGTAGAAGAGAGGGGCGCGAAGCCCCCGGGAGACCAGGGAGAATGATCATGCGGCAAGTAGGTTTGATGGTGTCATTGGTAGCGCTTTCAGCGACGGCGCTGGCGGTTCCGACGGCGACGCTGTCTTTGACGTCTCCGCAGAACGGTGGGACCGTGCAGCCCGGGGCCACGATCAATTGGACCATCAGTGTCCTGGTCTCCTCGGGCGACAACAACGGTCTGGCCCTCATCAGCGTCGACCTGGTTCAGGATGTCAACAACCCGGCGCCCATCATCCTCCCGCCGGCCAGCGGCGTGCCGGCCGGCATGGCCAACTTCGCCCGTCCGCTGGGGATCGCCAATCCCAGTGAGAACGGCATTCCGGGCTATTGCGGGGTGCAGCGGCCGTTCACGGGCGACGCGAAGAATCTGATTCAGATTGGCGGCGGGCAGAACACGTTCGGGCAGGCGTTGCCGCCGGGGACGGGGATCGGCGAGAGTGCGACGGTGATTTACGGCGTGGGCCAGGGGACGCCGCAGGTGGTGGCCAGCGGGTCGTTTGCGGCGCCGCAGACGCCGGGGACGTACGCGTTCCGGCTGGCCAATGGGTTGGCGAACGTGCTGGATCTGAACTCGCCGCCGTCGTTTGCGAAGGTGGTGGCGGCGACGGTGGTGCTGCCGGCGGACCTGACGTTCACGGTTCAGTTGGGGCCGGTGCTGTGTCCGGGCGACACGAACTGCGACGGGGAGATCACGTTTGCGGATATTGACAATTTTGTGGAAGCCTTGAGCGGGCAGGAGAACTGGACGCACTGGCCGTGCCCGTGGCTGAATGCGGACTGCAACGGCGACAACGACGTGACGTTTGCAGACATTGATGCGTTCGTGTCGCTGATCGGGACGTCGTGCCCGTAACGCAGCGTCGCGGCGTCGTTGTATTCTACCCAGCGAGCTTCGCAGGCCGGCGGCTAACCCCGCCGGCCTGTCTCTTTGTGCTTGCCCGGCGCCGACCATTCGGGCACAGGTTGTCCGCTCATCACGGACGGCTCACGAGCACGCGCGTGAACTGGACCGCGGCCAGCCAGCAGTCGCGAGCAGCAGCCTCCGCGCAGATAATGGCAGCGCGAGTGTCGGATTGACCGGTACGGCTTCATGGCACGCACGCACGAATGGACAATTCCTCCCGCGGGCGGCATTCACGACGGAACGCGTGGCCTGCGCCACTGGCGCTGGGGCCGTTGGACCAACGGGCTTCTCACGTCGACGCCTCTGCGCTGTGGCGGCGACCAGTGGTATCTCATCCGAGCACGCCCCGGGCGCGACCACCGACTCGCGCAATCGGGCCTGACTGTCCTGTTTCAACAGGGCTCGCAGATTCTGGAGCAACGCTACGTCCGCTTGTGCGCCACGGACGGCTCGGACGGACAACTGCTGCTCGGCTGGGTGCACTCGCCGCCACATGCGACGCGGCTTTCCGTCCAGCTGGAACACGCAGACGGGCGCGCGCCGCTCGCCCATCTGACTTGGCATGCGGTCGCGGAACGCCATCCGAAATGTCACCCTCTGGCCAACGTGCCCCGCTGGAGCACGATGCCGTCGTCGGCCTGCCCGCAGCGCCTGGTTCTGCCGCGCTCGCTTGAGCAGCTGAGTCGGCTGATAAACCACGTGGAGCCGCAAGTCGCCGACGCGCCTGGGTCGATCGAGGAACTGAGAGCGCTGACGCGCGGGGCGACCTGCGTGCTCGATCCCGCATGGCTCCACGGTCTGGGAGTCACGTGGGCGCAGCTCGAAAGTTTAGCCGAGGAGAGCTGGATCCTCCTGGACCTCGCAACAGCCGGTCGGCTCCTTCAAGCAGCTCATGTCGCGGACTGCGAGGTCGTCTGGTACACAGCCCGACACGGCCTCATGTCGGCCCGCGTCGAGTACAGCGACGTCCAGACCCGTGGCTTTGCCATGAAGGACGTCCTGCCATACGGAATTGTCACCCCTGCCGGCCGTTTCGCGGTTCGCGTTCTGCGCGCGAAAGGCGGCTGGCGGCAGTACGCGGACGACGTCGGCTTCGCGACCCTGCTGTCGAGTCTGACGCCGTGGGAGCGACGCAGCGGCGACGTGCTGTGCGCCGCGCGGCCCACAGCCGGCGGAGAGCTGATGATCACCGACCTGCCGTGGCTGCTCCGCGGGGCATTCGGGCAGCCCGCGGCCTCGCACGTGGCAGCCCATCTCCTGCGCATGCATGTGGGCGCACCTTTGCCGGACGCCGTGCAGTATTGGAACCGCTGGGAAGACATGGATGTCGTCGTCCGCGACCTGGCCGACGTGCCGCATCGCTGTCCGCCGCTGAAGGTCGCCCGCTGGGCGACGAACGACCCACGATGCGCCCGTCTGGGCATCGTGGTGACCGGCCTCGGGGCCCGGTTACGCCGCCACACAATAATCCAGACCGGGCGGATCGACGCCGCGGCGGCACATGGCGGCCTGCCGCCCGAGCCGATGACAATCTTCATGAAGTGGCTAGCCCGCGAGGTCCGTGAACAGACCAACTGGGCCCGACGGCATCTGACCGGCCGGGTGGTGACGTGGCAGTTCGACACGGTCGCGGGCCTGAAGTACGTCTGCCACTTCGACTCGGCCGCCTGGATCGGCGATCTGCCGGTGGAAACGGTGAACGTCAGGCTCGGTCCGGAAGCCGTCACGCGACCGCGGCGGTCGCCGCCGAACAACGAAATCTGGTTGAACGACGACGAGGGGCTGCTGGGCGACCGCTCGCTGTGCTTTCAGGAAGAGCTCACGCGCCGGCTGTGCGCCTGGTTGGAGCGGCACTGACCGCGCCGTCGGTCGGCATGCCGCCGTCCAATTGCCAGCGAGCCGTCTTGCCGCTACAAGACCGGCTTTGAGGCCGGCCATCGGGCGCCGGCGAGCGACCTGACGGCGGACTTCCGGCACAGGTGAGCATGCGTTTTCACGACCTTGGGAATACCTGCGTTTTCGGTTTGCAGTGGGGCGACGAGGGCAAGGGCAAGATTGTCGATCTACTGCTGGAAGAATATGACGTGGTTGTGCGCTACTGTGGCGGCGCGAACGCCGGGCACACGATTGTCGTCGACGGGCAGCGATTCGCGCTCCACCAGCTTCCGAGCGGCGTGCTCCGCGAAAACGTGCTGAACGTGATCGGCCCGGGCTGTGTGGTCGATCCCGCCGTACTGCTGGGCGAAATCGCGGCCCTGCGGGAGCGCGGCATCGCCGTGCATGACAATCTGCGGATCAGCGACCGTGCGCACCTCGTGCTGCCGTACCACCGCCGGGAGGACATGCTGGCCGAGGGTGCCGCACGCATCGGCGAGAAGCTTGGTACGACCGCACGGGGTATCGGACCGTGCTACGCAGACAAGCACGCCCGGCACTGGGCGATCCGCATCGGCGACCTGTACCCGGCGCAGCGGTTCCGAGAGCGGCTTGCCATGGTGATCGCACACAAGAATGCATACTTGGCAGCCGTCTACGGCCGGCGTGAGCTGTTCGACGCCGACCGCGTCGCGGAAGAGTATCTCCACTTCGCCCAGGAACTCCGGCCGTTCATCTGCAATACCGTTGAGTTGCTGCATCGCCTGCTGGCCCAGGGGCGGCGCATCCTGTTCGAGGGCGCCCAGGGGAGCCTGCTCGACGTCGACCACGGAACCTACCCGTTCGTGACCAGTGCCAACACCGGGACCGGTGGCGTGGCCGCGGGAGCGGGGATACCTTGGCGGGCTTTGCACTCCGCTGTCGGTGTTGTCAAAGCTTACGCGACTCGCGTGGGAGCCGGACCCTTTCCCACTGAGCTGAAGGACGCGCTGGGAGATCACCTCCGGCAGCGCGGGCAGGAATACGGGACCACGACCGGGCGGCCGCGCCGCTGCGGGTGGTTCGACGCCGTAGCCGCCCGTTATGCCACCCGGGTGAACGGCCCAACAGCGCTGGCCGTCCTGCACCTCGACACGCTTTCGGGACTGGACGAAGTCCGCATTTGCACCGGCTACCGGACCGGCGGCGTCCCGCTGCACGAGTTCCCCGCCGACGTGCACTTGCTGGAAGAGGTCGAGCCCGTGTACGAAACGCTGCCCGGCTGGTCGGAAGAGATCGGCCACTGTCGGCGTATGGACGACCTGCCGACCGCCGCCCGCGAGTACCTGCGCGTCATCGGCGAACGCCTGGGCGTACCCGTGCGTATGGTGGGTGTCGGACCGGCGCGCGACCAGCTTATTCTTGTGGAGCCCGCGACGTAGCCATGCCCACGCAGCCGCCGCTCGATCCGCTGGAAGTACTTGGTGTGCCGCGCACGGCGCTGCCCCGGCACGTGGCCGTCATCATGGACGGCAACGGCCGCTGGGCCGGCCAGCGCGGGTTACCGCGTATCGAGGGCCACCGACGGGCCGCGGAAGCCGTGCGGGAGACCGTCACGCAGTGCGCCCGGCTGGGAATCGGGTACCTGACCCTGTATAGCTTCAGCCTGGAGAACTGGAAACGACCGCGCGACGAGGTCAACGGACTCATGTCGCTCTACGCCGAATACCTCGTCTCCGAGCGCCAGGAATTGCAGGAAAACGACGTCCGTGTCGTCCAGATCGGTCGCCGGGAGGGGCTGCCGGAACGGGTCCTGCGCGAGCTCGACACGACGCTGGCACTGACCCGCGGCAACCGAGGTCTGACGTTGTGCCTGGCGCTCAACTACGGCGGTCGCGCGGAGATCGCCGACGCAGTCCGCCACCTGGCCGAAAAAGTGCAGCGCGGCGAGCTGGCCCCGGCGGACATCGGCGAAGAAACCATTTCGCGGGCTCTGTATACCGCAGGCTTGCCGGATCCCGATCTGGTGATCCGCACGGCCGGCGAAATGCGCATCAGCAACTTCCTGCTTTGGCAGATCAGCTACGCGGAACTCTACGTGACACCTGTGCTCTGGCCGGACTTCCGCGCCCCGGACCTCTACGCCGCCCTGCGCGACTACGCGCGCCGGGAGCGCCGCTTCGGTGGTGTGGGCCCGACGGGCCGTCCCGCCGCACCGGAACACCCGTCACCCTAGCGTAGGAGGATTCCGAACCGTGCTGGGCGTGCGCCTGATCGTCGGGACAGCGCTGGCCGCGGCATTGCTCGGGCTGCTGTGTCTCGACGGGTATCTGTCCGCCCAACCCGCGCCGCTGATCCTCCTGCCCGGTCTGCAACTCGATGTCGGCCCCTGGCTGTACAACGGGTTTATCGCGGCACTGGTGGTGCTGGTGCTGACCGTAGCCGCCACCCACGAGCTGGTCCGGCTGGCCCGCGCACGCGGGTACCGGCCCTTCGGCGTCACGGCGCAGTTCTTTGCGGCCGTGCTGGCGGTCGGATCCTACGTGTCGGCCAACCTGGCACCCATCACCGGGGGGTACGATCCGTCGTGGGGTCTGTTGTGGCTGGCAATCGCCCTCGGCTACGTCTTCCTGCTGCAAGCCATCCGCTACGGCACGGAAAACGCGATGGAAAACCTGGCGATCACGATCTTCATTGTGTTTTACACCGGCGGGCTGGCGGGGTTCCTTACCAAGCTGCGTATGGAGGTGGGCGGCGCAACGGGCATGGCCGTCGTCGTGTTCTCCGTCTTTCTGGTCAAGATGAACGATGTGGGAGCCTACTTCGTCGGCAACGCGGTCGGACGACACAAACTGGTCGCGTGGCTGAGCCCGAAGAAAACATGGGAAGGCTTCATCGGCGGATTCTTGACAACCGTCGTGTGCGCCCTGGCCGTCGGCCGCTGGCTGCATCTGTCCGGTTTGGTGCGGCTGGAAGAACGCTACGTCAGCTATCCGTGGGCGCTGCTGCTGCTCGGCCTTCTGCTGGGCACGTTCTCCGTCGCCGGCGACCTCGCTGCCTCACTGCTCAAGCGCGACGCGCGCGTCAAGGACTCTGGCCGGGCACTGCCGGGTCTGGGCGGTGTGTTGGACATCCTCGACTCGCCCCTGCTGGCTGCCCCCGTCGCCTGGTTGTTCTGGACGCGCCTCTTCCACGTCCTACCCGCATCCTGATCCCGTCCTGCGTCAGCCTCGGCCGACGAAGTAGCACACCAACACTGCCAGGCCCAGCACAATCCGATACACCACGAATGGCGTAAAGCGGTAGCGCCGGACGTATCCCAGGAATGTCGCCACCACCAGCAGGGCCACGACAAAGGCGGTGGCGCTGCCGATCAGCAGGAGCCCGATGTTAGCTCCCGCGAGTTCCTGGCGATGGCGGCCGAGGGTGTACACCGCCGCCGCGAGCATGGTCGGAATGGCCAGATAGAAGGAAAACTCCGTCGCCACCCGGGGCGTCAGCCCCAGGACCATGCCACCCATGATGGTCGCCGCCGCCCGGGAGACGCCCGGCCACATGCTGAGGCATTGGATCACGCCGATCAGAAATGCCTGCGCGAGCGTAACCTGCTCCAGCGCCTGTGGGATCTGCCGCCGAAAACGACGGTCGATGTACTCCATGGCCAGCGCCCCGAGGATCAGGGCGACCGCGACCGCCACCGGCATCTGCTCTAGGGGATCGAGGTACTTCTTGAGGGCGACCGCGAGGACCACCGTCGGAATCATTGCCGCCGCAAGCTTGGTCAGAATGTGGTCGCGCAGCACGTCGCCGAGGGGCGAGCGCAGTGCCGCCGGGGAACCGAAAGGCGGCCGGCGACGAAACCGCGCGAGCGGAGTCACGATCCGCCGCCACAGGTCCCGCCAGAAGTAGACGATGACCGCCAGGATGGCCGCGAACTGACTGACCCACAACAGGACGTTCCACGGCGCCTGACTGCCGTCGATGTGCAGGAGCTGCTCGACCAAGATCATGTGCCCCGTGCTGGACACGGGAAGAAACTCGGTTAGCCCTTCGACGATCCCGAGTATGATCGCGTTGAACGTCTCCACATCAGCCTCCGGCTGCGCCACTCTCCAGCGACAGCCCCAACCATCCGGCCAGCGGCGTCAGCCGCCAGGCCAATTGCCCGATGATGTTGGCGTAGGCACCTGCGATCACGTCATCCAGCAGGATGCCCCAGCCGGCGCGCAGCCGCTCCATCTGGCGGGCCGGCGGGGGCTTCACCGTATCCAGGACGCGGAACAGCACGAACTGCCCGGCGACGACCGCAGCGAACGCCGTCAGACCGGCGGCCGGCACCACCGGGATCATGAGCAGCGCGATCCACTGGCCGGCGAACTCGTCCAGAACGAACGGCTTCGGGTCGCGGCTGCGGAAACGCTCAATCGCCCAACCACCCCACAACACCGACAGTGTGCAGGCGTCGCATATGCCCACCACGATGATCGCTTCGATCACGAGGCGGTCCAGGCCGAGTTCGTTCGCGACCAGCCACCAGAGCGCAAAAAGCACCGTCGCGACGAGCGAGCCCCATGTCCCCGGAACAAGCGGGCCGAAGCCGCTGCCCAGTACCGTGACGCAGGCGGTCTTCACCCCGTCGGCTAGGCGAGTCACGAGGTCGGTCCCCCCGGCGAGCCGCCCAGCGTAGCGCCGGAGTCGACCACGGTGACATCCTCCTGATTGCCCGTGGTCTCCTTCGCCGCCACCAGCGCCCGGAGCTCCCGTAGATACGTCAATGCGGATAACGCGGTGACCACCACGGTGAGCCACACGCACGCGGTCCGGATCGGCTCAGCCCCGGCGACGTTCCAGGCCAGTTGTCCCAGTATGACGCACACCGTGGCCGATTGGACGAACATCTTGAGCTTGCCGGCCCACGAGGCCCCGAACGTTCGCCCGGCCCCCTCCGAGTGCGAGCGGGCCACGGACACGATCAGCTCCCGCGTGAGAATGACGACCACCATCCACGGTCGCACGTCGGTAAGGTTCCGGCTGCCGTCCCAAAAGTGGTGGCTGGCAAACAGCACGAAGGCCCCGCAGATCATGACCTTGTCCACGACCGGGTCCAACATCCGACCCAGCGAAGTCACGGAGCGCATCATGCGGGCCAGCAGCCCGTCGAGGACATCGCTGACCGCGGCTACCAGAAACAGCCAGAAGCAGACCTGCAACAGCCAGCGCTGCTCCTCCAGCCGCATCGGGTTGAACCAGGACAGCAGCGCAATGAAGAGAACCGCCAGAGCCAGCCGGCCGAGTGTGACCTGTGTCGGTACGTTGATCGCCATGCGCCTCGTCGTGCCGCCGCACCGCGGGCAGTGTAACGTCGCGCCGCAGCCGTTGAAAGCGGCCGGCCAATAGCGTCTTGCGGCGTCCCACACGATGCGGGAACGCCACCCTCAGATCCGCGGCCGGCAATTCACAGCGCCGCACGGCATGTTGCACGCGAGCGCGCGGCCAAGCAGCCGTTTCTCGCATGGTAGTGACCACGTACGGCCCATATACTGGCAGCATGGTCGCGCTGTGGACCTACGAGCCGGTCGTCCGCAAGTACTGGCTGGCCAACTTGCGCCGTCTCCCGCCGGGTGCCCGACCTAACCCGGACGTGCTCGCGATGGTCAGTCGCGGCTCGCTCGCGGCCAAGGCCAGTGCGAAGGAACTTCGTGGGGTGCTGGAGGCCTTGCGAGACGAGGGCGTGCGCGTCATCCCCGCCTGCGCCACGCTGAGCGCGTCGTACGGCCACAGCTATGAATCCTGGTTCGACCGCCAGCTATGGCTGCGTTTCGGCGAGTCGCTGGCCCAGTGGTCCGCAGCGCGCGCACCGAACGACCCCCGCATGGCCATCGACCTGGAACCCTACTGGGACCAAGAGCCCCGCTACCCGGCCCGGCCAGGGGCAAAGAATCCGTATGAAGAGGCGTACCGCGTGGCCGAGACGCTCGCGCCGTTCATCGCCGTGATCAAGCACGAGGGAATCACGCCTTGGCTGCTGCCGGGAGGGATGGAATACGCCGCCAGCTGGCATATCGCCACGGCCTGCCCGGACGCCGTGCTGCTCGACGAAGCCACGTACCGCTGTCCGCTGGACGGGCGTTTCTGGCAGCACTACGAGAAGCGCAAACCCGGCATCGAGGCGCTGCGACGTGGATACCTGCCGGGCTTCTACGCCGTGGCGCTGCGCGACCCGACGTTCCAGGAGGAGCTTCGCCGACGGGAAATCGGCGATTACTGGATCTTCTTCCGCGAGCCGACCGACGAAATCCAACGGTTCTGGACGCCGGAATGGTCGCGTACGCCCCCGACGCAACCGGCCACATCACCCAGCGAGAAATGACGTAGAAAAGGGGCTGGCGATCGCGCCGCGCAGGATTCGAACCTGCAACCTTCGGCTCCGTAGGCCGATGCTCTATCCAGTTGAGCTAGCGGCGCTGCATGCCCGTCGCCTGACCCAGCGGCAGCAACACTCGGACCGGCAGACGAACTCGGGCCACTGCCCGGAACTGGATTCGAACCAGCACGAGGTTAACCCTCACCAGGCCCTCAACCTGGCGCGTCTGCCAATTCCGCCATCCGGGCTGGGGGCGCGAGTCTCCCCGCGCCGGCATGCAGTCTACGCAGGCGGGACCGCAGCGTCAACGCCCGACCCGGCGAGGACGCCTGCGGTCCCATCCGCCCGCGCAAAAGCCCGAACCGCACTCGTCGCGCTCACAGCGCCCGCATGAACGCGACGAGGTCCTCCTTCTCTTGGGCGGTCAGCTTCAGCTCCAGCACCAGGTTGAAGAACTCGACCGTGTCTTCCAGCGTCAGCAGCCGTCCGTCATGCAGATAGGGCGGCGAGTCCTTGATGCCCCGCAGCGGGAAGGTCTTGATCGGACCATCCGCCGACGCCATGCGTCCGTTCACCATCTGCGGCTTATAGAACCGCTCTGCCCGCAGGTTGTGCATGAGATTGTCGGTGTAATACGGCGGAACGTGACACACCGCACACTGACCCTTGCCGAAGAACACCCCCTCGCCACGCAGCTCGGACTCCGTCGCCTTCTTCTCATCGAGGCGGCCGTAGACGTTCAGTTTCGGGGCCGGCGGGAAGTCCAGCAGCGCCTGGAACTCCGCCATGAAGTGCACCTGGCTGCCGCGCTCCAGAATGTTGACGCCCTTCTTTGTCGCGATCACCGGGTCGCCGTCGAAGTAGGCCGCCCGCTGCTCGAACTCCGTGAAATCCTCGATCGATTTCAGCGCCCGCTGCGAGCCGAACAGGCGTTGGATGTTCACGCCCCGCAGCGGCGGCGTGTCCAGCCGGTGCCGGAATTCCTGCGGCCGGATGTCGCCCACCAGGTGCGTCGCGGCGTTGGTATGCCCGTTCACGTGACAATCGAAGCAGGTCACGCCCCGGCTGGGCAGCAGCGACCGGCGATCATCGGTCTGATTGAACTGCTGCTGCGGGAAGGGCGTCACCAGCAGGCGCAGGCCCTCGAGCTGCTTGGGGTTCAGAATCCCATTGAACAGCTCGTAGTAGTTCATCAATGTCACCACCTGACCCTGGGAAACATCCCCAAGATCGGGACGCGTCGTCAGGTAGATCGGCGGGGGAAATTCCGGCAAAAAGTGGGTCGGCAAATCGTAATCCAGATCAAAACGGGTCAGGTCCCGCCCCTCCTGCTTCTTGATCTCATCGATGTGGTGCTTGGGAAACAGCATGCCGCCCTCCGAATGATTCGGGTGCGGCAGCGGCAAAAAACCCTTCGGCCACAAGCCCTTCTCGCGGATTTCCTCCGGCGTCATGGCCGCCAGCTTCTCCCACGTCATCCCGGCCGGCAGCTTCACGCGGACACCCTCTTGGATGGGCTTGCCGCGCGACATCGTGACGCCCTTGGCCGGCCGATCGCTCAGGTCATAGCGTTCGGCCAGCAAATCCATATGCTTCTTCATGATTTCGGGCTTGGCGGCCTCCATCCGCGCCACCACGGTCTTGAAATCATCCAGGCCCGTGACGGGGGCATAGCTGGACGGCTTCTGCTGCGACTGGGCAACAGCCATTACGACCAGCGCCGCCACACCGCCCATAGCGGCGAGTCGGATGAGACGGGGCACCCACTGGGAACTGGACAACAGCTTCATCGCGGCTTCCTCCTTTCCGACATTGCGGGGCCACGCTGTCTGGTTCGTGCGCGCTTCCGACGCCCCGCGGACGACGCAGGCAACTTCTCAGTCCGACGACATGTCGGGCAAAGTCCAAAGTAGTGGACGGAGAAACCGTGCACTCGAAACCCCTGCGGGCGGCCACGCGGGATGGGCAGGCGATCCAGATGCGCATCGGCAAAGTCGACCACCTTGTCGCACCGCACACACACGAGGTGATGATGCCGCGCGACCGTCGGGTCGTAGCGGGTGGCCGCGCCCGGATGACACGCCTTCGTTATGGCCCCGATGCGCGCTAAGGTTTCCAGTACCCGGTACACCGTGGCGCGTGCGATCCCCGGAAGCTGCCGGCGTAC
>Ga0308417_1001463_pt1 | contig 16158 bp, 8 predicted proteins | sample HotsprSampleOS65_FD_203528 | JGI IMG/M metagenome (GOLD analysis project Ga0308417, IMG submission 203528) | Hot spring phototrophic mat microbial communities from Octopus Spring, Yellowstone National Park, Wyoming, United States - 20090730_OS65 ... | reverse complement strand
GCACGGCGGAGTGCCAGTCATAGCAGCCATAGAAGGCGGGCGTGAGTTCGCGCGGCGGGCGCGCGTCGGCGTCCGAGTGGAGCACGTGGGCGATCTTGTTCGGATACTCGCGGTGGACGCAGTCCAGCGCCAGCCGCGCCATGCGCGCGGCGAGAGCGGAGTCGGGCGGCGCGGCGGGGAAGAGCATGGCAGTGAACACGAGCAGCGGCAGGGTTCGCATCGGAATCGGGATGGTTCCGATCATAACAGGCGCGCGGAAACACGGCGGGCGCCGCGGCGGAGGGTGCCGAGGCGCCCGCGTGAGTGGTGGAGCCGCTCAGACTTCGAGGATCGGCCGGCCCGGTTCGGGCCAGTCGATGTGGAAGAACTTGCCGCGCGGGCGGTCGGTCCGCTCGAAGGTGTGCGCGCCGAAGAAGTCGCGCTGGCCTTGCAGGAGGTTCGCCGGCAGCCGCTCGGAGCGGTAGCCGTCGTAATAGGCGAGCGCGGAGGAGAACGCCGGGATGGGCACGCCCCGCAGGGCGGACTCGGCCACCACGCGGCGCCAGTTCGCCTGGCAGCGGTCGATCTCGCTCTTGAAATACGGGTCGAGGAGAAGGTTGGGAAGGTTGGCGTCGCGGTCGAAGGCTTCCTTGATCTTCTGCAGGAACCGCGCGCGGATGATGCAGCCGCCGCGCCAGATCATGGCGATCTCGCCGAACTTCAGCGTCCAGTTGTACTCCTTCTGCGCCTCGCGCATCAGCTGGAAGCCCTGCGCATAGGAGCAGATCTTGGAGCAGTACAAAGCGTCGTGGATCGACTGGAGGAAGGCCTTGCGGTCGCCGTCGAACTTCGCCGCGGACGGCCCCTGGAGCACCTTCGACGCGGCTGCGCGCTCTTCCTTGATCGCCGACATGAAGCGCGCGAACACGCTCTCGGCGATCGTGTTGGCGGGCACGCCCATGTCGAGCGCGTTGACCGAGGTCCACTTGCCCGTGCCCTTCTGGCCCGCGGTGTCGAGGATGTAGTCCACCAGATAGCCGCCCGTGTAGGGATCCTTTTGCTGGAGGATGTCGGCCGTGATCTCGATCAGGAAGCTGTCGAGGACGCCCTTGTTCCATTCGGCGAACACCTCGCTGCACTCGGGCGCCGTCATGCCGAGCACGTGCGTCATGATCCAGTAGGATTCGCAGATCATCTGCATGTCGCCGTACTCGATGCCGTTGTGGCACATCTTGACGTAGTGGCCGGCGCCGTTGGGCCCGATGTAGGTGCAGCAGGGCACGCCGCCCTGGATCGGCTGTCCGGGCTTGGCGCCGGTGAGCGGCCGGCCGGTGGTGGCGTCCACCTTGGCGGCGATGGCGGTCCAGACGGGTTCGATTTCCTTGTAGGCTTCGTACTCTCCGCCGGGCATGAGCGAGGGGCCGAAACGCGCGCCCTCTTCGCCTCCGCTGACGCCGGAGCCGATGAAGCGGATGCCTTTGGCCTTGAGGTCGCGCTCGCGGCGAATGGTGTCGTTCCAGTTGGCGTTGCCGCCGTCGATGAGGATGTCGCCCGGCTCGAGCAGCGGGACGAGCTGGTCGATGACGGCATCGGTGGGCGCGCCTGCCTTGACCATGATGATGATCTTGCGCGGCCGCTTGAGGCTGGCGACGAATTCCTCCAGGCCGGCGAAGCCCGCCAGCCCGCCGGGCGTGTCCGGATTCTCGGCCACGAACTTTTCCATCGTGGCCGTGGTGCGGTTGTGGACGGAGACGCGGAACCCGTGGTCCGCGATATTGAGTGCCAGGTTCTGGCCCATGACGGCCAGGCCGGTGAGACCGATATCAGAGAGTGGTTCTGCCATGGTGATTGCTGAGCCTCTGGGAATCGCAGTTGAGAACATGGGCCCGGCGCGGCGCCGGACCCGGGAATGAACCTATCGCTGGATGCGCGCCGAGCCGCCTTTGGCGAAAGCGCGGACCTGATCCGCGGTCGCCATGGTCGTGTCGCCGGGGAACGTGGTGAGCAGCGCCCCGTGCGCCCATCCGAGCTTGACGGCTTCCAGCGGCTCCTCGCCTGTGAGAAGCCCGTAGAAGAAACCGGAAGCGAAGCCGTCGCCGCCGCCCACGCGGTCGTAGATCGGCAGCTCCGCCGCAGGCGCCTGGAAGGTTTCCCCGTTGATCCAGGCCACGGCGCTCCAGCTATGGTGATTGGTGGAATGCACCTCGCGCAATGTGGTGGCGACGATCTTCACGTTCGGATATTTCTTCACCACATCGGCGATCATCGAGATGAACACGGAAGGATCGAGCTTGGACTTCGCCGCCACCTCGGGGCCCGGAATGCCGAGGCCGAGCTGCAGGTCCTCTTCGTTGCCCACCAGCACATCCACGTGGCGCACGATGCGGTCGATGACGGAGACGGCTTTCTCCTGCCCGCCCCAGATGCCCCAGAGCTTGGCGCGGTAGTTGAGGTCGAACGAGGTGACCGCGCCGGCGGCCTTTGCCGCCTGCATGGCTTCGATGATCACTTCGCCCGTGGTTTCCGACAGCGATGCAAAGATGCCGCCGGAATGGAACCAGCGGACGCCTTCGGCAAAGATGGCCTTCCAGTCGAAGTCGCCCGGCTTCAGCAGCGCGGCGGCCTCGTTCGAGCGGTTGTAGAAGACCACCGGCGGGCGCACGCCGAAGCCCTGGTCGGAATACACCGTGGCCATGTTGGGCCCGTTGACGCCGTTATGTTTGAACCGCTTGTAGAACGGCCGCACGCCCATGGCGCGGACCCGCTCGGCGATGAGGTCGCCGATCGGGTAGTCGACCATCGCCGTGGCGATGCCCGTCTTCATGCCGAAGCAATCGGCCAGGTTCGCCGCGCAGTTGTATTCTCCGCCGGAGACGTGAATTTTGCATTCCGTCGCCTTGCGGAACGGGATGATGCCAGGATCGAGACGGTGAACCAGCGCGCCGAGGCTGAGGAAATCCAGCGCGCCCGAGGAAGGGATCTCTAAGCCGTACTTCATGGTGTGCTCCGTGTGCCTGATCGTGAGGTGGCGGCTGCGTCTGAGCCGGCTCGGCCGCGCCGTTGCTCCGGGAGAGGCCGCGGCGCGGATCGTCTCCACTATAGCAAACTGGCATGTCAGAATTCAGGACACGCAGGTGGGGAAATGGGCCGCGCGGCGTCAGGCCTTGGCGCTGCGCCTGAGAATGCGAAGGATGGGATTGCTGGCGAGGCGGCGGCGGCCGAGTTCGGCGAAGCGCGCCTTGGCGCGAGACTTCAGCAGGCGGAACTGGGTCTCGGTGAGGCCCATTTCCTCGCAGATCTGCTCCTGGGTCTGCTCGTAGAGATAGAAGCGGGTGAGGATCTCGCGGTCGCGGGGGGAGATGCTGCGCAGCACCTGCAGCATGAGCTGGATGCGCTGATCGCGGAGGATCTGCTGCTCGGGGTCGTGGCGGTGATCGGCGACGCGGCCGCCCACCTCGAGATCGAGCTGCTCCCGGCGGGAGAGCATGCTCTCCTCGATGTAGGAAGCGACCTGGCGCCGCACGATGGTGCGGACGAAACCCATCAGCCTCTCCGGCTCCCGCAGCCCCCCGCTCTGAATGGAGCGGATGATGACGAGGAAAGTGTCATGGACGCGGTCGTCGAGATCGTGGGACCCGAGGTGGCGGCACAGGAAGAACCGGATGCCCCGCGCCAGCAGCCGGTAGAGCTCTTCGAGGGCGGCCGCATCGCCGGCCATGGCGCCCTCCACCAGCGGCGTCCAGCGGGGGGGAGAGGGGCTTGATGGCAGCGCTGAGTCTGCATTTGCCCCCGCGTCGAGACGCTCTCGCGGGCTGCCATTGCGTTGGGGATCAGGCTGGGGCGGCATCTCCGGTCAGTCCTTCCCTAGGTGAATGTAGGCAGCCCAATAACGGGGCCGGGAACGCCACGTACCGCTGCGGATCATGGCGCTTTGGGCCGCCTGCAGCGCAGCCGCAGGGCGGCCGCCCTGCAGGAGCTTGGTGTAGTAGGCTTCGAAAAACGCGCCGTCGTCGTCCACCGGCCAGAGGCTGGCGATCACGGAGCGCGCGCCGGCGGCGAGCCACGCCTGAGCGAAGCTGGAAATGCCCGCGCCCCGTTGCGCTGGGCCGCCGCCCGTCGAACATCCATTCAGCACCACCCGGGTTCCGTCGAGCCGGAAACGGGCCACCTCCCTGCTGGTCAAGCCGTCGCGCACGCCGTCCGGGCGCAGTGTCAGGGCCAGGAACGGTTCGCCGGCGGGAAAGCGGATCAGCACGGGCATGCCTGGACCAGGCTCGAGCTGGAGCCGATAGGTCAGCGGCGCAGGCGCCGGCTGGACGTGGGTGGCGAAGTGGAGGTCTGTCCAATCCTGCTGCATGGCGGCATGCACGGCGTCTTCCGTCGCGTCGAAGCCCAAAAGCTGGCTGGCTGCGAGTCCATGATTCTTCCACAACGCCGCCACCGATTCCACCTCGCGGGCGCTGCCCGGCAGCGTCGGCAGTTCCAGCTCGGGAGATGGCGCGCGGCCGCGCACCGTGCTTTGGCCGGAGGCGCCCGCTGCAGCGGGCCGGAAAGAGGATGCCGCGGAGCGCCAGCGCGGATCCGCGTTATTGTGCACCAGGCCGCCCACGGCCAGCAGCTTCCGCGGCGGCTGGCAGGCGCCAGGTTCCAGCAACCACAAGGCTGAGGGCAGCAGCGACAACGAGACGGATTCGCCCAGCAGGCGCGGCGGCTCGCCGGAATCCCGCAAGGCTGCCAGCGGCGCGCTGAGGGGCTCGTCATCGGCGGAGATCAGCCACTCGCTCCGGCGCGCCGGTGAGGTATGCGCCCGCCCGAATGTCATGCTGTAGAGGCGGGCGGCGAGGGCGCCCGAGTCGCTGCCCCTCTCGATGTCGTCGCGAAATTGACGGAAACCCTGGACCAGTGCCTCCCGGCCGGGAAGGCGCGCAGAAGAGATGGACTCGTTCGTGACGACCCACAGCACCGAATAGCGCGGGCCGAACCAGAAGGTGAACAGCGCCTGGCGAGCATGGAGGCGGCCTTGCACGGATCTCAACAGTTGCAAGGCATCGGCGGCCGGAGCGGGACCAGGAGGAGGGCCCGAATGAATCAAGGAGGCTGCGCGAAGCGGCAACCCCGGGATGTTTCCCGCTCCGGTTTGCGAAGTCAGCCTGCGCGGCGCGGCAGCGACGGCTGCAGGAGCGGAATCCCCGGCGGGCCGCGTTCGTCTGCGGCGCAAAATTCCCAGCGCCCGGCTCTGCTCGACGGCCGCCCAAGCCTCCGCTTCATATGGGCGGCCTTTCCCTGCCGCCAGCGCGGCTTCGACGTATTCGTTGACCAGCTCCGTCATGGCCACGTCCGCGGCCAGTTCCACAGCCGGATCGGGCAACACGGCATGACGCCATTCCCATATATGCGGCCAGTTCCGCCGGCAGGAGGCCAAGGCAGCCTCCGGCCCGTGCAGCGACGCTTCTGCCCGGGCCTCGGCGGCAGCCAGACGCAGTGCGCTCACCGGATTCTGTTGCGACGCTCCCCGCTCCCGAATGCGGTTCAGCCAGGCCAGCGCCTCCGCCGGCCGTGCCTGCGCCAGCCGCAATTGCCCAGCCAGCATCCACAGGGATTCCGCGTCCGGCAGACGATGCAGGGTGGCGATGCGGAAGGAATTGGCCAGCGCGTCTTCCGCCGCGTCGGGACGGCCCCTTTCGAGATGGTACTTGAAAAGTTCGTCCCAAAGGTGGCGCTGCACCATCCAGTCGTGCTGGTTCTCCGCCCCTTCCATCGCCTCGCCCCAGAGCCGGGAGAACTCCTCCGGCGAAAGATCCGGCCGGCGCGCCGCCAGACGCACGCGTTGAGCCAGAACCGCAGGGCGGAAGCGGCTGTTGGCGGGCATGAGCCCCAGCGCGCGCTCCAGCGATTCGGCTGCCGCGGGCCAGGCGCCGAGCATCCCGTACAGGGTTGCCAGATTCGACCAGACGCCGGCTTCCACCTCAACCAGCCCGTGGCTGCGCGTCAGCCGGTAGGCTTCCTGGAACACGGCGTAAGACTGCTGGAAGCTCTGCTGGTACAACAGGGCCACTGCGAGATTGTTCAGGATCTTGGCCCGCCGCTGTTGGTCGTTTTCTCCTTCGGCTTTCGCGGCGGCGCACCGCAGCAGGCCAGCCGCCTCCTCATAGCGGCTGGCCGCGAGCATTTTCGCTGCTTGGGCGGAGAGTTCCTTGCTGCTGAATTCGAGAGGGCACGGGCGGGCAAATGACGACGGGCAGGCCAATGGGCCGGCGAGGAGGGCGAGAAGTACGAGTCCGAGGACCATCCCGAACTTCCGGATTACCACACCGAGGTCAGCGCCCAGCCTGAGAAGGCCGCGCCGGAGGGTACTAGAACTTTTAGTACCCTCCCTTTGCGACTATAGCAGACTCCCTTAGGGAGTTTCCAGACTTTTGTCCGGTGATCGTCTCAATTGTCCAGGCTGTCCCTCTTTGGGACTAGTCCTCTTTTGCAGGGACTACTCTCAGCAAAAGTCGGGGGGGAAGATAATGACGATCGGGGAACCGTCCATGCCGCCTCCTTTCTGAGCCGGCCTCCCGGGGCCAGCCTGAGGCGACAGTAGGCAGGAGCTTTTGGCGCCCTCGAAGCCTCTTTGCAGGTCCTTGAAAACAGAAGGAATAAAATCATGCCGCGCGGCGTGACGGCAATTTCGGGCACTTCCTGCGCGGCTTTCGGGCGCCGCCAGTCACGGGCGCGCAATTCCTGCATCCAGAAAGTGAAGCCATGCAACGCGGGACCACTTCCACGGCGCCCATTCTGGTCGTCGAGCCGGATCCGCTCCTGCGGGCTTGGCTCACCGCGGCTCTTGGCTCCGAAGGCCATCGGGTGATCGCCGTCCCCGCGAGACGGGATGCCGAGCGGGAGGCTGCGGGAGGCAGTTTCGCCGTGGCCTTGTGCGACCTGGCCCTGCCGGATGGCGACGGACTGCAGTTTCTGCGCTTTCTGCGCCAGCAGCGGCCCGATACGGCCTTCATCCTCATCACGGAGTTCGGCGCGGTTGCATCCGCCACGGAGGCGCTGCGGCTGGGGGCGTTCGATTATCTGGAGAAACCTCTGCCGAGCCCGAAGCACTTGGCGCGGGCTGTGCGGCGCGCTCTCGCCCTCTCAGCGCATTCCGAGGAACCCCCTGCCGCCGGGCCGCGCGCGACGCCCGGGTTGTGCGGGTCCATGGTGGCGCGCGATCCGCGCATGCTGCACGTGCTGAATCTGCTCGGCAAGGTGGCGCGAACCGCCTGCCATGTGATGCTGGTTGGCGAAACCGGGGTGGGCAAGGAGGTGATCGCCCGCTGCATCCACTTGCACAGCCGGCGAGCCGCTCAACCCTTTATCGCCATCCGCTGCTCCGCGGCAGTCCCGGCGGCGGTCGAAAGCGAACTGTTCGGGCACGAGCGAGGCGCCGTGGCGGGCGCGGTGTCGAGGAAGCTCGGGGCCCTGGAACGGGCGCAGGCGGGCACGGTCTTTCTGGATGCTGTCGAGGAGCTTCCCCTCTCCATCCAGGCAAGGCTCTTGGCGGCTTTGCGCGACGGGCGCTTTCTGCGCAGTGGCGGCGACCAGCCTGTGCAAACCAGCGCCCGCATCCTCTCCGCCTCGACCCGGGACCTGGAGGAAGACGCGCGCTCGGGGCGCTTTCACCCGGACCTGCTCCGCTTGCTCGGCGCCTTCCCCATCGAAATCCCCCCGCTGCGGGAACGCCCGGCTGACATAGATGCGCTGGCGGAACAGTTCGCCGGCGCCGCCGCCGTCAAGTTCGGCAAGCCGCAACTGCGGCTGAGCGAGGCGGCGCGGTTCCTGCTCCGCTCGCACCCCTGGCCGGGCAATGTCAGGGAGCTTGAAAACGTGATCGAGCGGGCGGCCATCCTCAGCGACGGCGAGATCCTGCCCGCGCACCTGCCGCATGTGCCGCCGCAGGCGGTGTCTCCCGCAGGCGCGGCATCGCTCAACGTGCACGAGCTGGAGCGGAAGGCCATCGAGGAGGCGCTCCGGCGGCACGGCGGCAACCGCACCCGAGCCGCCCGGGAGCTTGGCATCAGCCTGCGCACCCTGCAGTACCGCCTCAAGGAGTACGGGCTGTCGAAACCCTGACGGGCGTTCGCGCCCGCCCCGCCTCTTCCGGAGTCCAGGTTGTGCATTGCAAGCCTGCTTTGTTTCAAACAAGAAGTGGAATTCTTGAAGCAGCGGCAGCACCCGCCGGAAAGCGCCCGAGCCGGCGGCCGCCCGGTTGGCCGGCCTCGCCGCGCCGCTCTGATGCAGGATCGTAACGCTTCTTTGATCGTCTTGTAGCTCCCCCTCGCTATACCTTGGACAGCGGGCGCGTTTCCGCGCGGGCGCATGGGTTGATCCGCTGTTCCAATCCCCTGAAGAAGGCATTGCATGGTGACGTCACGATTCAACAACTACACTCTGTTCTTTCTGCTCTTTGTCACAGGATGCGCCCCTCTGGCGGCGCAATTTGACCAGGCTGCCGTCGTGGGCACCGTCCGCGACGAGCGCGGCGGCGCCATTCCCGCCGCCAAGGTGACCCTCAACAGTCCCGACACCGGCTTCCAGCAGGTTGTGCTCACCAACGAGTTCGGCGATTTCATCTTCCCGTCGGTCCGCATCGGCGCCTACAAGGTCACTGCGGAAAAGGAAGGCTTCGCGCCGTCCACGGCGGAAAACGTCGTTCTCACCGTCAATGCCCGCCAGCGCGTGGACCTCGTGCTCAAGGTCGGGCAAGTGACGGAGACCGTGACGGTCGTGGAAATCACCCCGCTGCTGGAAACGGACAACTCGTCGAAGGGCCAGGTGATTACCTCTCGCAAGATCGTCGAGCTGCCCGTTCTCGGGCGGAATTATTCGTTCTTCGCGCTGCTGTCGCCCGGCGTGCGCGAGTCGCAGTTCTCCAACCAGGGTTCGATCGTCTTCCGCCGCGAGGGCTCATACAACGTCAACGGGCTTCGCAGCGTCTACAACAACTTCCTCCTCGACGGAGTTGACAACAATTTCTACGGCACCACCAACCAGGGCTTCTCCAACCAGGCTATCCAGCCCTCGCCCGACTCCGTCGCCGAATTCCGACTGATTACCAACACGTATTCAGCCGAATTTGGCCGCACTGCCGGGGCTGTCATGAACGTTTCTTCCAAGTCCGGCGCCAACGAAATCCACGGCAGCGTCTGGCACTTCTTCCAGAATGAGAAGATGAACGCCACCGGCTTTTTCAAGCCGGTGCAGAACCGCAAGCCCATCAACAAGCGCAACATGTTCGGCTTCACCCTCGGCGGGCCGCTGCGCAAGGACCGCACTTTTTACTTCGTCGACTACGAAGGCTCCCGCTGGCGCGCCCACACCTTCGCGCTCACCAGCCTGCCCAATGAGGCCATGCGCAATGGCGTCCTGCCTCTCGATGTCCGCGTGCCTTTCACGTTCACCGACGATCAGGGCAGATCGATTCCTGCCGGCACCGTGATTCCTGCCGGCTCGCCCATCCCGATGACCCGGTTCGCCCGCAAAGTGCTAGCCGAGCTTCCGCTGCCGAACCAGCCCGGCGGCGGCGCACTCGGCATCGCCAACAACTTCGGCGCCTTCGACATCAACGAGATCGACGACGACAAGGGCGCGGCCAAGATCGACCACCGCTTCACGGATGCCATCTCGTCGTTCTTCCGTTACTCGCACCGCCGCCAGAACATGTTCGCGCCCGGACTCATCCAGGGCTTCTCCGGCGGCAACAACCTCGGCTTGCTCGACACTTACAACCAGCAGGGCATCGCCGCGTTGAACTGGAGCAAATCCGCCACCGAGATGGTCGAGTACCGCTTCGCCGTCACGCGCCTCGGCATGGATCGTCTGCCCGCCCAGGTGGGCGGCCCCTCCATGAGGGAGCTGTTCGGCATCACCGGGCTGCCTGAAGGACCGCGCATCCAGGGCGGCATCACCCCGCAGGACGTCCTCGGGTTCCCCCGCCTTGGCCGCCAGTCGACCAACCCCCAGGCGCAATTCCCGACCACCGTCAACAGCCGCCTCAACTTGTCCAGGATCCTCCAGCGCCATACGCTCAAGTCCGGCTGGGAGTACCTGCTGCTGATGCAGGATGTCGATGACACCAACCCGCTTTACGGGCTCGACGGCTACGGCGGCCTCTATTCCCGCATCCCGGGCCAGAGCCTCGGCGCCCTGGCCGGCGCCGCCGCCAACACCGTCCATTCCCTCGCCGACTTCTACTTCGGCGCCCGCAGCTCCTATCAGCTCGCCACCCAGAAGATCGCCAAGATGCGCCAGCAGGCCCACTGGTTCTACCTCCAGGATGACTGGCGCGCCACCAACCGCCTCACCCTGAACATGGGCCTCCGCTACGAGCTCACCACTCCTCCCTACGACGCCAACAACGAGCTGTCCAACTTCGACCCCGTGCAGAACCGCATCGTCCTGTCCCCGGGCGGCGGCATCAGCGAGCGCTCCATGCGCGACATGCGCTGGCTGATCTTCTCGCCCCGCCTCGGCGCGGCGTACCAGCTCAACCAGAAAACCGTCGTGCGCACCGGCTGGGCCCACGCCTGGAATTTCTGGAACCGCATGGCGTCTGCCGAACTGCTGAACACCAATGCGCCCTTCGTCACCCGCTTCTCCGCCGTCAACAGCGCCGCCAACCTGGGCAACCTTTGTTCCGGCGACAGCTTCGCCAACTGCTTCCGCCCCCGCGAGGCGGGATACCCGCGCAACGCCCCCTCCAATGTGATCCTCTACATTCCGCGCGACCTGCCGTGGGGCTACACCCAGAACTGGCACTTCACCGTCCAGCGCAGCCTCTGGCGCGACGGCATGATCGAAGTTGCCTACGTGGGCAACCGCAGCCAGGACCTTCCGATCCTGGGAGATTTCAATCAGGCGCGGCCCATCACCCAGGAGGAGCTCTCGCGCGGCCTCACCACGCTCGGCACCCTCCTCGCCCGCCGCCCCTATCAGGGCTTCAACAACATCACCGCCGTGCTGCCCTACGGCTTTGGCAGCTACCACGCCTTGCAGGCGAAGTTCGAGCACCGCGGCAGGGACTTCCAGCTGCTCAGCTCCTTCACCTACAGCAAGGCCATCGACAACGCCGGCCAGGTGCTGGAGCCGACCAACGGCAGCGGCCCCAATGTCCAGGACATCCGCAACCCGCGCAACGACAAGGGGCCGTCCAGCTTCGACCAGCGCTTCAATTCCACCACCAGTTTCGTCTACGAGCTCCCCTTCGGCCGCGGCCGCCGCTTCGCCTCCGCCATGCCCGCTGCGCTGAACGGCGTGCTCGGCGGGTGGCAGGCCAGCTCGATTATCTTCCTCCAGAGCGGCCAGCCGCTTAACATCCGCTACCCTGACGCCTCCGGCATTCTGAGCGACAACCAGCCGGAGTCGTTTCTCGGCACGGTCTCGTTGCGCCCGAATGTGATCGACGGAACCATCGGCGTGCTGGCCCCGAAGAGCGAGCGCAACTACCTCAACTACTTCAACCGGGCCAATATCGCCGTCCCGCCCGTCACCTCGCCGTTCGGCAACCTCGGCCGCAACGTCGTCTACGGCTTCGCGCTCTACCAGGTTAATTTCGTTCTCGCGAAGAACTTCGCCCTTCCCGCTCTCGGCGAGTCGGGCCGCCTGCAGTTCCGCAGCGAGTTCTACAACTTCCTCAACCAGACCAACTTCCTCTCGCCGAGCGTCAACGTGGCGGCCGCCAATTTCGGCCGCGCGACGGCTACAGCGGATCCCCGCTACGTGCAGCTCGCACTGAAGCTGTTGTTCTGAAGCCCGCGTTCCCGGCTTGTGATTGCAGAAGGGGCGGCGCCCGATGGCGCAGCCCCTTTCTGCGTCAGTCCGCCTCCGGGGCCTGCAGGCTCCGGATCGCCCGCCCCACAGCCTCGGCTTCCGGAAGCTCGTGCCCGTTGGCCGCGCCCAGGTCGCGGAACCGCCGCGCACTCACCAGCACGCGGCTCTCCAGCGAGCCAGCCGCGCGGTTGTAGGCCTCCACCGCTCGTTCCAGTCCGCCGCGCACGCCGGCAAAGTAGCCCGCAAACACGCGCAGCCGTTCGTAGAGTTCGCGCCCCAGATCGGAGATCTCCTGCGCGTTGCGCGCCAGCCGCTCCTGCCGCCAGCCGTACGCCACGGCTTTCAGCAGCCCGATCAGCGTCGTCGGCGTCGCCAGCAGCACGCGGTTGTCCACGCCATGCTGGATCAGCTCCGGGTCCTTTTCGAGGGCTGCGCTGAAAAACGTCTCGCCGGGCAGGAACGCCACCACGAAATCCGGCGTCTGCGGGAACTGCTCCCAGTACGATTTGGCCGCCAGCCTCTGCACATGGGACCGCACCTGCCGGGCGTGCTCGGCCAGCCTCTCATGGCGCCGCGCCTCGTCCTGCTCTTCGAGCGAATCCAGGTACGCCGCCAGCGGCGTCTTGGCGTCCACCACGATCACGCGCTCGTTCGGCAGGCGGATGATCATGTCCGGGCGCAGCCGCCCGCCTTCGGCTTCCATCGACACTTGCTCTTCGAAGTCGCAGTACTCCACCATGCCTGCCATCTCGACCACGCGCCGCAACTGCATCTCGCCCCAGCGGCCGCGCACGGCCGGCGAGCGCAGCGCCCCGGCCAGCTTGCGTGTCTCTTCCGAAGCCTGCTGCTGGCTCTGCGTGAGCAGCTCCATCTGCCGCGCCAACCCGGCCAGCATCTCCGTGCTGTCGCGATTCAGCGTGTCGATCCTTTCGCGCAGCGGCTTGAGCATCTCGTCGAGCGTCTTCAGCCGCGCATCCAGGTTGTGTCCGGCCAGTTGCAGGAAGCTCTCGTTGTTCTGCGCCAGCGCGCGCGCCGCCAGCGTGCGGAAGTTTTCCTCCAGTTGCTGCTGAGCCTTGCGCAGCAGCTCCGCTTTCTCCTCGTGCTGCGCCCGTTCCGCTTCCATTTGCGCGCGCAAGCCGGCCTCGGCCACCTTGCGGTCTTCGAGCTCCCGGCGCAGGCCGGCCAACAGGTCTTCTTTTTCAGCCAGCGCCTGTTCGAGCCGCTCCAGTTGGGCGTCGCGCTCTTCCAGCCGCGCCTTGTACTCGGCGGCCTCCACATCGCCGCCACCCGGGGCGGGCGCGCCGCCGGAACGGACCAGGAAGCTCGCGAGCAACGCCCCCAACAGCAGGCCGACGATCAGGATGCCCAGCGACAGCAAGGGTTCCATGGATTGCCTCCGTTTATGGTTCGGCCGGGGACACAAGGCGAGGCATCCGGCGGGACACCGAATTCCGCGCAGAGAAAACGCCGCCCCTGGGGGCGGCGTTTTCCTTGGCAGAGAGCGGCGAACCGCCTTAGGAGCAGCCCGAAGTCGTCCCGCAGTTTTCGCACTTGTAGCAGGAGCCGTTGCGGACCATGATGCCGCCGCACTCGGAGCAGGCGGGCGCATCCGCCATGCCGTCCGCCGGAGCGAACTGCAGCTTCTGCTGCGGCTCCGGCTCGGTCGGGCGCAGCTTCAGCGTGTCTCCCACTTCCGGCGCTTCCACCGCCTCGGGGCCGATGAACTTCAGCGCCAGCCAGCGGAAGATGTAGTCCATGATCGATTTCGCGTAAGGGATCTGCGGGTTGTTGGTGAAGCCCGAGGGTTCGAACCGCACGTGGCTGAACTTGTCGACGAAGAACTTCAGCGGCACGCCGTACTGCAGCCCGTAGCTGACCGCCGTGGCGAAGCTGTCCATCAGCCCGGAGATCGTCGAGCCCTCCTTGGCCATGGTGATGAACAGCTCGCCCGGCTGACCGTCTTCATACAGGCCCACCGTGATGTAGCCCTCGTGCCCGGCGATCGAGAACTTGTGCGTGATCGATTGCCGCTCGTCGGGCAGCTTGCGCCGCGTCGGCCGGTAGACGATCCGCTCCTCCACGCGCGCCGGCGCGGGGCTTGCCGCCTTCTTCTCGCCCTTCGAGCTGCCGGAGCTGAGCGGCTGCACTCGCTTGGAGCCGTCGCGGTAGATCGCCACCGCCTTCAGCCCCAGCTTCCAGCTTTCGATGTAGGCGTTCATGATGTCCTCCACCGTGCTCTCCTCGGGCATGTTGATCGTCTTCGAGATCGCGCCCGAGATGAACGGCTGCACGGCGGCCATCATGCGGATGTGGCCTGAGTGGTGGATGAAGCGCGTGCCGTTGGGCGCCTTGAAGGAGCAGTCGAACACCGGCACGTGCTCGGCCTTGATGTGCGGCGCGCCCTCGATGGTGCCCGTCGCGTCGATGTGGCGGACGATCTCTTCCACCTGCTCCGGGCTGTAGCCCAGCCGGATCAGCGCCGAAGGCACGGTGTTGTTGACGATCTTGATCACGCCGCCGCCCACCAGCTTCTTGTACTTCACCAGCGCCAGGTCCGGCTCGATGCCGGTGGTGTCGCAGTCCATCATGAAGCCGATGGTGCCGGTGGGCGCGATCACCGTCACCTGCGAGTTGCGGTAGCCCGTGCGGCGCCCCAGTTCGTAAGCGGACTTCCACACCTGCTGCGCCGCCTCGAACACCGGCGCCGGCACCAGCTTCGAGTCGATCCCGTTCACCGCGTCCCGGTGCATCTTGATCACTTCCAGGAACGGCTCTTCGTTGACCGCGAACCCCGGGCACGGCCCCACGCTTTCCGCAATCCGCGCGCTGGTCAGATACGCCTGCCCGGTCATCACCGCGGAAATCGCCCCGGCCCAGGCGCGCCCCGCGTCGCTGTCATAGGGCACGCCCAGCGACATCAGCAGCGAGCCCAGGTTCGCAAAGCCCAGCCCCAGCGGGCGGAATTCGTGCGAATTCCTCGCGATCTTCTCCGTCGGGTAGCTGGCGTTGTCCACGATGATCTCCTGCGCCAGGATCATCGTGTCCACCGCGTGGCGGAACGCCTCCACGTCGAACTTGCCGCCGGCGCCGAGGAACTTCATCAGGTTCAGCGACGCCAGGTTGCACGCCGAATCGTCGAGGAACATGTATTCCGAGCAGGGGTTGGAGGCGTTGATCCGCCCCGAGTTCTTGGACGTGTGCCAGCGGTTGATGGTCGTGTCAAACTGCATCCCCGGGTCGCCGCACTGCCACGTGGCCTCGGCGATCGCCCGCAGCAGGTCGCGCGCGCGATATTTCCTCACCGGCTCGCCGCTCACCACAGAGCGCGTCCACCATTCGCCGTCTTCCGCCACCGCCTTCATGAATTCGTCGGAGGCGCGCACGCTGTTGTTCGCGTTCTGGAAGAAGATCGACGAGTACGCCTCGCCGTCGATGCCCGGGTCGTAGCCGGCTTCGATCAGCGTGTGCGCCTTGCGCTCCTCCTTCGCCTTGCACCAGATGAACTGCTCGATGTCGGGGTGGTCCGTGTTCAGGATCACCATCTTCGCGGCGCGCCGCGTCTTGCCGCCGCTCTTGATCACGCCCGCGAACGCGTCGAAGCCCTTCATGAACGACAGCGGTCCCGAAGCCCGCCCGCCGCCCCAAAGCGGGCAGTTCTCTTCGCGCAGTGACGAGAGGTTCGTCCCCGTGCCGGAGCCGAATTTGAACAGCATGCCCTCGGTCTTCGCCAGCTCCAGGATCGACTCCAGCGAATCCTGCACCGAGTTGATGAAGCACGCCGAGCACTGCGGCTTGTGCACGCTGCGGTCCAGCTTCCTGATCGTGTCCGACGCCTCGTCGTAATACCAGCCGTAGCCGCGGTTCTCTTCCTTGACTCCGACGTTGAACCACACCGGCGAGTTGAAGCACGCCTTCTGCGTCAGCATCAGGTGCGCCAGCTCGTTGCGGAAGTTGGCCGCGTCTTCGAGCGAGCGGAAGTAGCGCCCCTCGATGCCCCATTCCGTGATGGTGTCCACCACGCGGTGCACCAGTTGCCTGACGCTCGTCTCCCGCTCCGGCGTGCCCAGCCGCCCGTGGAAATACTTGGAGGCGACGATGTTGGTGGCCGTCTGCGACCAGTCCGCCGGCACCTCCACGTCCTTCTGCTCGAAGATCACAGCGCCTTTGTCGTTGCCGATCGTGGCGGTGCGCAGCTCCCAGCGGATTTCGTCATAGGGCGTCTTGCCCGGCTCCAGTTTCGCCGTGAAATGGCGGGGGAATGACACCCCCATTCGCTCCTCTTTCCGCAGGTTCCTCCTGAGGGTCCGCACCTGCGCACTGACGTCAACGCTCAGCTGTCCCATCCGATGTCTCCTGATTCTTATTGTCCCGAAGATC
>Ga0308417_1001462_pt1 | contig 16168 bp, 22 predicted proteins | sample HotsprSampleOS65_FD_203528 | JGI IMG/M metagenome (GOLD analysis project Ga0308417, IMG submission 203528) | Hot spring phototrophic mat microbial communities from Octopus Spring, Yellowstone National Park, Wyoming, United States - 20090730_OS65 ... | reverse complement strand
CAGCATCAGCAGCACCAGCATCAGCAGCACAGTGCTGATGCTGCCGAGCATATGCTGCAGCATACTGCTGAGCACCGGCAGCATACTACTGATACTGCTGAGCATATGCTCCAGCATACTGCTGACCAGCACCAGCATCAGCACCAGCACCAGCATCAGCACCAGCATCAGCACCAGCATCAGCACCAGCACCAGCATCAGCACCAGCACCAGCATCAGCACCAGCAGCAGCACCAGCATCAGCATCAGCATACTGCTGAGCATCAGCAGCCGCGTGCTGCGCTGCCGTATCGCTGCCCGCGCTGCGGTGCTGCGCTGACGCAGCAGCAGTACGGGGCTGCGCGGCGGTACGGGCACTGCGGGAAGTGTAAGGGGAAATAAGAAGCCCCATCCGTTGCCGGACGGGGCTTGATGGGTGCGGCGGGTCGTCTAGATGACGCCCGCCTTGCGGAGGATGAATGCGTAGTCTTTGGCTGCGGCTTCGAGATCGGGGTACTCAAAGATTTCTGCTTCGCAGTAGTGCCCTTCGCGTTTCACGAAGAAGACAACGATACCTTCGTACCACCGGATTATGCGATACTGAATATCGCCGTTTTCATCTTCAAACCGAACCGCGCCGATTTCCTCCGCGTCCTCATACGTCACAACTTCGTAGTCGCTTCCCGCGACCCAGTCGCGGTAGCCGCGCCAGATGCTGATGGTCGCCATCTTGAGCCTCCTTAGAAGTGATTGATTACTGTGTCTCTACTATACCGCAGTTCCCGCCGGTTGTCAAGCCCCGATTTCGCGGAAAATCCGGCGAATTTCCCGCTTGACAACCGGTGCGGGGTGTGGTAGGATATGAGCGTAATCGATTTCGCTGAATGGAGGTAAGAGATGGATACAATCCGTATTTGGTCAGGTTCCCGACGTGTCGTCTGCGGTGAAGATTACGAGTTCGTCAAGTACGAGGAGTTTGAGGGCGAGACCCTCGGTTCGTGCTGGGAAGAGGAAAATAGCAGAGGAACTCAGACGACATTTTATCAGACAAACGACGGGCGTATCGTAGCGCACGTCGTTCGATGGTCTCGGTGGGAGAACGAGGCGACATATGCTTACATTCACGTCTTCCCCTCATTGGAGGGAGTAAACGGAGCGGCGGCGATGTTCCAGTGGGAGTTGGAAAACGCGGGAATTATCCCGCCGCGCACAACGTCGTTAGACGAGTAAGTAGCAGTTTGGGGGCGCTCCGGTTCGCCGGGCGTCCCTTCGTTGTTTGTAGGAGGTCAGCAATGCGGGTGAATGTTTGGCACGGCTGGCGGGGCGTCCACAACGGGAAGGACATTTCGCGGTGGGAGTGGATCGAGTTCGACGGCGAGCCTCTCGGTTCGCTCGTCGTCGAGATCGACGAAGATCGGACGGACGAGCGGGTATTCTACCAAACGACCGACGGGCGGATTGTCGTCGCCGAGCACCGCTACGGCGACTGGGAGAAGGGCGGCGTCGATTACGGCGTTGTGTCGGTGTACGCCGACCTCGACGACGCCGCGCGGCGCGGCCGGCGCGACGACCTCGTGCGGATCGGCGCGTATGATGCGCCGACGCTGGAACTTGATGAGTGGCTAAGCCGGTACGAGGAGGAGGAATGAAGATCGCTTTTGAACGCACCCCAACCGCGATCTGCGCCGTACTGACCGACGCGGGCGAGTGCGACCGGATCATCAACGTTGACCGCGCGAGCGACGCTTTCCGCGCATTCGGCATATTCGCGCGCGACGTTGATCCTATCGCGTACAAGCCGCTCGATGCGCTGTTCGCACTGCCGCGCGTCGTGCTGGTCGAGATCGAGCGACGCGAAGGCGGTTGGTGTGTGGAAGTCGTGTATTGGAGCAAAGGGTCGGGAACGCTGGCTCAGTACGAGACGGAAGCGCCGTCGTTGATTGTAGCGCTCACACGGGCGCTCACCGATATTGACGTGTAGGACGTAGAGGAGCGCCGGGCGAACGTCCGGCGCTTTTTGTTTGTCTTGAACGTCGGGTATTGACAAACGGTGCGGGTTGTGGTAAAGTGTAGTCAAGGTAATCGATTTACTATAGAGAAAGGAAGAGATGCTATGCCCAGTACAGAACTTTCCGACTTTCTGCGTATCGCCATCGATATTCAAGCGACGCCGTTCCCCGGCATTCACATCGCAGACGGCGTGGCTGTGGCGACCGATGGCGTGATGCTGGTCGCCAAGAAGTTCGACGTTGTTTTTCTGCGCGGCGAAGGCGCGATCTCGCCGAAGGCGGCGAAAGCGCTGGCGGCGCTGGCAGAAGAGACGTGGATCGGAAGCGTCGCCGTCGTTGGGAACCGCGTGACCGTAACCGCGCGGAGCACGCGGTATGAGGAGAACGTTGGGGAAGTCGCGGGCGAGTACTGCGAGGTGAAGTTGCCGGAATTCTACTGCCCGCGCGCCCCGGTCGCCCGGATGCTCGCGGTGCTGACAGACGAGAGCCGCGGGTGGGTGCAGATCGTTGAGAATCCCCGGATAAAGAACGTCAAAGAGTGGAGCGTGAAGGAGTTCGTTGCGTTGGTGAGTAATCCACGCGAAGGATACGAACTCTTCCGGTTGAAGGACATCGATGATGAGCACCGGTACAGCGTCGCCCAGTTGCGGAAAGGGTTGCGGTTGTTCGGGAAGAACTCCCGCCTAAGCGTCCGCCGGAACGCCAAAGGCTGGCTGGCGTTCGGCGATCAGTGGGGTTATACGTTTGCGGTAACACCGTTTGTCAAACACAATTAGTACCCGACACGAACACCAGAACCTCCGGACGTGCGTCCGGAGGTTTTCTGTTTGTTCAGCAGTGTCACAACACCGTATAGAAATAAAAGAAGACGAGGTGTTGTGACGACGACGCGCGGGCTTGGCGACGGAGGGGAAAAGAAAACCCCGCGCTTGTGAGGCGCGGGGGTTCGGTCGGGTTCGTTGACTAGATGAGGCGCATATCTTTCAGTGCTTGTCGCAACTCGTCGTTCTGCGCCGCTTCCTCAAGGTTGCGGAACCGGAAGATGTGTCCGTAGTGCGGTTCGCCGACGATGCCCGACCAAGTGGTGAGGTGCACGATAATCTCACCCTCTGTCTGATAAACGTAGTAGGTCTTTCCGTCAATTACGTCCTCGAACCATCCGATTTCCTCAGCGATTATTTCGGTAACCGTGTACTTGCTGGTGTCGTCGCCTGGCAGCCAGGTGCGGGTTCCAGTCCAGATGCGATACGTCTCCATTTTGTGTGCCTCCTAGGTGCTAAGCGCTTATCGATTACGGTTATACTATACCACACCCCGCACCGTTTGTCAATACCCAATTTTCGAGATTTTCCCGCGATTTTGCCTCTTGACAATCCGGCGCGCGAGTGGTATACTAGCAGCGTAGTCGATCATCAGAAAGGAGTGCTCCAATGCCCAAGCGACGTTCAACCCCAACCCCGCGCCCAGTGCGCGAAATCGTTATTGACTCCGGTGATGATTTCAAAATCATCTTCGACCGCGAGTCGAAAGACTACGCGGTCGAGTACCGCGGCGAGCCGGTCGGCTGGCGACCGACCGAAGCCGAGGCGCGGCGGCTGGTGGAACAGTTGCGCTACGAGGACGCGAAGCGCGCGTAAGACGATCCTCCTCCTCCTTCTCCTCCTCCTCCTTCTCCTCCTCCCAGAAACCCCGCCGGCGTCGGCGGGGTTTCTGTTTGTTCAGCAGCGTCACAACACTCGATCTTCTTTTATTTATACGCAGTGTTGTGACACCCGCCGCCCCACCTGAAAGTAGTACTCCCCCGCGACCGCTGTTATTCCATCAGCAGTGTCACAACACTCTATAGAAATAAAAGAGAAGCAGGTGTTGTGACATCCCGCGCCCGCGCCGCGATCTGGCGTACAAAAACGCGGCGCGTTTCCGGTATAATGAGAATGGAGGGGTGAATAACGCCCCGCAGAGAGAGAGAGAGAGAGGAGTAGGAGGAGATGAACCTTCCCTTTTCACAACCGCTGGACAAGGTGACCTTTGGCGTGCTCGCCGCTGCAACCGTCATCATCCTTGCGTGGGCGCTGCGCGAGTTCGCGGGGATCGATTTGCCCGCCGAGGTGCAATCCGCATTGGCGGTGATTATCGGGTATGTCGTTTCGTATCACATCCCGCTGACCGAAGCGGAGGCTGAGGCTATCGCTCGGAAGTACTACAAGCACAAATGACCGTAGACGAACTGCTGACAGACGAAGCCCGCGCCGCTGTGTTGCGTGCGCTGTTTATGATCGTTGTCAACGACAACGAGCCGGCAAGCGCGCGCGTCGCTGCGGCGCGGCTGTTTCTGTCGCAGTTCGATGAGCAACCGAACGCCGATCAGAGCGTACTGGTGATCGTCGATGAGGCGGCGTTCGTCAAAACGGTATGAGGTTCGACTTCCACACCTCCACGCCGACCAGCGCGCCGTTGCGGAACAGACCCGCAACGCGCGGTTTGTGCATCTGCGCGCCGGGCGGCGGTGGGGGAAATCACATCTGCTGGCGAGGATGCTCGTTGAGGCGGCGTTGGTGCAGCGGCAGACGGTCGGGTATTTCGCACCGACCTACAAACTGATGTTGCCGGTCTGGGAACAAGTGCGCCGAACGCTGCGCGCGCCGGCAGCGGTGGAATACAAAGCAGAGCGGCGGATTGACACAACGACCGGCGGGCGCGTCGAGTTCTGGTCGCTCGACAACGAGAACGCCGGGCGGTCGCGCGGGTACGATTTGATTGTCGTTGATGAGGCGGGGTTGGTGCGCAATCTCGAAACAATCTGGCGCGAAAATCTGATCCCCGCGCTGCTCGACCGGCGCGGCAGAGCAATCCTCGCAGGAACGCCAAAAGGACGCGGCGACTTCTGGCGCATTCACCAGACCGCACTGGACGATCCGCGCTGGGCGACGGTGCGGCGTTCAACGAGTGACAACCCGCGCCTCGATCCGGCAGATATTGCGCTGCTGCGATCCGCAATGACCGAACGCGCCGCGCGTCAAGAGTTAGACGCCGAGTTTCTCGACGACGGCGGCGCGGTGTTCCGCAACGTTCGTAGTTGTGTCGGCGAGATAGCGCGCAGCGGCGAAGCGGCGGTGATCGGGGTGGACTGGGGGCGCTACGAAGACGCAACCGTATTCGCGGCGCTCGACCCGCAGACGCGCTGCGTTGTTGATGTGGAGCGTCTGGTCGATGTGGATTTCGCAGCGCAGCGCCGCGCGCTGCTGGCGTTCTGGCAGCGGAACGGGTGCGGCGCGGTGCTCGCCGAAGCCAACAGCATCGGCGCGCCGAACATCGAAGAATTACGGCGTGATGGTGTGCCCGTTCAAGCGTTTACAACGACCGTCGCCAGCAAGCCGCTGTTGATTGACACGCTCGCGCTGGCGCTGGAGCAGCGAACGATTGTACTGCCGGAATTGGAGTGGCTGCTCAACGAGTTAGAGATGTACAGCGTCGATATTTCCGCGTCCGGTCGCGCCCGCTACAGCGCGCCGGAGGGGTGTCACGACGACGGCGTGATCGCGCTCGCGCTCGCGGTCTGGGGCGCGTCGCGAAGCGCAGAGGTGCTGTTTGATGTCTAGAACGACTGCACAACTCGTGTTGTCGCCGACCGAGCGCTACGACATCAAGACGCTCAATCTGGAGGATTTCCTTCCGTCCGCGTGGACGGGCGTGTTTACCGGCGACGGCGACGCGGTTGATGTGGAGACGGCGTATGAGCGCGTCGCTGTGGTGCGGACGGCGGTGACGTTGCGCGCCAACGCCCTCGCGTCGCTGCCGTGGGAGATTACGACGCGGCGCGGTACGCTGGTCGCATTCGACGCCGAGCGACTGGCTGCGCTCATTCGCGGGATTGAGATTGATTTGTGTCTCTACGGCGCAGCGTATCTGCTGCGCGATCCCGCCGCGCCGCTTGGTCTCCGTCGTCTGCACCCGCGCACCATCTCGCCCATCACCGACGCGAAGCGCGGGCTGGTCGGGTTCACCCGCCGCGTGAACAACACCGAGATACGGTTAGAGCCTGAGACGGAACTGCTGTATCTCTGGGAGCCGTCGGTGAGGAGCGAGGTTGAGCCGGGGGTCGGACTGGTGACCACCGCACTCACGCAAGCCCGCGCTTTGCTCGCGGCGGAGAGGTACCAGACGGCGTACTTCGAGCGCGGGGCGGTGCGCCCCACCGTCTGGATGTTCGCCCAGCGCCCCACCGACGCGGAGCGGTCGCGGTTTGAACAGTGGCTGCGCCAACTCGTCAGCGGCATCCGCAATGCGTTCCGGCACCTCGCGCTGTCGAGCGAGATCAAAACCGTCACGCTGGGCGATACGCTCTCCGACGCGGTGCAGCCGGAACTGCTCCAGCGCGCGGCGGAACTGATGCTGACCGCCTTTCAAGTGCCGATGTCGCTGGTGTTCTCGAACGCCAGCAACTACGCCACCGCTCAGCGTGATTATCAGACGTTCATTCTTCTGACGATCCTTCCCCGCACGCGCGAAATTGCGGCGATGCTGCAACCGCACTTTACTGCGTACAATCAAGTTTTGCGTTGTAGCGAAGCGCGCATTGATGCAGTGCAGAGTTCGGAGTTGGAGAAGGCAGAGGCGATCCAGCGCCTCACCGGACAGCCGGTGCTCACACTGAACGAAGCCCGCGCACGTCTCGATCTGCCGCAGTTTGTCGAGGACGCGGCAGACCAAGAACTGCTGCGACTGCGCAACCGGCTGGCGATAGCGCGGGAAGCGGTTGCTGCCGGTCTCGACGTAAGAACGGCGCTGCGGCTGGCGGGCGTCAACGGCGCGGTAAGTGAGGAGCCGGCGGACGTTGAAGCGAAGTCGCTGAAGAAAGACGACGAAGCGGAACTGCTGCCGCACGAGGTGCAACTCTACCGCGATCTAAGACGCGCGTTTCAGCAGTTGCGTCAGGTGATGCTCGACGGCGCTGACGAGATTACGGCGCAGATGTTCGGCGAGACGCTCTATCCCGCAATGCGCCGCAATATCGAGACGATTGCGCGTCTGTTCGCGGACGAAATGCGCGCCGAGGTCGGCGTTGCGGTCAACGTCGATGCGCTGCTCGCGGACTGGGCGGAAGAAGCGACGCGCCGCCAGGTGGAAGAATTGCTCTATCCGTACACGCGCGACTACATCGCCCGCGCGGTCGCGGCGTGGCGACGGATGCCGGGGGCGGATCGCGCCGAACTCGTTGCGATGATCGAGCCGGTCGTCGGCGCGAAGCGCGCCGAGACCGTCGCCATCACGGCTGCGACTGAAGCCGCAGCCGCGGGCGTGCGGGCGTACAGAGAAGGACTACGCGCCGAGCATAATCTGGAGTACGTGATGGTTTGGGAGACCGCCAACGACGAGCGCGTGTGTCCGATCTGCGGCGCGCTCCACGGTAAGCGCGAGGACGAGTGGGGCGGACGGAGCGGGCCCCCGGCGCACCCGCGTTGTCGGTGCGGCGTCAGACTGGAGCGGGTCAATGCGGGTTAGCGTCTCTGTCGATCTGGATAACGCATTGCGCAAACTGCTGCCGCGTTCGGCGCGGATCGAAGCCGCGCTTGACGCGGGCGCGACCGCTGCGCACGGTATGATGCAAATCTATCCGCCCCCGCCCGCCGGATCGCGGTATCGAAGGACGGGCAATCTGCGGCAGAAGTTGCGGATCAAGAAACCGTCGAAAACGTCGAGGATCGTCGAGAACACCGCATCGTATGCGCGGTACGTCTACGGAATGCCGCAAGCGCGGGTGCACAGCGGGCGCTGGGCGTCGGTGCGCGACGCGGCAGAAGCGGCGAAGAAGGAAGCAATCGCCGTACTGAAGGGGAGGTGAGGAGATGGAGTGGCAGACCGCGCCCGGCGCGGCGCTGAAGGCGGTCGAGAGCGGCGACGTTGAGGGGTTGCTCGTGGTGTTCGGCAGTCCCGACGCAACCGACCTCGAAAATGAGTTCTTCACGCGAGAAACCGATTTCGGGCGCTTGCGCGAAACCCCGATCTGGTTGAACCACGCGCAGCCGGTCAAAACAGAAAGCGGGCTTATTCTGATCGAAGACCAGATCGGCTACGGCGCGCTGGAACTGACCGATGAGGGGGTGATCATCCGCGGGCTGCTCGACGCGAAATACCGCTACCTCGCCCAGATCGCGCCGGAGATGGGCTGGTCGAGCGGGACGGCGGCGCACTTGGTGGTGCGCCAACCGGCGGGGAAGGCGATGTTCATCAAACGCTGGCTGCTGGGGCTGGATGCGAGCATCACGCCGACGCCCGCAGAGCCGCGCACAATGCTACGAAACGTCTATCGGTTAGTCATCAAGTAGGAGGGAAGTAAGGAGATGACGGAAATCGTAATGAACCGGTCGGAACTCGCCGCCGAGATCGCCGCGCGGCTGCGCGAAGATGTCGCGTCGCGGCTGCGCGAGGAAGTCGCGGCGGCGATGAAAGCGCAGAACGTCGGGGTGGCGACAACCGCAACCACTGCGGAAGGCGAAGGCGTATCGTTCGGCGACTTCTTGAAGTGCGTTGCAACCAACGACGTTCAGCGTCTGCGCGCGGTCTACAAGAGCAGCAAAGCGCTTGACGAGACGACCGGCGCGGGCGGCGGGTTTCTGGTGCCCACCCAGTTCGAGGAGCGCATCCGCGCGGTCGGCGCGCCGATGCTGTTCGACCAGTTGGTTGCCGCCGGGCGCGGCCCTCTGATGCTGCGCACCAACGCAGCAGAGTTGGCGCTGCCGGTGCTCGAACAAGACCAAGCGCCGAACGTCGAGAGCAGCGCGCTGGTGGGCGGGGTGCGGCTGATCTGGCGCGAACAGAGTGCGGACGTTGCGGAGAGCGAACCGAAGTTCGAGCAAAAGATTTTTCGCCCGCACTCGGCAGACGCCTACGTTGCGGCAGCGACCGAACTCATCACCGACGCGCCGCAGGCGCTTGAGGACACGCTTGTTACGCTGTTCGGGCGCGCGTACGCGGTGCTGAAGGCGCGCGTGATGCTGCGGGGAACCGGCGTCGGACAGCCGCGCGGGATCGTGGGGCACCCCGCGTCGATCAGTGTGACGCGGGCGACGGGAAGCAGTTCGCAAGCGGACAATGATACGAGCACCATCCTCGCAATGATCCAGCGCCTGCTGCCCGGCAGCGCGACTGCGGTGTGGATCGCCCATCCGTTCTGGCGGGCGCGGCTGATGGCGACGCGCTTGAGCGAGACGCTGCTCTATACGGTCAACGGGCAGTCGCTGGTGTACGGCGATACGCTGGCGGGTATTCCGATTGCGTACAGCGAGCACTTGCCCGCCGTCGCCGAAGCCGGATCGCTGGTGCTGGCGGATTTGTCGTACTACGCTTTCGTCGAGCGCGCGGGATTCAGCGTCGCGTTCAGCGAGCACGTGAGGTTCCTCAAGCGGCAGTCGGTGTGGTTGTTCGGCGTGCGGATCGACGGCGCGCCGCTGGTCAACGCGCCGCTGATCCTCGCCGACGGCGCGGGCAACAACACCGTCAGCCCGTTCGTACAGATTGCGCAGGGTTCGTAATAGGCGGGGTGTCACAACACTGCATAGAAATAAAAGAAGATGCGGTGTTGTGACGCTGCTGATAACCAATCCGCGCCGGGCGCGGGGCGTCACAACGGTCAAGGGCTGTCACAACACTTCTCTTAATAAAGGAAGAGCAAGTGTTGTGACGGCGGGTTACGGATCAACGGTTGAACAATAGCGAGCGCCGTCACAACACTGCATAGAAATAAAAGAAGAGCGGGTGTTGTGACGGCGCACGAGAGGAGGAGCATACGATGCTTGTTCAGGAGAACATTCAGCCGCTGTTGCGGTTTTTCAACCCGAACGTCTCTGCTGATACGGATACGCCGGTCGTCAGCATCGCGAACGCGCAGGCGGTGCGCATCGTTGCGCACACCGGAACCATAACGGGAACGGGAACGGCGGCGCTGCAGGTGCGCGTCAACCGGACGAGCTCCACACAAGATTCGGTGGGGGTGCCGGGCAAGGCGATTACACAACTGGCGTCGAACCGGTCTTACGAAATTTTCGTGTCCGGCGCCGAAGCGTATACGGCGCTGTGGCGCTCGGCGTTCTTATTCGTTCGCATTACGGCGCCGAATACGCTGACGGTTCCGATTGTGATTGAGATTTCGGCGTTCCCCGGGCGCGACGTTCCCTCGCCGCTGCCGTCCGACTGGATGCGCATATTGTGAGGTAAGCGATGTACGCAACGCCGGCGCAGTTGAGGGATTATCTCGGCATCACATCAACCGCAGACGATGCGCTGCTGACCGATCTGCTTGTGCGCGCGACTGCAGTTATCGACCAGATGACGCGCAAGACCTTCACTGCGCCGGCGGCGGCATCTCGAACGTTCGGTCGCGAGGTGATGCTGTGGGACGCGCAGTTGCGGCGGGATTATCTGCTGCTGCCGTCCGGCGTCTACATCGCGCAACTGGTCGGCGCGACCGACGGCGACGGTGATGCGATCCCGTCGACGGAAATCGACACGCACCCGCCCGACGCGCCGTACACCGTTCTCGCGCGGCGCGACCGGCGCTGGTGCGGCGCGTCGCAGCAAGCGACGATTACCGCGCGCTGGGGATACAGCATCAACCCGCCGGCGGATATTGTGCACGCGACGATCCGGCTGGCGGCGTGGATGTACCGCCAACGCGGGACGGCGAACGATCCGGATCGCCCGACGGTGGCGGACGGCGGATTAGTGCTGCTGCCGTCGGCGCTGCCGGATGACGTTCGCGCAATACTGGAGCGCTACCGCGATGTCGTATAGCGCAGTCACCGACATCATCGAGTTGCTGGCGGGGCTGGCGGTGCAGTACAACAGCGCCGTCGTTCCCGTCCGGCGACTATCGACGCAACCGAACTGGTCGGACGCGGCGCAGTTGCCGGTGCGGATCATCCCCGCGCTCGGAGGGTTGCGGCTGGTCGAGGGGGGCGTCTACACCCCCACCCGCGCGACGCGGGCGGTGTGGGAGATCGACGATCTCCTGCTCGTGCGTGATGTCGGGATGGGACGCGGGGTGGCGGATACGGCGACGGCGCTGGTAGACTACATCGAAGACTACGTTGCGCGACTGCGGTTCGCCTGGCTGACGCGCGGCGATGTGCAGTTGCTCAACGTTTCCGGAATAGTAGACGTTATCAGATACGGCGAGCGGGCGTATGAGGGCGTTGCGATGACGACGAGGTTCGCACATCTCGTACGCGCGCCGTCGGTATAGGAGGTAGGGGATGTCGCACTCTGGAGTTCTTGCCGGTCTGTACGCCGGGAACTACGCGGTCGAGATTTCGACCGACGGAACGACGTGGACTGCGGTTTCAAACGCAACCGTCAAAATAGACGACGTTGAACTTTCGCGACCAAGCGGTGAGGCGTATGTCGGCGGTTCAAGCGATTATGCGACGGTGACCGTCGGGAAGCGCGAACCGGTCGAACTCACATTGACGTTTTTGTACAACGAGGATACGAACTCTGCGGCGAATACGATCTTTGATCAGTTCCAAAGCGCCTCGCCGCGCCTCGGCGTGCGCTGGTCGCCGCGCGGGTTAGTCGGCAGCGCACGCGCGTACGGAACGAGCAACGACGGCGGAACGTCGTTTGGGGTGGGGGTGATCACCAACGTTACGCTCAGTGCACTCGATCCGGGCGACGCGGAACCGTATGTTGCGATGGTGACGGTGCGAACGCCGTCGCTGCGTCAGTACACGCTCGGATCAAGCCCGACCAACCTCAACCCGGCGTAAGTAGGAGGATATTATGGACAAACCGGCAGAGATTTACGACATCGAAACTATTCGCGTTGACCGCAACGCGCTGACGATCCGCGACGCCGCGAGCGTGCTCAACAACGAATTGACCGCACCGGTGGTGGCGCGGTTGGTGCGCAAAGCAATCGGCACGCAAGCAGACCGGTTCCCGCTGCGGGCGCTGAAGGCGGTGTACGAACGGGTGCTGCCGCAAATCTTTGAACCCGACGCCGCAATTCGGGCGCGGGTCGAGGGAATGCGTCCGAACGTGGCAACGATCACGCTCGGCGAGTACCACCAGTTTCTGGACGCAAGCGAGCGAAGGATCGCGTTCCCTGAAGTCGCAGCGGTAATACTGACGAAAGCATACGGCGAGGACATTCTCAACGAACCGTATGCCGCCGCAGCGTTGTTGTTGAAGAAAATCTTCGACAGCATCGGCGACGAGGGAAACGAGTAGCGCGGGCGACGGCGTTAGGTCTGCTCGACCTCGCGCCGCTGCCCGCTGCGTATACCGAACTGGTGTTGTGCCGGGACATCTACCACTGCACGCCCGACGCGCTTGACCGTCAACCGCTCCGGCGCGTCGCGCAGCATCTTGCGGCGCTGCGCGCGGAGCGGCGGCATCAAGCGCTGGTCGCAGCGCATCAACGGAAACGGCGATGAGCGATGTCGTCATCAAACTGAGCGCGGTTGACGCAGCAAGCGGCGTGCTGGAGCGCGTCGCCCAGAACGTTCGCGGCGTCGGGCAAGCCGCGGACGCCCAGCGCGGCGCGTTCGGGGCGCTGGAGCAGGTGGCGGTCGGCGCGCTGCGGCAGATCGGCGCGGCAGCGATCAATCTGGCGGGGATGGGGATTGCTGCGCTCGGAGACCAACTGCGTTCGAGCATCGACGTTGCGGCGAACTTCGAGAGTGCGCTCTTCAAGTTTCAAGCAGTCGCGGGCGATTCACTGTCGAAAGCCGGATTGTCGTTTGATGACGTAAAAGCGAAAGCGCTCGCATTAGGATCGTCAACGCAGTTCAGTGCACAACAAGCATTGGACGCGATGACGGAACTGATCAAGGGCGGCGTCAACGTCAAAGATGTGATGGGCGGCGCGACGGATGCGACGCTGGCGCTTGCCGCAGCCGCGCAACTCAACCTCGCCAACGCCGCCACAATCGTTGCGAAGCAGTTGGGCGTCTGGGGCGAGACCGGCGTGACCGCGGCGAACGTCGCCGACCTTCTCGCATCTGCGGCGAACGCGAGTACGGTGGACGTTGAAGAACTCGCGCTCGGTCTGGCGAACGTCGGCGGCAGCGCGAAAGTCGCCGGACTGTCGTTCCAGGAGACGGTGCAGACGATGGCGCTCATCGCGCCCTCGTTCAGCAGCGCCGCAGATGCCGGTACGTCGCTCAAAACGTTCCTTCAGCGCTTGATCCCGACGACGAAAGATGCGACGCAAATGATGATCGAGTTGGGACTTGCGACGAAGGACGGGAAGTCGCGATTTTTCGACGCGAAGGGCGAGTTTATCGGGATGGAGGCGGCGGCGCGGTTGTTGCACGACGCAACGAAAAACCTCAGCGAGGAGCAGAAATTTCTCGCATTGAACACCATCTTCGGAACCGACGCAATCCGCGCGGCGGCGGCGATTGCGGGCGCGGGAGCGGCGGGCTACAACGAGATGGGTCAAGCGATGAAAGACGCGGGCGGCGCGGCGCAAGCGGCGGCGATAATGCAGCAAGGGTATAAGTTCACGCTCGACCAGTTCAACGCCGCCGTTGAAACGCTGCAAATCACCGTCGGCAGCGCGCTGTTGCCGCATCTCACGCAGTTAGTCGCGGCTGCGGCGGAAGGCGTCAACACCTTCACCGCCTGGGCTTCCGGTATTCTGAGCGCCGCCGATCCCGTCGCAGCGCTCACCGCGCAGATCGGGCTGGTCGGCGTGACGACCGACGGCGTGCAACAAACGGTCGCCGTTGCAGCGGCCGCGATCTTCGCAGCGTGGGACACGCTGAGCGCCGCACTTGCGCCGTCTGCACAGACGGCGTGGAGCGCAGTGCAGTCAACGGTGCAAACCGCGCTTGCGGCAGTGCAGCAAGCAGTGCAGTTTGCGACTGCGCTGGCGGTGCGCGTCTGGAACGCGCACGGCGCGGATATTCTTGCGTTTGCGCAACGAACGTGGGAAGGAGTTATGGGCGTCGTCACCGCAGCGGCGCGGTTCGTTCAGGCGGCGATTGAAGCGTTGGTCGCGGCGGCGCAGTGGGTGTGGCGCAATTTCGGAAACGAGATTACCACAATCGCGCGATTTGCGTGGAACCAAATAAAGGTATTGACCGAAACCGTACTTGCGGTTTTGCGCGGGCTGTTCGAGGCGGGAACCGCAGCGCTGCGCGGCGACTGGAGCGCGGCGTGGGAGGCGATCAAGCGCGTCGCGGAAGCGTTGTGGAACGGAATACGCACATCTGCCGAACATCTGATGAACACGCTTTCGTCGCTGTTTCAGTCGCTGTATCCGCGTCTCGAAGATGCGTTCCATCACGCGCTTGCGGGCGCGGCGTCGCTTGGGATGGCGCTGATCGACGGAATACGCAGCGGCGTGGAGAACGCGGCGCGTTGGTTGGCGGATGCAGCGGCGAGGGCGGCGAAGGACGCGCTCGACGCAGCAAAGGCGGCGTTAGGCATCCGCTCGCCGTCGCGCGTCGCGGCGCGCGAGGTCGGGCTGCCGCTTGCGGAAGGCATCCTACGCGGGCTGACGGAAGGGCTTGCCCCGCTGCCGCTCCTCACGCGCGACGCGGTGACGCAACCGCCTCCGGCGTCGTCAACGGTCAACGTCGGCGGCATTACCGTCAACGCTGCGCCGGGGATGGATGAGCGGCGGCTCGCAACGCTGGTGCGCAGCGAGATCGATAACCTCACGCGGTTAGCGCGCTTCGGGAGGGTGTGATGAGAATACGAAAGATCGGGACGCTTAATTTCAACGCGGATACGAACATCATCGTTGACGCAACGAACCAGGACGCGCCCGGCATCGGGTTCAACGTGAATGCGTTTTTCGATCCGCAGCCGTTCGCGGCGGAGATCGCGTTTCGGAGGGAGACGCGGCAGCAGGCGCTGAACGCGGTGAATGCATTCGCGCGCGAACTGCATAGTTACGCGCAGCGACGGCAGGTCGTTTCGCTTGCGGGCGGCGCGCAAGTGATTATTGACGACGCAAGCGGTAGTGCAACGCTGGAAGCGCGCCTTCGTGACGCAGCCGTCAATCTGTTGAGCGTCGAGACGACCGCAATCGGCGTGATCGCGCGGGTGCGGGTGACGGGAACGCTGGTCGCTCCGTTTATCAGTACTACGAGTTTGCTGAATTCATTTTCGTCACTGCGACCGTATGAACGCCGAAATATTTCGCTGCCGGGGTTGAGCGATGAATATCTTTACAAAAACGGATTTTATTGTTTCATCTCGAATATGCCGGGTCTCTACAATGCGCTGTTTGCAGCCGAGGAGCGGGAGAGCGCAACAGGGGGAAGCCGCATCCAGGCGATCAATACAACGTCGACTTCAAGCGGGATTACGACGGAGACGTGGAACGCAAACTGGGCGACGTTGACGCGCGCGCGGTTCTCGTCTGCGACAAGCGGAACGATCACCTACCCCATCTCCACGACCATCCCGGCGGACGTATACCGCCTTTTCATCGAGATTTTCTGTCCAACCACACCGTCGGCAAATGCGCGTTACCTCATCGGTTGGGAAGGACAGCCGCAGATTGCGGAAACCATAACAGCAGGTCGCTCGTGGTATATGCCCGCGCTCATTACCCGCGACGGCGCACCGATCACGGTGACTCTCCAAGTCCAGAACGTACCGAACGACACGCTGGTAATGCCGCTCGTCCTCATCCCGACCGACGGCGTTTCCGTCTGGAACATCGTCACGCCGCCGCCGCTCATCGTGTTTCATATGTACGATCCGCAATACGCCCTTCCGCGCCCTTTCCGAACTATTCCGACCGGAACGATCTACGGCGCGCCGGGGTTTGTTTCGAGTCGCCACCTTACGGTGTTTCTCGGTGTGACGACGCTAAATCACAACGACCTCACCGGCGCATCCGCCAACTTGGACGTGCGCTCGTATCGAATCGAACCCGCCGCGTTCGCGTGAGGAGGCGACGATGCTTGTTGCAATCACCGAACCACATCAGCACTTTCCGGTACCGCTCACCGTCGCGGACTACGAGTTCTCAACGTCTGATGACGGCGACGAGCGCGGGCGCGTCACGCTGCCGCAGGGCTACGCGCGCTCCGGGGTTATGACGCAGATCGGCGATGAACTGATCGTCTACTGTACGCAACTCTCGCGCACCGTCTGGCGCGGGCAGATCGAGCGGATCGAAGAGGCGCGCGACGGCAGCATCACCTGGCACGCGCTGG
>Ga0308417_1001461_pt1 | contig 16176 bp, 12 predicted proteins | sample HotsprSampleOS65_FD_203528 | JGI IMG/M metagenome (GOLD analysis project Ga0308417, IMG submission 203528) | Hot spring phototrophic mat microbial communities from Octopus Spring, Yellowstone National Park, Wyoming, United States - 20090730_OS65 ... | reverse complement strand
GGCCGCGGTCGCGCCACTGGAGCAGGTCCTCCGAGTAGGCCACGCCCACACAGGCCCTGCCGTCTGCCGAGTCGATGGTCGTATACAGGTAGAAGCCATCATCGAACTTCGAGACGTGCGGATCGCGACAGCCTCCGCCGCCACTGGCCGGCCAGGGCAGGATCGAGGGGTCGTAGACGGGATTAATGGGATGGCGCATCCAGTTGAACAGGTCGGTCGACGTGGCGATCCCGATGCGCGACCGGTGGCCGGTGCCGGCGTAGAACATCCACCATCTGCCGTCATGGCGAAGCACGTACGGCGCGATGATGCAGCGCCATTCCCAGGTGCCCTGGATGGCGACGAGCACCGGGTCGTGGGTCTGCCACTCGACAAAGTCGCGCGTCGTGGAGTGCCCGATCATGTTCTCCAGGCCGTAGACGTAGTCATTGGGCACGGCCCAGGGGGTCTTGATGTAGTAGACGTGGAACAAGCCATCATCGTCGCGGATGATGGAGAAATCCTTCAGCTTGTAGCCTTCGGGGCGGTAGGAGGCGGCAAAGTCGTCGCGAAGGTCGAGGTTGATGATTTCTATTTGTGGCATGGGAGGGTTCGGGGTTCAGTGGGCTGAGGGTTCGGTGGAGAATGGCGAAGTCCGAAACCAGAAACCAGAAAGAATGACGAATGACGAAGTCCGAAGGAGGGTTCGGGGTTCGGGGTTCAGGGTTCAGGGTTCAGGGTTCAGTGGCCGCTCGCACTGTTCCGTCTTGGCGCCGCGTCGCTCCGGCCGGTTCCTTTCACTCAGCACTCAGGACTCAGCACTCAGCTCTACGGAAGGCACGAAAGCACACAGGCACGGCGAGACCACTGACCAACGGACCACGGACCCAACAACTGACGACTGACAACGGACCACTGACTCAGCCGCCACAATCCATCGCTTGCGCATGCGCGCCTCCCGTCATTCGGCAATGCCCAGCTCCTTGAGCAGCTTCAGCACATCCTCCAGCGGCCGCTTGCCGTCGCCATCGATGATGTAGAAATGGTGGACCTGGTCCAGCCTGTTCTTGCGCAGATGGTCTACGTAGCGGCGCAGGAGCGCCTCGCCGCTGCCCCCGCCGCCCAGGCCAAGCCGCGGCAGGAGCACGGTCTTTCCGGCCAGGGCATCCAGCAGCGGCTCGATGTCCACCTCGCCGAGGTTGAAGTTCAGCCCGCGCAGCAGCTTGTGCTCGGCCAGCACCGGCAGGTTCTGCGTGAACTTGCCGCAGGTGTGGATGACGATGCCGTTGAAGATTTCCGCCAGGCGGTTGTTGTAGGGCAGGCCGAACTCGCGATACCACTGCGGGCTGACCACCGCCAGCAGGTCCTCGGAGGCGCTGATGCCCATGCCCGGCGGAAGCCAGACGCTGGGGTTGTGGTTGAGGTTCAGGTCGGGCACGCGCTTCAGTTGTTCGCATTCGAACTGCACGATGAAGCGCGTCACGCGGTCCAGCAGCTCGTGAACGAGCTGCGGATCGCTGTAGCCGCTGGCCAGCATGTCGGTGTAGTCCCACACCAGGCTCGCGGTGTCGGTGGGGCCCTGAAGGTCGGTGTGGGTGACGCGCCAGCCCGGCCGGCGCTGGCTGTTGAGCAGCTCGATGTACTGCATGCCCAGCCGCGTCTCCTCGCTGTGGCGGGGCTGGCCGAGCTTCTCAAAATCGTCGATGCTGCGCACGACCGGCAGCACCTTGGGCTCCTGGCCGGGTTCGCGGACGATCTGGCATCCGAACGCCGATGCGTGCATGCCGATGTGGATGTAGCTGCGGCATGCCGTCGTCCGGATAGGTGCAGACCTCCAGCGCGGTCCGCATCTGGTTGATGAAGTTGTCGCGATACCGCTCGTCCAGCGCCAGCCCCGGCGGCGGCTGGTATTCCTGGCGGTTCCAGCCCATCAGGCGGAACGCCGGGCGGCCCACATCTTCCATGGCCCACAGGCCCGTGAGAAACCGCTGAGTTGCTGCGAAATCAAGGCTCATTTAGCAAGTGCCTCGCGAAGATAGGCGCGGCGCCCTTCGATGTCGAAACAGGCCTGCTGGTTGGTGCGCGTGATCTGGGTAACGATGGCGATGGCCTCCTGCTCGCTCATCTCGCGCGCCTCGACCTCCGCCTGGAGGGCGCGGGTGAGCCACTTGCGGGTCTGAAGCGAGTAGGCGACGCAGTGGGTGGGACTGAAGCAGTCGCCGCCGAAGGCGAACAGTTTGTTGATCGGCGCGGCGTGAAGGTAGCTCCGCACGAAGTTCATCGACGCGAACGGGTTGATGCACCACGCCCAACACAGGTCCACGTACACGTTGGCGTAATGCTTGGCCAGCGCGACCAGCTCCTCCCCGTATGGATAACCCATGTGCATCAGCACGAACCGCGCCCTGGGATAGGCCTTGAGCAGTCCGCAGAGGTTGGCCGGCCGGACCCAGTCCAGGGGCATGCGGTCGTTGCCGGCGTAGTAGCCGGTGTGGATCTTGACGGGCAGGTTGTGCTGGATGGCCAATTCCACCCCGCGCGCCAGGCACCAGTCGCCCAGACACAGACGGGCGCTGTCGTCGGCCGTCCGCGGCCATCGCAGCACCGTCTCCAGCGCCCGGGCCGCATCCGCGTCGCTGCGCGGCTGCCACTGGAGCGTGCGGTTGTAGGCGTGCTGCGTCTTCACCGCGATGGCGGCCGGACCGAATCTGCTGAAGATGGCGGCCATGGCGTCGCGAAGCTGCTTGAGATTGCCGACGGCGATGCCGGTGTCCCTGGCCACTTCCTCGAAGTTGATCTGGCCGTTGCTGAAGCCGGCCCAGGACAGGTCGTAGAGGAAGAAGTCCACCCCCGAGGGATCGGGCACGACGCGATAGGAGAAAAAGTCGGTCTGGATGTGATCGAGCCTGGCCTCATCGCGCAGCAGCCGCAGCCGCTGGCCGGGCTGACGGTACTCGGCCACGACATGATTCACGGCGGCCAGCGTCTCGGGAGTGATTTCCTGTACGCCGTAGAGCCGCCGCGCGTGCAGGCGCACCTTCTCGGCATAGCCCGTGTGGCGCATGGCGTGCCAGGCGCGGGCCAGCAGGGCGAAGCGGCCGGCGATATCCGGATTCGTGTGGTCAAACGCCCGCGTCAGTTCGTCGGGGGTTGCGCCGGCCGCGATCAGGTCGTCGCGCTGGTAGTTGCCGAACAGGTCGTTGAGGATGTCTTTGGCGCCGTCGCGCACCCACTGCTCCTCCCCCGGCTGGTGCTCGTGGGTGTCGATCATCCGGTTGGTGGAGATGAAATAGGCCAGCTCAGTTGGCATCGACGGTCTCGACTTTCAGCGTCTCATTCGGGCGAAAGCACGAAGCGCTGCCCGTGCACGGGTATGTGCGGCCGCAGGTGCGGGTACTTGACGTTCATGTACTCCTGGAAGTTGCGCGGGTCCTCGCTGTTCTGTTTGAACATCTCAAAATGTGCCGCCACCGCCAGGCGCGGCTTGATGGCGCCGGCCAGGTCCACCGCTTCCTGATAGGTCATGTTGCCGATGCAGTTGGCCCTCAGTCGCCGTGCGTCGCGCCCGTTGATGGGCAGAAACACGACATCGAACTGCGGCCATTTCTTCAGCGCCGTCTCGAGCCCCTCGTACTTGCACGTGTCGCCGGCGTGATAGACCCGACAGCCGTTGGCTTCGATCACGAAACCCAGATAGGGATGCCGCCCCGTGGCCGGGTCGCGGTCGAGGAACTCGTGGGCGGCGGCCACGCCCGTGATGCGCACGCCCCCCACCGTGACGGTCTTCTGATCGTCCATGCCGATGAATCGGGCGGTCGGAATCTGCAGCGCCTCGGCCAGAGTCGTCAGCAGCAGGTCGGGCACGACGAACTTGGCTCGTGGGGAGGCCTGGGCCATGGCCGGCCAAACATCGCGGTCGATGTGGTCGGCATGGTCGTGGGACCCGAAGATGAGCGTGGCGTTGACGACTTCATGCGGCGCCAGCAGCGGCGGCACGGTGCGTCCCGGCAGGGGACTGAGAAACGGATCCAGGTACAGGATGGCATCGCCCAGCTTGACGACGAAGCTGTGCTGCCCGAGCCACCAGAAGGCCAGCTCACCTGGACCCACGCGGGCCTTGTAGATATCGCCAATAAGCTGCGAGCCGCTGGTCATGGGTGCATCACCTGTGCCTGCTGCGAAATCCATCGCCCCACCGCCGCCGGATCGTCGGCCGACACCGACTCCGGCAGCGTCAGCCATCGCCAGACCTGGGCAAAGGTGTAGGGTGCCTCGGGCCCGATGCTCACCTGGGGCGACATTGGCTCGATTTCCAGGTTCTCCGGCGCCAGCCAGAAGAACGCGTTGGCGCCGCCCATGTGGGGATACTTGCCGGCGGGATCCAGAGGATAGCTGATCAGCAGCACGTGCCGCCCGTAGACGCAGGCGATCCAGCCATTGCGCAACCGGGCGGCGACTCCCACGCCGGCGCCGGTCCCGCCGCGAACCACCAGGAATCCGTCGTGAACGCTCAGGCGATCGGCCGGACGCACCGTCGCGCCCTCGTGCACCGCGTAGCCCTCCGGCCCCGGTCCCGGGTGGGACTTATCCAGCGGCGCCACCGCATACGTCGTCGCCGGCACCAGCGCCCGCTCCCATACCGTCCACCCCCCCGACGCGGGCTTCTGCGCAGACACCGTCACGCTGTAACGCAACGTCCTACCATCCGCCGATAACTCATACCGTTTTGAGATCGACAGCCCCGTCTCGGCGTTGACCGCACTGCTCACCTCCACCCCGCTCAACTGCGGCGAACGCTCGCCACGTTGGTAGTGCGGCACCCCCTTTGGATAGGGGTGCAGCCACAGCCCGATCCACTGCCGGCGGCCATCGGCGCTCATCAGGTCGGTGGCGTTCCCGTCCCACGGTCCCCAGGCGTCGGCGGCCGGCAGCACCTTGCCGTCGATCGAGGGGTCCTGCCACAAGACGTTGCCCTGGCCGAAATCCAGCACGCTGATCCGCCCCGCCCACTGCGGCACGACGACCAGCCGCGTCGGCCCGGCCGAAATCTCCACAGCCCCCTCCAGACCACGATGTGCGATGGGAGCATACCGTATCATGGGCGGCAGCGGTTGGCGGCATCCGGCCAGGACGGCCATCGCCGGCAGCAGCATCCCCACCGCCAGCGCGAAGCCAATGTGATGAATCAGACTTGGAATCTTCACGCCGCCCATGTTAGTGCCGGGTCGGACGTAATCAAGCAGCCTCCTGTGCCTTCTGTTCCACCGGCGGAACCTGTCAGGGCGCAACAGGCGGCCGCACCGCCCATGCGCCGCCGCTTCAAAACAATCCGCCGTCGACTTAGAATCACGCGCACCCATGAGTGATACGCCGGTCAACAAGTCCCAGATCCTCGTCGTCGACGATGAGCCCGACCACGCCCAGGTCATGTGCGACGCCCTCGACCGCCTCGGCCACCGCTGCGACGTCGCGTATAACCTGGCCGAGACCCGCCAACGCCTGGAACGCAAACAGTATGATGTGATCGTCACCGACCTGGTGATGGAGGGCCGGCAGGAGGGTCTGGAAGTGCTGGCGCTGGCCAATCAACAGGAGATTCCGCCGCCGGTCCTGCTGGTGACGGCGCACGCCGACATCCCCACCTGCAAGCGGGCCCTGAACGAAGGCGCCTACGACTACATCGAAAAGCCGCTGGACCTGGAGTATTTCCGCACCCAGGTCAACCGCGCCGCCGAAAAGGCAGCGCTACAAAGGCAGAACCAGGTCCTTCAGGACCAGCTCGCCGATCGCGCCGGCTTCGAAACCATCATCGGCAACAGTCCGGCCATGCGCCGTGCCATACAGACGGCGCGCCAGGCCGCTCCCACCGACATCCCCGTACTGATCCTCGGCGAGAGCGGCACGGGCAAGGAACTTTTCGCCAACGCCATCCACAACGCCTCCCGCCGCCGCAAGCACCGCCTCGTGCCCATGAACTGCGCCGCCATGACCGAGAGCATCATGGAAGATGAGCTGTTCGGCCACGTCAAGGGCGCATTCACCGACGCCCGCCAGGAGCGCGCCGGTCGCTTCGAGCACGCCGACCGCGGCACCCTGTTCATGGATGAGATCGGCGACATGCCGCCGGCCATGCAGGCCAAGCTGCTGCGCGTGCTGGAGAACGGCGAGGTCTTTCGTCTGGGCTCCAACGACCCCATCAAGGTGGACGTGCGCCTGATCAGCGCCACCAACCGCAATCTCGAGGAGATGGTGGCCGAGCGCCAGTTCCGCCAGGACCTGTACTTTCGCATCAAGGGCGTGACCATCAGCATCCCCCCGCTGCGCGAACGTCGCGAGGACATCCCCCTGCTGATCCACTTCTTCCTCAAACAGGCCGCGGCCAGGCACGGCAAGCAGATCGAGGAGATCACCCCCGACGCCCGCCAGTTTCTGGTTGGCTACCACTGGCCGGGCAACGTCCGTCAGCTCAGAACGGTGATCGAGAACATGGTGATCCTGTCAACCGGCCCGCGCCCGGGCCTCGACAGTCTCCCCGAGGACATCCGCCCGCGCGACCAGCAGCCGGCGGCCGCCATGAACAATCTGGTCGGCATCAGTATCGAACAGGCGGAGCGCGAACTGATCCGCAACACGCTGAAGCTGACCGGCGGCAACCGGGAACAGGCCGCCAAACTTCTGGGCATCGGCGAACGGACGCTGTATCGGAAGATCAAGGAGTACGAGCTGTAGGGCGGGCACCGGGGGCAATGTGCTTCTGATCGCGATGAGGCGGTGAGGGTGAGGCGGCAAGCCCGCCTTGCGGGGCCTTGAGATGGCGGATAGGCTCATCGTCCATGGGGACCCTGATCACCCGTCTTCGATCGCTCAGCCCCCTGGGGCCGGTCTTCGGTCTGGAGCTGCGGGTCACCTCGCGCCGCAAACGCACCTACATCCTGCGCGTCGCTTATCTGGCCGGCCTGATGCTGCTTCTGCTGGCGATGCATACCAGCATGCGTTACGTCTACGACACCGGGCCGGTGTATGAAGCTCAGCGCCGCGCCCAGATGGGGCAGGTCTTCTTCGCCACCTTCGCCTGGTTCAACCTTTTCGCCATGGCCCTGGTCGGCCCCGTCCTCACCGCCACCGCCATCAATGGCGAGCGCCTGCGCAAGACCCTGCCCGTGCTGCTGATGACCCCCATTACCGCCTGGCAGATCGTTTCCGGCAAGCTCTTCTCGCGCCTCCTGGCCGCCCTGACGCTGCTGGGGCTGAGCCTTCCGGCCGTGGCGGTTGTGCGGCTGCTGGGCGGCGTGGAGGTAGAACAGCTCCTCGCCGTCCTCTCCCTGTGCATCGCCACCGTCATCGCCACCGCCGCCCTGGGGTTGTTCCTCTCGGCGCTGATCCCGCGTGCCTTCGGGGTGATCCTGTTGGCCTACGGGTTTCTGGGGTTCATCTGGTTCCTGGTCCCCCTGCTGAGCGGCATACTGCTCTTCGGCGTCCTGGAGGTGGCCGGCGCCGAGGTCGTGTTCTTCAAAGCCCTCACGCTGCTGCATCCGTTTTTCGCACTGACGGTCCAGACCATCCCCGACCGGCCGCCTTTTCCAGTTGTCGGCTGGTGGTGGTGCGTGTTGCTGCATGTGAGCTTCGCCGCGATTCTGCTGGTGCTGACGGCGCTGCTCATCCGCCGCATAGCGCGTCGCGAGCACGAAGGCTCAGCGCCGCGGCCGACGGCCCCAGTGCCGCCGGCACCCGCCTTAAGCGGAATGCCCGCCGTCGTCGGACCCATGATCTCGGCCGGCGCGCTCGGACTTCCGGTCCCGCCGACGGGAGCCGTCTATGGCGATCCTCCTCCCGTGCCATCCGCGCGCGCCATCTCCGGTCCACCGCGTGCGGTGTCCGACAATCCCGTCCTCTGGCGCGAGCTGCGCCGCCCACTGTTCTCCCGGCGCTGGCAGTCGATCACCTGCGCGGCCGTCATCCTGGGGCTTCTGCTGCTGATGTACGCCCTCTTCGGCGCCACACACCACTGGCGCACGGGAAGCATGCTGATGGCCGGCGAGACCCACGCCGTCTTAGCCATCGGCTTCTACGCCGTCCTGACCCTCGTCGTGTGCGTCATCTCCGCCACAGCCATCGCCCAGGAGAAGGAGAGCGACACCTGGACGCTGCTTCTGGCGACACCTCTGCCGGCCGGCCGGATCGTGTTCGGCAAGCTCCTGGGGCTGCTGCGCCGGCTCGTCTGGCCGTGCGCCCTGATCGTGGCCCACTTCGCATTGTTCACGCTCATCGGGGTGATTCATCCGCTGGCGGCCGTGCTCAATCTGTGGCTGACTCTGGCGGGCAACAGCATCTGGCTGGCGTTGGGGCTGTATTTTTCGCTGCGGCTGAAGTCGGTGACGTTCGCGATTATTCTGACGCTGCTGGGTCCGGTCGTGCTGTATGGCGTCGTGCCGCTGGTGCTGCTGATCGGCGGCAACATGCTCGCCGGCGAGGACGACTGGGCAGAAGTGGTCGGCTTCTATGCCCCGGTATACTACATGGGTCAGACTCTGGGGTGGTACCAGAGCCCCTACACGCGCGACGGCTACAACCGCTACGGGGGGTTCGGGGCCGGCTACGGCTCGGGCAGTGTGTGGATGCCGGTCATAGGTCGTGTCCCCTGGAGCGATGTTTTCGTGTGGGGCTTCGCGTCGGGGCTGTGGCACCTGCTGCCGGCGGCGGGGATCATCTACTGGATCGTGTCGCGGTTTGACCGGATCGTCGGCCGCGCGCCTAACCGTGGGGCAGGGGAAGCGACCGGGCCGCCGGCCGCTCGCCCGCCGGCAATTTCCGATGTCTCTGCGAACCAACCACCCCCGGCGAGCATATGAAATACATACCCATCCGCCCGGTGCCGTGGCGGCTCGATTCGACTTTTGGCCGCGACACCGCAGCTTCGTCCGGGAGTTCAGCCCGATGACCGATGGACCTCATTTCACGACGTTGGATGCGACTCAGCTTCCGCCGGCCCTGGCCGAGATCCTGTGCCGAACCGCTCGTCACCACGGCCGCATTGAAGTGACCAACTGCGACGGCGAAAGCTGCGTCATTCTCAGCAAGCAGGAGCTGGAGAGCCTGGAGCGGGCCCTGGAAATCCTCGCCGACAGCGACGGCGGCCAGGCCATGCGGCATACCGTGGAGCGCTTTGCCACGCTGGTGGCGTGAGCCTATGCGCTGACCGCCCGGTGCTCGCCGTCCAGCTCCAGCACCTTCGCGAACTGTTGCTCGAAGAGAGTGGCGTACAGTCCCCGCCGCGCCAGCAGCTCCTCGTGGCGGCCCATTTCCACCACGCGCCCCCCTTTCATCACGACGATGCGGTCGGAGTTGAGTATGGTCGACAGGCGGTGGGCGATGATCAGCGAGGTCCGACCCGCCAGAAGCTTCTCCATGGCCTGCTGGATCAGGTACTCGCTGGTGGAGTCGAGGTTGCTGGTGGCCTCGTCGAGGATGAGGATGGCCGGGTCCTTGAGCAGTGCCCGGGCGATGGACAGCCGCTGCTTCTCGCCGCCCGAGAGGCGAAAGCCCCGCTCGCCCACGATCGTCTGGTATCCCTCGGGCAGCGAGGCGATGAAATCGTGAATGTTGGCCGCCCGGCACGCTTCGACGATCTGCTCGGCGGTGGCGTCGGGGCGGGCGTAGAGCAGATTCTCGCGGATCGTCGAGTGAAACAGGAACGTTTCCTGGGTTACCATGCCGATGTGCCGCCGCAACGACTCGAGCGTGATCTGCCGCAGGTCGCGACCGTCGAGCGTGATCCGCCCCTCGTCGGGGTCGTAAAAGCGCGGGACCAGGTAGGTGACCGTGGTCTTGCCGGCGCCGCTGGGACCGACCAGCGCCACACGCTCACCGGGAGCGATGTGAAAGCTCACGTCTTTCAGGGCAAACCGCTCCGACGGCTCGCCCATCGTCGGCGGTTCGCCTTCGCCCACGAACAGCCGCGGCGGCCGCGGATAGGTGAGACTCACATGCTCGAAGACGATGTCGCCGCGCGTGCTCTGAATGGCGACGGCGCCGGGGGCGTCGGCCACGTCCGGCTCCATGTCCAGGTACTCGAAGATGCGTTCGAAGACGGCCACGCCGCCCTGGATGTCCACATACACCGTGGCGAGCTGGACCATCGGGCGGTAGAGGATGGTCAGCCAGGCGGTGAACGCGATGAGCAGCCCGACCGTCAGTTCTCCCCGGATGACCTGGATGCCCCCGTACCACCACACCAGCGCCGGCCCGATGGTGCTGAAGACGCTGAGGATCATGAACAGCCAGCGCCCGACCACGGCCTGTTTGATGTTCAGGTCGCGCACGGCGGCGCTATGACCGGAGAAGGCGACGGCGTCGGCCTGGCGCTGCCCGAAAGTGTTGGTCAGCAGGCATCCGCCGACGTGGAGGCGTTCGCCAAGAAACCCCAGCAGCGACGCCTGGGCCTCCTGTGTCTGCGCGGAGAGGCGGCGCCGGATCGCCCCCACAATGCGCGAGGGCAGATAGAACGCGGGGACCACCGCCACGGCGATCAGGGCCAGCCGCCAGCTCGTGTAGAACAAAGCGATGGAGGCCGATGCCAGCAGCGCAGCGTTGTTGACGATCGCCACCAGCGTCTGTGTGGCCACGCCTTGCACGGCGTTGACGTCGTTGTTGATTCGGGAAACGATCTCGCCCGAGCGATTGGCCGTGTAAAAGCGCAGCGACATGCGCTGAAGGTGCCGGTACAGCTCGTTGCGCAGGTCGAACATGATGTTCTGGCCGGCCCGGGCCGTCAGCGACTGCTGCAGCACGCCCAGCAGACCCACCACCACCGCCAGCAGCACCATGGTCCCGGCCATCCACGCCAGCAGCACGCTGTCGCCGCCGGGAATGGCGCGGTCGACCATCACCTTGGCGCACAGCGGCGGCAGCACGCTGAGGCCGGCCGTGCCGAAGATGCACAGGGCCACCGCTGCCCACTGGGCGCGGTAGGGCCGGAAATAGCGGGCAATGCGCCGCAAGCTGGCGCGACTGATGCGAGGGGGCGGGCCCTCCAGTCCCTCCCTGGTGAAATGATGCTGAAGCCCGTAGGTCCGCGTCAGTCCGCCGACCGTGCCCATCGGACCGTGCCAGCCGCCGCGCGTCATGGCGCGCCTCCTGTGCGGCCGCGCAGCCCGCGACGAAGCTTGCTCAGCAGCCGGATCACCGTGCGCTTCTCATCGCGGCTGAGACACCCCGCCAGCTCCGAAAGCAGCCGCGCGTGCCGGGGTGCGATCCGCTCCAGGAGTCTGGCCCCGGCCGGGGTCAGCCGCACGATGGTGGCCCGGCGGTCGCTGTGCTCGGCCCGGGCGACCAGTCGCTGGCGTTCCAGACGGTCGACCAGACCGGTGACGTTGGACTTGGTCACCACAAGCTGCCTGCCGATCTGGCTCATCAGCAGCCCCTTGGCGCCGGCCTTGCGCAGCACCAGCAGGGCGTTGAGTTGCGCCGCCGTGAGGTTCTGCCGCCGCAGCCCGGCGTCGAGGAAGGGGCTGAGGTGGCTGTGCGTCCGCAGCAGGCTGAAGACCAGCAGCGTATCCAGATCGGAGCCGATGCCGGCATGCACGTAGGCCAGGTCGTCGTCGCGAGGAGAGGCTGAGGGCGTTGATTGGTTCATGTATCAACTGTCGATGTAGAGATTATCCGCCCGCCGCCCCGTCGCGTCAACCGCCGCGCGGGGTTGTTAACCGTGGAGTCGCCGTGTGCGGCGGTGCCGCACCTACGCCATGGCGATCCGCCCCGATCCCGTAGGTTCCGCACCGCGGAACACGACCTTCCGATGGACAACCAGCCGGGGTGTGCGGCGGTGCCGCACCTACGCCATGGCGATCCGCCCCGATCCCGTTGGTTCCGCACCGCGGAACACGACCTTCCCATGCACAACCAGCCGCCGTGTGCGGCGGTGCCGCACCTACGGGGCTCGCCCTCCCGGCACCCGTAGGTTCCGCACCGCGGAACACGACCTTCCCATGGATAACCAGCCGGGGTGTGCGGCAGTGCCGCACCTACGGGGCTCGCCCTCCCGGCGCCCGTAGGTTCCGCACCGCGGAACACGACCTTCCGATGGATAACGAGCCGCCGTGTGCGGCTGTGCCGCACCTACGGGGCTCGCCCTCCCGGCACCCGTAGGTTCCGCACCGCGGAACACGACCTTCCCATGGATAACGAGCGGAACACGACCTTCCGATGGACAACCACCGCCGTGTGCGGCGGTGCCGCACCTACGGGCTACGGGCGTGTGCGGCAGCCGCCGTGTGCGGCGGTGCCGCACCTACGCCATGGCGATCCGCCCCGATCCCGTTGGTTCCGCACCGCGGAACACGACCTTCCCATGGACAACCAGCCGCGGGGATCTGCTTCATCACCCCAGCACCTGCAGCAGCGCGTCCATCTCCCGCCTGGTCCGCTTCTCCGTCACCGCCACCAGCAAACAGTCCTTCAATTCCGGATAGTCCTGCCCAACATCGTATCCCGCCAATATGCCCCGCCCCGCCGCCTCCTCCAGCACCTCTGCGACCGGCCGCTTGAGCTGCACCAGTAACTCATTGAAGAAAGGCTGCTGCGGATACTTCAGACTCAGCCCCGCCTCCTCCAGCCGTCCGGCCAGATAGGATGCCTTGTTGAAACAGAGCTGCGCCACGTGGCGCATGCCCCTGGGCCCCATCGCGGCCATGTACACCGACGCCCGCAGCGCCAGCAGACCCTGGTTGGTGCAGATGTTGCTCGTGGCTTTCTCGCGGCGGATGTGCTGCTCGCGCGTCTGGAGCGTCAGGCAGAACGCCCGCCTGCCCTCGGCGTCGACGGTCTGGCCCACCAGCCGCCCGGGCATCTTCCGCATGTATTTGGCCTTGCACGCGAACAGCCCCAGATACGGCCCCCCAAACTGCAGCGGAATCCCAAGCGGCTGACCCTCGCCGGTGGCGACATCCACATCCATCTCGCCGGGGTGCTTCACGATCCCCAGCGACAACGGGTTGAACGACTGGATAGCCAGCGACTCGTTGGCATGGGCGAACTTGACAATCGTGTCGACACGCTCGATGTGCCCCAGGAAGTTGGGCGACTGCACGATGACGGCCGCCGTATCCTCGTCCAGCTCATCCTCGAGCACCTGCGTATCGGTCACTCCGTTCTTCAGCGGAATCTCCGTGTACATCACGGGCATGTCGGATACGTACGTGCGCAGCACCTGCCGGTAGTGCGGATGCACGCCACGGCTGACGATGATCTGGCGCTTGCCACTGACGTTGATGGCCATCAGCGCCGCCTCGGCCAGCGCCGTCGCCCCCTCGTACATCGATGCGTTAGCCACTTCCATGCCCGTGAGCTGGCAGACCATCGTCTGAAACTCGAAGAACGCCTGAAGCGCCCCCTGCGACGCCTCAGCCTGATACGGCGTGTAGGCCGTCAGAAACTCGGCCTTCATTGCCAGATGATCGACCACGGCCGGAATGAAGTGGTCGTAGGCGCCGGCCCCAAGGAAGCACACCTGGCGGGCGGCCGACACGTCTTTGGCGGCCAGCTCCTCCAGGTGGGCGCGCAGCGACAGCTCATCCATCGCCGCCGGCACATCGAGCGGCCGCCTCAATCGCAGCTCCTCCGGAATGGGGCGAAACAAATCGTCGATCGAGGCGGCCCCCACGGCCTTGAGCATTTCCTGACGGTCTTTGGCGGTGATCTGAATGTAGTCCATGGTGCGGTAATCCCGGCCGCCAACCTGCGGCGGTAGCGAGGATTGTACGCCAGCGGCGCCGGTGGGGATATGGGCAGCGACACCTCTACGGAGCGACGGGCGTGTGAGAGTTTCTGCGGCCGGCGGTCCGGGATCGCGCCGGCGCACGACGTGGCACGGCCGTTCTCGCCGCCGTTCACGCCGGTGCGGGCACGGGCAAGATGCGCAAGATGCCCGCGCTACGGACAACCCGCAGGCTGGTAGTAGCACGGGCGTCCTCGCCCGTGCCAAACGACGCACCACCACCCCGTAGCTGCGCAGCACGGGCGTCTGGCGTCGCCCGCCCCCCGGGGATGCATCCCCGGCGCTGGCCGCTACAATCGCCCGCCGGCGCCGGCCCAACGCCGCGGAAGTCCGCGGCGGCCGGCGAATCGCTTCAACCCCGGATCGCTCATGACCGACCCACGCATCGAACGTCTGGCCAACCTGCTGGTCAATTACTCCTGCGGCCTGAAGCGCGGCGAGTTCATCCTCATCGAGGCGTTCGACGTGCCTCACGAGTTCACCATCGCGCTGGTCCGCGCCGCCCATACCGCCGGCGGCAGGCCGGTGACGCTGCTCAAGAGCAACGCCGTCCATCGGGCCCTCATGCTTGCCGGCAGCCCCGAGCAGTGGCGCGTCATCGAGGCCGTCGAGAAGACTCAGATGAAGCGCATGCACTGCTACATCGGCGTCCGCGGCAGCCACAATGTCTCGGAACTCTCTGATGTGCCTGCCGAGAAGCAGCGGCTGTACGAACAGACCGTCTGGGTCCGCGTCCACCGCGAAATCCGCGTGAAGAAGACCCGCTGGGTGGTCCTGCGCTGGCCGCATCCTTCGATGGCGCAGATGGCCGAGATGAGCACCGAGGCATTCGAGGACTACTTCTTCCGGGTCTGTACGCTGGACTACGCCAAAATGAGTCGGGCGATGAAGCCGCTGGTAAGCCTGATGCGGCGGACGGATCAGGTGCGGCTGGTGGGTCCGGGCGACACCGACCTGACCTTCAGCATCAAGGGCATTCCCGCCATCCCCTGCGACGGGCACCTGAACATCCCCGACGGCGAGGTCTTCACGGCGCCCGTGCGCGACAGCATCAACGGTGTCATTCACTTCAACACGCCGACGCTCTATCGCGGCACCACCCACAACGACGTGCGCCTGGTCTTCAGGAACGGCCGGATCGTCGAGGCCGCCAGCTCGCAGACCGCCAGACTCAACGAGGTGCTCGACACCGACAAGGGCGCCCGCTATGTGGGGGAGTTCGCCATCGGGCTCAACCCGCACTGCACCCGCCCGATGAAGGACATCCTCTTCGACGAGAAGATCGCCGGCAGCATCCACCTGACCCCCGGATCCTGTTACGACGAGGCCTCCAACGGCAACAAAAGCGCCATCCACTGGGACCTGGTGCTGCGGCAGACCCCCGACGTCGGCGGCGGGCAACTGTGGTTCGACGGAAGGCTCATCCGCGACGCCGGGCGATTCGTGATCAGGGAACTGGCGGCGCTGAATCCGGAGAAGCTGATGTGACGGCGGCGTTGGCTTCGGCGACGCCGCCGGCTTATGCTTCAGGGCAGTTGCCCATGCAGAGCGGCCGGCGCTGCGCCGCGGCACGGGGATCTTGCGCAGAATGGACGCCGCCGTTCCTGGGGTAAGGGCTGTGCCATCAGGCCCCTGAGCCAGGCGCGGGACGCGCCTGCTACGGTGGAAGCGCGTTCGTCGCCGCATGTGCAGCGCGGCCGCCTCGCGCAACCCAGCGCAACTGGACCAGCGTCCGCATGATCTGAAGGTGGTCCTCACCCGAGCACTCGGGCTGTGCCGCATGATTGCAGCAGACGGCAAAGTGCGCCAGCTCGTTGGCGAAGCGGTCTTTGGATACCACGCCGCGGTCCGGCGGCAAAACCGCTGCCGCGCCGTCGGCCATCAGCAGTTCGATGGGACCATCCTGCGCCATACGCAGCGTGCCGTGCGTGCCGTGGATTTCCAGCAACTGCTCGACGGGCGGAGCGCCGCCACCGTATATTGCCTCCAGATCGGCGCGGACCCCGTCGGCCAGCTCCAGTGTGGCGCGAGCGAAGTCCTCCATGCGCGGCGCGAATCGAGCATCCGTGTGGCGCGCTTCCGCGGACTTCACATGGCACACCGCCCCCGCCAGCCAGCTCACAAGGTCGATCTGCTGGAGCATCAGCCCCATCATCACCCCCCCACCGCTGCGGCGCCGGTCGTAGATCCAGTGACCCGGCGGCGCGCCCGTCACATCCAGCCGCCAGCTCAGTTTCATGCGCATAGGGCGCCCGATGTGCCCCGCGCGAATGGCGGCACGAACCGCACGGTGCCGCGGGCAGAAACGGTGACTCATCGCCACCATCAGAACCACGCCGTGGCGCCTGGCCGCATCGATAACCCGCCGCGCCTGGCGCAGGCTCAGACCCAGGGGCTTCTGCACCAGCACGTGCAGTCCCGCCTCG
>Ga0308417_1001459_pt1 | contig 16196 bp, 13 predicted proteins | sample HotsprSampleOS65_FD_203528 | JGI IMG/M metagenome (GOLD analysis project Ga0308417, IMG submission 203528) | Hot spring phototrophic mat microbial communities from Octopus Spring, Yellowstone National Park, Wyoming, United States - 20090730_OS65 ... | reverse complement strand
CCGCTGGTTGCTTGCGGAATACCAAGCAAACATTTTTCAGTCCGCTCACCCGCTTGAGCCGGCCGGAAAACGTCCGCCACACCTGCCAGCCGCCCGTGGGGCCAACCTCGATCATCCCCAGCACTTCGCCCTGGGGGGGATTCCAAGCGGACCTCCACAAGGCCGCTCGCCCGGAGAGCCGCTGCGCGCAATTCCAGCTCTTTCACGCCCCCACCAGAATTCACGCTTTCGTAGCACAGCCCTTCCCCCGGGTTCATCCCTCCGATGCAATCCCCACCCTCGCTGCAGGGAGCTGTCTGCACCCCTGACTGGGACACAAATTCAGAGGCCGGCACCCGCGGCAATCCCCGCTCCGTCCGGCCCGGGTGCCGCTAAGCTACGTTCGGCAGATACTCATCTGTGGGCGGCGGGATCAGCCAGGCTGGCCGCGCCCCGTCCGGGAGAAACAGCTCCTCCAGTGACCTTGCCTCAATCAGCCAGTGTCCTTCGAAATACACCGCTCCCGTAGGATGCACCCGCCCCCGGCCGTCGAACCAGTCTGCGCGAAGTTCGTTCGTGTAGGGATTGAACCGGCCGAAGGACGGGTTCGGCGGGCTGACCCGCCAAACCTTGCCCTGCACCCTTTTGCAACCCCCACCACTTCGGATCCTTGATGACGAACTGCTCCCCGGGTGCCGCGGGGTACACGATGGGCCGGACGTCGGACAACCCACTGTGCGGCGGTCTGATCGGCTCCCGGGACCTGCCGGCTCGGACCGCAATCCTATTGCCGGGCTGCGCCGGTTCGGCCACCCGCTGCATGGTGCGCAACGGTCGGCTTCAAGTGCCCGGAGCGGAATCGTCACCATCGGAAGTTACGAACCAATCTCGCGCCTCGCCTCCCACTGCCTACAACAGCACCCAGCCCCACCATCGCAGATTTGTGGTCCCCGGAGCGTCCCCAAACGAGAAACGGCGCAAGGGACATAGAGACTCGAAATGGCCGTTGTGACGCTCGAGGGCACCTTATCCACCCAAGGCTGTCAGGGGCAACCGGGGTCACCGGGAATGAGGCCACCTGCAAGGGGGCAACGCGTGCGAATCCACTGCTGTCTACCCGCCCCCGCTCCCTTGCTCCAGCTCGCAGTCCTCATCAGCCCCTCGGAATGCCCAACCGACCTCCCGGCAGCGTCCCAGAACAGCGATGCGGGGCGTTCGCAAAGCCGGGCTTGGGGTCCTATGGGTTTCCTGCGCAACCGACCCCCGATTCAGAACCATTCGTTTCCGCTGAACAACCCTCGCAACCACCGCGACCTACCGACAAGAAATCGCAAGCCACCGAAAGCCAGCCGCTGCTCGACCTGTTACGCTGAGGACCATGAAACAGGCGAAGCGGAAAGAAACCACGGGCTTCACGCTGATCGAGCTACTGGTCGTTCTGGCCATCATCGCCATGGTGGCCGGGCTGCTGTTGCCAGCGCTGGCCCGCGCCAAAACCAAGGCCAAATGCATCGTCAGCCTCAGCAACCTGCGCCAGCTCGGAGTAGGGCTGATGCTCTATAGCGATGACCACGAGGGACGTTTCCCGGGCCATTCCTCGGCCGGCAGCGGAAATGTGAAAGTGCGCTGGGCGGACCGGCTGTTTCCCTACCTTTCAAACCCGGACGCTTACCTCAGCCCGATGTTGCGGCCCGAGGAGATGAGCTTCATGACCAAGCCCTTTTTCCACACGGCACCTGGCGGGGTGGAAACCCCAGGCGTGACCCGTTACTACGGCGGCTACGGTTACAATTACCAATACCTCGGGAACAGTCGCACGCCCGGCGGCATCGCGCCGTTCCACGCCTCAGTGTCCTCCATCGCTGTGCCGGCGGCCACGGTGGCCATTGGCGACACGAAAGGCGCGCGCAAAGGCTCGCCGGACCTCCCGTATGGCGCCGACGGCTCGGCGGTGTATGTGCTGGATCCGCCGTTGGGGTCGGTGGCCCTGGGTTCGCAGGGCAGTCGCCGAACCAGTTCCCAGCCCGGCCCCGGCAACGCCTATTACGAGGGCGGTAGCGACGGTTCCGATGCGCATCGAGCCACACCCTCCGACCGCAACGCCGGCCGCGTCAATGTTGTCATGGTGGACGGTCACGCCCGCGCCATGACCCCCGCGGAATTGGACGGCCGACGACTCAGTCCCAACGGCGAACCTAACAATGCCTGGTGGAACGGTCGCTTTGATCCGCACGTTCGTTGAGGCAGGCCGTGCATGGTCCGCACGACAATCAGGCCGGCAAAGCCCAGGCTGGGCCATCGACCGGTCAACGTACCTTTCAAGGCCGCAAGCCCAACTTGGGCGCCGAGTCAGTCGAGACCTTCTCTGCCCTGCGGCCGGACCCAGGGTCGATTCCCTGCCACGGTGGGAGCCTTGAGGGATGAAGGGCAAACGAACAGGCGCACCGCCTTCGGTGGGTGTCGCGGTGCAAGCCGCTCCGAAAAGACCGCCGAGCCTTCGCTAGGCCGCCTGCAGATGCCGGCTTCAGGCCGAGCTTTCAGGGCCAAGCCGTGAGGGGTCCCGGAAGGCCGACCCAAGCCTCGGAAAGCCAACGGTCGCGAAGAGGTATCGCCGAGCCGGCTGTTTTGGTGGACTTTTCGCACCTGACCCGGCCTTTTCTGCGGCATTCCAAATAGCCCTACCGGGTCTTGGTATTCCGAGTGAGCCTTTTGTCCGACCGGCTTTCGGTGCCCGGAAGGAGGCTCACCACCGCCGGAATGTCTCTGGCCCACCACCTCACGGGCAACGGGGCTTGTCCGGCGGGGGAAAACTGGCCTCTGCTCTCTAGCGAGAATTCCACGACCGGTCGGCACCCTGGGCGATCGAGGAAAAGGAATCGCAACCAGGCAAAGATCGGAGCAATCTGAAGGTCGGGTTGCGCCCGAATCGGTGGGCGTCAGCAGGTGTGGCCGCTTTGTGAAACGGGTTTCCGTCATCATGCCGGTGTGGAACGAGGCCGACTCCATCGAGTCGGCGGTAAGGTCGGTTCTGCAACAGGACTGGCCGCGGGACGCTCTCGAACTGTGGGTCGTGGATGGCCGATCCAACGACGGAACGCGAGAAAAGGTCGCGGCGCTGGCTCGGCAGGATGCACGAGTTCAGCTGCTGGACAACGCCCGGCGTATCATTCCAGCTGCGTTGAATCTGGGTCTGCGGTCCGCGCAAGGGTACTGGATTGCCCGGTTAGATGGGCATGGCTCATGGCCGCCGGAGTATCTGCGGGAGTGTACCCGGTGGTTGGAACAACAGCCCGGGCTGGCGGTTGCGGGCGGCGCCTGGGATTGCGTGGGGCGCGGTTGGCTGGGCGCGGCGATCGCCCGGGCGGTCAGTTCTCCTCTGGGCGTTGGAAATGCACGGTACCGGACGGCGGCCTGTCGGGAACCTGCGCGCCTGGTAGACAGTGTTCCGTTCTGGGTGGGGCGGCGCGAGGTTTTCGAGCGGGTCGGCTTGTTTCGGGAGGAGTTCCCCTGCCACGAGGATTACGAGTTCAACTATCGGCTGCGGCAAGCCGGTGGCCGGGTGTGGCTCCTGCCTTGGGTTCGCGCCCGGTATTGGGTCCGGCCTACCTTGGGCCGCCTGGCGCGACAGTACCTGCGCTATGGGCATTGGAAGGGCCGATTTCTGGCGACAGCACCGCGGTCGGTGCAGCTTCGGCATGTAATCCCACCTGCGTGGGTGGGAGTGACGGCTGGCCTAGGCGCCACTGCGCTTTGGGATCCGAGGTGGCAAGCCGCAGCGGCGGGATGGGTAAGTCTGTACGCCGCCTACCTGGCTGCTGCCACCGCCCGGTTGTGTGTGGGGAAAAAGCCTGCGGACTGGGACCTGCGCAGTGCCGCCGTGGCTCCGCTGGTCCTGCTGGTGCTGCACGTCTGCTGGGGCGTGGGTGTGTGGAGCGGACTGTTGCGCGGCCCGGTCGGTGGACAACCGCCCACTTGGCCCGGTCCGATGGGCAGGGTTGCGAACCCGCCCACCCGTGCGGAACCCGGTCCAAGGTCTGGGTCAGCCACGACGACTTGCCAGTGAGACCGTCCCGGCCCAAGCTGCGGGACGGTGAAATCCGTGCTTTCGATGAGAGCTCCGTTGCCGGCAGGCGAGGGAACGACTCCTCGCAGAGGGCGGCGCCCGCCCTGGCTGCCGGAGTTGTTGGCTCCGGCGGGCGATTGGGATTGTGTGCGTGCCGCAGTGGAGAACGGGGCTGATGCGGTCTATTTCGGGTTGGAACGCTTCAATGCACGCATGCGGGCCCGCAACTTCCGGCTGGACGAGTTGCCGGCGCTGATGGAATGGCTGCATGGGCGGGGGGTTCGGGGTTACGTAGCTTTCAACACGCTGGTATTCGAAGAGGAACTGGCAGAGGCCGAACTGCAGTTGCGGGCGATGATGGCCGCCGGGGTGGACGCAGTGCTCGTACAGGACGTCGGCGTGGCACGGCTGGTGCGGATGCTTTCGCCGGATTTTCCCATCCACGCCTCCACGCAGATGACGGTGACCAGTGCAGCGGGAGTGGCACTTGCGCGGGAGTTGGGGTGCCAACGGGTGGTGTTGGCGCGGGAATGTTCCCTGGCCGACATCGCGCACATTCAAAGGACGCTCCAGAGCGAAACCGGGACGCAGGCGGTCCCTTTGGAAGTCTTTGTCCATGGAGCCTTGTGCGTGGCCTATTCGGGGCAGTGTTTGACAAGTGAGTCGCTCGGCCAGCGCTCGGCCAACCGGGGAGAATGTGCTCAGGCCTGTCGATTGCCCTACCGGTTGTTGGCCGACGGGCAACCGGTGGAGCTGGGCGACCGCCAGTACCTCCTGAGCCCCCAGGACCTGATGGCCCTGGAATTGTTGCCCCAATTGGTGCGAGCCGGAGTGGCCTCCCTCAAAATCGAGGGACGGCTGAAGTCGCCGGAGTATGTTGCCAATGTCACACGCGCCTATCGCGAGGCCTTGGACCGGTTGGCCAGCCTGGGAGACAACCCGGAGGAATGGCCCGATTCGATGCCAGTGGAACCACAGACGCGCTACCAACTTGAGATGGCCTTTTCGCGCGGACTGTATACAGGCTGGCTTCGGGGCATCGATAACCGGAGGCTGGTCCACGGGCGCTTCGGCAAGAAACGCGGGGTCTACCTGGGTGAGGTGGCCGATGTGGAACCGGAGGCAGTAGTGCTGCGCCTGGCCGGCCCCATCCGGCCGGGCGATGGTGTGGTTTTCGACGCCGGACAGCCGGAGTCCCCAGAAGAGGGCGGCCGCGTTTACGCCGTGGAATTCCTCCCGAGTTCCGGCTCTGCTGGCCCGTGGGTTCGTCTCCGGTTCCGTCGGGGGACCATCCGCTGGAGCCGCGTTCGACCCGGACAAAAAGTCTGGAAGACGGACGATCCCGCGCTGGACCGCCTGTGGCGGCAGTCGTTTGCAGGCGATCATCCCCGCTTTCAACGGCCGGTGCGCATGCGTGTCACGGGCCGAGCGCACGAGCCTCTCCGACTCGAGGTGGAAGATGAACTCGGACACCGCGTCGAGTTGACGTCCGCGCTGCCCCTGGTGCCAGCCCAACACCATCCCCTGAGCCCGGAGCAGTTGCGGCATCAACTGGGTCGCCTCGGGGGTACGCCCTTTTACCTGGCCGAGTTGGAAACCGCACTGGAGGGCGACGTGTTGCTGCCGTGGAGCGAACTGAACCGACTGCGACGCGCGGCTGTGGAAGAGCTCGAGCGCCGGCGCCGTCAACCACCACGCTGGACCGTGCGTGCCGAGCCCGTAGTTTGCGGAGCGAAAGCCGCTCTGTGTGGCGCTGCGGCAGATCGCGGCCAAACCCGCACCTCCGAGGAGGCCGCCACTCTGATCGTTTGGGTCCGCTCCCTGGCCCAATTGGAAGCGGCCCTGGAGTGGGGCGCACGGACGATTTATTGCGAGCTTGAAAATCCCAAGCACTACGCCCTGGCCGTGGAACGAGTCCGCCAACATCGTGGCCTCCGGGCTCCGCCGGCCACGCTGTGGGTAGCCGGACCGCGCATTACCAAGCCTGGGGAAGAATGGATCTTGCGCCAACTGGCGCGGAGCGGAGCCGACGGCTTCCTGGTGCGCAACGCGGATCAGTTGACCTGGTTCGCAGGACAACGCTGCATCGGGGACTACACCCTCAACGTTGCCAACCACCTGGCCGCCGAGTATTTCCTAAACCGTTTCAAGCTGGAACGCGTCACTGCCAGCTACGACCTGAGCGTCGACCAGTTGGAGGCGTTGGCCCGCGCTTTGCCGGTTGGCCAACTCGAAGTCACCATCCATCAGCACATGCCCATGTTCCACATGGAGCATTGCGTCTTTTGCGCGTTCCTCTCCCAGGGCCGGGATTATCGCGATTGCGGCCGGCCGTGCGAGGTCCGACAGGTTCATTTGCTGGACCGGACCGGCACAACGCATCCGGTGCGGGCCGATGCAGGATGTCGGAACACGGTCTTCAACGGTCGAGCCCAGACCGGCGCCGAGTATGTCCATGTACTGCTGCGGGCCGGTGTCCGCCATTTCCGGGTCGAATTTTTGGATGAAGCCCCTGCCGAAGTAGTGCGAACTCTGACGCTTTATGCGCAGTTGCTGCGGGGCGAGATCCGGGGCGAGGTCTTGTGGCGCGAACTGCGCCTGATCCACCAGTTGGGTGTGACGCGCGGAACCTTGGGCCGCGACTGAATATCCCGATCCCTTCTGCGGGCGTCGCGGGTAGGGCTGCCCAGGCACCGAAGGTTGGCCCTGAGGCTGGTGGGCCGATGTCCCTTGCGGCGGTAGCTCGCCAACCAATCACGCCCCGCCAACGCCCTTTTGCCGCGATACTCCACCGGGCCGCCCGGCGCATCAGCCACCACCGGCAGCGCTGCCGGGCAGAGAAGGAGGGACCGCCGGCGGGATCGGGCCGGCCGGCGGGGGCATGGGCGGTGCTGCGGGACCACCTTCCGAAGGGGGACCGGCGGGTGGAGCAGGCATAGGCAGCGGCCCTGAGGCGCCGGCGGGAGCCTCCGCGGCCTTGGGCCGGCCCAGGATCAAATACAACAACGCTCCCAAAACATGGGTCAGGCAGATCACCACAACCCAGGCAACCCGTTCTCCGTCGGTCAGGCCCCGGTTGCGCAGGGCATGAATCAGCATCCAGAGCCAGAAAACAAACAGGCCCGCGCCTACGAGAAGGAGCAGACACCAGAACAGAAGGAGGGCCAGCGCGCCCACAACGGCCGCCCCGCCGGTTGCGTCAGCAAATGAAACCGCGTTCATGGATTGGCCGATTTACTCTCGGGAGCTGTGGAAGAAGGAGAAACGGGCGCGGCTCCAGATGAATCGGGGGTGGTTGCCTGCCGCAGGGCTGGCACCTGTTGGAGCAGTTTCTCCAGGTTGATGCCGGTGAGACTTTCGACTACGGGCGGCAGTTGACTGAGGATTTGGGTGACGTCGCTGGTCAGTTTGCTGGCGCCGCCCCCGGGGCCGGGTCCGGCGTTGATGATCACAATCTTTTCGGTCTTGCTGAGCGGTTCGCTGATCTTGGCGGCCAGCTCGGGCAAGCCCTTCATGATCAGCTCGATGACCGCGGCTTGGTTGTATTGCTTGAAGGCCTCGGCTTTCAGGCGCATGGCTTCGGCCTGGGCCCGACCCTGGGCTTCGATGACCTCGGCTTCGGCCAAACCCCGGGCCTTGTTGGCTTCAGCCTCGGCCCGGCCGGTGGCCTGGATCACTTCCGCCTGGGCCAGCCCGGTGGCCTTGGTGGCGGCCGCCTCGCCGGCGGCTTCGGTTTCCAACTGGTACTTCCGCGCATTGGCCAACGTTTCGACACGGTAACGTTCGGCGTCGGCCGGCCGTTGCACCGTGGCTTCCAATTCCCGTTGCTTGCGCTTGATCTCCTGCTCCTGCAACTCGATCTGCTTCTGTTTCTCGACGATCTGGACCTGTACCTCCTCGGCTTTGACCAGTTGGCCGGTCTTGAACTTTTGCAGGTCGTAGGCCAGATCCGCCTCAGCACGCTTGCGATTGACGTCGGCCTGAAACTCGGCCACGCGCATCTGGTAGTCGCGCTGGGCCTCGGCGATCTTGGTTTCGGCGGCAAACTTGGCCTCCTGACCGGCCTGCTGGGCCTGGGCACTGCGAATCATCGCGTCGCGATCGGCCTCTGCCTGCGCGATTACCGCGTCGCGTTTGACCTGGGCGATGCGCGGCTTGCCCAGAGCATCGAGGTAACCCTGATTGTCGCGAATGTCCCGGATGGTGAAGCTGACGATCCCCAACCCCATGTTGGCCATGTCACCGGCTGCCACCTCCTGAACCTTGGCTGCAAAAGCGTCCCGGTTCTGGTAGATGTCCTCGACGGTCATGGTCCCGAGGATTGCGCGCAAATGGCCTTCAAGGGTTTGGGTGGCGATGTTCTTGATTTCCGCGACCCCTTTGCTGAGAAACTGCTCCGCCGCCGTGGCAATGGAGATGTCGTCCCCCTTGACCTTGATCTGGGCCACTCCGTCCACTTTGACGGGCACGCCCTTGACGGTATAGACCTCGGGCGTGACCACGTCGATGGTCATCAGTTCCAGCTTCAGAACGTCCACCTTCTCCAGCACGGGCCAGACAAACACACCGCCGCCCTTGACGATGCGATAGCCCACCTCCCGCACCGTGCCGTCCGGGTCCACCACCTTGCGTTTGCGCCCGGAAATGATCAGCACCTCGTTCGGCCCCACCTTCGTGTAGCGCCGGGCCCAAATGGCCAGGAACAGAAAGAAAACGACCAGAACGGCCCCCACGCCGATGATCACCATCGACCAACGCGCGTCCACGGCCATCCACAATGCGGGTATGGGGAACTGTTCCATCGGAAAACCTCCTCTCAGGGTAGCGGCTCCACGTAAAACAGGGTACCGACCATCCGGGTAATTCGCACCGGCCGACCCGCCGGAATGGGTTCGCCGCGCTCGGATCGGGCCGGCGCAGAATACCGGGTGTTGGCCATCACGTAGGCAATCTCACCTACACCACCTTCCGGAATCGGGGTAATGACCGATGCCGTCAGGCCAATGACCTGGGCCACCCGGGCCTCGCTGGAGGCCTGCGTCTTGCGAAACATGGCGTTGAAAAACCAAAAGGTCAGCCCCGCAATGACGCCGCCGGAAGCGGCAGCCAGCGGTGCACTGATCCAGACACTGCTGGTGGCCTCGATCCGCGAGAAAATCAGACCCGCAGCTCCAAACGCCGTCACAAAGCTGGCCAGCACCGTGGGACTGAAAAACGACACGCCCGGCACCCCACTGTCAGAAAAGCCCGCATCCGCATGCCCTCCCGTGCCCACCTCACCGTCTCCACCGAAGATGTGCCCCAGAATGGCACTGAAAATGGAGAACAGCAGCCCCAGGACCAGGCAGGTGCCATAGATCCACGTGTCCATAAGCTTGGCTGTGCTCCGCGGTTCTCTCGAGAGTTAATGCCCCCGGAGCCGATCTGACAAGCCCGAAAGCGCAAGGAGGTGGCCCAACGGGCGCACTTCAGTTTTTTAACAGTCCCCAACACTTCCAGGATTTGCGCCGGTCCGTGCCGCGGGAATGTTGAGGGATGAAGGGCAAACGAATAGGCGCACCGCGCATGGGGAAACACCCCTTGGGAGCGCATCGAGATCAAGTCGGAACGCGGGGAGTTGCTATGCAAAATCAGACGGAACGACGGCGAGGAGCTGTGGCTCAACGCCGCCACCGGCGCACACTTCATCAGAGGCCGATACGAACGCATCCGCTTGCCCGGAAGGAACGGCGTGCCCGCACGCCGGACGGATTGGGGCAAAATCCTGCTCGATTTGCACACTGGCAAAATTGGCGGTGAGCCCGGCAAAGCTCTAATGTCCATGGCCGCGCTGTTGCTGCTGTTTCTCACGGCGTCAGGTGCATATTTCTGGGCCAAGCCTCTCCTGATTCGGCGTCGGAACGCCCGCAGGTGCGTCCCCGCAGCAACTCCTCCGAAAGCGGACTCGGAATCCAATCCTTCACGCTCTCCTGCGCGCGAACCGGCCCGGGTCTGAATCACGCTGCGCGAGCCTGGGTCAGCAGCACGGTTGCGCTTGCGAAACACAGTGTTCACGTTAACGGAGACGTCTTTGCCCATGCGGATCAACGGCGAGCGACGTTTGACGCACTAGGCCGCAGAACTGTCGCAGACGGCGGGCTGGCCAGCGCGAATGTTGCGTCGGCCCTGTCCCGCGTTGCGCCGGAAGCCTCGTTCAGCTCAGCCAAACAGTTTCCGCGAGATGCCGAAATCAACCTGCAGAACGCGCGTGCTCTTGCACAAGGACAGGGTTGTGGAAGACGACGCAACGGTCCTTTTAACGGATATCGGACGGAACGAATCGGTGAACGGCCTGCTCACCGCGGGCGCGCGCGATCTCCATTCCCTGCATTGCCCTGGCGCTGCGCCGGAACATCAGGATGCCCAAATCCCTGTCGAACGCGAGGAACCGACGATGCTCGGCAAGGGTGCTGGCCGGTCAACGGTCGGATTCGTGAAGGCTTACTCTGCCACGGGACGCCGGTAGACGAACCACCAAAACCAAAAAGTCCCCAGCGCGCCACAGACGGCCGCGCCCATGAAATTGGCCTGCGGACTCACACTCCACAGCCACGCGCCGAGAAACGAGCCGCTCGTCACCACGCAGTCGCGGATGAGGTAATACGCCCCGTAGGTCCGCGCGCGCAGTTCTGGCACCGCCTCGCCGAGGATGAGCGCCTTGCGCGCCGGCTCGCCGAATTCCTTCAGCCCGCGCACCACGAACGCCAGCGCCAGCGCCGCAAAGCTGTGCGCCCACATCAGCGTCAGCGGAAAGAGTGTGAAGAAAACGAACGTGATCAGCACGAACGGGCGGCGACCGTATTTGTCCGCCACATGCGCGACGGGAATGTAGCAGAGCATCGCCGTGACCATCTCGAACGTGACGAGATAGCCGAATTGCTGCGCGGTAACGCCGCCGGAATCTATCGCCCACAGGATGAAGGACGCATACGGAATCCGCTCGCAGAAGCGGATGAGAATGTCGCTCACCAGCAGCTCGCGCAGCGCGGGGGGGAAGGAGCGCACGACACCAACAAAGCCGGGCTCGCAGAGCGGGTCCGTTTTCTGCGCGCCGTGGTTTCGATCGTTATGCTCCGGCCCGCACGGAGTGCCGCGCCCTGCCTCTGGTTCCAACATGAACCACTGAAATGCCGCCGTGAGCAGGCTCAGGCCTATGCACAGCAACAGCGCGTAACGCACGCCGTCCGTCCAGCCGTAGCGTGTGAGCAACCAGCCGCCGAGCAGCGGGCCGAGCATCATCGGCACGCGACGGACCAGGGATTGCACGCCAATGCCCATCGTATGCCGGCGTTGATCCAGCGACGTGGCCACCACGGAAAACGTCGCGGGCAACGACAGCGCGCTCCACGCAAGAAACAAAAACGAGCCGAGCAGCAGCGCCAACCAGTGCGGCCACACGAGCACCAGGACATAACCCGCCACGGAGATGAGGCTGAACCCCAGCAGCGAGCGGCGGTGTCCCCATCGGTCCGTCACCCAGCCTCCGGGATACGAGTAAACCGCGCCCAGAAACGTTTGCAACGCGTCGAACAGTCCGATGACGAGCACCGTGCCGCCCAGCGTCTCGATGTATTTGGGCGCGAAGCCCAGCCAGAGTTTTTCGCCCGTTCCGGCCAGCACCAGCGCGACGAGCAGCAGGGACGTGTTGCGCCGCAGCGCCAGAAACTCCGCGATCCTCTGCCAGCGATTCACGATCGGAGTGTGCCGGGTGGCGAAACCTCATTGCCACTTCGACAGCAGATTGAGGACCGCCCCGGCGAGGCCGACCCGGATGGAGTCAAGGCGCCGGGCGCTCCTCGGACGGCCCTGTCCGGTGGCGAGCCGACCGCAGCGCCTGCTTCCCTGCGCCCGTGCCAGTCTGCGGAAGGTCCTGCGGCTGACGCCTTGTCTCCCTTGCCCAAGTGCCTGTGCGCCCCAGCCCCGTCAGGCCCGCTTTGCGCCTAACGGCGCATCCAAACATTCTCGCACTGTTTCCAGCAACCGCTCCGCTGGGCAGGGTTTCTGCAGAAAGGCTTCGCCCGACCGCGAGTGTAACTCCCGTCCGGCCAGCTCGGGGCTGTAGCCGCTGGTGTAAATGACCTTGAGCTGCGGGCGGTCCGCCCGCAACCGTTGCGCCAGTTCCCGCCCATCCAACTCTCCGGGCATGACCAAATCGGTCAGCAACAACGCCACGGCGTCGCGATGTTGCCGCCACAGCTCCAGGGCTGCCAGGCCGTCGGGCGCTTCCAACACCCGGTAGCCGTGACGCTCCAGCGTGAGGCGGGTCACCAGCCGCACATCCGCGTCATCCTCCACCAGCAAAATCGTCTCGGTGCCACCGCGCGGGCCAGGGCGCGATTCCGCCTCGGAAGCAGCCGTCGTGGTCTCGGCCAGGGCGGGCAGATAGACCTCGAAGGTTGTGCCCCGGCCCGGTTCGCTCGCCACCTGGATGCACCCGCCGTGTTGTTTCACGATCCCAAACACCGTGGCCAGACCGAGGCCCGTCCCCTTGCCCGGCTCTTTGGTGGTAAAAAACGGCTCGAAAATGCGCGGCAGGATTTCCGGCGGAATCCCGCAACCGGTGTCGCTGACGCGCAAACCGACGTAATGCCCCGGCTTGACGTCCAACAGCGCGGCCGCCTCCGCGGCGCTGAATTCGCGCGCCGTGGTTTCGATGATCAATCGCCCACCCTTTGGCATGGCATCGCGGGCGTTGACGGCCAGGTTCATCAGCACCTGGTCCAGCATCCCGGCGTCTGCGTGGGTCATCAGCGGTGTAGGGTGTAAATGCAGCTCCAGCCGCACGTCCTCGCCGATGATGCGCTGGAGCATCTTGGCCAGATTCGTCACCACCTCGTTCAGGTCCAGGTCGCGCGGTTGCATGACCTGGCGACGGCTGAACGCCAGCAACTGGCGCGTGAGGTTGGCCGCTCGCTCGGCGGCGGCTCGGATTTGTTGAATTCCGTCCCGCACCGACTCGGCGACGTCTCCCTGCGTTAGCAGCAACTCGGTCTGCATCAAGATTACGGCCAGAATGTTGTTGAAATCGTGCGCCACCCCACCGGCCAACTGGCCTATGGCCTCCAGCTTTTGGGACTGGCGCAACTGCGCTTCGAGCTGCGCCTCGCGAGTGACGTCGCGCAAGACAGCGACGTAGTTGATGATCCGGCCCGCCGGGTCGCGCACGGGCGAGATGGTGGCCTCTGCCGTGTAGAGCGTGCCATCTTTGCGTTTGTCGATAAAATGCCCCTGCCAAACCTCGCCGCGCGTGAGCGTTGCCCTCAGCCGTTGGTAAAACTCCGCGTTGTGCTTGCCGCTTTTGAGAAACCGCGGGTTTCGGCCGATGGCTTCCTTGCGGCGGTAGCCGGTGACCTTCTCAAACGCTGGATTGACGTATTGGAGCGTGCCCTGGGTGTCGGTAATCATCACGGCTTCGGCCGCTTGTTCGATCGCCGTCGCCAGTCTTGCTTGGGCCACTTCGGCTTGCTTGCGCTCGGTGATGTCTTCCACCACTCCGTCGTAATACTCGATGCGCCCGTCCGGCCCGCGCACCGCTTGCGCGCTCTCCCGCACGTAAATGGCCGTGCCGTCGGCGCAAATCCAGACACTTTCCAGGCCGCGGACCACGCCGTCGCGCTCCATGGTTTCCTTGAAAAGGCGGCGCGGAGACTGCGGGTGAAAACCGTCCTTTTCGAGGTTCAGTTGGGCCAGGGCCTCGAAGGAAGGGTAACGGAGCATCTTCACCAGCGTGGGATTGGCCAGGAGGATGCGTCCGTCGGGCGTCGTGCGGTAAATGCCCACCAGCGAATTCTCGAACAAACGGCGGAACCGCGCCTCGCTCTCTCGCAGCGCTTCTTCAGCTTGCTTGCGCTCGGTAACGTCTCCAGCGTAGGCATGGACAACGCCCAACTGCTCGATCGGATAGAATGACCACGATAGGGTGCGGTCGCCCCAGCGGGTTTCGACTCGCAGCCGGGGCCGCCCGGAAGCCAGACACTCGCGTATGATCTGGTCGGAATTGGGCGGCATGAGTTCCTGAAGATCGCGGGCTCCGAACCGCCGCACCAACTCCTGTGCCGCGGGATTGTGGTAGGTGAGCGAGCCGTCGGCGGCAAATTCGAGCACGGGATTGGGATTGAGTTCGGGGAAGGCCGCCAGCCGGCGTGCCCGATCCTCGGCCTGCTTGCGCTCGGTGATGTCAAACCAGAATCCGATGATTTCCCGTGGGTTGCCATCGGCGTCCCGGATCAGACGAAGCTCATCGCGCATCCACAGGTAGTGGCCGTCCCGATGCTGGAAGCGGTATTCGTGGACGTGGTATCCCTGCTCGAAGAGGCGCGGCAGTTCAGCGAACACGCGCGCCCGGTCGTCCGGATGGATATGACTGGCCCAAAAGCCGGAATCCTCGGTGAACTCGCGCGGGCTGTAGCCGGTTTGGCGCGTGATATTCTCGGTCACGAAGGTCGCCCCATAGTCGCCGAACGGCTTGCGCGTGTAGATCACGGCCGGGGTCGCCTGCATCAGAAAAGCCAGCCTCGCTTCGCTCTCCCGCAGCGCCGTCTCCGCCTGCTCCCGCGCTTCGGCGGCGGACTTGAACTAGAAGAGCACCGGGCAGGCGTCGCCGGTGAGGGTGTCGGCCTTGCCGGCGCGCAGGGCGGCGAGAGCCGCCTCGGCTTCAGCGAGGCACTGGCACATTTTGGCCTTCGTGAAGTTGTCGCTTTGGCTCATGGGCGTTTTCCTCCCTCGTTCAAGCTCAGCGCCGCCAGCAACTGCGCTTCGTCGTCCAGCCAGCCGATGAGAAACACGCCGCCTTCCAGGATGTCATCCAGGCCCTGGATGTGGGTGGGTGCTTTTTCCAAACGCGCGGCTGGTGCCGTGGCCGTGGAGGCGGACGTTTCGCGGGCTGCGCGAGCCGGAGGAGTCGTTCCTTTGCGCTTCATACGCCGCTTGGGGTTTCAGCCTTTCTGGTTTCTATCGCATCGCCCCGGTCGGCACGGGGTCAAGCAGCGAGGCAGCACCGTCGGTGTTGGATGGTAGCAGTTGAGCTTTGAATGGGAGCAGGCGCGGCTTCAATCGAACGCAAGGCTAGCCGGCCGTCTGGCTGCAAACGAGATCGGCAGCACGGGCGTCTGGTCCGGTGTGTTCGGCATCGCGCTTGCACGCAGGACTTTGCCCCTGCGGAACGGCGGCAGCCAGGCGCGGCGGAAACCTTCGCTGGAGAGGTAGTGCGGAGTTTCAAGGCGCGGCTTGGCGCCTCGCCTCGTGAGAAGACACCACGGGTTTCGCAGTGGTCCCCTCGAACGCTGCCGTTTAAGGCGCGAAACCGTGCCAGCGGTACCCTGGTCAAAAGCTCCCCGGGAGCGAATCCTTCACAGTTCTTCCGACTTCTTGAAGGGCAAGCCCCGCTGGCCGTTGAAAAGCTTGCGCAGCCGTGGGTCACTGGAACTGCCGGGACGACGAATGAGTTCCGGGGCCACACGGTTGCCCGTTTGGCGCCGGGCGCGGCGGCCCATAAGCCACTCCTCCCAACGGATCGGGCGGTCCTTAGGAATGATAGGGACTGTCTTTTCCGAGTTCACGCGCGACCTCGGCAACCAGTTTTTCCAACGCTGGAAAGATACGGTATTCGGGACGCTCGGCAACCCTGCGGACTTCCGCCCAGTCCAGTTCCACCTGACCCGACAAGGCTACCGCGATCAGTTTTCGGGCACAGAGTTCTGCGGGTTCGTGCCGTTGGGGGTACACAGAAATGAGGACCCGCTCCACCAGCAAATCCTCGGGGCTGACCAAACGCACGGGACCGTAGGGCGCTTGCAGTTCCCGAAACCCGGATCGAGTCAGGGTCTCCACCTCCCCAAGAATATCTACGTATTGGCCGGCGACTTGCCAGCTCCGCGGCCCGCCAACGGCTCCGAGCCGGCCCATGATCTCTTGGCGCGTGCGGAGGTCGAGTCGGGACGGTGAAACCAGGCACATATCCAGATCGCCGGACACATAGGCTCCTTCCGTGTAAAACTCGATGGCTGAACCACCCACCACGACGAGTTCCACACCGCGTTCGCGAAAGACGGCGGACACGAGGCTGGCCAGCTTCAGAAGCTTGATCGGCGGATCGCTTTCCGCGGCGATGTCGGCC
>Ga0308417_1001458_pt1 | contig 16197 bp, 12 predicted proteins | sample HotsprSampleOS65_FD_203528 | JGI IMG/M metagenome (GOLD analysis project Ga0308417, IMG submission 203528) | Hot spring phototrophic mat microbial communities from Octopus Spring, Yellowstone National Park, Wyoming, United States - 20090730_OS65 ... | reverse complement strand
AATTCTCGACGCCTACGGCGAGGGGATGTCGAAGAGCAAGGGCAACGGGGTCGATCCGATCGACGTGATCGAGAAATTCGGTGCCGACGCCTTGCGGTTCGGTTTGGCCTATCTGACCACCGAAACGCAAGACATCCGCATGCCGGTCGAGTTCGAGTGCCCGCATTGCGGCAAGCTCGTCGAGCAAACCCGCGAGAACCGCATTCTGCCGCGGATCAAGTGCCCGCACTGCGGCAAGGCGTTTTCCACGCAGTGGGCGAAAAAGCCCGACGATGTCGCCCTGCCGCGGGGCGCGGTGGTCAGCGAGCGCTTCGAGCTGGCCCGCAACTTCTGCAACAAACTGTGGAACGCCTCGCGGTTCGTGATGATGAACCTCGAGGGTTATCGGCCGGCGGCGGTGTCGGCGGACGAACTCCGCGTGGAAGACCGCTGGGTGCTCAGCCGGTTGTTCACGGTGACGGAGGCGGTTTCGTCGGCGTTCGACGAATACCGGTTCGCCGACGCGGTGCGCACGCTGTACGACTTCGCCTGGGACGAGTTTTGCAGTTTCTACGTGGAGATGGTGAAAACCCGCCTGCAGAACCCGGCCGAGCGGCCCGTCGCCCAACGCGTGCTGGCCCACGCGCTGGATGTTCTGCTGCGCTTGCTGCATCCGGTAACGCCGTTCGTGACTGAAGAGGTGTGGCAGCGTCTGGCGGGCATTGCGCCGGTTCGCGGGCTCGACGACCCGCAGCCGGCGGCCGAATCGATCATGGTCGCGCCGTGGCCGACGGCGCGTGTCGAACACCGCGACGAACGAATCGAGGCTCTTTTCGCCCGATTCCAAGAGGTGCTTCGCGGCGTGCGCGACATTCGGGCGCGGCAGAACGTGCCGCCGCGGACCACCGTCCGGTTTTCGATCCGCGCGACGGCCGAGCTGGCCGAGGCCCTGCGGCCCATGGCGCCCTATTTCGCCGCGATGGCCGGCGCGGAACTCGCCGAGATCGGTCCCCAAACGGCCGCGCCGCCGTTGTGTGCGGGCATCACGCTTCCGGCCATGGAAGTGTTCGTCAACTTGGCCGGCGTGATCGATGTCGAAGCCGAGTGCGCCCGAAAACGCAAAGAACTGGCCGACCTGGAGAAGTTCATCGCGGCGAAACAGAACAAACTGAAGAACCCGTCGTTCGTCGAGCGTGCTCCGGCCGAGGTCGTGCAGAAAGAGCGGGACTCGCTGGCCGAGCTTGTCGCTCAACGCGACGCCGCTCAACGCGCACTCGAACAATTGGCCGCGGCCGCGAAGGGATGATTCGGCCCCGCGCGTTTCAACAGCCGACGTGCCGTATTTTCGCTTCGCGCGGCGACACGGCAGTTTCGGCGGGGCGCTCGAGCGGTTGGAGAACACGGGCGGTTTGAGCACGTCTTGCCGTCAATCACAGTCCGGCCGATGCGCAACGGCGAGCGGGGCGGGAAACGGCAGCGGCTTGCACGCGTTGCAGCGAGGAGGGGAACACGAATCATGGCCCAGACGAACCGATTCCTTGGCAAAGGCCCGGCGGCGGCGATTCGCCGCATCGTCGGACCGGCGGCGCGGCTTTGTGCGTTGGCGACGGCGAGCGTGTTGTCGGCCGCAGGGGCGGCGGAAAGCGGCGGCGGGAAAACAGCCGCCTTGGCTCCCCTGCCCGACGGCGCGGCGCAAATCCGCTCTGCGCCCGGGCCGTCGCAAATCGTCATCACCACCACGGCGCGGCTGGCCGGCGCGATCGATTCGCTCCGTTGGAACGGGCGCGAGTTCATCGATTCATTCGATCACGGCCGCCAATTGCAGTCGGCCTCGAATCTCGATTGCGGCACGCCGATCAGGGCCGAGACGTTCAATCCCACCGAGGCCGGTTCGCGCCGCGACGGCGCCGGGCCGACAAGCTCCAGCCGTCTGCTGCACATGCGGGTCGAGCCTGACGCCCTGCAAACACTGACGCAAATGGCCTTTTGGCTGGCCCCCGGCGAGAAGTCCGGCCCCAATCCGGCCAAGAACACCACGGTGTTGTCCGACCACCTGTTGCTCAAGCGCCTTCGCATCGGGTACAAGCAGATGCCGCAGGTGATTCCCTACGAAGTCGTTTTCAGCCTTCCGATCGGCGAGCATCACACCGAGGCCGTCTTCGAGGCCCTGACCGGCTACATGCCGCCCGAGTTCTCGCAATTCCTCCAGTACGACCCGCGCGAAAACGAGCTGCGGCCGCTTTCGGACGGGCCGGGCGAAATCCCGCACCCGGTGGTGCTCTCGTTGCCCGAGGGCACCCACGCGATGGGCATCTACGCCCCGCCGCAACCGGCGCCGCACACCACCGGGCCCACCTACGGCCGATGGCGCTTTCAGGCGGAAAAAGTGGTGAAATGGAATTGCGTCTTTCGCGTGCGCCGCGCCGAGGGGATTCCACCGGGCGAGTATTCGTTCCGCATGTTCGTTTTGGTCGGCGATCGGAACACGGTGCGGGAGAATCTGGCCGCGATTCATGCCGAGTTTGCCAGCAAGCCTTCGCCGTAGCAGCTCGTTCGCCCTTTACGCCGCCGCCGGGGCTTGGTAGAACTCCGCTGATGGATACCGAAGCTGCCGATGCCGTGCGGATCGTGGGGATCGACCCGGGCTTGAACCTGACCGGCTACGGGGTGATCGACGTTCACCTGGGCCGGCCCCGTTTGGTCGAGGCGGGCGTGGTTCGCGGGCGCGGCCGTTCGCTGGTCGGACGGCTCGAACAGATTTACGACGGGGTGGTCGAACTGATCGACGCCTTTCGTCCCCGCGACATGGCCATCGAGGAACTCTACTCGCATTACTCGCGGCCGCGAACCGCAATTCTGATGGGCCATGCCCGCGGCGTGATTTGCCTGGCCGCCCGGCAACGGGGGCTGACGATCAAGCCCTATGCCGCCACGCAGATCAAGAAGATATTGACCGGGGCGGGCCGCGCGCCCAAATCGCAGGTGCAGCGGGCCGTGCAGCGCGAATTGGGGCTGCTTCAACTGCCCGATCCGCCCGACGTGGCCGACGCGTTGGCCATTGCCCTGTGCCACGCATATCTGCGCGATCGGCCTTGCGAGCAGGCAAAGGAATGATCGGCCGCCGACGGCGTTGCTCGATCGCCAAGAGGTCGCGGAAGATCAATCATCGGAAATGTTGCGGTCGGAAAGACAGGCACGAAGGGACGCGCTGGTGAAGGCATGGGTGGTCGAAGGCTCCCAGGCACTGTGCGGCGCGGTTCGAGCGGCCGGCGCGAAGAATGCCGTGCTTCCGATGATGGCCGCGGCGATTCTCAGCGATCGGCCCGTCGTGCTCGGCCGCGCGCCGCGGCTGCGCGATGTGCAATGGATGAGCGGGCTGCTCAGGCAGTTGGGCGTTTGCGTCGAGCGCGACGGCGACTCGCTGGTGCTCGATGCGCGAGGCATGAGCGGCTTTTCGGCCCCGTGGTCGGCCGTGCGGCGGATGCGGGCGGGCTTTTGCGCGCTGGGGCCGCTCTTGGCCCGCTTCGGCCGTGCGGCGGTGCCCTTGCCCGGCGGTTGCCGGCTGGGCGATCGACCGGTGGACTTGCACTTGGCCGGGCTGCGGGCGCTGGGGGCGAAGATCGAGCTTCGCGCCGGCTGCGTGTTTGCCGAAGCACGGCGGCTGCGCGGCGCGGAAGTGGTGATGAGCGGGCGATTCGGGCCTTCGGTAACGGGCACCGCGCAATTGATGTGCGCGGCGGCGGCGGCCGACGGGGAAACGATCATTCGCGGCGCCGCCCGCGAGCCGGAAATCGTCGATCTCGCCCGGCTGCTTTCGGCCATGGGAGCGAAGATCGAAGGCGCCGGCGAATCGATGATCCGCATTCACGGAAGCAGCGGCTTCAGCCGCGCGGAACATCGCGTGATTGCCGACCGGATCGAGGCGGCCACCTACCTATTTGCCGCGGCCGTCACCGGCGGTGAGGTGTTGGTCGAAGATGTCGAAGCGGCCGACTTGCAGGCCCCGCTGGCGGCGCTGTCGGCGGCCGGTTGCCTCGTGGAGATCGGGCCGACCACCGTTCGACTGGCCGGTCCCGAACGACTCCTGCCGGTGGACGTTTGCGCCCGGCCCTACCCGGGCTTTCCCACCGATTTGCAAGCCCCGTGGGCCGCGCTGATGGCAACCGCGGCGGGCCGCTCGCGGATCGTCGATGAGGTCTTTCCGCAGCGGTTCGCCCACGCGGCCGAACTGCGGCGGTTGGGGGCGAACATTCGCGTCGAGGGCAATGCGGCCGAGATCGTCGGGCGAAAACGGCTCGACGGCGCGCCGGTTTCCGCCGGCGATCTGCGCGCCGGAGCGGCCCTGGTGCTGGCCGCCTTGGCCGCGAGGGGAACCACGACGATCCTCGGCGTACACCATATCGAACGCGGTTACGAACGGCCGGTCGAAAAGCTTCGCGCGCTGGGAGCGAAGATTCACGTCGAGCCGGCGTTGTCGCGGCCTTCGGTCCACGTTCGATTGCCGTAGCGCAGGCCGACGAGCGATTCGGCGCGGCGGCGTTCTTCGGTCGAAAGCGGCTCATCGGCGCATTGCAGCCCGATCGCCTCGGCCAGTTGCGGCTGCCACCGCTCGATCAACTCGAGCGGCGAAAGCTCGATGCCGGATAGCTCGACGATGCCGGGCAACTCGGGCGCGGCCGACGAGCGGGCCAAAAGCACGCTGCCGTGCTGCAACACCGCCCCGCGGCGGCGGCGCTGCGCACTGCCGGCGATCTTCATTCCGCCGAGGATCACGTCGCCGGGCGTGCGCCGCTGGAAGCAGAGAAACTCTTCTTCGCGCCGGCCCGATTGCGCGCACGGGCAAAACACCTCGGCCCGAAGCCCTTTTTCGGCCAGGGCCGCCAGAAGGCTGCGATGGGCCAACGAGTAGAGCCGATCGCGGTCGTCGGCCGATGCGTGTCCGCGCGGCAGCGCCAGCGAGTAGGTCAACTCGCGGTCGTGGACGATGGCCCCGCCGCCGGTAAGCCGCCGCACGGCCGCGCAGCACCGGCTGGCGGCGTGCTGTTTTCGCTCGTCGAACTGTTGAAAGTAGCCGAGCGACAGCGTCGCTTCGTTCCATTGGTAGAAGCGGAGCGACGCCCGGCCCTCGGCGGCCGACTCGAGCAGCAGCTCGTCCACCGCCATATTCCAAGCTCCGGCCGCGGGCGGATCGATCAGCAATCGGCAGGGCAGGTTCTTTTCGCTCATCGTTGCTTCGATCTCGAAGTGCGCGGCAACCCGGCGGCTATTTCGGCTCGAGCGGTGCGGGAGAGGTCGCTTGCCAGCGGAGCACCGGTTTGCGGGCGGCCAGCACGTCGTCGGGCCGGCAAACCGGCGTGGTCCGCGGCGCTTGATGCAGCACGTCGGCCGGCTCGGCGACGATCGCCCGCAACGCCTCGACGAACGCATCGAGCGTTTGCTTGCTTTCCGTCTCGGTCGGCTCGATCATCAGGGCCTCGGGCACGATCAGGGGAAAATACACCGTCGGCGCGTGAAAACCGTAATCGAGGAGCCGCTTGGCGATGTCCATGGCCGCGATTCCCCGTTCCGCCTTCAGCCGCGAAGCCGTCGCCACGAACTCGTGCATGCACCGAGGGCCTTGCGGCACAGGCAATATCGACTGAACCCGAGCGAGCAAGTAGTTGGCGTTGAGCACGGCCTGCTCGGCCACGCGGCGCAGGCCGTCGGGCCCGTGCGTGAGGATGTAGGCGTACATCCGCACCAGCACGCCCACGTTGCCGAAAAAGCTCCGCACCCGGCCGATCGACTTGGGGCGATCGAAATCGAGCCGATAGCGGCCGTCTTGCCGCACGACCACCGGCACGGGCAAGTAGGGGGCCAGCGGCTCGGCCACGGCGATCGGTCCGGCGCCGGGACCGCCGCCGCCGTGCGGGCCGCTGAAGGTTTTGTGCGGGTTGAAGTGCATCAGGTCGGCGCCGAAGTCGCCGGGGCGGGCAATCCCCAAAATGGCGTTCATGTTCGCCCCGTCGAGATAGACCAGCGCGCCGGCGCGATGCACCGCCTCGGCAATCCGCGCGATGTTCGGCTCGAACATCCCCAGCGTGCTCGGATTGGTGATCATGAAGACGGCCGTTCGTTCGTCGAGCCGGGCGCGAAGGGCGTCGAGATCGACATAGCCGGCCGGCGTGCTTTTGATGTTCACCGCCTCGAAGCCCGCCAACGCCGCGCTGGCCGGGTTGGTGCCGTGGGCGGCATCGGGGATGATCACCGTGGTTCGCCGCTCCCCGCGGTCGCGGAAGTAGGCGGCCGCCACCAGCAGCGCCGTCAGTTCGCCGTGGGCCCCGGCCGCCGGTTGCAGCGAAACGGCGGGCAGCCCGGCGATCTCGGCCAAAAACTGCTGGCTTTCGTAAAGCAGCCGCAACATGCCTTGGACAGTCTCGTCGGGCTGATACGGGTGCAATTCGGCAAAGCCGGGAAGCGACGCCAGCCGCTCGTTCCGCTTCGGGTTGTACTTCATCGTGCATGAGCCGAGCGGGTAGTAGTGCGTATCGACCGACATGTTCAGCGTCGAAAGATTCACATAGTGACGCACCAGATCCGGTTCGCTCAACTCGGGCAGCGGCGGCGGTTCGGCTGAACACGCACCGGCGGGCAACAACTCGGCCGCGGCGGCCTCGGGCACATCCGTCGCGGGCCAGCAGACGGCCTCCGCCCCGGGCTTCGACAGTTCGAACAAGAGTTGCACGGCTTGCCGATTACGCATCACAACCGCTCCTCAATCGATTTCCCACAAAACCACGACGAAAGGGGAAACAAGCCTTTTCTCCCACGGTCGTCGGGCACTGACGCAGACTCCCGCGCGGCTACGCCGGCGACCGCTTCGGCCGCTGCTTCGGCTACCCGGCCGAGTCGTCGAGCAACTTCGCCAAGGCGTCGATTTCCGCGCGGGTGCGCTTTTCCGTCACCGCCACCAGCAGGCAGTCGCTCAGTTCCGGGAACCAGCGGCCCAGCGGCACCCCGGCATAGATGCCGCGGGCCGCCGCGGCCGATAGGAACCGATCAACAGACTGCCCTTTCAGCCGCAACGCGAACTCTTTGAACACCGGCGCGTCGAGCAGCAGTTCCGCCCGACCGCTGGCGGTGAGCCGCTGCCGCGCGTAGTGCGCCTTTTGCAGGCACAGTTCGGCCACGCGCCTCAGTCCCTTCGGGCCGAGGGCCGCAAGATACACGGCCGCCCGCAGCGCCAGCAGACCCTGGTTGGTGCAGATGTTGCTCGTGGCCTTTTCGCGGCGGATGTGTTGCTCGCGGGTTTGAAGGGTGAGCGTCCAGCACCTTCGGCCGTCGCGATCGACGGTTTGACCGACCAGCCGCCCGGGCATCCGTCGCACGAACGGCTCGCGGCAGGCCAAGATGCCCAGGTACGGCCCGCCGTAGCTCAACGGGTTGCCCAACGATTGGCCCTCGGCCACGACGATGTCGGCCCCCAACTCGCCCGGCCGCTTGAGCACGCCCAGGCTGATCGGATCGAACACCACAATCACCAGCGCGCCGGCCCGACGGGCTTGCTCGACCAACGGCCCCAAGTCGGCCACCGTGCCGAAGAACCCCGGCTGCGAAAGCACCAAGCAGGCCGCGGTGGAATCAAGCTCGGGCAAGGTCGCGGTCGCATCGGCCGCGTAACCGCCCGCCTCGACCACCTCGGCCGATTGATTCCGCAAGAAGGTGGCCAACACCTGCCGGTACTCCGGATGAACGCAGCGGTGGACGACCACTCGGCGGCGTTGCGGGCCGCCCGTCTGCAACGCCATCAGTACGGCCTCGGCAAGCGCCGTCGCGCCGTCGTACAGGCTGGCGTTGGAAACGCCCATCCCCGTCAACTGGGTAATGAGCGTTTGGTACTCGAACATTGCCTGGAGCGTGCCCTGGCTGGCCTCGGCCTGATAGGGCGTGTAGGCGGTGTAGAACTCGCTGCGCGCGGCGACGAAATCCACCACCGCCGGCACGAAATGATCGTACGCGCCCGCCCCCAAAAAACACGCCGCCCTGCCGGCCGGCGCGTTCGACTCGGCCAACGCGGCCAACTGGGCGGTCAGCTCCAATTCGCCCATTGCCGCGGGCAGGTTCAACGGGCGCGTCAGTCGCAGTTCGGCCGGCACCTGTTCGAACAGGGCGTCGAGCGAACCAACGCCGATCGCCTGGAGCATCGCCCGCTGGTCGTCAGAAGTGTTCGGAAAATACGGCATGCGCAAAAAGCCCTCGCTGGTGCTGGTTCAACGCCAGATCGCCCCTTGGCGATTGGTCCGCGCGCGGAAACGATTCCAACCCCCTGCCGGAAATAGGTGTGCCGGAAATACGTGCATCGATCCGAAGCACGCACCAAGGGTCGGAAAGTGGAATTGTAGCAAAAGACCGCGCGGAGTGAACCGGCCACCGCCTCGGCGGGATTGAGGCCCGGGGCGGAACGAATGACCGCCCAGCCCGCGAGAACGCGAGGAAAACTCGACTGCGAGTCCGCCTCAGCGCGAGGCTGGGCGGATCGTCAGTCGGATCATCGCCTCGGCGGCCGGTTTGGCCGTGGCGATGCCGATGCGCAGCGGCACGCGCTTTTGGGGCAAGTTCTCTTTGATTTCGACGGCCTCGATCTTCGGCGGGCCGGCGGAGACCTCGACGGCGACCTCCACCGCCCCCGATTCCGGACCAATCCTCAACAGGCTCTCACCTTGTTGCCGCCAGGCAAGCAGGGTGATCAACGCCGTTTCAAAGGTCTCGGGCCGGTCGAAGCGAACGCGGTCTTCCACCGTGAGGCTGCCGCGGCCTTCGCGCGAAAAGGTGAACGTCCGCGTCAGCTCGCGCAGCGAGGACACTTCGTAGCAGGCCGACAAGTCCAACTGGAACACGTCTTTTTGGTCCGACCACTCGGTGCGCACCACCTTGGCGGCGGCCGCGCGGCCGCTTCGCTGCAATTGCCCGGCGACCCGCGGCACCGGATGGCCGAACGAATTGAGCACGTTGCTCACGTAGCGCTGCTTGCTGAAGGTGCGCGCGGTGTACGTTTCCAGTCCGGGGTCGAGCAACGGGGTGGTTTGGCCCAAGGCGACGACGAACGACCCGACATCGTTGTGGTTGTGGTGCTCGGCGTTGTGTCCGCCCTTGAGTGCCGCGCCGAACGCGGCCGATGTGCCCGCGCCGCGGCAGATCACGATGCCCGCTTGGTCGAAAACGCTGCGGAGCGGGCGGTCTGAGTCGCTTTTCGCCGCCGGCTTTTCCGGCTGTGCGGTGGCCGAACTGGGCAGGCAGTAGATGGCCGTGGCCGCCAGCAAGCGTTGCGGCCCGGCGGCCGGTCCCAACGCGCCGACCTGATCCGGCGAAAGCGGCAGCCCCAATCGCCGCAGCATGAAGGCTTCGATCAGCGGGTTGGGCCTCGAGCCGATCGAGCAATCGGCGAAGGCCGGATACACCCCGGGCAGAATCTCCAGATTCCGACCGAATTGAGCCACCGCCCGAACCTTCGGCAACGCGAACAGATCGATCTTGCCGCCGGTTGCCTGGTGCAGCGTTTCGGCGAGGTAGAGGAAGTGGCCGAACCCGTAGTTCCAGTAGCCCACGCCTTCGGAACAATAGCCGTCGTCGGTGAACCCCGAGAGGAACTTCTGCATGTTCCGCTCGGCGGCGGCGACATAGCGGGCGCGGAGCTGGGGCGATTCGATCATCGTCAGGGCCGCGCCGGTAACGCCCGCAGTGCAGACGGCATTCCAATTGTGATCCACTTCGGCCCAATGCACCCGCGGCTTGCCGCGTTCGAGATACCCTTCGTAAATATCAAAGACGCGCGTCCGCAGGGTCTTTTTCACAAGCGCGCGAACCTCGGCCGGCAGCCGATCGCCGAGCCAGTAGTCGGCCGTGGCCAGGTTCCAGGCCACCGCGGCCGTCCGCAGATCGATCGAGTATTCAATCCCCTTGAAGTTCCGCAAGTCGCCGTCGTGGGCGGGCCAGGTCCACGACTTTTCTTCGCAAATCGAACGCAGCGCGGCGACAATATCGGGCAGGAATCGGCCTTCCGCCTCCAAGCACTCAGCCAAAACCAGATCGGCAAATCGATTGTCGCGAGCCCCGATCGCCTTTTGGCCGCGCTGGCGACTGCCGGTGCGCGAATAGTCGAGATAGTCGTCGTCGGTGATCGGCGGCATCGGCTTGCCGACTTCCTTTTTCATCCGCGCCGACAAATCGGCAAATGGACGTGCGGTCGCCAACAGCCGCCACGGTTCGCGCTGGTCGATCGTCGGCCCCAGGCCGCGCGGCTTGGCGGGCAATTGCGCGGCAATCTCGGCGACGCGCTGCGGGTCGAGCGGCACCCCCGACGGCTGAGCGGCGACAGCGAATCCAATCGCCCCCGCAAGGACGAACGTGAACGCACCGCTGCCGAACACTGCTATACGGAGCCCGAAAACGGCAGCGCATCGGCGGGAAGAACGGGAACGGCGAGAAGAATCCATCGGCGACATCCTTTGTTCTTGTCGGCGGGAAAGCGCGTCCGCCGTTGGGCAGACGGCTCTCGATGCGGGCGGGATTCGCCGGGACGAGCGACGGCAGCCGCCCGGCAAACGATCCCGCGGACATACGCGAAGGAGCCTCTATGCTACTCGCCGCCTTCGGGCGAGTCAACCGTGCCGTCCATCAAGCCCAACACGGGGCGAACTCCAGGCAAATGCTTGGGGCACCAAGCGCGCAGGCAAAGACGAGACTTGCGGGAACGTGTTTCCAGGGAAACTGCCCCCGGGTGAGCGATCGGCCCGGCACGGCCGAGCGAAGTCTTCTCCGCGGACAAGCGGAGACCGTCAGCCGGCTGGCGCGGCGAGCAGATCATCGAGCGGACGGGCGATCTGCCGGAACGTGCCCGCCGACATCGCCACGGTTTGCCATCGCGGCGAGATCAACCGCGCTGCCGGCGCATAGTCGGCCAACGGAGCGGCCACGAATCCGTAGAGCCGATCGCGAAACGCAAAGAGCTGTGCGGCCGGCAGCGGCGCGCGATCGCCCACGATCTGGTAGGCGAAGACGAACATCGCGCGAAAGCCCGGCCCGAAGATCGCCTCCCAACGGGCCAAGCCGTCGAGATCGTCGCGGGTGGACCAATTCTTCCAATACTGGCGATGACGGCACCCGCTGGGAAACCGTCGGCCCTTGACATCGATCAGCCAACTGGGGCCGCCCGGGATTGATACGATAAAATCGAGATTCTTCAGCGATTGCCCATCGCCCGCAAGGCTCCGCCGACCTTCATCGACGGCCACATAAGGCAGGCCGTGAACGCGGAGATACTCCTCGAACGCGGATTCGTAATGGTTGTCGCGGTTGGCCATCGCCGATTCCGTTCGCCGCTTCGGATGGACCGCCGTCGGGCGTGCGATCCGCGAGCATTCGGCCCGACGCCCGTTCAGCGGACAACTCGCACGATATTCTAACAGCCCGCCGCAAGAAGACCAAGGCGAACGACCCGGCGGAGTGCGGCGTCGGACCGAAAGGCGGAATCGATCGCGCCGGCTGCGTTCAGCGTCGTTCGGGCGACCACGCGGGGCGCTTCACCGCGGTCGTCGGGCGCGCGGGCGCCGCGGCCGGCCGCGGCGATTCATTCCGACCAGTCGCCTGGGGCGGGGCGGGGTCGTCGGCGGTGGGGCGGGCCTCGGCCGCCGGCCCCGCATTGCGTCCATCGGCGCCGTCGGCAGCGGTTTCGCTCGCGGTCGGCGTGCCGCGCGGCAACAGAGGCGTCGGCGCAACTGCGGTTGCGGCAGCGGGCGGAGGAGCCGACGTCGATCGGTCGCTCGGCTCGCCGGTGAGCATCGGTCCGACCTGAGCCGGCTGCGCGGTGCGCGGCGGCGCGTCGGCAAGCTCGATCTTGATCGGTCGATCGGTCTGGAGTTTTCGACCGTCGGCCGTGATGTAGCGGACGAACAGGTGCAGGTCTTCGTTTTGCGGCGGTTCGGCGGGCCAGGGAAGTTCCAGGTGCAGGCCCGGCGCGGGCCCGTCGGCGACCAGCAGCGATTCGGCCTCTTCGGCGGCGAAGTCCCATCGAGCGATGCGGCCGACATCGCCGGGCAGCGACGGATCGACGACGACTACGCTGATTTGGCCGGCGGCGGCGACGATGCGGCCCTGAGCATCGCGCGGTTCGATGACGACCATCACGCCCTCATGCCCGGCCGCTCTCCCCCGACGGAATCCGCCGGTGGCCAACCGGTTCAGCTCGATGGCGGCCACCTGCCGGCTGCTTCCGGCGACGACAGCCGGTTTGCGCTGCAAGCCAACGCCGCGAACCGGAAAGCCCGGCCCCGCCGCTCCCGCCGGCGCGGCACCCGCCGCGGGGTTGGCGCCGCCCGAATCGGGTGGCACCTCCACCGCGGGGATGGCCTCGGGCACAAGGGTGCCGGGATGCGCCTCGGCCGGGAGGCTGCGCGCGCCGGTCGGCCGCGAGACGCTCGATGTCGCCGGCGCTTGCTCGGCCTGCGCGAGCTTGCGGCGGGCCTCTTGCAACTCGTCGCTGCACAACTCCAACTCATCTTGGAGTTGATAGATCTTGTCCTCTTGCAATCGCAGCTCGCGCTCGAGCAGCGCAATGTTGGGGTCGCTGCGGCACGCGGCCGCGCCCAAGCAAAGGGCCAGAATGACCGAGGGCTTCCATGCCTTCATAACGCACCTGATTGGGCAAGGCGTTGATTTCGTTGCGGCAACACCTCCTTGTGTTGCCCTGCTCTCGGCGGCGCCGGCGGCGGCGTCAGCCGAGGTGCCCCCCTGCCGCACGCCGCCCGTCAGCCCGACGCCGGCGCGTGTTCAATCACGCTGTCGATAATCCCGTAGTTGAGGGCTTCCTCGGCGCTCATGAACCGATCGCGGTCGGTGTCGCGCTGAATCTGTTCCAGCGGGCGGCCGGTATGCTTCAAAAGGATTTGGTTGAGGCGGTCTTTGATTTTCACGAACTCGCGGGCGTGGATGAGAATGTCCTCGGCCGTGCCTTCCATCCCCGCCAGCGGCTGATGGATCATGATCCGCGAATTGGGCAAGGCCCGGCGCTTGCCCGGCGTGCCGGCGGCCAGCAAGATGGCTCCCATCGACGCGCACTGCCCGACGCAGTAGGTGGCCACGTCGCAGTTGATAAACTGCATCGTGTCGTAAATCGCCAAGCCGGCCGAGATGCTGCCGCCGGGCGAGTTGATGTACATATGCACGTCGGCCTTCGGATCTTCGGCCTGAAGAAAGAGCAATTGAGCGACGATGGCATTGGCCACTTCGTCGTTGATTTGCGAGCCGAGGAAGATGATGCGGTCTTTCAGCAGGCGACTGTAGATGTCCATCGCCCGCTCTTCGCGGCCGCTTTTCTCGATCACAAAAGGCACCAAAGGCATGGCACGCTCCGCGGTATGGGTCGATCCGTGACTGATTCGCTTGCGTCGCAGACAAGCAGCCCGCTGGGGCAGCGCATCGGCCCGGCTACTCGTCGTCTTCGCTCTCCTTGCCGCCGGGGACTTGGTGCTTTTGCAGCACCTCGTCCACCAGCCCGTACTCCTTGGCCTGCTGGGCGGTCATGTAGAAATCTCGATCGGTGTCTTTGGCAATGCGTTCGATCGGCTGCCCCGTGTGCGTCGCCAAGATTTCGTTGATCGTCGTGCGGCTGCGAAGGATTTCCTCGGCCTGGATTTCGATATCCGACACCTGGCCGCCCACCGCGCCGTACGGCTGGTGGATCATCACCTTCGCATGCGGCAGAGCGAACCGCTTGCCCTTGGCCCCTCCGGCCAAAAGCACGGCGCCGCCGCTGGCCGCCAGCCCGAAACAATAGGTGTTCACCGGGCAACTGAGAATCTGCATCGTGTCGTAGATCGCCAGCGTGGCCGTCACGCTGCCGCCGGGCGAATTGATGTAAAAGTGGATGTCTTTCCGCCGATTCTCGCTTTGCAGATAGAGCAACTTCATCACGACCTCGCTGGCGTTGAGGTCGTGGATTTCGCCCTGCAAGACAATGATGCGATTCTCCAGCAACAAGTCGCCGAGGGTCATCTGGCGCTGCCGCTGATAATCGCGGTAGGAAAGCTGCGGCACGGCGCTCGTCAGCCGATGCGAATCGCTCATGAATCAACCTCCGTGTTCAAAGTTGCTCGCCGCGCAGTTCGCGCCCCAGCCGCCGTCCTTCAAGCGCCGCCGCGGACCGGTCGCCGCTGAGCCCGCCGCTTGCCCATCGCCCCGGTCCGCTCTCAACCGAAACGCCGTCCCCCGTAACGCCGTCAATCATCGCGCCGCCGCGGGCCGACACGCGGCCGTCAACCGGAGCGCTGCTTTCAACCGTAACGCCGCGGTTCGCCCGGGCGGCCGCCTTCGGCCGGCGCTGCATCCGCCGACGTGGCTTCTGGGATGTCGCTCGTCACCGTCCCGCAGATCGACAAGGTCAAGGAGACCTCCTCCATCGTCTTGGGGAACTCGTAGGGGGTGTACTCGTACTGGGCGTTCTCCAAAATCAAATCCATCACCTTGCGCTCGATGATTTGATTGGCCAGCACGTCCATCGCGCCGGACTTCTCCAATTGAGCGCGGATCCGCCGCGGGCTCTCGTTCTGTCGCAGGGAGATCTCGCGGATCTCGTTTTCAAAATCCTCCTCGCTCACCGCGATCTTTTCTTCTTCCGCCACCCGTTCGAGAATGAAATGCTCTTTCAGGGCCGCGGCCACCATCTCGCCGGCGTTGCGACGGAGCCTGTTTTCGTGAGCCTGAATCTCGTCGTTGCTGAAACCGCTGGCTTGCAGTTCGAGCACGGCGCGGCGCAGTTCGCGCTCGGTTTGACGCTCCAGCAATTGCGGCGGCAACTCCCAGTCAGCCGCCTCGGTAAGCAGCGCCGAAACCTGTTGGCGGGCCACTTTCCGTTGCTCGTACTTCAACCGATCCGCCAGCGAATCCCGCACCGCATCGCGCAATTCGGCCTCGCTCTCGAAGGCCCCAAGGCTATCGAGGAATTCCGGCGTCAGCTCCGGCAGTTCGATCCGTTTGACTTCGTGAACGCGGAACTCGGCCTCCACCTCTTTTCCGCGGAGGGCTTCGTTCGACGCCGTTTTCGCCACCACGGCCGTCAACGTCCGCGACTCGCCGGCCTTCACTCCCTCTAACCCCGAACCAAAGGTCTCGATCTCACCGTCCACCAAGCTCAGTTTCGGCCGCAGCCGCAGCAGGCAATCTTTGTACCGAGACAGTTCCTTGCCCTCGTGACGGAACACAACGTCGCAAACGATGCTCTGATTTAGCTGGGCCGGGCCGTCATAGGGCACCAATCGGCCGTGATCCTCGAGGATTCGCGCCAAATAATAATCGATGTCCGCGTCGCTAACCTCGCACTGCGGCACGCGGAGCTTCAAGCCCTTCCATTGAGGCAAGTCGAACTCGGGACGAACCTCGATCTCGAACTCGTACACCAATTCGCCTTCGTCGGGCAGCTCCACGGCGTCGATATCGATCGACGGCTCGCTAATCGGCGTCAGCCGGTAGTCGGCGTTGATCTGCTCGACACTATCGTAGAGCAACTGCGCCTTGACCTTTTCGCCAATCTGTTTGCGAAAATGCTTCTCGACCAGCCGTCGCGGCGCCCGGCCCGGACGAAAACCGGGCACATGGGCCGCCGGCATCAACTCGGAGAACTCTTTGTTGAAATACCGCTCGATGTCTTCGCGCGAAACCCGCACCGTGATCCGTCGTTCGCAGGCCGAGGGCTTCTCAATCTCGACATGTAGATTCAGCTTCGGCTGCGCCTCGGCTTCCGCCGGCAGCTCGGTCGTCGCCGTCTCCGCAGGCGGTTCGCCAGCTTGGCCGGTCAAGTCGTCGTCAGGTCGGTCGGTCTGGTCTGACATAATTCTCGCCGTCGATATACCTCGGCCTTAGGGCAAGGCCAAACGCGCGCTTCGGCCGCACACGGCGCAACCCCATGCGCCGCAGGGGCGACGGGCGCTTCACGTCCGCTGCCCGGTCGTCGCCTCAGCCTACTTGTCTTCAACAAAAAGAACGGGGACGGGACCCGGAACCACAACCTTCACGCTGCCCAACTCGGCGAATCGTGGAGCTAAGTCCCTTTATCAAAACGCTTTACGTATTTATTCGAATCAAAACCTGTGCCCGTGCAAAAGCATGAACACACAGTTTTCGTTGGAAAACAACACCGCCCGCCGTGCAACAGAGCGCAAAACGAAACGGCTCTCCGGCAAACGGGGT